>Ga0126306_10001401_pt1 | contig 12887 bp, 12 predicted proteins | sample Plot27_FD_92592 | JGI IMG/M metagenome (GOLD analysis project Ga0126306, IMG submission 92592) | Serpentine soil microbial communities from UC McLaughlin Reserve, CA, USA - Plot27 | ecosystem: Environmental > Terrestrial > Soil > Grasslands | place: USA: UC McLaughlin Reserve, Lake County...
CGATCGGCGTGAACGCGCCCACCTCCTTGACCCGGCAGGGGGAGAAGAGGTGGTAGAGGATCGACTCGTTGCCCGAGAAGCCCTCGAACCCGAGCACCTCCTCGACGAGCAGCGGCGCGTTGCCGTTGTGGCCGGCGTGCTCGGGGTCGCGGAACTGGACGTGGCGCTTGCGGGGCACCCGGCCCATCTGGTGGTAGCGCATGACTTACAGGTTCCCCCTCCGCTCCTGCTCGCGCTCGATCGCCTCGAACAGGGCCTTGAAGTTTCCCTCTCCGAAGCCGCGGGCGCCGTGGCGCTCGATCACCTCGAAGAACATCGTCGGCCGGTCGCCGATCGGCTTGGTGAAGATCTGCAGCAGGTAGCCCTCGTCGTCGCGGTCGACCAGGATGCCCAGCTTGCGCAGGTCCTCGAGGTCCTCCTCGATCTCGCCGATCCGCTCGGGCACGTCGTCGTAGTAGGTCGCCGGCGTCATCAGGAACTCGACGCCGCGCTCGCGCAGCAGCTCCACGGTCTTGACGATGTCGCGCGTCGCCACGGCGATGTGCTGCGCGCCCGCGCCGCCATAGAACTCGAGGTACTCGTCGATCTGCGACTTGCGCTTGCCCTCGGCCGGCTCGTTGATCGGGAACTTGATCCGCCCGTTGCCGGAAGTGACGACCTTCGACATCAGCGCGGAGTACTCGGTCGAGATGTCCTCGTCGGAGAAGTGGATCATCTCCGTCATCCCGAAGACGTCCTCGTAGAACTTGACCCACGTCTCCATGTGGCCCAGCTCGACGTTGCCGACGACGTGATCGATCGCGAGCAGGCCGGCGCCGCCGCCGCGCGGCGCGCGCTTCTCGGCGACGAAGCCGGGCAGGAACGCGCCCTCGTAGCCGTCGCGCTCGACGAACGTGTGGAGCGTCTCGCCGTAGGCGGCGATCGTCGCGAGCCTCACGGTGCCGTGGTCGTCGCTCAGCTCGTGCGGCTCGCGCACGCCCTGGGCGCCGCGTTCGACCGCGGTGCGGTAGGCGTAGGCCGCGTCGGGGACCGACAGCGCGATCACCTTGACGCCGTCGCCGTGGCGCGCATGGTGCTCGCCGATCTCGTGCCCCGGCACCAAGGCGCCGCTGAGCACGAGCCGGATGCGGCCCTGCTGCAGCACGAACGACACGCGATCGCGCACCCCGGTCTCCAGGCCGGCATAGGCGACCTGCTCGAAGCCGAAGGCCTCGCGGTAGAAGTAGGCGGCCTGGGCGGCGTTGCCGACCCACAGCTCGACGTGGTCGATGCCGTGCAGCGGCATGAAGTCCTCGCCGGCGGCCCTCGGTGCTGCTACGGGCTGCGTGCTCACGGGTCTCCTCCTGGAGTGCTCGAAATCTCCGCTTCATGATTGCGCTGTCGGGCGCCATCACTCAATGCCGATTCGTTGCGTTCGTGTAGCCTTGTAACGCGCTGATGGACAACATTGACCGGCAGATTGTTGCGCTCCTGCGTCAGGACGCCCGGCGCTCGTTCCAGAGCATCGGGCTGCGTGTCTCGCTGAGCCCCCCGGCCGTCAAGCGGCGCGTCGACCGGCTCGAGGAAGAGGGGGTGCTGCGGGGCTACTCCGCGCAGGTGGACCCGGGTCGCTTCGGCTGGGGCACGCACGCGTTCGTGGCGCTCTTCTGCGAGGGCCGGATGGCCGCGGCGGAGGTCCGCGAGGCGGTCGAGCACCACCCCGAGGTCGAAGCGGCCTACACGGTGGCCGGCGAGGCGAGCGCGATGCTCCACGTGCGCGCGCGCGACACGTCGCACCTCGAGGAGGCGCTGGAGCGGATCCGCGACCACGCCGGCGTCAGGCGCACGCAGACGCAGATCGTGCTCTCCACGCTGTTCGAGCGCCCGTTCGACGAGACGTGACGCGGGGCCGGCGGCCGGCGCCTCCCGGGGTGAGGCGCCGGCCGTCGCGGGAGGGAGACGGCGGCTACGCCGCCCGAAGGCGCGGCAGGCGCACGCGCGCGCCGTGGCGGCGGCGCTGCGGCGCGCGGCCGGCGCGGATGCGCAGCAGCTCGAGCACCTCGGCGGTCGGGCGGAACGGGTCGGCGACGAGGCGGTCGCCGGCGAGCGCGGCGACGAGCGCGCCGTCCTGCTCGGCCACGATCACGTCGCCGGCGAGCGGGCGCTGCGAGTCGAGCCGGGCGAGGTTCTCCAGCGCCTCGCCGTCGGAGCCGCGGGCGGCCCGGATGACGACGGTTGGATCGAGGTTGTGCATTTGGGGGCTCCTTGGGGAAGGGGGACTGGGAGCATTCTCGGACACGGATTCCATCAGCACAAATGAACGTTGCGAGGATCTGGTATAAGTCCCACTGATGCTCGACGTACGCCGCATGAGAGTCCTCCGCGAGGTCGCCCTGCGCGGCTCCTTCTCCGCTGCGGCCGAGGCGCTGTCGTTCACCCAGTCGGCGGTCTCGCAGCAGATCGCTGCGCTCGAGCGCGAGGCCGGCGCGGTGCTCGTGGAGCGCAGCGCGCGTGGCGTGCGGCTGACGGAGGCCGGCGAGGCCGTCGTGCGCCACGCGGACGGCATCCTCGGCCGGCTCGCCGAGGCCGAGGCCGAGCTGGAGGCGATCGCGGGGCTGCGCGGCGGGCGGCTGCGCATGGCGGCGTTCGAGTCGGCCGCGGCGACGATCATGCCGGTCGCGATCGCAGCGTTCGCGAAGTCGCATCCGGGCGTCGAGCTGTCGATGTCGCTCGAGGAGCCGGAGGAGGCGGTCGCGGCGCTTCGAGCCGGCGACATCGACCTCGCCGTCACGTTCGGCGCCGGCAAGCAGGAGGACCGCTTCGGCGATGGCGTCGAGCACCACCACCTGCTGGAAGACCCGCTGTACCTGGTGCTCCCGCCCGACCACCCGCTGGCGCGCAAGCGCGGCGTGCGGCTGGCCGACCTCGCCGGCGAGCCGTGGATCGGTGGCGCGCCCGACTGCGAGTGCAACCGGCTCATCAGCCAGGCCTGCATGCGCTTCGGGTTCGACCCGCGGATCGCGTTCGAGACCGACGACTACATGGCGGTGCAGGGCTTCGTCGCAGCCGGTGTCGGCGTCTCGCTGATCGCCGAGCTCGGCCTGCGGACGATCCGCGACGACATCGTCGTCCGGCCGCTCGGCCGCGACACGCCCGTGCGCCAGATCTTCGCGACCGCGCTCACCGGCTACCGCTCGCCGGCGACCGTCGCGATGATCGACGTGCTGCGGACGGTCGGCGCCGAGCACGCCGCCGGCCGCCCGAAGCTCGAGCTCGTCTCGGGGTAGCGCGCGCGGTCATGAGCGGCGCGACCGGCCGGCGGTCGAGTCGGGCGCACGCGCCTTCGGTGCTGTCGACGAGCTCCCCTAACTCCAGGGATATGGGGAGTGCGACACCGGGTGCAGGTCGCCGGTCGCGAAGCGCTCGTAGCGGAACGGATAGAGCAGCGACGAGTGCCCGCCGCGCAGCACCTCGGCGATCTCCTTGCCGACCGCGATCATCTTGTAGCCGTGGTTGGAGTCGGCGGCCACGTAGACGTTCGGCGCCATGTAGTCGAAGACCGGGAAGTTGTCGGCGGTGAACGCGCCCGCCCCTCCGGAGCGCACCTGGCGGTAGCGCTCACGCGCGCCCTCGAAGCGCCCGAGGCAGTGCGACAGCGCCGCGCACCAGAGGTCCGGGAAGCCCGGCTCGACGGTCCCGGTCGGGTACGGGTCGACGGTGAACTCCGGCCCGACGGTCAGCGGCGAGGCGCCGCCCTGCACGGTCTCGCGGTCGGGCTTGAAGTAGACGCCCCACGCCTCTTCGGTCACGAGCGTGCCGTCGTCGGCGCGCAGCGGCGCGTCGGAGTCGACGTGCAGCACCGGCGACGGCGACCCGTCCGCGGTCACGAACCCGGCCGGGTCGAACTGCGCCTCGCCCTCCTGCAGGTACCAGTAGGTCCACATCGGCTGGTCGCGCACGACGCCGCCGTCGGGCTGGTGGATGTCGAGCCGCGCCGGCAGCCCGAGCATCGACCACAGCTGCGGCACCCATGGCCCGACCGCGATCACGACCTGCTCGACGGAGACGTCGCCGGCGCTCGTGTGCACGACCGTCACCGCCCCGGACGCGTCGCGCGAGAAGCCGGTCACCGCGACGCCCTCGACGATCTCGGCCCCCGCCGCGCGCGCCTTCCCGGCCAGCCCGAGCATCGATTCTCGGTTGAACGCGAACCCGCCGCGGTGCTCGTGCAGGCACACGGTCAACGCCTCCGCGCGCCAGTCCGGATAGAGCGCGCGCATGTGGGCCGCGACCGCCGCCTCGCCGGTTACCAGCTCGGATGCGTAGCCGATCCGCTCGTGGCGGTCGAAGACCTCGACCAGGTCCGGCTCCTGAGCGGCCGGGCCGAGCGCGATGTAGCCGGAGCCGTGGTAGTGGAACGCCTCCGGATCGGACTCCCAGATCTCCACGCAGGCGGCCATCAGCTCGCTCATCGCGGGCTGGAAGTAGTTGTTGCGCACGACCCCGCACGCGATCCCCGACGCGCCCGCGGCGACCCGGTCCTTGTCGACCACCAGCACGCGACCGCCCTTCTGCGCCAGGTGCCAGGCGGTCGAGAGGCCGTGCACACCGGCGCCGACGACCAGGACGGGGACCGACGAGGGGAGCGCCGCCATCGAGCCCGCGACTCTATACAAATTCGTTCACAGCGGCTAGTCTCGCCGGCACTTCCGCCGAGCCGAGAGCAACAGGGAGATGAGCGTCGTGGAGGGGAACGGGAGCGTGATCACGGAGCCTGGAGTACGGCACACGTTCGGCGGCACGGTCGATTCCGTGCTGCGCTCCAGCCGGATCGCGCCCGCGCCCGCGACGCTCGAGGAGGCCCGCAACCAGCCGGGCCGGACCGAGCGGATCGAGGAGATCACCCGCCGGATCGAGGCCGACGGGATCAAGTACGTCTTCTTCCAGCAGGTCTCGGTCACGGGCCGCGTGATGGGCAAGGGCGTGGTCTCCTCGTTCTTCCCGCAGGTCGCGCAGAAGGGCTACCAGCTCGTCTACGGCGCCACGGCCAACCTCTTCACAGACCGCTACGGGAACTACATCGGCTTCGGACCGGAGGAGTCCGAGCTTGCAGCGGTCGCCGACCTGGACACGTTCGAGGCGCTGCCGTGGGATCCGCGCGTCGCGCGCGTGTTCTGCGACTGCTACGACACCGAGACCGGCGACCTGCTCGACGCCGACCCGCGCCAGAACCTCAAGCGGATCGCGCACGACTTCGAGCAGGAGCTCGGCTACCAGTTCCTGATCGGCATCGAGCCCGAGATGATGTGGCTGCGCAAGCCGGAGCCCGGCGAGCAGCCGGAGGGCGTGACCAAGCCCTACTGCTACCACATCCACCAGTTCGAGGAGCTGCGCCCGGTGCTGATGGACGTGGTCGAGTACGGGCAGGCGCTCGGCCTCGACATGAGCTACGGCGACCACGAGGACGCGCCCGGGCAGCTCGAGCTGAACTTCCGCTTCGACCGCCCCGTCCGGACGGCCGACAACATCACCACCTACCGCCAGGTGTGCGCCGCCGTCGGCCGCAAGCACGGCCTGCTGCCGAGCTTCATGCCGAAGCCGTTCACCGGCGTGTCCGCCAACGGCCACCACCACCACTTCACGCTCAGCGACGGCGAGGGCAACAACGTCTTCCACGACCCGAGCGGCCCCGCGCAGCTGTCGGACACCGCGCGCTACTTCCTCGGCGGCCTGCTCGAGCACTTCCACGCGCTGATGTGCGTCGGCAACCCGACCGTGAACTCCTACTGCCGCATGTGGGACACCGGCTTCTGGGCCCCGATCTACAAGAACTGGGGCTGGCAGAACCGCACGACGACCGTGCGCGTCGCGTCCGGCGGGCGCTTCGAGTACCGCGGCGTGGACTCCTCCTGCAACCCGTACCTGACGACCGCCGCGCTGCTGGTCGCCGGCCTCGACGGCATCCGCAACGAGATCGACCCGGGCGAGCCGCAGCAGGGCAACACGTACGAGCTGCTCCAACAGGGCGTCGAGATCGAGAAGGTGCCGGACTCGCTCGGCGCCGCGCTCGACGCGCTGGCCGCCGACGAGGTGATCCGCGGCGCGATGCCGGGCCGGCTGTACAGGGTGTTCGACCATTACAAGCGCGACGAGTGGGAGCGCTATCTCGCGGCCGTCACCGACTGGGAGCGCGAGGAGTACCTGGAGGTCCTCCCGTAGATGTGCGGCATCGCAGGGATCATCAGCCGCAACGGGGAGCGTGAGATCGGGTCGGAGATGACCCGCATGCTGCAGTCGATGAAGCACCGCGGCCCGGACTCGACAGGCTTCGCGCTCTACGGGGCGCCGTCGGACGACTGGGTGATGCGCGTGAAGCTCGCCGACGCCAACACCTCGCGCGACTACGAGTTCACCGAGCGGCTGGCACGCAACAAGGCAGAGATCGAGCGCCGGCTGACACAGCTCGGCGCGACCGTACGCTCGATCGAGGACGCGACTGAGTACGCGTTCGAGGCGCACTTCGCCTACGACGGCGACCTCAAGGCGCTCGCAGACCGCGTCGAGGACGTGCGTGGCGCCGAGGTGCTCTCGCTCGGGCACTCGCTGCAGATCGTCAAGGACCTGGGCGACGCCGAGTCGGTCTCCGAGCGCTACCACCTGGGCGGCATGGGCGGCTCGCACGCGATCGGGCATGTGCGGATGGCGACCGAGTCCGACGTGGACATCTCGGGCGCCCACCCGTACTGGGCGTATCCGTTCAAGGATGTCGCCGTCGTGCACAACGGGCAGCTGACGAACTACCACCACTGGAAGCGGCGACTCGAGCGCGCCGGCCACCGCTTCCAGTCCGAGTGCGACTCCGAGATCATCGCGGTCTACCTGGCCGAGAAGATGGCGGCGGGCGCCGATCTCGAGGGCGCGATGCGCCAGAGCCTCGAGGACCTCGACGGCGTCTTCACGTACATCTGCGTGACCGAGGACGCGCTCGGCATGGCCAAGGACGAGCTCGCCGCCAAGCCGCTCGTGCTCTACGAGGCCGACGATCTCGTCGCGCTCGCGTCCGAGGAGATCGCGATCCGCGCGGTCGTCGACCGCGAGATCGACACGTACGACCCGTTCGAGGGTGAGGTGATGGTGTGGCAACGCTGACCTACGACGCACGCGGCCTCGTCGAGGTCGACGGCACGGCGCCCCGCATCGCCGAGCTCGACGGCGAGCGCGCGGAGTTCGACGCGCGCGAGCTCACCACGCGCAAGATCAACGCCGAGCTGCGCCGGCTCGTCTACGAGGAGGGCGTGCGCGACGTCACGATCCGCAACCCGGGCGCGCGCCACTCGCTCGGCGTCGGGATCCTGCAGCGCTGCAAGATCACCTTCGACGGCTCGCTGGGGTACTTCGGCTGCGGGCTGATCGACGGGCCGGAGATCCATGTAAAGGGCCGCGTCGGCTGGTCGGCGTGCGAGAACATGATGAGCGGTGTCGTGATCGTCGACGGCAACGCGGGCTCGCTCACGGCGGCGGCGATCCGCGGCGGCGACGTGCTCGTGCGCGGGCGCGTCGGCGCGCGCACCGGCATCGACCAGAAGGGCGGGACGGTGATCGTGCTCGGCGACGCCGGCTCGATGACCGGCTTCATGATGCAGCGCGGGCGCCAGATCCTGCTCGGCGACGTCGGGCCCGGCCTCGGCGACTCGATGTACGACGGCACGATCTACGTGGCCGGCAAGGTCAAGGCGCTCGGGGTCGACTGCGTGCCCGGCGAGTGGAGCGAGTCCGACACCGAGTTCATCGCGCGCAAGTTCGCGATCTACGGGCTCGGCGAGCCGCCGCCGCTGCAGAAGTTCGTCTGCGGCAAGCGGCTCTACAACTACGACATCCTCGAGCCCTCCGAGCGAAAGCTGGTGTTGTGATGGCCGACGAGACCGCGCTGTCGCGGCGCAACGTGCTCGGGCGCTCGCAGATCTTCACGCCGGAGGTCATCAACGACATCCACATGAAGGCCGAGCTCGGCCGCTACCGAATGCGCGGCTTCTCGATCTTCAAGAAGATCCCGCACTGGGACGAGCTCGTCTTCCTCCCCGGCACGCTCACGCGCTTCGTGATCGAGGGCTACCGCGAGAAGTGCGAGACCAAGACGGTGCTCGGCGCGCGCTTCGCGCAGAAGCCGATCGAGCTCGACATCCCGGTCTACATCACCGGCATGAGCTTCGGCGCGCTGTCGCTGGAGGCGAAGATGGCGCTCGCGAAGGGCGCGTCGATGGCGGGCACGGCGACGTGCTCCGGCGAGGGCGGGATGATCCCGCCCGAGCGCGACCTGTCGACCAAGTGGTACTACCAGGTGATCCAGAGCCGGTACGGGTTCAACCCGCACCACCTGATGCTCGCCGACGCGGCCGAGTTCTTCATCGGCCAGGGCTGCAAGGTCGGGCTCGGCGGCCACCTGATGGGCCAGAAGGTGACCGAGCAGGTGGCGGAGATGCGCTCGCTGCCCGCGGGCATCGACCAGCGCTCGCCCGCGCGCCATCCCGACTGGCTCGGGCCCGACGACCTGTCGTTGAAGATCCAGGAGATCCGCGAGGCGACCGACTACCAGATCCCGATCCAGCTCAAGCTGGGCGCCGCGCGCGTGTACGACGACGTGCGCATGGCGGCCAAGTGCGGGCCCGACATCATCTACCTCGACGGCGCCGAGGGCAGCACCGGCGCCGGGCCGCATCTCGCGACCGAGGAGACCGGCATCCCGCTGCTGGCGGCGATTCCCGAGGCGCGGCGCGCGCTGGAGGACGTCGGGCTGGCGGACGAGATCGACCTCGTCGTGGCCGGCGGCATCCGCAACGGCGGCGACATCGCCAAGTGCGTCGCGCTCGGTGCCAAGGCTGTCGCGATCGGCCACTCCGCGCTGATGGCGCTCAACTGCAACAGGGAGATCCCGGGCGTCACCGACTACATGGGCTCCGTCGGCGTGCCCGCGGGCGAGTGCTACCACTGCCACACCGGCCGCTGCCCGGTGGGGATCACGACGCAGGACCCCGAGCTGCGCAAGCGGCTGGTCGTCGACGAGGCGGCCGAGCGGGTCTACAACTTCCTCCACACGCTCACGCTCGAGGTCCAGCTGATCGCGCGCGCGTGCGGCAAGACGAACATCCACTCGCTCGAGCCGGAGGACCTCGCCGCGCTGACCGTCGAGGCGGCGGCGATGGCGAAGGTGCCCCTGTGCGGGACCGATTACATCCCGGGCGTCACGGAGCAGCGCTCGCTGGCGCGGATCGAGCGGCTGCTCGAGCGCCACCTGGACAGCCCGGTGGACTCCGTGCTGGCCGAGCCGAGCCACAACGGGGAGGCGCTGGCATGACCAGGGAGCCCGAGAAGACGATCTCGATCGACGCGGAGTACCTGTCGGGCAAGCGCTTTCCCTACCAGGAGGACATCTCGCTGGTCGAGGACGTCGACCTGCTCGCCGCGACGCCCGGCGAGGACATCAACTGGCTCGAGGACATCACGCTGCTCCAGGAAGAGGGCGTGCCGGCGGTGTTCGACCGCTACTCGAACTCGTTCCTGAAGATCTACTTCGACATCCCGCCGGGACGCGAGGACGAGCTCGCGCGCAAGGTGCTGATCCGCCACCTGCAGTCGGGCAACTCGTACGGCATCTTGCTCAAGGCGCGGCACGCGAAGTTTTCGCAGCCGGAGCTGGGCGCGTGGGTCGAGGGCTCGCCGACGGTCGGCGCGGACTGGAGCCCGCCGGTGCTCGAGGGCTGGGAGCCGCCCGCCGGTCATTAGTCGGCCAGGCGGGCATCGAGGGAGAGGGTCGAGTTGGCGGCGGCGGGCGGCGACACGCTCAGGCGTTTCGCGCGCGAGCGTGTCGCCCCCCAAACTCGGCGCACCGACCGGCGTTGACGGCGACTATCGCCGTCAACGCCGGTCGCGCTCCGGCCGCCGCCCGGCCGGACCACGAGCGCCGGGCGCTGGCATAGTGCCCGCCCGTGCCCCGCGTCGTCGTCACCCGCGCGTTGCCGGAGCCGGCGCTGCGCGCGCTGCGCGCCAGCGGCGCCGACGTGTGGGTCTCGCCCGAGGACCGCGCGCTCGGCGCGGAAGAGCTGCACGCCGCGGTGCGCGGCGCCGACGCGGTGGTGACCATGCTGCACGACCGCGTCGACGATGCCCTGCTGAGCGCCGCCGGCGACCAGCTGCGGGTGGTGGCCAACGTCGCCGTCGGCTACGACAACGTCGATCTCGACGCCGCGCGCCGCCACGGCGTCACGATCACGAACACCCCCGGCGTGCTGACGGACGCCACCGCCGACCTCGCGATCGCGCTGATGCTGGCGATCACGCGCCGGCTCGGGGAGGGCGAGCGGGTGATCCGCTCGGGCGAGCCGTGGGCGTGGTCGATCGACTTCATGCTCGGCCGCGGCCTGCGCGGGAAGACGATCGGGATCGTCGGCTACGGCGCGATCGGCCGCGCGACGGCGGCGCGTGCCCGCGCGTTCGGGATGCAGGTCGTCTACACCAAGCGCAGCGCCGGCGCGGATCCCGGACGGGTCGAGCTGGAGGAGCTGCTCGAGCGCTCGCACGTCGTCTCGCTGCACTGCCCGCTGACGCCGGAGACGCGCCACCTGATCGACGCCGGCGCGCTGGCGCGGATGCGCGACGACGCCTACCTCGTCAACACCGCGCGCGGCCCGGTCGTCGACGAGGCGGCCCTCGCCGGCGCGCTGCGCGACGGCGTCATCGCCGGCGCCGCTCTCGACGTGTTCGAGCGCGAGCCCGCGGTCCATCCCGACCTGCTGGGGCTCGAGAACGCCGTGCTGGTGCCGCATCTCGGCTCGGCGACCATCGAGACGCGCACCGCGATGGCGGAGCTCGCGGGTGCCAACGCGATCGCCGTGCTGGCGGGCGACGAACCGCTCACCCCGGTCCTCAAAGCGTAACTGCAGGGTTGCGTCCGCTCGTCGAGTTACAGCCGCGCCCTTGCGGCGTTTGTACGAATTTGTATACGATCGCGGCCGTGTCCTTCCTCCTCAGCTGTCCCAACTGCGGGACCCGCGAGGTGACCGACTTCGGGTACGGCGGGGAAGTCACCGTGCGGCCGGCGTCGCGTCCGGGCCGGCGGGAGCTCAACACCTACAACTACTTCCGCCGCAACGTCGCGGGCGTTCAGCGCGAGTGGTGGTTCCACCGCGCCGGTTGTCGCGCGTGGTTCATCGCCGAGCGCGACACGACCACCAACGAGGTCAAGTTCACGGCGAGGCCGCGAAGCGCCGACTCGGGAGCCGACGACCGCGGGGGAGAAGGCCTCGTCACATGAGCAGGCTGCCGCCGCAGCCCGGCGAGCGGATCGACCGGGACCGGGCGATCGGCTTCACGTTCGACGGCAGGAGCATCCCGGCGTTCGAGGGCGACACGATCGCGTCCGCTCTGTACGCGGCCGGCCGGCGCACGTTCAGCCGCTCGTTCAAGTACCACCGCCCGCGCGGTGAGCTGTGCGGCTGCGGCCAGTGCGCCAACTCGCTGGTACAGATCGGCGGCCGGCCGGGCGTGCGCGCGTGCGCCGAGCCGGTCGTCGACGGCATGCGGGTCGCGCACACCAACGCCAAGCCGGGCCTCGACTTCGACGTGATGCGCGCAACCGACGTCGTCGGCGGCCCGTTCACGCCGCCGGGCTTCTATTACAAGACGTTCATCCGCCCGCGGCGGCTGTGGCCGCTGTACGAGAAGCTGCTGCGCAGCGCCGCCGGCCTTGGTGTGCTGCCCAAGCGCCAGGCCGAGCGCGAGTGGCGCACCGAGTACCGCCGCCGCCACTGCGACGTGCTCGTGATCGGCGGCGGGATCGCCGGGCTGGCCGCCGCGCTGCGCGCCGCCGAGCTCGGCGCCGACGTCGTGCTGTGCGACGACGACCTCGAGACCGGCGGCGCGCTGCTCTACGAGGGCGGCCACGCGCGAGCGCGCGCACTGGCCGAGCGTGCGCGCGCGGCGGGCGTGGAGATCCTGTCGAGCGCGCCCGCGCTCGGCTTCTTCGACGGGCTGGTGCCGGTCTGGCAGCGCGACACGCTGCACCAGGTGCGCGCCGCCCGCCACGTCGCGGCGACCGGCACGCTCGAGCAGCCGCTCGTCTTCCACGACAACGACCTGCCCGGCGTGATGCTCTCCGGCGGCGCGCGCCGGCTCGCCGCGCTGTACGCCGTCAAGCCCGGCAACACAGCGGTGGTGGCGACGACCGAGGAGCGCGGCCTTGACACCGCGCTCGCGCTGCATGCGGCCGGCGTGCGCGTTCTCGCGGTCGCGGACCTGCGACCTGACTCCGGCGCGCTCGCGGCGCGCGTCGAGGCGGCCGGGATCGAGCTGCTGCGCGGCGCGACCGTCGTACGCGCGCTCGGCCGCCAGGCGGTGACGGGGGCGGTGCTCGCGCCGATCGACGCGCGGGGCCATGCGCTGGAGGGGCGTGAGCGCCGCTTCCCGTGTGACCTGATCGCGGTCTCCGGCGGAGCGGCTCCCTCGACGTCGCTGCTGCTCCAGGGCGGAGCGAAGGCGCGCTACGACGCCGCGACGGGCCGCTTCGTCGCCGACGGACTGCACGACAGCGTGCTGGCGGCCGGCTCCGTCGCCGGCCACGACGACGCCGACAGCGCCGAGGCGTCCGGGCTCGTCGCCGGCGCCGAGGCCGCGCTCGCGCTCGGCTTCCCCGATCGAGCCGGCTTCACCGGCGCGCGCGGGACAGGCGGCGGGGCGGGCGCCGGCGCGACGCTCGAGCAGGACCGTGCGCGGCTGCGCGACCGTCCCGCGCAGGCGCCGGTCGCGACGCCGCCGGCGATCGCGCGCGACCGCAAGGCCGGCGGCAAGGCGTTCGTCGACCTCGACGAGGACGTCACGACGAAGGACATCGCGCTGGCAGCGGCGGAGGGATATGA
>Ga0126306_10001402_pt1 | contig 12886 bp, 12 predicted proteins | sample Plot27_FD_92592 | JGI IMG/M metagenome (GOLD analysis project Ga0126306, IMG submission 92592) | Serpentine soil microbial communities from UC McLaughlin Reserve, CA, USA - Plot27 | ecosystem: Environmental > Terrestrial > Soil > Grasslands | place: USA: UC McLaughlin Reserve, Lake County...
AGCCCCTCGACGATGGCGGTCTTGCCGACGCCGGGCTCCCCGATGATGACCGGGTTGTTCTTGGTGCGCCGGACGAGGATCTGCATGATCCTCTCGATCTCCTTCGCCCGCCCGATGACGGGGTCGAGCTTGTCCTCCTCGGCAAAGGATGTGAGGTTGCGGCCGTACTGGTCGAGCTGGCGGGTCTTGGGCCGCTTGGCCTCCATCCCGCGCCCACCAGCAACCTCGCCGCCGCCGCCGCCGCGCCCGCGCTGCGCCCGGCCTCCGCCGAGCATGCGCACGACCTCGCGCCGGACCTTGTCCGGGTCCACGTCGAGGTTGGAGAGCACGCGAGCGGCGACCCCCTCGGACTCGCGCACGAGCCCGAGCAGGATGTGCTCGGTGCCGATGTAGTTGTGACCAAGCTGCAGGGCCTCACGCAGTGCCAACTCCAAAACCTTCTTGGAGCGCGGGGTGAACGGCGCCTGGCCGCCCGTCCCCTCCTCGCCGTACCCGACGATGCTTTCGACCTGCTCGCGCACCTCGTCGAGGGTCACGTTCAGCGAAGAAAGCGCCCGGGCCGCCACCCCTTCGTCCTCCCTAAGGAGGCCGAGCAGCAGGTGCTCGGTGCCGATGTAGTTGTGGTTGAAGGTCCGGGCCTCTTCCTGAGCCAGGACCACGACCTTGCGGGCCCGTTCGGTAAATCGTTCGAACATTAGTTTGATCCTCCTCTACCCAGAAGGTCCTCTGCGACGTCGGTCGTTTTGGTTTTCCTGGTAGTAGGTATACGGGAGCTGGTAATAAACAGATTATACAACGCCAAGCCTCCGAATTTTCTATCCATAAATCTCTCTCTCTGAAATGCCAGCCTACCTCTGAGTATACCGGGGTTTTGCCCCGATCTGTACGCGGTCAGCGCAACACCCTGCATCCGCCACAATATGTTGTGCCCGCCGCCGCGCAATTCCCTGCGAAGTCTACCGCCCGTCGCCCGGCTCCTCGGTGTCCCCTGACACACGCGAGAACCGCTTCCGCACGAACCCAGCGTCGAGGCCGGCGACGAACGGACCCGCCTTCGGTCCGCTCTTCTGGCCGAGCAAGACGGCGTAAAGGGCGGCGAAGGCCTTCTTGGGCTTCACTGCCCCCTCGACCGCCGTGGAGTAGAGCAGGTCCTGGACGGCGTCCCCGTCCATCCCCTCCTCCAACCTCTCCGCCACCGCGCGTAGGTAGGCGCGCTGCTCGTCGTCCAGGCTGGTGGAGGCTTTGTGGGCCTCCTCTTCGTTCAGGACGCGCAGCCGCAGGGACTCCGGCGCCCACTCCTGCGCCCAGTTGCGGGCGAAGGTGAGCCAGCGGGCGAGCTCCCCAAGGTCCCGCGCCGCCTCCTCGTAGCCGCCCCGCCGCAGCATTTTCGCGGCGGCCTCGACGTCGCCGCCGACGGTCTGGGTGACGGTTACGAGGTGGATAAAGGGCACGAAGCCTTCCTCGCCCCTCTCGGCGCGGAACTCGTCTACAAAGCGCGGGAAGCCGGCCCCGAGGTCGAGGTCGAAGCGGCGGGCGGGGTCGCGGCCGAGGATGATGCGCCGCACGGCTTCGGGTGGCATTATCCGGAGCAGGTCCTTCGGCAGCAGCACGATGCCCCGCGAGCTGCTCATGTCCCCGCGGCCCTTGAGGCCGATCCACTCGTACTCGTACCGGCCCGGCACCGGGTAATGGAAGACCTCCCGCGCCATCCGGTCGGCGGTGTCCGTCGAGCCCCCGCGGCTGGTGTGGTCCTTGCCGAACGGCTCGAAGGTGACGCCCAGCGCCTTCCACCGCGCCGCGAGCTCCACCCGCCAGCCGAGCTTGCCCTCACCCTTCGAGTAGTCCACCGACTCCTCGAAACCGTCCTCATCCGCGAAGACGACGCTGGTCTGCTCGGGCACGTGCTCCAGAACGCGCCCCCCAAGCCGTCCGCTCGCGGCCCGCGGCAGGTAGGGCGACCAGTGCTCCGGCATCTTTCTGTTGGTGACGTCCTGGAGGACGCCGCGTAACTCTTCGGTGTGCTCCAGGGCCTCCCGCGTGACGTCCGTGTAGGCGCCGCTCTCGTAGAGTTGGTGCGAGCGGAGCACCTCTATCTCCATCTCCATCTCCCGCAGCGCCTCCTCGAAGGGAGCGAGGAAGTGCTCGGCGTAGGAGACGTGGCAGCCCTCCGGGTCCGGGACGCGTGAGAGGCTGTGCCCGATGTAAACCTCGTAGCTCGCGGGGACGCCGGGAGCTACCTTTCGCAGGGGGTCTATCGTGTCGGCGTGGAAGATAAAGCGGACCTCGTCGCCGCGCTCACGCAGGGCGTTCGCCACCGCCTCGGCGACGAGAACCTCGCGCAGGTTGCCGGCGTGGATGTTGCCGGAGACGCTGATGCCCGAGACGACCACGTGCGGTCCCTTGCCGAGCCCCTCGGCGACCTTGCGCGCCCACTCGGGTACGCGGGTGGGTGTGCGGGTACCGGTGTCGGTCATGGGGCGCTCCACTTTTGTCGGGTTCCGGATCCGGGAAGGAGGGCTGGCTTGCGGCGGCGAGCGGCGCTCGCTGGGGGCGTTGAGCGGCGCTCGCTGGGGGCGTTCTAGCTCGCGGCCTCGACGTTGACGATCTCGTACGCCGTCGAGCCGCGGGGCGTGGCGACGGTGACCGTCTCGCCGACGCGGCGCCTGAGGACGGCCTTGCCGACCGGCGAGGCGTGCGAGAGCTTGCCGCTGCCCGGGTCGGACTCGTTTGCGCCCACGATCTGGAACGTGCGCTCGGCCCCCCCGTCCACCGCGCGCAAGGTCACGCACGTGCCCAGGTCCACCGAGCCCGCCTCGGCCCCGCCGGGGTCCACGATCTTGGCGTTCCTGAGGCGTCGTTGCACCTCGCCGATGCGGCGCTCCAAAAGGGCCTGCTCGGTCTTGGCGTCGTCGTACTCGGAGTTCTCGGAGATATCCCCGAACTCCCTCGCCTGCCGGATGCGATCCGCGACCTCCCTGCGGCGCACTTCCGTAAGATACCTAAATTCATCTTGGAGCTTCTCGTGGCCCTCGCGGGTGACGAGCTCCTGATTCCTGTCGGTCATAAGCCGAGAAAGTATACGGTCGCGTAACGAGGGTGTCAACGAGAGAAGTTCGTCAGTCTTTCAGTCTTTCGGCTTCTCGGGTCGATTTTCGTCACGGTCACCCCAACAGACAAATAACGATCAGACCAAAGTCGCGCAACGCCGAAGCTGCGTTTCGCGCGAAGTCGTTCCGCTCGGCATTTCTGACATACTGAAGGACTGACAGGCTGAAAGACTCTTTACGAGTTTTACGAGTTCATCTCGTGCAGCACGTACAGGCCCTTTAGCGTCAGGTCTGGGTCGAGGGTGCCGATCTCGCGGCAATGGCGCGCGATGACCTCGGCGGGGCCGCCGGTGGCCACGGCCATGAGGTCCGGCTCCCCTAGCTCTACCCGAAAGCGTCGGATCAGGGCGTCTATCGCGCCGGCGTAGCCGTAGACAAAACCGCTGCGGATGGAGTCCGGGGTGTTGGTCGCTATCGCCCTCGGCGGGTCCACGTTCAGGTCCACGCTGGGGAGCTTGGAGGTGCGTGAGATCAGGGCCTCCAGCGCGACGTTGAGGCCGGTGAGGATGGCGCCGCCCAGGTAGCACGATTCCCCGTTCACGGCCTCCACCGTCGTCGCCGTCCCGATGTCCACGATGATCGCCGGGAAGCCGTAGTGCTTCCCCGTGGCGACGGCGTTGACGATGCGGTCCGCGCCGACGGCCCTCGGGTCGTCGTAGCGGTTGTCGAGGCCGGTCTCTATCTCCCCGTTTACCTCGTAGAACCTGGAGCCGAACAGGCTCTCGGCGAGGCCCTCGTAGGAGCGGGTGAGCACGGGGACCACGCTGGAGACGATGGTGGCCTGCACGTCCGTGGGGCTCATACCCGCGAGCGTCAGGAGCGTCGAACAGACCGCACCGACCTCGTCGGCGGTGCGGTTGGCCTCCGTGGTGATCCTCCACCGCGCCCGCAACTCTTCCCCGTCGAAGATCCCAAGTACGGTCTGCGTGTTCCCGATGTCTACCGCCATCAACACGGTCTCACAACTCTCCCTCGTATTCCCGCACGTCCGCGAGATCCTCACCCGCCAAAAGCTCCCCCACGGTCCCGCGCCCGGGAATATACAGCCCGGCGTCGAGGTCAGCGAGACCCTTGAGATTGAACGCGCGCCCGATCCCCGGGTGCGGCAGGATCAAAGGCCCTTCCCCCCGAACTTCCCCGCCGAAGAGCAACACGTCCACGTCTAAGGTCCGCGGTGCCCTCTCCCCCTTCCTCTCGCGCCCCAGTGCCGCCTCCACGCCCTGACAGAATCGCAGCATCTCCAGCGCCGGCACGCCGCAGTCGACTTCGACCACGCAGTTCAGGTAATCCGGCTGCGTCTCTTCGACTTCGATCGGCCCCGTCTCGTACACCTTGGACACGTCACGGACCTCCAACAACGGTCCGCGCCCCAAGGCCTCCGTCGCCTTCCGCATGTAACCGAGCCGGTCCCCGAGGTTGCTCCCGAGGCTGAGGAAGGCGCGGGTCATGGCAGACCCTGCCGCTCACCACGTTGCCCAAAGAGGAACAACCAGACGAAGGGTTCGGTGCCTCCGTTACTCGCGAGTCGAAAAGACTCGATCTTCACTTGTATCATCGACGAAAGACGGCCCGGACCGAGACGCCGGAGACGGTGCGCGCGATCGGGACTCGCAGCTTGGTGACGGCCACCGCGACCTCCCGAACCGGCGGGAATTTCTCCAGCACCCGCGCCCCGATCCGGCGCGCCCCCGTCTCCAGCAGCATGAACTCCTCGCGCTCCAGCGCCCGCGCCGCCTCCTCCATGAGCGACCCGTAGTCCACCACGCCCGACAGGTCATCCGAAGGTTGGGCGTCGTAGACGTACTGGAGGTTCAAGAGCAATGCCTGGGGCAGCGCTCGCTCCTCCTCGCTCACCCCGCAGCGGACGTGGACCTGGAGCCCCTCGACCCGCCCCCGAACCGTCATTAGAGGCGCCTCCTCCGACCCCGCGGTCTCCTCGTCGGTCCGGTCGGGCGCCGGGGAGGCCGGCCGCTCCTGGGGACCGGCACGTGAGGGCGGCTCCCGCGGCTCTTGGCGCGACGGGTTGCGAAGCCGCCCGAAGACCTCGCGCCGCACATCCGCGGGGCTCGCGCCCAGGACCGAGAGGGCACGCACCCCGACGCTGTTGGCCTCCCTCACAAGCCCGAGCAGGAGGTGCCCGCCGCCGACGCGCTCCTGTCCGGCGCGCGCGGCCTCCCTCGGCGCCAACTCCACCACCCTCGCCAGCCGCGGGGTGAAGGGTCCACGGTTCAACGTCCCCTCCTCGCCGCGTCCGCCGACATTCTCTACGACCTCGCGTGCTCCGTCGGGGGTGACGTTCAGAGCGGCGAGGGCCTTAGCGGCCACGCTTCCGCCGTCGCGCAGGAGGAGGAGGCCAAGGAGCAAGTGCCCGGTGTTGGCCTGGCCATGCCCGAGGCGTGCGGCCTCCTCCTGCGCCCGCGCCACGGCCTCGCGCGCCTCTTCGGTGAAGCCGTTTAGCACGGCGGCGAACCGGTCCTCGTCGAATCCCTGCATCATGCGGTAAAGCCTACGCTCGCCGGACGGCCGCCGCCACCTTCAACGCCTCCCGGTTGGCCCGGACGTCGTGAACGCGGAAGAGTGTCGCGCCGCGCTCATAGGCCATCACGCTCGTCGCCACCGTCCCGTAGACGCGGTCTTTGGGATCTTCCACGCCGGTGATCCCCCCGAGGAACCTCTTGCGCGATGCCCCAACGAGGACCGGGAACCCAAGCTCGACGAGGATGCTCAGATCATTGAGGAGCTTGAGGTTGTGCTGGGGCGTCTTGCCGAACCCGATGCCGGGGTCCACGACGACGTTCTCCGGTTTGACGCCGGCGGAGATCGCGTACTCCGCCCGCCGCGCGAGGAAGTCGCGGACCTCGGCGACCACGTCGTCGTAGCGTGGTTCGCGCTGCATCGTCTTGGGCTCGCCGAGCATGTGCATGAGGACGACTGGGCAACCGGCGTCGGCCACGAGCTTCGCCACCTTTGGGTCGCCGCGCAGGGCTGTCACGTCGTTGACGATCTTGGCCCCGGCGTCGAGGGCGGCTTCGGCGGTCGCGGCGCGGTAGGTGTCCACGGAAACGACGGCCTCGGGGCGTAGTTCCAGGATGCCGCGCACCACGGGCAGGACGCGGCGCAACTCATCTTCGGGGGTTACAGCGTCCGCGCCGGGGCGGGTAGATTCGCCCCCGATGTCTATGGCGTACGCTCCCTCATCGAGAAGTGATCCGGCGTGGGCTATCGCGGCGTCGGGATATAGGAAGTCGCCGCCGTCGGAGAAGGAGTCGGGGGTGACGTTGAGGATGCCGAAAAGAACGGGGCCGGGTCCCCGTAGCGGGTTTCCGGCCCTCGTCTCCTGTCCCCGGGGTTGCCCGGCGGGGTTCACCTAGTCTTGCTGGTAACTGCTGTTGTAGTCGCGGTCGAACTTCTCCAGGCTCGGCGGCCGGTCCGCGGCGTACTCGTCCACGAGGCGCTTGAGGTGTTTGGCGTCCACGGTCTCGTACTCGATGAGGTCCTTGGCGAGCTTCTCCATGAGGGCCCGGTTGCGGACCAGGAGGTCTTCGGCGGTGTCGTAGGACTCGTCCACGATGCGCCGTATCTCTTTGTCGATCTGAAAGGCGATCTCGTCCGAGTATTCGGGCTGCGCGTTGAAGTCGCGGCCCATGAAGACCTGCCCGTTGGAGTGCCCCAGAGCCATCGGACCGAGCTTATCGCTCATCCCGTAGCGCGTGACCATCTGCTTGGCGGTCTGCGTGACGCGCTCCAGGTCGTTGGAGGCGCCGGTGGTGATCTCGTCGAACGTCACCCGCTCCGCCGCCCGTCCCCCGAGCATCATCGCCAGCTGCGCCATAAGCTGACCGCGGCTCATCATGAAGCGGTCCTCGGTCGGAAGGCTCATGGTGACGCCCAGCGCCTGGCCGCGCGGGATTATGCTGATCTTGTGCACCGGGTCGGCGTCGGGCAACAGGGCGCCGACGATGGCGTGACCGGCCTCGTGGTAGGCCGTGATCTCCTTCTCCTTGACGGAGATGAGGCGCGTCTTGCGCTCCGGCCCCGCTATCACGCGGTCTATGGCCTCCTCCATCTCGGACATGTCGATCTGGTCCTTATCGTGACGCGCCGCCAACAGCGCCGCCTCGTTGACCAGGTTCGCCAGATCGGCGCCGGTGAAGCCGGGAGTGCTGCGCGCGAGAGTCTCTATGGCTATGCCCTCACCCAGCGGCTTGCCGCGCGTGTGGACGCGCAAAATCTTCTCGCGCCCCGGAAGGTCGGGCCTGTCCACCACGATCTGCCGGTCGAAACGGCCCGGACGCAACAGCGCCGGGTCCAGGATGTCCGGGCGGTTGGTGGCGGCGATCATGATGATCCCGCCCTTCGCGTCGAAGCCGTCCATCTCGACGAGGAGCTGGTTCAACGTCTGCTCGCGCTCGTCGTGACCGCCGCCAAGACCCGCGCCGCGCTGGCGCCCGACCGCGTCGATCTCGTCCATAAAGATGATGCACGGCGAGTTCTGCTTGGCCTGCTCGAAGAGGTCGCGCACGCGGCTCGCGCCGACGCCGACGAACATCTCGACGAAGTCCGAGCCGGAGATGCTGAAGAACGGCACCCCGGCCTCGCCCGCGACCGCCCGCGCCAGCAGCGTCTTGCCGGTCCCCGGAGGGCCGACAAGCAGGGCGCCTTTGGGTATCCTGGCGCCGAGCTTCTGGAACTTCTGGGGGGCTTCGAGGAACTCTTTTATCTCGGTGAGCTCCTGGACGGCTTCGTCGGCGCCCGCGACGTCGGCGAACGTGACCTTCGGTGAATCTTTGGTCATGCGCCGGGCGCGGCTCTTGCCGAAGCTCATCACGCGGTTGCCGCCGCCCTGCATCGAGCTCATCAGGAACAGAAAGAGGAGCAGGAAGATCAGGAGCGGCCCGATGGTGCCGAGCAGGCCGAGCCAGAACCCGGTGTTCTGCGGGTCGGTGGTGAAGGGGATGTTCGCGTCGTTGAAGACGTTGGCTATCTCGTAGTACTCGGGGTAGGCGTACTCGAACTCTTCGGTCTCGTTGCCGTCGCCGGTCTTGACCTTGCCGGTAACGGTCTGGTCTTCGTCCTTGACGAGGAGCGGGGCCTCTTCGTCGTCGGTGACGAAGGCTCGGTCGTCCACCGCCCTCTGGAAGTCCTGAGAGTTCATCTCCTGGACGTCCGGGCTCCCGGTGCGTATGAGGTTTACCAACACTATCGCGAAGATCAACAGGATGATGAAGTACAGCCCGCCGCTTCTCAAAAATCTGCCCAACTCGATTTACCTCTCTTGAGATTTAGAGGAACGGGAGGATTATACTACCCCGCCCACAAACGGAGGGTGCTATTCGACCTTTCCGCTCCTTCCTCTTAAGCGGGGGCGCTGGAGAAGATCTCCTCTTTCAAGATGCATATGTCGGGGAGGTTGCGGTAGGCGCCGCCGTAGTCGAGGCCGTAGCCCACGACGAACTCGTCGGGCACCTCGAAGCCGAGGTACTTGACATCTAGCTCCACCCGGCGGCGCGAGGGCTTGGAGAGGAGCGTGCAGATCTCGAGCGACGCCGGCTTGCGGGCGAGCAGCGAACGCCGGAGGTAGGAGAGCGTTAGTCCGGTGTCTATTATGTCCTCGACTATGAGGACGTGGCGGCCAGAGATGTCCTCTTCGAGGTCCTTGAGGATGCGCACTACGCCGCTGGAGGAGGTGCCCGAGCCGTAGGAGCTTATGTCCATGAAGTCTATTTCGCACGGCAGGTTTATATGGCGCATAAGGTCGCCCATCACGACGACCGCGCCGCGCAGGACCCCGATCAGGAGCAAACGTTCGCCCGCATAGTCCTGGGTGATGCGCGCCCCCATCACGCGCACCTTTTCCTGGATCCGCTCGCCGCTGATGAGAACTTCTTCCACGTCGCCCATCATGCTAGTCATCTCGGTCATCTTCACGCCGCTCTCGCACCTCCAGCCTCAACGCCCGCTCCGTCGCCCCGCTCACCTTGTGGTCCTCGGAGAGCTCGCCCGAGAAGATCCATGCAACCCTCTCGGCGCCGTCCACCACCACCGGCGTCCGCCGCCTGAGGTCCCGTGGCACCTTGCGGTCCATCATCGCCCGCATGACCTTCTTCTTGCCCCCGAGGCCCAACGCGCGAATACTATCCCCCTCGCGCGCCATCCGCACCCGGTAAGGCCCTAAAGCGGCATCGAGGTAAGCTACCTCGGGCCGGGCAGCGTCTCGGGCATCGAAACCGTCCGCCTTTCGCACCCCGACGAGCCAGCCCGCGTACTCGAGCTCGCCCTCGCAAACTTCTTCCTCGCCTTCGAAAGACGTCCGCCCCGGGTAGAACGCGAGCTCTTCCGGTCGGATGGCGACCACGGCGCCACCCGGCAGGTCCGACGTCTTCGTGCCCCCGCCGCTTTTCGTCAGGCCCAGTACCGCCTCGACGAGGACGGAGCCGAGCGGGAGGGCGTCCGGGAGTGTTTCGCGGTAAGCCCGGCGTACGGCGTAGCGCCGGAGCGCGTGCGGTAGCGTCCGAAGGGCACGCAACGGTACGACGATCTCCCCTCCTCGCCGACGCACGGAGCCCGCGGCGAGATCCTCCAGCGTGCCGAGGTCGTCTCGCAGGAGGGACGCCGCGCGAGAGATGTTCCCCGACGCGCCGGGGTAGAGCTTCTCAAGCACCGGCAAGACCTCCAGGCGCACCCGGTTGCGGGCGTACTTTGGCGTAAGGTTCGTCGGGTCGGCACGGTACGGTTGTTCGAGGTCTTCGAGGTACACGAGGACTTCGGCCCTGCGGCGTTCGATCAGGGGCCGCGAACAGTCCCCTTACCGGCGGGATGCCCGAGAGCCCCCGCAGCCCCGCCCCGCGCGCCAGGTTGAGTAGCACGGTCTCCGCCACGTCGTCGGCGATGTGGCCCGTCGCTACGGCCGAGAGTCCCCGCCCCTCCGCCACCTCCTCCGCAAGCCGGTACCGCTCCTCGCGCGCCCCTTCCTGAAGGTTGGTCCCGGACAACTCGATGCGCCGTGCCTCATAAGGGACGCCCAGGTTCTCGCAGAGCACCCGAACGAACTCCGCGTCGTCTCGCGACTCCTCGCCGCGCAGCCCGTGGTCCACGTGCAGCACGACTGGCGACGCCCCCAACTCCATCAACACCCTCAGCATCGCCACCGAGTCCGGCCCGCCGGAGACCATCGCCAGCGGCCGGGCGAGATCCATGCCAAACCGCAGGACGGTTTTGTGTACCGCGGCGGCGAAGTCCTCGAGCCTCATGCGCGCATTGTAAAAAATCGAGCGGGGCAGCGAGCACGAAGAAAGAACGCTCGCCGGCACGCGCTACCCCCTACCGGGCACTCCGGAACCCGGGCGACCCAGCCCGACCAGGGGGAGGTCGCTTTAAGGGAAGCCGGTAGCCAACTTCATCCCTTGAACAGGTTGCCCCCCGTTTTGATGGCGCCGGCGACGATATCCGCGGTCGGTGGCATCCCGTTCAGCTCGACGGTCCCGGTAGCCGTGGTGACGAGAGCGGGTTCGGGCGCGACGCGCACGTCACCAGCAACGGGCTCGACCGCAACCGTGGTGACCGGCGCACCCGCCACCGCGTATTGGACGTCGGCGGCCTGCTGGGTCGCGGGCGCATACTGCGCTGCGGCGGCGTACTGCTGCTGTTGGGCCGCGACCTGCGCTTCGGCCGCAGCCTGCGCTTCGGCCGCGTACTGCGCCGCCTCGGCCGCAGCCTGCGCTTCGGCCGCGACCTGCGCTTCGGCCGCAGCCTGCGCCTCGGCCGCGGCCTGCGCCGCCTCGGCCGCAGCCTGCGCCTCGGCCGCGTACTGCGCTTCGGCCGCAGCCGGCGCCGCCTCGGGCGCATACTGCGCTGCGGCCGCATACTGCTGCTGTTGGGCAGCATACTGGGCCTCGGCGGCGTATTGCTCCTGCGCGGCGGCGGCCTGGGCTTCGGCGGCGCCGGCCGCGGCCTGCGCGGACGCGGGCTGGACCTCGACCACATCGTCGGGTTCCGCAGCGGTCTCGGCGCGCGGTTCGTCGCCGGCTTCGTCTTGTGGCGCTCCGTCGCCCTCGTCATCGGGGGTCGCGTTCTGGCCGGGTTCTTCCTCCGTCTCCGCGGCGCCGGGCGTACGCTCGCCGGCAGGCTCCTCGTCCCCGTCGCCGGTCGCGTCGGAGTTCGCCGTGGGGGGCTCGGCGCTGGGGTTATTCTGGGCGGCCTGTTCGCCGTCTCCACCGGCCGCGCCGGAGGGCTGGGGGTTCGACTCACCGCCGGAGCGCACCAGGGCCTGGTAGGCTCGAGGGACGAGCAGGACCAGCAGGATCAGGACGACGAGCAACACCAGGCCCCTGCGCACCAGGTACACCCTGCGCCTGGGCGTGTCACCTCTGCCGCTCACGCCCGGCCTTCCGCGGCTCCCGAAACTCTGCGCATCGGTTCCTCCCTCACCTTGCCCGACCATCTTCTCGCGCGTCCCCAGCAACCAGGACGCGCAAGCCAAAGACTTCGCTCGGAAAGCCTTTATACCGGAGGGCAAAACAGGCCACAACGGGCCGCGCCGGGGTCCGGTTCCGCCTTGAACCCGCCACAACACCACATATAGTTGCGACGGCGCCTGCGTGCCCCACAAGGCGGGTTTTCGAGCATTTGTTGCGGAGAGCGGCGTATCGAAGCCGCGGCGAGCCAAAACGCGAAAGGCCCGGCGCTGTGGCCGGGCCTCCTTTAGTAGCGGGGGCAGGATTTGAACCTGCGACCTTCGGGTTATGAGCCCGACGAGCTACCTGACTGCTCCACCCCGCGTCGCCTTCCGAGCCCTATTTGTAGGGGGGATTATACCATCCGGGGAGCACCTCCCCGAACGGATGCGCCGTCGATTGTCGTCAGGGTGTCGTCAAACCTTCTCCGTGCGACCGGTCGTCGGAGACACGCCGCCCACGCCGCCGACGTTGCGGCGACCGATCGGGGGTTGAGTCCTCCGGGTCCGTCGTCGAGGCGGTTGTCGCCGCCCTCTTCCTCGCCATTCTGGCCGTCGGCTTCGCGAGGTCCTTCGGCCAGTGGGGAGAAAAGCGCGCGACCTGGCCGGGCTTCGCGGAGCTGCTCCTTTTTCCCCTCGTGGTGATCGTCGCGTTCTCCTACGCGGCCGCGAGCTTCAGGCTCAGGGCCCGCAACAGGAGCAAGCACCACGTCCGGGAGGTCTTCCACGTCCTCCTGGGTGCGCCCGTGTCCGCCAGAGGGCCCACTCCTGACCGTGCCCTAACCTCCGTACCGCCTTGGATGACTCTTAGTCGCTCATACCTTAGGGGAGGTTCTCCTGTTATCCTGGAAGCTACCGGGCGATGTTCGTCCGTGGCACTCCCCGGGAGGACCGCGCAGTGGTCAACCGAACCCAGGCGCTCGTGCTTGGCTTTTTCGTCCTGGTGTGGGCGAGCCTCGTGGCCATCTTCGCCGCGGCACCCGAGACCTACGAGCAGGCCCTGAGACTTCCGTCCGGCGGCGGTGGTCGTTCGGCAGGAGTCGGCTTCCTGGTAGCGATCTCGGCCTTCATAGTCCTGCTCGTGATCGGGGTGATCCGACGCTGGCGCTGGGCGTTCTGGCTGATCGTCGTCGCCTTCATTTTCGGCGTGCTGCGCGTACCGGCGTCCGTCCTGGAACTCTGGGGGGTGCTCCTCGCGGCCGGACCGACCTGGTACGTGCTATACCAGGCGCTTCTCGGCCTGCTCCAATTCGCCATAGGCCTGGCCATGGTGGCAGGATACCGGAGAGCCGGTACGTGGGGGGCGTTCTGATGCGTTCGTCAAGGG
>Ga0126306_10001403_pt1 | contig 12884 bp, 11 predicted proteins | sample Plot27_FD_92592 | JGI IMG/M metagenome (GOLD analysis project Ga0126306, IMG submission 92592) | Serpentine soil microbial communities from UC McLaughlin Reserve, CA, USA - Plot27 | ecosystem: Environmental > Terrestrial > Soil > Grasslands | place: USA: UC McLaughlin Reserve, Lake County...
GCCGCACCTGCAAGTATCGTACCAAGCTACGCAGACTGACCTAGATCAACCTACGTGAGCCGAATTCAGCCCTACCACCTCGATGGGAGAACTACTCCCGAGCGGTCATGCGGCGCCGGCGAGCCAGCGGTCGTACAGGTCGGCGAACTGGCCGCCGCGGGTGAGCAGCCGGTCGGGTGGGCCGGCCTCGACGACCCGACCGTCCTGGATCACGGCGATCTGGTCGGCCTCGATCACGGTGGAGAGGCGGTGGGCGATCACGATGGTGGTTCGTCCCTGACGCAGCCGCCGCATGGCCTCGGTGACCCGGGTCTCGGTGGCCACGTCGAGGTTGCTGGTCGCCTCGTCCAGGATGAGCAGGGCTGGGTCGGCCAGCCAGGCCCGCGCGAAGGCGCCTCGACCTCTTGTCTTGTAGCCTCGGGGCGGCCGAAGCGGATGTTGTCGGCCACCGTCGCCTTTCCATGTGCAAAGCTTGAGAACAGGAAGCTGCGCTGATGCACCGAGCGCCAGCGGGTCGTGGTGGAGTCCTGGCTGGCGCTGACAGCCGCCGCGATCGTGTGCGGCGGCTGGTCCGCCGTGCGAGGACCAGCTACCGATGGGAGGGGTCAGCTTCCGACGCCAGCCAAGCAAGCAGGCTCCCCTGTGAACTGGCCGGCCGTTACGCTTGAGCAGGCCCATCACGTCCCAGGGGGCCGGGGCCGGCCTCGCCGATCCAGCCGGCGTCGGCCTGGGGCGGGATGGTGTAGCGGCAGGTAGCGGGCCGTCGACCCGGTGACCCGTGGCCGCTTCGCATCCGTCGGGCCGGCCAGACCGGGTTCTCCCGTACGTGATCACCGTCCGGTCGGGTGGGCGGGTTATCGCGTTACCGTCCCGCCAGGTGCTGGACCACGGGCGCGAAGGCCTCCATGTCGCCGTCGGCCACCACCAAGTAGGAGAGCCCGTACCGCTCCCGCCGGTGCTGGAGTTCCTCGACCACGCGCCCGCCCGGGCCGGCGACAACCGAGGGCATCGCCAGGACCGCCTCGGCCGCAGCGGCGCCCCAGCCGTGCTCGACCGCGTACCGTTCGGCCGCCTTCCGGTGATCGTGGCCGAGGGCCACCGACAGGACCATGCTCAGCTCGACCTCGCGGGACCGGTCCTGGGCGGCCTGCCGCACCCACTCCACCTTGGCGGCGATACGCTCGGGTGACCGCTCCGACAGCTCCCCGGAGATTCCGCCCTCGGGCAGGGCCCTGGGGAGGATGCCGACGATGTCGGCCTCCCGGCCGGCGATCCCGAGCAGACGGCGGCTACCCGCGCCGACCAGGATCGGCGGATGCGGCCGCTGCACGGGGGCAGGGAAGCCGGCGATGCCGTCCACCGTGTAGTGCTCGCCCTTGAACGTCACCGTCTCCCCACTCAGCAGCCCCTTGAGCACCTCGAGGGCCTCCTCGAGCCGGCCGACCCGCACCCCCGGCGGGTCGAACGGCATGCCGGCGGCGTCGTATTCGTCACGCAGCCAGCCGGCCCCCATGCCGAGCTCGAAGCGCCCCTCCGACAGCAGGTCGAGCGTTGCTGCCTCCTTGGCCAGCACCACCGGGTGCCGGTAGTCGTTATCGAGCACCAGGCTGCCGACCCGCAGCTTCTGGGTCGCACCGGCGGCGGTCGTGAGCGCCAACAGCGGGGCGAGCTGGTCACCGAACGGCTCGGCCACGAAGTGGTCGCGCAGCAGCAGGGTCGAGTAGCCGAGCGCCTCGGCCCGGCGCGCCTCGCCGAGCAGCCGCTCCCGGGTGGTGATCGCTTCACCGATCACCCCGAACCGGAATGGTCGTCCTCCACCCATGCGCACCTCCTCATCGGCCCTCATGCCCTCACTGCTGACAGAACACGGCCATGGCCGGATCGGGTTTCGCCCAGCGGACCGCACCGAACGTGAGGCCGCTGGACACGGTCGCCGAGCGGCTCCGGGCTGACCGCCTCATCCTCGGTAGCCGCGACCTCGGTGGCGAGGCGGTGGCCGGCGGCCTGTTCACCGGCTCCGATGCAGGTGCTCGGCGAGCCAGTCGACCACCTCGCGGTAGCGCCCGTGGATGAGCGACAGATGCCCCTCGTCCGGGAACTGGCGCAGCGAGGCACCGGGGATCGCGGTGGCGAGCCAGCGGGCGTGGGCCGGCGGGGTGTCGGTGTCCTGTGCGCCGGACCACAGACGGACCGGCACGCGCACGCCGGTCAGCTCGATCCCCCAGGGGGCGACCACCGCCAACTCGTCCTCGATCGCGCCCTCCGCCCCACGGGCGAGCCCCTCGCGCAGGTCGGCGAACAGATGGGCTCCTGCGTCGGTGGTGAGGATCGCCCGGTCGGGAGGGGAAAGCGTGGGGCTGACGAGCTCGACGAACCCGGCGAGGCTGGTCGCGGTCAATGCCTCGGCCAGCTGACCCAGCGCCGGTCGCAGCCCTTCCCGTCCGGCGGCGGCCAGCCTGTGCAGTTGGGCGACCTGCTCGGCCATGCCGGCCGACCAGTCCAGTCCGGGCGCGTCGATCGGGGCGAGCGGCGAGACCAGCGCCGCGGCGACCACCCGGTCGGGCAGCAGGGCGGCGCAGGCCAGCGCGAACGGGCCCCCGCCTGAGGTGCCCCAGACGGCGAACCGGTCGACACCGAGCCGGTCGGCGATGGCGGTGACGTCGGCGGCCGCGTCGGCGACCCTCCGACCCGGCTGGGCTGTCGAGCCGCCGAAGCCGGGACGGTCATAGGACACCAGCCGCAGCCCGGCGTGCGTGGCCACGGCCGCCAAGGGGTCGGCCATCAGCCGCGATCCCAGCCCGTCGTGGAACAACAAGACCGGCTGGCCGACGGCCGCATCCTGCGAACCCGGGACAGCGGTGCCGCCGACGGCCAGCCGTACTTCGTGGTCGCAGATGGTCATGAAGCGTCCTCCATGGTGGCTTGCGCTCGGACCGACGTCGTGGACGAGCGGCCGCGTCGGGCGGCAAACGCGGCCCAGCCTGCCCGGGCACGGGGCGCTGAGGCTGGTCAGCGGGGCCGGAAGCGGGGTCTGTCCCCCGGGTTTGAAGACCGCCAACGCCACGGTGGCCACCAGTACCAGCAGCGCCCCTGCGGGCGCCACGGTCACCGCCACTGCGAGCTGGCCGATCCCGGCCGTCGACAGCTCGGCGACCGGCACCAGCAACGCCGGTGTTCGCGGTTCTTCTCGCCGGTGAAGGACGCGGACCTCGTCACGGCCCTCATGGGCGGCACCGCAGCCACCGCGGCCAGCCGCTGATGGCCGCAGCCGGCGCAGCAGCGCCTCCGGTTCACGTCACCACGTTCGTGAGGGCGTCGATGCGGCCGGTCCTGGCTGACGCCGCGACTGGGCGGCGAGATGGTGGGCGATGTGACGGGCGTCCCTCCCGACCCCGCCAACGTGGTCGGAGGTCGGCGTGTACTGGAAGGGCAGGCCCAGGAAGTACAGGCCGGGCGCGGCCGCGACCACGCCCCGGTGGTGGATGGGGTTGCCGGCGTCGTCAAAGACGGGCAGGTGGATCCAGCCGAAGTCGGGCCGGTAGCCGGTCGCCCACACCACCACGGCCACCTCTAGGAGTCGGCCGTCGGCCAGCTGGGGCCTGCCGTCGGCGACACCCTCGACCCTAGGCACCCGCTGGACGCCGGCGGCCAAGATGTCGGCGGGCTTGAGGCGGACCAGCGGGTCACCCCGCCGATGGCGGGTGTCGCGCATCCTGCGGCCGAGCCGGCTGTCGACGGTGAGCAGGTGGTCAGCCAGCCACAACGAGAAGCGGTTGTGGATGAGCCAGATCGGCGCATGCCCGACCTCTGGGCCGGCCAGGTGGGTCCGTCGGGTGGCGGCCAGCTCCACGGCGATCTCGGCGCCCGAGTTGCCCGCGCCCACCACCAGCACGTCGCCCGCGGGCAGCTGGTCGGGGCTGCGGTACTGGCTGGAGTGCAGCTGGGTGATCGTCGGGTCGAGTGCGGCGGCGAAGCTGGGGATGTGCGGGTGGTGGTAGGGCCCGGTGGCCACCACCACGTGCTCGGCGGTGTATTGCTCATTCCCGGCATGCACTAGGTAGCCGCCGTCGTGGCGGGCCAGCGACTGGACGCGCCGCTTCAGGTGGATGGGAAGCTGGAACCTGCTCGCGTAGGCCTCCAGGTAGTCGGCGGTCTGGTCCTTGGTGGGAAAGGAGTGGCCTGGGGCGGGGAACGGCATCGCGGGGAGGCCGCTGTGGAAGGCGGGGGTGAACAGCCGCAGGGAGTCCCAGCGGTTCCTCCAGGTGTCGCCGACCCTGGTGGCGGCCTCCAGGATCACGAACTTGCGGTGTTGGGTGGCCAGGTAGTAGCCCATGGCCAGGCCGGCCTGCCCGCCGCCGACGACGACGGTGTCGAGCTGGTGCTCGGATGGTTGGGGTGTCATGGCTGCTCCTCTCTGGTCGCGCACGTGGCGAAGAGGCCAATGCGCTGGCGCGAGCTTGGCGTCGGTGAGCGTCGTCGGCGGGTGGGCGCCTGCGGCTGAAGTGGTCGAGGTGGTGGCGAGTCGGTCGCTGGTCAGTGGGCGAGGACGGGGCGGTCGCTGGCTGGTGGGCGGCCGGGCGGCAGCAGCCATCCGGCGGCCACGGCGGCCACGGCGGCCAGTAGGGCGCAGGCCAGGAAGGCGCGGTCGAATCCGCCGACCGGTGGGCGGCCGGCCATGGGGTCGCTGGTGATGCTGGCGGTGGCGATGGTGGAGACCACCGCCACGCCCAGGGAGGCGCCCAGTTCGTGGCCGGTGCTGAGCAGCCCCGAGGTCACCCCGGCCTGATCGTAGTCGACGTGGGCCATGGCGGTGGTAGTAGCGACCACGAACCCGCCGCGCAGCCCGGCGGTGGCCGGCAGGAGCCCGGGGAGCAGGTCGACCAGCACCGACGCCTCGGCGGGCAGGCGCGACAGCAGCAGGGTGCCCGCCGCGGCCAGGACGAACCCGACGGCGGCGACCGGCCGCGGCCCCAGGCGGCTGACGGCGGAGGCGGCCAGGTGGCTGCCGGCGATGGTGGCTAGGGCTGCCGGCAGGAAGACCAGCCCGGTGTCCCGGGCCGTGAGGCCGTGCAGCCGTTGCAGGTACAGCGAGGCCAGGAAGTAGGTGGCCAGCAGCAGCCCGGAGGTGGCCAGCATGACCAGCTGGCCGGCCAGCAGCGGCCGGCGGACCAGCAGCCCCAGCGGTACCAGCGGCTCCCGGGCCGTCCGCTCGACGGCGACGAACCCCCCGGTCAGCACCAACCCGATGGCGAGTGGCAGGGGCGTGGTGGTGGCGCCCCAGCCGTGGCTGCCCGCGGTGACCAACCCGTAGATGACCGCGGCGGTGGCCGGCGTGCCGGTCAGCGCCCCGGGCAGGTCCAGCCGACGAATCCGGTGGGCTGGCCGGGCGGCGGCGATCAGGGCGGGCACGGCCGCGGCGAGAAGGATGCCGACCGGCAGGTTGATGAGGAACACCCAGCGCCAGCTGGCGTACTCGACCAGCAGGCCGCCGGCCAGCACGCCGACGGCGGCGCCGGCCCCGGCGATGGCCGCCCAAATCCCAAGGGCGCGGTTGCGCTCTGGGCCCTGGAAGGTGGTGGTGATGATGGCCAGCGCCGCCGGGGACAGCAGGGCCGCACCCACGCCCTGGCCGGCGCGGGCGGCGACCAGGACCGTCGCGGTCTGGGCCAGGCCGGAGGCTAGGGAGGCGAGGGTGAACAGGCCCAGCCCGGTCAGGAAGGTGCGGCGGCGGCCGAGGGTGTCGGCCAGCCGGCCGCCCAGCAGCAGCAGCCCGCCGAAGCACAGGGTGTAGGCGGTCACCACCCAGGTCAGTGACGTGCGGTCGAGCTGCAGGTCGGTGCCGATGGTGGGCAGCGCGACGTTCACCACCGTGATGTCGAGGATGACCATGAACTGGGCCAGGCAGAGCAGCACCAGCGCCCACCAGCGCCGCGGATCCAGACCCGGCGGGTGCGGCGCGGGGACGTGGAAGGGCAGGGTGCGGTCGCTCATCGGTTCATCCCTTCCGGGCTGGGCAGCTGAGCGGTGTTGTCCGGTCTGCACGCTAGGGAGGGGCGCCGGCCCGGACATCACCCGATGGTGGGAACGGGGGGTGGGAGGCGGGGTGGGACCTTGCCGCGGTGCGGCGCGGCGTCGCCTACCGCAGCAGCCCCAGCTCCCGCGCCCGGGCAGCGGCCTGGGTGCGGTTGGCGGCGCCGAGCTTGTCCAGGATGTGGGTGACGTGCCGCTTGACGGTGTCCAGGCTGACCACGAGCTCCTGGGCGATCGCCGGGTTGGACCGGCCGGCGGCCAACAGCTGCAGCACCTCCAGCTCACGGGCGCTGAGCGCCGCGACCAGTCCGGGCAGGGCGGCGCCGCGTCGGGAGCGGGGGAGCGCAGCCTGGCCAGCCTGCTCGAACGCGTCCAGCAGCCGGTCCAGGAACGCCGGCGGCACCTGGACGGCCACGCCGGCTGGGGTGGTGAGCAGCTTGCCCAGCAGGCTGGCCATCGGGGCGCCCTCGTCGACGAAGACGCGCAGCCAGCCCTCGGGGGCGGCCAGGGTGAGCGCCTCGGCCAGGGTGGCCAGCGCACCCGCCTGGTCGCCGCTGGCGTGCCGGGCGAGTGCCTGCAGCGCCCGGATCTCGATGACGCTGCCGGTTCGCCCTTGGGCCACGGCCAGGGCGTGCAGTCGCTCCAGGAGCCCATGCGCCCGGTCGGCGGCGTGGTCGGCGAGCAGCACCCGGGCCAGCACCAGATACTCGCGCTCCCGGGGGTAGCTCGGCTGGTCGTCGGGCCCCAGCCCACGGTCCTGGACCCAGCGGGCGGCCTCGGCGACCTCGCCTCGGGCCAGGGCCAGCCGGGCCCGGGTGGCCGGCGCGGGGTTGAGCAGGGCGACCAGGGCGGGGCTGAGCCCGACCCGTTCGGCCTCGGCGATCGCCTCCACAGCACCGGCTTGGTCGCCCTGGGCCTGCCGGATCCGGGCCAGGGTGGCCAGGCCCGCCACCAGTGGCAGGCCATAGCTGACCTGCCGCCACAACCCGACACCTTCGGTCGCGTGGTCCCGGGCGGCCTCCAGCTCGCCACGCTCGTACAACACGTCGGCCATGCCCACCAGGGCCATGCCCGCCGGCGGCAGCAGCCGGGCCGCCCCGGAGGCATCCAATGCCTGCCGGTAGGTACCCAGCGCCGCACCCAGCCGGCCCTGGGCGCGCTGCACCAGCCCCAGGTCATAGCAGAGCCGGGCGAATAACCGCTCCCCAGCCCCCCGCTGCTCGGCCACCAGGCCGGCCAGGGCCTGCTCGGCCTCCGGAAGCCGGCCGCGCAGCCACTCGGCCACCGCCAGATACCACCGGGCAAAGGAACCCAGCGTGCGGTCGGCGCCGGTCAGGTGGGCCAGGGCCTGCCGGCCGAACCTGGTCGCGCGGTCGGCGTCGCCCTGCCAGCAGGCAAGGCCGGCGCGGACCATCGCGATCGCCCCCGGCACGTTGGCCACCAGGCTGGTGGCCCGGCCGACCGACGGCTCGTACGGCTCCTCGGCAACGGCCGGATACGCTCGCTCCGCGTCGGCGACCAGCGGCTCCACCGCCTCCAGGCGACCGCCGATCCACGCCCAGAGGGCTCGGGCCAGGCACAGCCGCGGCCGGGACTGGACCACCTCCGCGGGCAACGCCCGGAGCCACCGGTGCAGGGTGGCGTCCTCGCTGCGCCGCAGCAGATCGTCGAAGTGCCGCTCGGTCAGCCGGGCCGCCCAGACAGCATCTCCGGCCGCCATGGCGTGGCGGATGGCGTCGTCGACCAACCGGTGCTGCTCGGACCAGGCGGCCGCGGCCCGGTGCAGCTCCGGGACCCGTTCTGGCCGCTCCTGGTGGAGGCGGGCGCGCAGCAGGTCGGCGAACAGGTGGTGGTAGCGCCACCAGCGGCGCACGTCGTCCAGGGGGATCAGGAACAGGTTGGCCCGTTCCGCCTGCTCCAGCCGCGCCTGGCTGTCGCTGCGGCCGCAGACGGCGTCGCACAGCGGCCCGCACAGCCGCTCCAGCACCGCGGTCTCGAGCAGGAACGCCCGCAGCGGCTGGGGCTGGCGGTCCAGCACCTCTTCGGCCAGGTAGTCGAGCACGTACCGGTGGCTGCCCGAGAACTCTTCCACGAAGGCGGTGATGTCGCCGCGGCCTTGGAGCGACAGGGCGGCCAGCTGCAGCCCGGCGACCCAGCCTTCGGTCCGGTCCCCAAGGGCGACCACGGCGGCCTCGGGCAGCTCGGGTCCGACGGCGATGCGCAGCAGTTCGGCGGCCTCCTCGGGGGTGAAGCGCAGCTCGCGCTCGCGCAGTTCGGCCAGCTGGCCGCGGGCGCGCAGCCGGGCCAGCGGCAGCGGCGGGTCGGCGCGGCTGGCCACCACCAGCCGCAGCGAAGCCGGCAGGTGCTCCAGCAGGAAGCCGAGCGACTGGTGGACCGCCTGGGCCTGGATCAGGTGGTAGTCGTCCAGCACCAGCACGACCGCATCGGCCACGCCGGCCAGCTCGTTGACCAGCGTGGCCGCCACCGCCTGGACCGAAGCCGACTGCTGGCCCTGCAGCAACCCGGCGACCGGGCTGGCAACCCCCGGGCGCGCCCCGTCCAGCGCCGCGGCGACATGGCGCCAGAACCGCACCGGGTCGTTGTCGGCCTCGTCCAGCGACAGCCAGGCCACCGGCCGCTGGCCACCCCGGGCCCAGTCGGCCAGCAGGGTGGTCTTGCCGAAGCCGGCCGGGGTGCAGACCAGCACCAGCTCGCGGGCCGTCCCCTCGGCCAGGCGCTGGGTCAGTTGTGGGCGTGCCAGCAATCCTGGTCGCGGTCGCGGGATGTGCAGCTTGGTCGCCAGCAGCACATCCGGCTCGGACCCAGCCGTGGACAGGGTCGTCGTGGAGGGCTCAGCCATTGGCGATTCCACCCTCAGCCCATCCCACGACGCTCGCTTCCCGGCCGCCTCATTGTAAAGGCCGGCCGGCCGGCGCCCCGTGCCGGCATGCCGTCCAACGCGCCCAGGCACATGTAGATCCCACCTGTGCTCCCACCCCGTGTTCCCACCATCGGGTGATGGCCCAGCCCGGGCGGGTCCGTAGCGTGCCGGCCAGGCCAACACCAACCCCCGACAGGGGTCGACATGGAGCGGGACGCCGTGGGCAGCGTCGGCTCCCAGGCCGAGGAGGGACGACCATGCTGACCGAGCACCAGCACAAGCCGGGTGAGTTCGACCCCGGCCACTGCCGCGACTGCGCCCGCGAGACCGACCTGCTGGACCACTACCACCACGTCCAGCACCAGGAGCGGGCCTTCAAGGAGGCCCACCGCTGGGCCCGGCACGCCCGCCGCCACGCCACCTGGGCCCTGTGGTCGGCCGGCGTCGGGGTCCTGCTGGCCGCCATCGCCTTGCTCACCGGCTGAGCCTGCCTGAGGAGGTGCGGCACGACGGAGCTACCGAGTGCACTACGAGATTTGGGTCAGGGGCGTCCTGGATTCCGGCTGGTCGGCCTGGTTCGACGGCCTGCAGGTGACCAGCGACGAGCGAGGCCAGACCGTCATCGCCGGCTCAGTCGTCGACCAGGCGGCCCTGCATGGCCTGCTCGCCAAGGTCCGCGATCTGGGTCTGGAGCTGCTGGAGGTCCGCCGCACCGACCCTGACTGACACCGACATGGAGGCATGTGATGCACCAGGTTCCCACCCCACGGCGCCGGGACCGAGCGCCACGCCACCAGCGGCTCCGCCTCAGGCGCCAGCGCGGGCGCCGGCCGGGGCGCCCGGTCGACCGGCGCACCCCATCGGGCCGGCTCCTCCCCTACTGAGCTCACCAACCCGACACGCTCCCTCGAGGACCGATCCGGAAGGAGTCCGCCATGTACGACCTCCCCAGCTATGTGTGGGCGCTGGTGCTCGCCGGCGTCATCGGGATCCCCGCGACCACCAGCGTCATGCTGTACCGCGGCGCCATCGCTGCCGGGCTCGGCCGCCGCACCGCCACCACCGTCATGGTCGTGGCCGCCGCCGTGCTGGGCGGCTGGCTGCTGGCAAGCGGCCTGCTGGCCCGCGCCGGCGTCTACCACCAGGCCTCCGGGCAGGCCGCGCCCTGGTTCGGGGTGGCGGTCGCCGGCACCCTGCTGGTGCTGCTGGCGGCGACCCGGATCCCGGTGGTGGCCCGCGTCCTGGCCGCCCCGGGCACCCCGGCGCGCCTGGCCCTGCCGCACACCCTGCGGGTGGTGGGGGTGACCTTCCTGCTGGTCATGGCCCAGGGCCACCTGCCGGCCATCTTCGCGCTGCCGGCCGGGCTGGGCGACATCGCGGCCGGGCTGGCCGCGCCCTTCGTGGCCTGGCAGCTGGCCGGAGGCGGCGGCCGCACCCGGGCGGTGTGGTTCAACCTGTTCGGCATCCTGGACCTGGTCGTCGCGCTCACCATCGGCTTCCTGGCCGGGCTGGGGCCGTGGCGGCCCCTGGAGGTCACCCCGTCGACTGAGCCGCTGAGCCTGCTCCCGCTGGCGCTGGTCCCCACGGTGGCGGTGCCGCTGGCGATCGCCCTGCACCTGGTATCGCTGCGCCGGCTCCGCGCCGCCGCCCGGTCCGAGGGCGACCGGACCGGAGACCTGCTCCCAGCCAGCGGCTGAACCGGCGCCGGCGACCACACCCCAAGCCCAAAGCATCCCGACGCACGAGGAGGCAGCATGTCCCTAGACAGCACAGCAAGCTCGCAACACGACCGGCCCGCAACCGGCGCGCGACGGCCCGGGATGGTCCGCGCGATGCCGGTAGTGCTGGGCTTGCTCGCGGTGGCGGTGTTCGCCCAGGCGGTCCTGGCCGGCCTGTTCCTGGACGGCGGCGATACCTGGCGCGGCTGGCATGCGCTCAACGGCATGCTGGTACTGCCGCTGCTGGCACTCATCCAGGTCGTCCTGGCCGTCCTGGTGTGGCGGCGGGGCCATGGACCCGGGTGGCTGGCCATCGCCAGCGTGGGGCTGTTGGTGGCCCTGCTAGTCCAGAACGTGCTCGGCATGACCAGCCAGGTCGCCGCCCACGTCCCGCTCGGGGTGGCCATCCTTGGCCTGGTCGGCGCCCTGCTGGTCCGCACCTGGGCCCTGACCCGACCCGCTCCCCGGGGTCATGACGGCGGCTGGCCTCGGCCCGCCCCCAGCGCCCCGGCTGGTCACCACCGACCTATGGAGGGGACATCATGAGCACCGACCTCGTCACCTCACCGACCAGGCCCGGCCGCCCACCGGCCCGTCGCCGACGCCGGCCGCTGCTGCGGCTGCTGGTTGGCGCCCTCGCTCTCGGTCTGGTCGGAGTGCTGGCGCTGGCCGGGCTGGCGGCCTGGTTCTGGTCCCAAGCCGACATCAGCAACCTCGGCCAACTCAGCTTCGCCAACCAGCTCAAGATCCCGCCCGTCCTGGAACCGCGGGTCGACGAGGCCGGCCGCAAGGTCTTCGACCTGCGCCTGCAGCAGGGCACCAGCGAGCTGCTGGCCGGCAAGCCCACCCAGACCTGGGGCGCCAACGGCACCTACCTCGGCCCGACCATTCGCGCCACCCTCGGCGACCAGGTGGCCATGCAGGTGACCAACCGCCTGCCCGAGCCGACCACCATCCACTGGCACGGCATGCACCTGCCCGCCGCCGCCGACGGCGGCCCCCACCAGCTCATCCAACCTGGCAGCACCTGGTCGCCGAGCTGGCGCATCGACCAGCCCGCGGCCACCCTCTGGTACCACCCGCACCCGCACGGGGCCACCGAAGACCACGTCTACCGCGGCGTGGCCGGGCTGTTCCTGCTAGATGACCCGGAAGCCGGCGCCCTGCCGCTGCCCGACCGCTACGGCGTCGACGACATCCCGGTCATCCTTCAGGACAAGCGGTTCACCGCCGACGGGGTGCTGGACTTCGGCCAGTCGCCGTTCAGCCCCATCGGCCGCCTCGGCGAGCAGATCCTGATCAATGGCACCCACGACCCGCACCTGAACATTGGCCACCAGCGGGTGCGGCTGCGGCTGCTGAACGCCTCCACCGCCCGCGTCTACCACCTGGGCTTTGCCGACGACCGCCCCTTCGAGCTGATCGGGACCGACGGCGGGCTGCTGGAGCGGCCACTGTTGACCACTCGGGTGCCGCTGTCGCCGGGGGAGCGGGTCGAGATCCTGGCCGAGTTCCGGCCCGGGGAGCGGGTAGTGCTGCGCAGCTTCCCACCCGACCTTGGCCTGGACGGCTTCCAGGGCCGCTTCGCCGGCGCCGACGACAGCTTCGACCTGCTCCAGGTGCGCGCCGGTCCAAGGCTGACACCCTCCCCACCGGTACCGGACCGGCTGGTCCGCCACCAACAGCTCGACCAAGCCGAGGCGGCCTCGACTCGCCGGTTGGAGCTGAACGGCTCCAGCCGCATCAACGGCCTGCGGATGGACCTGGGCCGCATCGACCAAACGGGCACGGTTGGCACCACCGAGGTCTGGGAGGTGGCCAACCGGTCCGGGAACCCGCACAACTTCCACATCCACGGCGTCCAGTTCAAAGTCGTGCAGTACGCCGGCGGGGCGCCGCCGCCGGGCCTGGCCGGGTGGAAGGACACCGTGTTCATCCCTCCAGGCGGCACCGTGCGGCTGCTGGTGCAGTTGCCCGGCTACGCCGACGCGGCCGTGCCGTACATGTTCCACTGCCACCTGCTCCAGCACGAGGACAACGGCATGATGGGCCAGTTCGTCGTGGTCCAGCACGGCCAGCCGCCGGGCAACCTCCCGTCGCGCGAGCACCGCGGTTGATCCAGCAGGACGCCCCATCCGCGAGTCGCAACCAGATGTCCAGGGCGGTGGTCCATGCCGACGCGGTCGCCGGGTCGCTGGTGGCGGCGGCGCTGGTCCGGCCCGAGCGGTCGGCCGGCATGAAGGTGGCCTCGGTCA
>Ga0126306_10001404_pt1 | contig 12883 bp, 11 predicted proteins | sample Plot27_FD_92592 | JGI IMG/M metagenome (GOLD analysis project Ga0126306, IMG submission 92592) | Serpentine soil microbial communities from UC McLaughlin Reserve, CA, USA - Plot27 | ecosystem: Environmental > Terrestrial > Soil > Grasslands | place: USA: UC McLaughlin Reserve, Lake County...
ATAGAGTTTCGGCTCCTTCCGCGTTGCCCGCAATTACGCATCAGTCGTCTAAGAAGTTCATTCACTCAACACTCGCATTCCAGGGTGTAACCATCCCGGCCTTCTCGCGTATCTAATGCTACGGACCCAAGAAGAATGGAGGTAGGACGATGGACAAGGCGATGGGCAAGGCCAAGGAGGCCTACGGCGCCCTGACAGGCGACGAGGCCAAGAAGGCCGAGGGCCGTGCCGAGCAGCGCAAGGCCGAGGCCGAGGCCGAAGCTAGGCAGAGGGAGAAAACCAGGCAGGCCGAGGCCGAGGCCAAGCGGGCGGAGAAGGAGCGCGACAGGCAGAGGCTCAGGGACAAGGGCCCCCTGGGCGGCGTCGCGGACGCCACCGAGGACCTGGGCGGGCTGACGGACAGGCTGACCGGCCGCTAGGAGGAGGGCGGCTACGGCGAATGGGGACAAGTGTGCTCTGTGGCGTTCTTCCTCTAGGTGAGGGCGAGCCACAAGGAGGCGCACAGATCGGGGCGAGCCCTCCGTGGGTTGTGCCCCGGCGACGAACGACAAGCGAGCACAGAGGAGCAAGCAAATGGGGTTACTGGGCGGCAAGAGCGGCAAGGACGACAAGGACGAGGGGAAGATGGACAGGGCCAAGGGCCGGATAAAAGAAGCCGGTGGTGCCCTAACGGGCGACAAGGGCAAAAAGAGGGAAGGTCGCTCGGATCAGAGGAAGGGTAGGGCCAAGCAGAAGAAGGGAGACCTCAAGGACCTGCTCTCGTAAACGAGGAGCACCTGGAAGGGGCCGGGGCGGCTAAGAGCCTCGGCCCCTTTTTATGTCCTTATTCACCGGAGTGCGTGGAAGGTAAATTCCGCGAAGTGGGCCTACGAGATCTTGCATAGATTGACGCCCGAATGACCTGCGGGGTACGCTATCTGCCATTGGGGCTCGAAGCGCCAAATACTATATGGTGTGGTGTCGGATAATAATGCGAAATCGCGCATGAAGTCCAGCGAGAGCCCGCGCTAGAGAGAACCCAACTACAAGCTGACCTCTGCCGAGCATATTCCCTCTGTGGGTCCCAGGGCTTGTGATGAGGTTTGCAACCCAAGACGACCTTGACAAACCTCGCGAATCATTCCATAATAAACGGTACTGTTTAGTTTACTTAGATAGGAGAGTTAGTTGGGTGCGGCTTATGAGGAGCTTGGTCCGAGGGCGAGGGCGAAGCGGGACCAGATCTTATCGGGGGCACGGAGTGTGTTTCTGCGCGACGGCTTCGCGGCTGCGAGCACCGATGCGATCGCGGCGGAGGCGAAGGTCTCCAAGAGGACCCTCTACGTGTATTACCCGAGCAAGGAGGATCTCTTCGTGGACGTACTGCGGAAGCTAACTATCGAGAACCCCCAGACGCGGGCGCTGGAGTCCATGGAGGGGATGTCACCGGAGAACCGGGAAGAGTTACGCAGGGATCTGCTTGAGTTGGCGCAAAAGATCGTCACTACCATGATGCAGCCGGACTATCTCGCGCTGCTCAGGACGACCATTGCGGACATCCACAGGTTCCCGCAGTTGGCTGGGCTGTTCCGCGCCACGGTACCCGAGCGAGCCATGAGCAGCTTCGCCGTCTTTATAGAGCGGACCCGAAAACGAGGGGTGATCGGGGAAGACGCGGACGGAGAGACGGCTGCTCGCATGTTCATTGGTCCTTTGCTCACATACGCGGTCCTCGACGGCCTCTTCGTCGCCGGAGGGCCGCCCCGAAGGCCCGCGCCCGAGCGTATCGAAGAGATAGTGGACATCTACGTGAAGGCGATCACCTAGCCAGAAGGGAGGTCCAACCGTGACATGCGACACCCGACGAGTCCCGTGCTGCGTGATCGGCTGCGGCCCTGCTGGGGCGATGCTCGGGCTCATGCTGGCGCGCGAGGGGGTGGACGTGCTCGTGCTCGAGAAGCATGCGGACTTCTTGCGGGACTTCCGCGGGGACACAATCCACCCCTCGACCATGGAGGTCATGGACGAACTCGGTCTCGCTGACGGGCTACTCGACCTGAAGCATACGAAGGCCCCGAGGATCGAAGCACGCCTCCCTGGAGGGACAATTACGGTCGCGGACCTCGGCCGCCTGAAGACGCGCTACCCGTACATCACCTTCATGCCCCAGTGGGACTTCTTGGACTACGTGACGGGAGAGGCAAAGCGTTACCCGAACTTCCGCCTGGAGATGGAGGCCGAGGCGAAGGAGTTGATCCTGGAGGACGGGACCGTGCGAGGCGTGCGCTACGAGACGCCAGACGGTCCCCGCGAGGCCAGGGCGCTTCTCACGGTCGCCGCCGACGGACGGTCTTCGCCTTTCAGGGAACAGGCCGGCCTGAAGATGGTCCGGACCTCTCCGCCCATCGACGTGCTCTGGTTCAGGCTCTCGCGGCAGCGAGGAGACCCAGAGGACACCTTCGGGTACGCCGGCGGCGGGCGTTTCATGGTCGTCATAAACCGCGGCGAATACTGGCAGATCGCCTACGTTATCAGGAAAGGTGAGTACCAGAGCGTGCGCGACGCTGGTCTCGACGCGTTCCGTCGTTCCGTCGGCGAGACGGTGCCAGATCTTGCCGACCGCACAGGGGAATTGCAAGACTGGGAGGCTGTGAAGCTTCTCACTGTGCAGGCGGACCGTCTACGGCGCTGGCACAGGCCAGGACTACTTTGCATCGGTGACGCCGCGCACGCCATGTCGCCAGTCGGCGGTGTCGGCATCAACCTCGCCATAGCCGACGCGGTCGCGGCGGCGAATATACTGGCTGGACCATTGGGGGAAGGGCGGGTACGTACACGAGACCTGATGGCTGTGCAGCTCAGGCGCGAGTTACCGACTCGCGCGATACAGGCCTTCCAGTCCGTCGCCCAGCGGCGTGTGGTCTCCTCGTCCCTCAGCCCGGACGGGGCGCCTTCGATCCCGGCACCAGCGAGAATGCTCCTGGGTTTGCGCCCGGTGCGAGATCTTCCGGCCCGCGTTATCGCCTTCGGCATCTGGCCCGAGCACGTAAGGCGCCGGGAGCCCTCAGCGAGAACCGGCCGGATGAGGGCGGCAAGAAAGGAGCCGTTGAAGTGAACGCGCTGAGGGTGCTCGTGAGCCCCAGAGTATGGGGGCCCGTTCTTGGCATAACGGCGGTGCTCGCCCTGGTCTTCTACGCTTATCTTGGCGCCGTCGTTAGCCCGGAGGAGAACCTCGAAGACCTGCCCATCGCCCTGGTCGCCGAAGACCGGGGAGGTGAACTCGCCGGGAAAGTCGTCAACCTCGGCGACCGGGTCGTGGAGAAAGTCACCGCGCTCGACTCGCCTGCGGCGGGCACCGTCGATTGGATTAGGCCTGACACCCGCGGCGGGGCGCTAAAAGGCATCGGCAACGGCGAGTACTACGGCGCGATCGTGATCCCCGCCGATTACTCAGAGAAGATCGTCGGCATCGCCAGCCCGCCGGAGATCCCCATCGCCGTAGTCAACGAAGACCAGGGCGCCGATTTGAACGGCCAGCCTGTGGAGCTCGGTAACGAGGTGGAGGATAGGATCACCTCTCCTGACTCTCCAGCACCGGATTTCGTGCAATGGACGCGACTCGATGACAGCGATGAGGCCAAGAAGGGTCTGGAAAGTGGCGAGTACTACGGCGCGATCGTGATCCCGGATGACTACTCGCAGCGTCTGGCGAGTTTGTCCGGTCCGCCGACGGGCGTACCTCCTTCGGGTCAGCCACCGGTGCCCGAACCTGCCGGGATCGAGTTGTTGACGAGCCCGGCGGTCAGGCCTTCTACCACAGCCCAGATCGAGAACGCCTTCACCGGCATCGTCGGCGGGGTCTCGGGCGCGACGAGCGAGCAAATACTTGCAGGTCTCTCGGAGCAGGGTGTGCCCGTCCCGCAGGGGGCCGAAGCGGTGATCTCCGACCCCGTGAAAGGGAGCGTCTCCGAGGCCGAGGTATCAGGCGAGGCAGGACCACTTCCTAAAGCCCCTGAGCCGGCAAAGATAGAGGTCTTTACGAATCCTTCGGCCGGCCAGGCTGTCTCGACGCTCACGCAGAACATCGCGACCGGGATCGTGGATGCGGTCTCTGGTGCGACGAGCGAGCGGCTCTCCTCGGCCGCCGCGGAGCAGGGGGCGCAGCTCCCGCCTGAGATGGCCGCCGTCATCGGGGATCCCGTAAGGGCCGACATCACGGAGGCGCAGCCTGTCGGGCCCGACTCTGGCAACGGGCAGTCGCCCTTCTTCCTCGCCTTCCTGGTCAATCTATCGGGCCTGATCGGGGGCGCTGCCATCTTCTTCCTCGTCCGCGGCGCAGCCGAACGCCAGGAGGCGCAGGGCCTTCGTCCTTCCAGCACGGGGTTGTGGACGATACGGCTCCTGCTCGGGCTCGTATTCGGTTTGCTCATAGCCGGGGCCGAGCTCTGGGTCGCGTTCGGCTTTCTCGGAGTCGAGCACGAAGCGAGCACGGCCCAGGTTTATCTGTTCGTCGCACTCGCCACGACGGCGGCCGTGTCCGTGACCATGCTCTTCGCGGTGGCTTTCGGTGCCGCAGGCATCGGTATCAGCGCGGTATTGAACGTGATCCTCGGCCTCGTATCCTCCGGAGGCATCGCGCCCCTGGATGCGCTCCCGCCCTTCTACCAGGCCTACGCCGACTGGCTTCCCCTTCGCTACGTCATCGACGGGCTGCGCTCCCTGCTGTTCTACGACGGTTCCATCGACGCCGCACGTCTCGAAGGTGGCTGGCGAGACTCGTTGTGGTTCCTCGGCGCGGGTGGGAGATCAGAGGCCGCTGGCCTCGAGGATGCCCTATGGATGATAGGTGCTTATCTGCTGAGCGCCGCGGCTCTGGGGTACCTGATCTCACTCGTCCGCAATCTCTTCTCTCGGCGCGAACGTAAGGAGGAAGGGAAGGTTGCGAAAGCGGAAGGGTAGACTTCTCGCTGAGAGGCTCTCATTCGCCGCCCGGAGTGATTTCCGGGCGGCTCCCTCCTTTTGTAAAGGGTATACCTGATGCTATATTAAGTGTATGCGCGCCAGAGATCATAAGGTGCAGAAGTCGGATTCTCGACTATAGAATCCTGCGCGTCTTTTCCGATCTAGAATCACCCCGAGTACGTAACCGAAGGAGTCTCTCGTGAGCGAAACACCGTTTAAAGAGGCATCGTCCAGAAAGAGATACTATGAACCCACGGCCCTCGAACGCCGCTGGCAGGAACGGTGGGCCGAGAGCGGCCTGTACAAGACCGACGAAGACGAGAACAGGCCCAAGCACTACGCGCTCACAATGCTCCCTTACCCGAGCGGGGATCTGCACGTGGGGCACTGGTATCCGATGACGCCGTCTGACACCAGGGCGCGTTACATGCGGATGAACGGATACAGGGTATTCTTCCCGATAGGCTTCGACGCCTTCGGGCTGCCGGCCGAGAACGCGGCGATCCAGAGGGGCGTTCAACCCCGCGATTGGACCTACTCGAACATCGAGCGGATGCGCGGGCAGCTCAGGCAGATGGGCGCCATGTTCGACTTCGACTCGGAGGTCGTGACCTGCGATCCCGAGTACTACCGCTGGAACCAGTGGTTCTTCGTGAAGTTCTTCGAGAAGGGGCTCGCTTACCGCACGGAGGCCCCCGTCGACTGGTGCCCGAAGGACAACACGACGCTCGCGCGGGAGCAGGTCGTAGGGCCGGACAGGCGCTGTGAGCGATGCGGGACGCCGGTCATCAAGAAGAACCTGGCGCAGTGGCTCTTCAAGATCACGGACTACGCCGAGGAGCTCCTGGACTTCTCACAGATAGACTGGCCCCAGCGGGTCGAGACACTGCAGCGAAACTGGATCGGGCGCTCTGAAGGAGCCAGGATAAGGTTCGAAGTAGAAGGCTACGGCCCTGTCGAGGTCTTCACCACCCGCCCCGATACGCTCTTCGGCGCCACGTTCTTCGTGATGAGCCCCGAGCACCCGGCCGTGGAGCAGATAACGACCCCTGAGCAGGCCGAAGAGGTGCGCGCCTACGTCGAGCGGGCCGGCAGGATGAGCGAGATCGACCGCACCGACGTGACGAGGGAGAAGACCGGCGTCTTTACGGGCGCCTACGCCGTAAACCCGGCGAACGGAGAAGAGATCCCCGTCTACATCGCCGACTACGTCCTGATGGGTTACGGTACGGGCGCGATCATGGCCGTACCGGCCCACGACGAGCGAGACTTCGAGTTCGGCAGGAAGTACGATATCGAGATCAGAACCGTAATAGCGCCACCCGATGGGGACGGCGAAGCGCTCGAGGAGGCCTACGTCGGCGAGGGCATGATGGTCAACTCGGACGGGTTCGACGGCACCCCGAGCGACGAGGGTAGGGCGAAGGTGACGGCCTGGCTGGAGGAACGCGGCGCCGGCGAGGCCGCGGTCACCTACAGGCTTCACGACTGGTTGATCAGCCGCCAGCGCTACTGGGGGACCCCGATCCCTATTATCTTCTGCGACGAGTGCGGCATCGTCCCCGTCCCCGAAGAGGATCTTCCGGTCCTGCTGCCGGAGAAAGCGGAGTTCATGCCGACGGGCGAATCGCCCCTCAAACTCGACCCTGACTTCTACAACACGGAGTGTCCAAGCTGCGGGGGCCCAGCCACGCGCGAGACTGACACGATGGACACCTTTATGGACTCCTCGTGGTACTGGTACCGTTACCTCTCGCCGCACTACGACGAAGGACCGTTCGATCCCGAGCGGGGAGAGAAGTGGCTCCCTGTGGACCAGTACACCGGCGGAATCGAGCACGCCATACTGCATTTACTCTACGCCCGCTTTTTCACCAAGGTGATGAGGGATCTCGGTCTGGTGGACTTCGACGAGCCGATGACCCGCCTGCGCAACCAGGGGAACATACTCGGGCCCGACGGGCAGAAGATGAGCAAGAGCCGGGGCAACGTAGTCAACCCGCAGGAGTACGTGGACGGCTTTGGCTCGGACGCCCTCAGGGGTTTCCTGATGTTTATCGGCCCGTGGAACGAAGGCGGTCCCTGGGACGGCAAGGGCATAGAAGGCGTCTCGCGTTGGCTCAGGCGCGTCCTTACGCTCGCGGCGGAAGGTCACTCCTCGGGCGGCGAGGCCGACCCGTCGGAGCTCACCCGCAGGACCAACCGGCTCGTCAAGAAGATCACCGACGACCTCGAGGCTTTTCGCTTCAACACGGCCATCGCCGCCCTCATGGAGCACACCAACTACCTGCTCGCGATCAGGGGCCGCGTCGGGGACGACGAGTGGCACGATGCGCTGCGGACCTTCATCACGGTCCTCGCACCGTTTGCGCCGCACCACGCCGAGGAGGCGTGGGCCGCGATGGGTGCGGAGTACTCGGTGCACGAGCAGGGCTGGCCAGGCTATGAGGAAGACCTGATCCAGGCCCAGGAGATCACGCTTATAGTCCAGGTAAACGGCAAGCTGCGCGACCGTATCGACGCCCCCGCGGATATCTCGGAGGAGACGGCCAGAGAGCTCGCGCTCTCGAGCGCCAGGGTCCGCCCTCACCTCGAAGGCAAAGAGCTCCGCAAGAGCATCTACGTGCCAGGACGACTCGTCAACCTCGTCGTAGGATAGCGATCATCTTCCGCCACGCGAGATATGCCAGGCGAAGTTGTGGCCTGGGCAGGAGCGAGAAAGAGGCAGCAACTTGAACCCCAGGATCACACGCAGGAGATTCCTGCAGGCTGCGGCCGGCAGCGTGGCGTGGGCTGCGCTCGGCGGCAGCCTGGGCTGCGATCCTGCCCCGCGCGCCAGGGCGACCGCCGCATCTTCCCCGGCGGGGCAGGCCTGGAGCTTCCGGTCGCGCCCCGATCTCCGCCCGCCGGTTATCGAGGTGACCACCCCGGCGCGAGATACCGCCCCCGGCCGCATCTTCGTCGCGCCGAAAAACGGGCCCGATGAGGACGGTCCGGGACAGGACGGCTGCATGATCCTCGGCAACGACGGACAACCGATCTGGCTGCGTCTCTTGCAGAACGAGGCTATGGACGTGATGAACTTCAAAGCGCAGTCTTACAAAGGCGAGACGGTGCTAACCTGGTGGGAGGGTCATCATACCGGCTACGGCCAGGGCGAGTACGTGATCTGCGACCACTCCTACGAGGAGATAGCCCGCTTTACGGCCGGCAACGGCTACGAGGGGGACCACCACGAGTTCCTCATAACGCCCGAGGACACGGCCTTGATCACGATCTACCACAAGGTGCCAGGGGACAGCATCCCGATCGGCGACCCTGTAGACGGAAACGTGCTCGACGGGATAGTTCAGGAGATCGACATAGAGAGCGGGGAGGTCATCTTCGAGTGGCACAGCCTCGAGCACGTCGGCATCGACGCGTCTTATACCAAGCCCTTCGACTACTTCCACATCAACTCCATAGACGTATTCGACGAAAAGCACCTGCTCATCTCCTCCCGCAACACCTCCACCGTCTACAAGATCGACCGCAAGACGGGCGAGATCGTCTGGCGTCTTGGCGGGAAGAAGAGCGACTTCCAGATGGGACCGGGCGCCCGGACCGCCCTCCAACACGACGCCCGCCGCCACCCAGACGGCATGATCACCATCTTCGACAACGGCTACGTAACCAGAGAGGTTCAGTCCCGCGGCATCGCGGTCGAGATCGACGAAGACAAAATGACCGCCACCCTGGCGCGCGAGTACACCCACCCCGATGAGTTGCTCTCTGACACCCAGGGCAGCGTGCAGGTGTTGCCGAACGGGAACGTCTTCGTGGGCTGGGGCAGCGCGCCGGTTTTCTCGGAGTTCAATCACAACGGCGAGTTGCTCTTCAGCGCCTCTTTCCCGACCGAGGGCGAGACCTACAGGGCCTTCCGCTTCCCGTGGAGCGGGCAACCTACCGACGACCCCGCTATCGTCGCCGAGCTCGGAGCCGACGACGAGGTAACGATCTACGCCAGCTGGAACGGCGCAACGGAGGTAGCCACCTGGCAGGTCTTGGCCGGGTCGGACCCGAATAAACTCGAGTCCCTCGCCTCAGCCTCCCGACAGGGCTTCGAGACCGTGATCACGGTGCACACCACCAAGCCCTACATCGGCCTGAAGGCCATAAACAGCTCGGGCAGGGTGCTAGGAATCGCCACACCGATCAAGCTGGATAACCGCGCTTGAAACAGTCCGTTGGCGGGTCGCAAGCCGCCAACGGACCGCGCTATAGGTGACAGGCATCAGGCTTCAGGTATCATACTGAGTCCGTCTGAGCGGGACCGCGTTCGGGGCGCGTGCACACGCGCGCGGAGGTCCTCCCATACCATGTCATTCGCGCTAAGCTTGTCCCCGCGAAGGCGGGGAGCGGGAATCCACTGCTGCGAGGAGGACCGTGCGCGCTGGTCGGCTTCGTCGTGCCGCTGGCATTCGCACGGACCTGACGCAGATTATGTACAATCAGAAGCCCCGAAGGCATGTGTGCGTACATAAGAATCGCATCTTCTAGTTCGATGCCCGTTGATCTTCGGGGATCTCGAACTCTTCGGCGAGTGCCTCGGGCAGCACCTTGCCGATGTACTCGCTCGTACGGCCCGGTCCGTTCTCTTTGGGTCGGTACAGATACCAGTAGGGGCCATGAAGCTCTCCGCTGGCGCATTTCTTACAGCTCTTCTTGCCGCAATTGACGCGCTCCAGTTCGAGATAGCGCCTGTTTCTGGCCTTCTTGTGGGCTGCAGACCTTCGCTGTTCGAGCTTCTGTCGCCGCGCCTCTGCGCGCTCGCGCTGTATGTCGGAGATCATGTACGATATCTCCTGGAACTCTGTCGGCTCCAGCCCCTCCAACCATTCCCTACTGACCCGCCCCGGTTCCATCACACCCTCCATACTTTCGCGCTTATGTACATATTGTCGCAGAAGTGCTCCGTGTTGTACATAAGAATTATGCCAGCGAGTGTAGTACGCTTCGTATTGGTCGAGCTACCGGGGTGGAATATCGCCTGCTAGTTCAGCTCTGTTCCCAGAGAGCATCCTGATACCTGTTGCCTGAAGCCTCCTAAAACCGCTCGACCAGCTGCGCCCGCCACTCTGGCGCGTCGAACGGTGCGGCGTAGTAGCGAGTGTCGCGCCATATCTTGCCATCACGCAGCTCGAAGATGGCCACGACGGTAAAAACCTGTCCACCGCCGTAGTCGTTGACCCCCTCTACGACCCAAAGACCCTTCCTGACGACCACCCGTCGTAGCTGAATAGTCGGAGGAGCGGGGTATGCCTCCTGGAACTCGCGCATCCTCTCCCGCCCCCGGATGCGTTCGCCGGATTGGGGCATCTCCATGACGTAGTCTTCGTGGCGTAGCTCGTATTCCGCTTCGGCGCTCAAGTTGGTGAACATCTCGATCAGGAAGTGCTGCGCCTGTTGTTCGTCTAGCCCTTGGAGGTTCGGTATCCGTTGCCCATCCATCTGCGATTCTCCTTCCGCAGTTGCGATGCAGCCTCACGGTGACGGAAGTGGCCAGATAACGTCTGCTGCAACCCTTGATAGCCTGCTATCGGCCCGGACGCGGGCGGCTAGTCCTCGAAAAGAGATCCAAGCCCGCCGCCACCCCCGCCCTCGCCAGCGTGGGAGTGCTCGGGGACGACAGCCCCTTCGGAAGGTTGTATGAGAACCCAGCCTGCCCCCTCAAAAGATATCTGGAACGTCTCTCCGCTGCCGCGCCCAGTAAAAGTCTTGAAGGAGACGTCGCTTCTGACACCCGTCCTGACCCCACCGCTCCAAGCGATGGCGGACTCTGGGTCGGCGAAGGTCACAGTCGAGGTGTCGAGAAGGACGGGCTCCCCGTCCGAGGTGACGGCGACCTTGCCCGTGCCTTCGAGGACGACGTTGAAGAGGCCGCCTGCGAGACGGCCGGCGCCCTCGACCCGCTGTATGTCCCAATCGATACCGGGCTCGAAGGCGAGGATGTTGTCGCCGTTGACGGTCATACGGTCGTTGTGCAGGTCGAGGATCATGATCTTGCGCTTGTCCTGCGCCAGGAACAGGTCGCCCGTACCATTCGCCACCATCAGCTTGACGCCCTCGCCCGTGACCGCCTTCTTCAAGAAACGACCCAGGCCTTCACTCTTGTACTCGAAACGCACGTCGCCCTGGTAGGCGACCATCGTGCCGAGCTTGGCCTGAATCTGGTCGTTCTCCAGCCGTACCTTGAGCATCGCCGAGTTCTGCAGCGTGAACCGCCCCTCCGGCGTTACCTCCCTGAACTGCTCCAGATTCGTCTCACTCACCGCATTGCCTCCCTTTCCGGTCGGGGTAAACGTTACTACCCGGATACGAAGCGCCCGTCAAGAGGTTTCCTAAAACATTCTGCCTCCGTTCGGGACTTCGTGATCCGGTGAGAGGAGCACGACCTCGCCGCTCTCATCCGCTACTCCCAGAACCAGAACCTCGCTCTTGAAGCCGGCGATCCTCTTCGGCGGAAAATTGACCACGGCGACGACCTGCCGACCCACGAGTCCCTCCGGCTCATAGTGCGCCGTGAGCTGGGCGCTGGTTTTCATAGTCCCGATCTCCACTCCGAAGTCCACAGTGAGTTTTATCGATGGCTTGCGTGGCTCCGGGAACGGCTCAGCCTCGACGATCGTGCCGACCCGTACATCCACTTTCTCGAAGTCTTCCCAGCTGATCACGAGCGATCAAGTCTCCTTTATCTGGAGGTTGAACATCACCTGCAGATTTCCGTCGTTTCCACGCAGATCTCTCCTCGTCTTGACGATTGTCTACAGATACTCGATCCTGCTCTGCTGCGCAAACCGGGATAAGGAGATATCCGCCAGACTATTGACGCGAGAATCGGTGGCCATTAATGTGCTTGTCATTACGAGGTTGGAAGTGGGCGCAGAGGAAGGGAGGCATGGATGAGTGAACGTGAGAAGCGGACGAGCCAAGGAGTCGAGTACGAGAACGTAGGGGAAGAATACCTGGAGCAGCGCCAGCTCCAGAGAGGTGCAGCTGGCTGGGTGCTCCTGGCGGGACTAGGGGTAGCATACGTCATCTCGGGTGAGTTCGCGGGCTGGAACTTCGGACTCGCCGAGGGCGGGTGGGGCGGGTTGCTCATCGCCACGATACTCGTTGCGGTCATGTACACTGCGATGGTCTACTCACTTGCCGAGCTCTCGGCTGCCATTCCTGTCGCCGGGGCCGGGTACGGTTTCGCCCGGCGGGCCATGGGGGTGTGGGGAGGGTTCATCACGGGCACGGCGATCGTGATCGAGTATGCAATAGCACCGGCTGCCATCGTCACCTTTATCGGGGCGTACGTGGAGTCGCTGATAGGTTTTGGTGGGCCGTTGGTTTACTTTCTTTTCTACGCGGTCTTCATAGGGATGTACCTGTACGGCACCGGCGAGGCTCTGAGGATAATGTTCGTTATCACCGCGCTGGCCGTCTTGGCGCTTCTCGTGTTCGTAGTCGGAATGATCCCGCACTTCGATCCGTCAAACCTCTTCAACATCGAGCCAACCGACGCCGCCGGCGCGAGCGCTTTCCTCCCGTTCGGGTACTTAGGGATCTGGGCGGCGTTTTCGTACGCGATCTGGTTCTTTTTGGCCATAGAGGGCCTGCCGCTCGCAGCGGAGGAGACCCGCGACCCAGCACGGGACATGCCGAAGGGATTGATCGCTGCCATGCTGGCCCTACTCATCTTCGCAGCTCTCATCCTCGTCTTCGGGCCTGGAGGTGCAGGCTCGGCTGCGATCAAGACTTCGGGCGCCCCGCTCACCGACGCCCTTGCTGCGCCCAACGCCTACGGCGGTAAGAACGCTCTATACACGGTTGTTAACATCGTTGGCCTTGCAGGCCTCATCGCAAGCTTCTACTCGATCATCTTCGCCTATTCGCGCCAGATCTTCGCGCTCTC
>Ga0126306_10001405_pt1 | contig 12883 bp, 13 predicted proteins | sample Plot27_FD_92592 | JGI IMG/M metagenome (GOLD analysis project Ga0126306, IMG submission 92592) | Serpentine soil microbial communities from UC McLaughlin Reserve, CA, USA - Plot27 | ecosystem: Environmental > Terrestrial > Soil > Grasslands | place: USA: UC McLaughlin Reserve, Lake County...
CATGTTATCAAATGGCTTGTTGAATCTACAATCTTTTTAAATTCTTGATTATGCCACTTTGCTATTTTATCTGCAACAAATAAAGGTCTATTGTATCCAAAAGTTTCACCTACATTCGAATGGCTCATTGATTTTAGTATAATAAGTAAAAGATTTTGTAAGTCATTTTTAATTTTATTATTTCTAAATAGGAGAAATTTGACTTTTTCTGTGCCACCATATTCATGCTTCATTTCTATACTATTTTCAGGTGACGTAAGATCAAATTCTGGATAAACAAGTCTGTCAATAGCTAAAACATTACTTCTAAGTTTTTCATCTTGTCTAGAACTAGCTAATTGTACAAACGATCTAAGAAATAATTGACTTTGTGTAATTTTATTTTTCATTGCCCCACTCACGTATCCTTTTCTTTTCTTAAAATCTGGAATTGCCATTACAAAAGATGAGTCGTATTCTACTAAACCCCAAGGTACGTTTATTTTATCAGAGTTTAGCATACTCAGAACTTGAAGTAACATTCTATCAGTATTAGGTAGTTTGTTAAGATTATCGTAAATTATATCATGGTTGGTCCAAATATTGTTCATTAAACAAATCGGTATAACATGATTTTTGAATTCTTGAGCTGCAGTATCCTTTGTTATTCCAATTAAAATAATTTTATTCTTCCAACATTCTTCTATTAACATATAAAGTGTAAACAGTGTTAAAAATGATAAATCAAGTGTAGTTAACCATTTTCTAGTTCCTGATTCATGATCTAAAATAAAATGCTCTTTATTTTTTCCAAATATTTTTTCATCTATTATGGTAACAAGTCTTTTAACTCTGAGCCATGAGAATCTGTATCTTTCAACAATTTTGTACTTTCCTTTTTTTACTTCCTCAATTATTCCCTCATGTATAGAACTGTGTATATATTTCTCAATTCGTTTTCTTATCTTTTCATTATTGTTAACTTTAAGAAGTAACATAATCTGAGTAATATCTAGTTCTTGATTTTCTCCAGATAATAAATTGAAAATTGCATATCTCAGATAATCTCCTCTTGGAGACGGTAAGTTTAACTTATCATGTATGATGTTGTGGCGTGCTATTACTATATCATTGACATCAATTGCCATCTCATCTTCTATTTTATAATTCAGTATTGAAGAGTTTGTTTCCCAAGTTTTTGTATCCGATGTATCATACAACAAACTTGAATACATATTTGATAGGCTTCTATCCATGAATATAATGTCATATTTTTTAGTAGATGCATATTTATAGGCTAGATAAAATTCTGAAAAGGTCATGAGAAGGTTGGCTATATTTGTATTATTTATTATGGTCTCTTCAGTCAGAGGTTTCATCAAATTTACCTTTCCATCTTTATCATGGAATGTATGATCTATTTCAGGGATTTTGTCAATATAAACGGGAATACAACTTGAAATATCTACCGATTGATCAATAAAGCGATTTTGATATTTTATTTTCAATTTGTCTTGGTATTGATCTGAAAACTCGATAGAACCATCACAAGAATAAGCACCAGCGTAAAAAATTACCATATCAAATAATGGTTTAGAATACTCTGTTCCATCTACTGCAACAAAATGGAGAATATCTTTGTCAAAAAAACTTTTAGCAGTATAATATGCATTAGTAATATCGTATTTATCAACTATTAAATCCTTAAAAAGATAATTATAGGAATCAGTAACCTTTGAAAATTTTAGTTGATAATCATCTATTTGGTCTAAGGCTGTTTTTCTCAAAATGTCTCCAGTTTTAGATATTCTGGATCCTAAAAGTGATGATTGATAATCATTCAAATGATAATTTGTTAAAAAATATTATTATAAGGTTTTCTATTGTACTATATTAAATTTCTTACTTCTGCAATGGTATTAATTATTAATTATAAATGATCATAATATAATGAAATTTTCAAGATTATATTGTTACATTGGATATGGATGTTTGCATACATTTACCTAATACTTTATCAATATCGACTTCTCTTTCAATTTTAATCTCCTTTTCTAGTAATTGGTTTTAATGATTCAGTAAATTTTAATACCTCTAAATTGATTAATCCATTTCTTAAGCAGTTATTTTTAGATTAGATTCCAAACAATTTGTGCTTAATTAATAACAGATTGTAACAATTAAAAACAATTGTAACAAGCTGTATCAATTGAAAACAGAAGACAGAATTTATACTATAGTAAATAATAAAAGTATTGACTGCAAATAATGGTTATGTATTGCTAACAAAATTTGAAAAAGAAACATTGGTTATAAAATTGCTTAAAGAAGATGGACTGTTCGTGAGATAGCTAAAGAAGCTCATGTATCGCCTGAAACTATAGGTGAAATTAGAAGAAGAACATTAGGAGAATCTGCATCATACACTAAAAAAAATAAAAAATTATCTAAAAATGCCAAGGCCCTCGAACTCTTCTGTAAAGATAAAAAACCAATAGAAGTCTCTATAGAGTTAGATTTTGATCCAAAAGAAGTGGAAAAAGTATATTTTGACTATTTAAGGCTTGAAGGATTAGGTGATTTAAAAAAGATTTATCAAGAATTAGGAAATTATGTACAAGATTTAGTAAAATTTTATTGGTCATTTAGAGAAGCCGGAGTAGATAACAAAATAATAACGCATATTCTTGATATTGCAAATGATATACCTGATCTAGAGCAGAAAATAAAAGATTTACAAGAGGAAAGAAAAGAGTTAGAAGTACAAATACAAAAAAAGAATAAGGATTTAAAATATTTAATTGGTCAAATAGAAAAAGCTACCAATATTTTTTATGACGAAAATGCCAAGTTGGCTGATCTAAGTAGGCATATAACTTGGAAAAAAATTGATCTGGAAGATTTAAAAAAAACAATTGAGGATATAAAAACTACTGATGGATTTTTAAATTTGGAAAGAAAAGTTGAAGAAATAGTTAGGAAAATAATAAACCAAAATTCAATCAATTTGCCTTTACTTCTTATTGCTGTCTTGGAAACACTAAGAAATAATTCTCTTTATCAACAAATTATATCTGATTATTCTAATATATTCAAAGATGGTAATATCAATCGCCAAAATTTACAGCCAAGAGAAAGATTCTTTTTATATAACTATAACAATTTAGTACATGAAATTCAAGAAAAATTATTTAAGATATATCCTAACAAAATAATCTCTAACAGATTAAAACTAATATGAACTATAGCAAACACATAAGAATAAATGGTAATTGTATTCAATTTATGAATGTTCATTCCTTTTTATAGCAATTAGAATCCTTTATTTCAATGTGTAGATTGTAAAAGAACTTTTAGCATTAATATTGGATTTGTAAAGTTAAAACATAATCCTCAAGTTATTACTACAGCTATTCACCTAATATCTTAGTAGAGAATCATTAAGAAATACCCAACATTCACTTAAGTTACTTGGGTATATGTGTCATATCAAACAGTATACATTGGATTGAAAAATACATTAACCAAATGAGGAAATATGTAGAAAAATAATAAACCAAAGTTGGAGATACTTGTAGAGCTGATGAACTTTGGGTTAATTTCAGAAACGATAGAATATAGAGTAGGGTTAATGGACAATAATAAGAGATTGGATTTCTATGAAAGTGGCAAACACTAAATTCAATCATGATGCAAGAAACTTATTCAAAGAAGAAAAAAGTATTCATGGGTAAAAATCCAAGTATTTTGATAACTGATGGATTACCAGCATACCATGACGCTTATAAAAAAGAATTGTTCACATTAAAGAAACCAAGAACCGGATATATTAGTACAATAAAGATGAGTGGCGATAAAAATTTAATAGTTGTATTTGGAATATATTTAATAAGTAATTATAGAATAAAAGAATAATGAGTCACAATAAATATCTTATACATTTTGTTCCCAACAAAAAGCTGAATTCATATGAATTAGAAAACTTGCTTTCAACAATCAATTCTATTTAATATTTGTAATATAGTAAATTTTACTATTGAAAAGCAAGAGCTAGAGAAACTAGAGATTATTTTATATATTTTAATTTGCCTTCTACATATCTCCGACCAATTTTATGAAATTTAGAGTATTTAACCAAATCGTCTTCTGAGAATAAAAATTATGGTTACGTTATTATTAATATAATAGAATTAAAATAGTTATTCATCACCAATTTGACCATTGGGCGTTCTTGTATCATTTTCTAGATCACTTATGATGATTCCTGTATCATTTCCTCCAAGATCACTTTCGGTCATTCCTGTATCGCCGCCTAACTCTGTATCTCCACCTATCTCTGTGTCTCTATTATCATCTTCTTGTGCTAACACATTTACAGATAGTATCCCTACAATTAAAGCAAATGCAAGAATGGAAGAAATCATTATGGAACAAATTGTTGATCCCACATTAGATTTACAGAAACATAATATATAAAAATTAACTAACTAACCTGAAAAAATCAGTTTTTCTAGATGTAAATTTAAATAAATAGTTCATAACTTAGTATTACAAATTCACTTCAATATAATAATTATTGTGAATATTTTTATGCAGTGAAATTACCTTTTTACATATTAAAGATTACAATCCTGAAAAATAAAAATTAAAATTGGTTAGCTAAAGTGAAGACATCTGATTGTAAGAAAGGTTAAATATTGACTTTTATTACTTTGCAATTAATTTCGTAGTCCTTGTTTGATTTCTCCACTAAGATTAGAAAGTATGTCAGCTCCGGCTAATGCTGTTTTCCTTGCTGCTTCTCCTAATTGCATTAGAATACTTTTAGCTTCTGTTTGATTGATTGTACCTGTGGAATTATTTGCCACTTCATTTGCCATATTCTTTATTTGTTCTGCTGTGGATTGAATTTGATCTCTGACATTGTTTGTTGTTTCTTGTCCATAGATTGAAAATGAACCTACAAGAGGGATAACAAGTAATACTGCAACAATGATTGAATTAATTGTTGATTTCATTCTAATATAATTTAATTGTTTTACTATATTATACTTAACTTAGTTAAGCATAATGATAATTCTATTTTGTTTTAATAGCATTGATATATTGTAAATATGTTAGTTTTCCTTCCTATTTTTCCCTTTATTTTATGTTATATCTATTTATCCATTTATAAAAATATGACTAAATTAAATTAGTTAAATTAATAAATACAAAATAATGTGAAAAGTATGTACATATTAATAAAGAAAGTAAACTAATTTAATACAAATTTGTAAATCATCTAATAATATAAAAACATGGTAAGTATCTTTTTAATTAACTATTTATTCATTAAATTTTTTTACAGTAAGATAAATGCCTTAATTCTTTTGGGCACATTAAATATTCTTACTACTATACCCATTGACCTTTAAATTCTTATATATTTAAAAATTTTAAACATTAATTAGAATGGGGCTGTCCTCATTATTTCTCTTTTATATTAGTATATCACGTCAGGAGCAAAAGACGTGTGGTTCTATATTTTGTTTTATACGATCATCAGCCCCAATTATATATAGTTATTAAATAATATAAGAATTATAGATAACTCATAAGAATTAAAATTAATTTATTAATTAGAATCTAGGCTTTGAAAAAACATATTTCGTTAGCTTCCTGATATTCGTCTACAACTGAGACGAATCAACTGATTTTGTATGAATTTTGTATAATAAAAATGAAATATTAATTGAGGAGATAAAAGATATCTAAATTAGACGTCGGAACCTATAGTCGGGCCCCAATCTGGACTGCCATCTCCATCCATGTCAGAGGTATTTTCTCCACCTTCATCAATATCAGGATTATCTTTATCTCCTGACAGTTCTTCTTCAGGTCTCTTTATTATCCTAGTGGGTCTTTCATCTTCTGGTTTGACTATTGCTTCTTCAGAAACCTCAGGATAGTGTTCGTTAATCTCTCCTTGTATATTGGTATTGTTATTAGTAGATGTATCTGCTACCATTTTTCTAATATATAATAGACTTTACTTAATTTAACAATTTTATATTATTGTGTTTCACGATAATGTTCATCTAATTCAGATATAGTTATATAATTTTTATACTCAAAGAGAATATTTTATAGCAGATTACCAAATTTTTATTGTAAAATAATTCAGGTTTTTTGTTTCAGAAATTGTAAAGGAATAATATTCAAGTATATCACCTGAGGATTCTAATCTGCAGCCAGACATTATAAATAACCTTAAAGAATGATGTTCAAGATAATTAAATCTATAAATAATTTGTCGAATACTAAATAATATGTCTGAAGATAATACTGAAAATAGTAGCAACATAGAAGACGAAAAAACAAAAGCTAGAGATACTCCAAGGCATGGAAGTCATTTTACTCAAAAACCAGAAAGTAAATACGAAGAGCAAGAAGAACCTCAAGAGGAGTAATCTTGACTAGTTATTCTCCTAATATTTTTTATTCTAATTTGATATATAATAACTGAAATTATATTAATTTGGAGTATCTACTTTGTAAAATAATAGCATAAAACTAAATAATTTATAATATGTTTAAAAATAAATTTTCATATGTAAAATTTTTAATATACTTCTTACAATTTCTTACAATTTAGTAATATATTTGTTAATTGTTGAAGAATCTCTTATAATTATACTATTTATTTCATCATTACTTATTTTTGTTTATGCCATTAGATCTCTTATTTTTATATTTATAATTACAATTCCTATTGTATTTTCCTCAGCTACAATTACTAATATTTCATTTTTTTTAGAAAGATTTTACGTTTCTTTTACTTCGACAAAAAATCACTTAGATAATAACCATATATTTTTATCTCTAAAAGGATTACTTTTAAAATATTTCAATATAAAACTTATAAAAAGAAATTCTATTTTTATAAATAGCAAAAATACAAATAAAAATAGTAAAAGTGCCACGACTATAAGGATAAAAAATCAATTCCTACACAAAGACAAAAAAAATAATAATTCTAATCATCTATTTCCGTTTATTTCTATACTAATTGCATCTTATAATGAAAATATTATAATAGAAAGGTTGCTTTCATCATTATATGAATTATCCTATAATTTCAATAGATTTGAAATAATAATAATTGATGATTCTGATGATGGAACTTTTAATATACTAAAAAAATGGCAAAAACAAATTCCTAATTTAAAAATTCTTCATAGACAAAGTCGAAAAGGATGGAAAGGAGGTGCTTTAAATTTAGGAATAGATAATGTGAATAAAAATAGTGATATAATTTTAATAGTCGATGCAGACAATATCCTAGAAGAATATACCTTAGAAAAAATTGCCATATACTCTAGAGAAATACACGAAAAAGAATATTCAGGATTTATAATCCAAGGATATCCTCGTTCCATAATATTTCGAGAAAATAAGAAATCATCAATGATATTAAAACCTAAAAATAATATAAAAAATTTCTATGAGTATATTAATTGCAAAAATAATAATTGGATATCGCAAGGAATTTCTTTTAGATTATATCAACGAAATCTTATAGAATTTCTTGCAAAAGAAAAAATAAATTTACCTCTTCAGATAACAGGAAGTCTTTTTGCAATCCAAACAAATCTTTTAAAATCAATTAGATTCTCATATGATATATGTGAAGATTGGGACCTTACACTTGATATTTATCTATCTGAAGCTCCAAATAATATTCTATTTTATTTAAGTAATAATATCGATGATCATATTAAAATAAATTTAGTAAGCAATAATTATAATAGTAATAACAATTGTAGTAACAAAAAAAATAAAAAAATTAAAAAGATAATATCTTTTGAACAATCTCTTATCTCTTATACAGAAATAACTCAAAGTATTCAAACATATTTTAGACAAAGGATGAGAGTTAGTGAAGGACATACAAGAGGATTTAGAAAAAGATTAATTAAAATAATAAAAAGCGATAGAATTACTCTTTTATATAAGTTAGAATTGTTATTTCTAGGATTGAGGTATGCAAAATATATTTTTATTATGCTTCTAATCTTGATTGATTTATTTATGTCACTTTATCTAGGTATCGATGTTGTTCTGACACGTAATTTTATCAAAATTTCTGTGGGATTACAGTTTTTGTCTTTAATTATATATATAATTTTCAATCTCTTATCTCTTCGAATTACTCATAAACTAGGAAAAGATGAATTTGAAGTTAGACACATAATCTATCTTTTGACACTACATATTTGTACTATACCTGCATTTACTATTGGTTCCTTATTAGGATTTGTTATGTCTAAGGGAAACTTTTATCGTACAAAAAGGATGAAATAATGAATAATGACATTCCTCTTATTTTGTTAGTTGGTTCAATTTCTTTCACTAATCAAGGATTGAATCTAAATAAAAGATTAACCTCTAATGTAGTCGTATTTTCCTCTATTTCTAAAGGAAATTTATGATTTTTAGACAGAAGGAAATAGGCTATTGCGAGTTTACTTTTTTATACAATTCAAGTAACTCTCAATTACATCTTTGTAGAATCTTTGTGTAGCTTCAATTGATTTGATAAATGTATATATATTTTTTGTCATAATATTATCAATCAATTTTAGTGAGTTATTTCTATTACTACTAAAAATGGAATACATATTTTGTATGTCAAATGGATGATCTGTCATCCTTCCAGGAATAGTGAAATCATCCCAAGATGAATTAAAAATATTTTGTAATAAGTTAGTATATTCCAAGCTATAGGAATTTACCATATCCTTGTGAAGTTCTAGAAAATAGTTTGTAATTGCTCGTGCCTCTCTCATAGTCTGCTCTAGATGTTGTTTAAACCAATCATCATCTTCTGCTAAAAGTATATTTCTTTGATTTTCGCCTTGGTATATTATAGGTTCAGGTAATTTCCTTTGTAATTGTTGTTCTTCTGCTGTTTTGTTATTTTCATTTTTTGTGAACTCTTTGTAATTCTTCCTTGGTTTCCTTGATTTTTTATTATTTAAGGCTTGTTTAGAAGACAATATAAAGGTATGAACATTCTTACTTAAAAAAAGTAGTATAAAAAATATGAACACTATTACTTAAAAAAAGTCTTGTATTGAATTTTATCATTTAATTTCGCTTTAATTTACAATAAATTTCTTAGAGTATATTAGGATACCAAATTTTTATAGTAAATCTTAATTTACAAATTATTTTCAAATATGTATGATGAACAGTGATTATTTACCTATCAATATAAGATATGCTAAATAGTATCATTTTCTGTTTGTAAAAAAGGTGATATCTACTAGAATTCTACAAGGTCTTAATCCTCCTTTGGCTTTAATACTTTACCCGGCAGCGTCTCTTTCTTCTATATCTAAATTACCTTCGGGGATAAATGGAAAGGTACCAAGTAGATCAAAACTCATTTTGGAGAATAGTATTGCAATCAATATTTTGATTTCTTTGAATTATGTTAACCTGATTGTGCATCAGGTAATAATAAGACAGAAAACCACTATACACAAAAATAGAGATATATTCATTAGGAATACGCAATATATTTCACTGCTAGTCGAAACAATTGATAATTTTCTAAATTTATTATACTATTTATGCATCTTCTAGTCTACTATTTAATTTTAACGATTAACCCATAACTAGTATGATATTTATTTGATAGCATGGTATAAACTAATAGTGAAACTACTACTTTCTGTAAATATAGGATTACCTAGAAAAGTTAAATTTGGGAGTGAATTTATCACTACTAGAATTTTCAAAAATCCTGTCGATAAAAGGATGAAAAGAATTGATTCCAAATAATTCTCATAAAATTTTGAAAGATAGTTTTAATAGAGTAGCAAGAAAATTAAGAATTTCTGTAACTGATAAGTGTAATATGAAATGTATTTATTGTATGCCTAATGGCAACATTAAATGGTTCGATACTAAGGAAATCCTTAATTTTCAAGAAATAGTTAGAATAACATCTATTTTTACTCAATTAGGAATAACAAAAGTTCGAATTACTGGTGGAGAGCCATTACTAAGACCTTCATTAGAGAATCTAATTAGGGATTTAACAAAGATACAAAATATTAAAACTATCAGTATGACTACTAATGGGATTTTATTAGAAGATAAACTAAGTCAATTAAAATCATCAGGATTGAATACTCTAAATATTAGTCTTGATACCTTTAGAGAAGAACGATTTAGAACTTTAAATGGTATTTCTAATTTAAATAAAGTTCTCAATGGTATTCAAAAAGCAAGTGAATTAGGATTCAAAATAAAAATTAATACTGTAATAATTAGAGATTGGAACGATGATGAAATAATTAATTTTGTCAAATTTGCCAGAGATACAAAACTAACTGTGCGTTTTATTGAATTTATGCCACTTGATGGATCCGGTATTTGGAATCATAATCTCGTTGTTACTAAGCAAGAAATAATAAAAAAAATAGAATCTAATTTTCATGATGTTATCTCTTTTGATGAAAATAATAATTCCTCTTTTCAATCTGATCCCGCAACTGTCTATAATTTTAATGATGGAAAAGGAAAAATTGGATTTATTTCATCAATTACAGAACCTTTTTGTTCAAACTGTGATAGAGTGAGATTGACTTCTGATGGTAGATTCCTGACTTGTCTTTTCGAAAAAGAGGGCTATGACTTAAAGAAATTGATTCGAAATGCAAAGACTGATCAGGAAATTATGGATTATATTTTAAGTTGTATTACAAAGAAACCAGAGGGAATAGTGGAATTAATTCGAATCAATGGACTTAGACCAACCTTAAATCTTATGCATACAATAGGTGGTTGATAACAACAATGAACTTATCGGAGTGTGCAACTTTGAAAATAAGATTATTTGGAATCTTGAGAGAGAAAATGGATAGCGATAATTTGCTTATTTCCATACATGATACATCAATTTCATTGAAGGAACTTGGAAAATATCTTAAAGAGTTGTGTCCTTCTCTAGGTTTGAATGAGATAAATTTTGTATTTGCTGTTAATAAAGTAATATGTAACGAAGATACGAATGTAAAACCATCAGATGAAATAGCTATTATACCACCAATAAGTGGAGGATAATGGTGGAGAAATTATTTGATTTTAACAACAAAAGATACAATAGATCAAACAAAAATATTTGATCAAGTTAAAGATGATTCTTGTGGTGCAATAGTTTCTTTTACTGGGCTGGTTAGGGATCATAATTCTAATTCTAAGGGGAAAGTAGAAGGTATTTTTTATGAGACATATGATGAAATGGTTGAAGAAATATTAAAAAATATCGAAAAAGAAGTTTTCAAAAATTGGAATATTAAAAAATTTATTGCAGTACATAGAACGGGATATCTTCAGGTTGGAGAAATAAGTGTTATGGTTACAGTTTCTTCAGAACATAGAAAAGAGGCATTTGAAGCATGTAGTTATGGAATTGAGAATATTAAAAAAAGGTGTCCCATTTGGAAAAAAGAAAAAACTCAATTTGGCAATGAATGGATAGAAGGTGTTAAGATAAATGAATGAAACTAATCATTACAAAGGAATGTCTGATGTATCCATAAAAGGAGACACATTAAGAATTGCTAATGCACAAGCAATAATCAAAGTATCTTCTGATAGTATCGATCTGATTAAACATAAAAGGACACCAAAGGGAGATATTGTAGAAGCAGCAAAAATTTCAGCTGCTCTTGGAGCAAAAAAAACATGGGAATTAATACCTTATTGCCATTCTATTCCAATAGATCACATTTCTACACAAATATTGTTATATGAATCATCAATAAAAATTAAAGTTAGTGTTAAAAGCGTCTGGAAAACAGGAGTTGAAATGGAAGCGTTAACCGGATGTTGTACAGCAGCACTAACCATATATGATATGCTCAAACCAATAGATAATCATTTAATAATAGAGTCAATAAAATTGTTAGATAAAACTGGCGGTAAGACAGATTTTATGGAAAACATTGATAAAAAAATTACTGTTGCTATATTTGTTATAAGTGATTCTACTTTTAATGGAACAAGAATTGACCAGTCAGGAAAAATGATCGTTAATAGATTGGAAAATGTTGATATCACTAAGAATATTGAAATTGTTGGTTATGAAATATTACCTGATAATATAGACAAAATTAAGACATATCTTATTAAATATTCGGATGAAAAAAAAGTAGATCTAATAATAACTTCAGGAGGTACTGGGTTTAGTAAAAGAGATGTAACTCCAGAGGCAACTAAAATGGTTATTGATAAAGATGCAAATGGAATTTCTGAAGCCATAAGATCATATGGTCAAAGGAGAACACCATTATCAATGCTTTCAAGGGGAATAACTGGAACTAGAGGAGAAACCTTAATTGTAAATTTACCAGGAAGTACTAAAGCAGTATTAGAATCGTTAGATCTTCTTTTGCCTAGTATATTCCATGTATTTAATATGTTAGGAGGGAAAGGTCATTAATGACTTTTTACTAATAGTATCCTTATCTTTATAATAAGTGTGTTTTATTCTTCTCTAGGATTTGCTGGGAAGAAGTAGTCGTAGTCATATAACTATCTTAGTTCTTGTTGAAGTCAATTTGTAAAGTTCCGCCGCCAATCTTCTAGGATTAAACATTATTGTATCTTCTGCAGTCTTTTTTAATTATTTAAAAGCAGTTCATCTATCATTAATTCTACCAGAAACAATGTTAAATTAATTTTTGTCATATCTCTTTTTTTTGCTTCAAGCGCAATGTTATTGTCTGGAAAAAGAATAATAATATTTCAACACGAAAAGATAAAAAAAAGAATTTGAATTTTGTTAAGACTGTATTAATAATCACGCCGTTAGATGCTCCTCTTGGTAGTATTTCTGGTCTTGTTA
>Ga0126306_10001406_pt1 | contig 12872 bp, 16 predicted proteins | sample Plot27_FD_92592 | JGI IMG/M metagenome (GOLD analysis project Ga0126306, IMG submission 92592) | Serpentine soil microbial communities from UC McLaughlin Reserve, CA, USA - Plot27 | ecosystem: Environmental > Terrestrial > Soil > Grasslands | place: USA: UC McLaughlin Reserve, Lake County...
CGCCCCGATCATGAGCGGGATCACGTAGTTCGCGATCCCGGCGAAGACCGGGATGATGAACAGGAAGATCATCAGCGAGGCGTGCACCGAGAACAGCCCGTTGAAGGTGTTCGGGTCCACGAACTGCGTGCCGGGCTGGGCGAGCTCCGCGCGCATCAGCATCGCCATCAGGCCGCCGGCGATGAAGAAGAAGAACGTCGTACAGATGTACTGGATGCCGATCACCTTGTGATCGGTGTTCACGCGGAAGTAGTCGCGCCAGCTGTATGCACCGTGGCCGGAGTGGTCCTCGGGGATCGTGGGGGCGCCCGAGGCCCAGCGGAACCAGTAGTCAAAGCAGCCGATCCCGACCAGGAAGCCGAGCGGCGCGGCGATCAGCGCGCCGACCGTGATGATCGCGTCCCAGTCCAGGATCGGGTCCCAGCCGTAGAGCGAGCGCACCGCCACGACGATGCCCATGCCAAGGCCGAACCCCAGGGCGATGCCTAGGGCGGCGCGGTACCAGCCGGGTGCGAAGAGCCTATGCGTGAGCGTCATTCCTGGGCCTCCAGAAGGTACTTCACGAGTGCGTCGAGCTCCTCCTTGGAGATTTTGTCGCCGAAGTCCTGCGGCATGATGTCGGGGTTGAAGCCCTTGGTGACTTCGGCGTTCGGGTCGACGATCGACTTCCGGATGAACGCGGCCTCCACGTCCCCGAGCTTGCCCAGGTCCGGACCGACCTTGGCAGTCGCACCGGCCGCCTTCAGGGTGTGGCAGCCCGCGCAGCCGAAGGAGGCGAACAGCTCCTCGCCGTTCGCCGCGGCCTGCTCGCCGCCGCCACCGCCGCCACCACCGCCGCCTTCGGCGCCGCCACCACCCGCCGCCTTCTTCTGGTCGCTCACCCAGGTCTGGAACTCGTCCGCGGGCAGCACGCGCACGAACTGGCGCATGGTCGAGTGCCCGAGGCCGCAGAGCTCAGCGCAGACGACCTCGTAGCGGCCGGGCTTGTCGGGCGTCACGCGAATGCTGGTAGTCAGGCCCGGTACGGCATCCGACTTCAGCCGGAACTGCGGCACCCAGAACGAGTGGATCACGTCCTTGGTGTGGATCTTGAACTCGATCGGTCGGTCCACCGGCAGGACCAGCTCGGGGCTGTTCACCTTCTCCGAGGGGTACTCGAAGGTCCAGGTGAACTGCTGGCCGGTCACGTTCACGACCATCTCGTTCTTCTGCTTGGCCTCGAGGTCGTCGAGTACGACCCAGCCGTAGATCGCGAGCGCCGTGACCATGATGAACGGGATCGTGACCCAGATGATCTCGAGCCTGGTGTTGCCGTGGATCGGCGCGCCGTCGCCCATGTCGCCCGGCTTGGCGCGGAAGCGCACCACCGAGTAGATGGCGATGGTCATCACGAGCACGAAGACCGGCACCGAGCAGATCAGGAGGACGTCGTAGAGCGTGTCGATGGTGCCGGCCTCGCCCGCGGCGTTCTCCGGGAACCAGTCCATCCAGAGCGTGATCGCAATGCCGATCAGCGACGCGAACAGCCCGATCCCGATCATGCGGGCGACCGGGTGCTTTTCGCCCTCGATCCTCGGATCAGTCTCGGGCGGGCCCTTGGCCTCGTCCGACTGCACGCGGTCCCTCTCCGTCACGGCGCGCGAGTTTATTGGCTAGTCAAGACGCGCGTCCCGCGCGGGTGGCCCCGCGTGCTCGCGCTAGGCGGCGAGCTGGCTCGCCCCGCGCCGAAAGCTCGACGGGGCGGCGCCGTGGTGGCGCCGGAAGACCTTGGCGAACTGCGCCGCCTGCCGGTAGCCGACCGCGGCGGCCACATCCTGGACCGGAAGCGAGCCGTCGAGCAGAAGCTGAGCGGCGCGGGCCATCCGTACGCGCTGCAGCTCCCGGCTGAAGCTGGTCCCGCCGGCCTCGGCGAACGCGCGCTGGAGCTGGCGACGCGAGGTCGCGATCTCGCGCGCCACGCTGCCAAGCGAGAGGTCGTCATCGCCGTAGCGGCGCGCGATCACCGCGCGCGCGTCCCTGAAGAGCTCCCCTCGTCGTTGCACGGTCGATGCGCGCACTAAGACGAAATACGGCGACAGCCCGTTTTCGGATCATCGGCTACGCTGACTTGAGCCGATTGTCACTAGCCGCAGGAGGAAGCTGCATGCAGGTTCGGTCCGGGATGAGCAGCATGGTCGTGACCGTGAGCCCCGGTCTGACACTGCACGACGCCGCTCGATCGATGGCCGAGCGCGGTGTCGGCGCGGCCGTGGTGATCGACCCCGAGCAGCCCGGACCGGGGATCATCACCGAGCGCGACGTGCTCCAGTCGGTCGGCCAGGGTCAGGACCCGAACACCGAGCTGGTGCGCGACCACCTGTCCCCGGAGATCACCTTCGCCGCACCCGACTGGTCACTCGAGCACGCGGCCGAGGCGATGGTCCGCGGTGGCTTCCGCCACCTGGTCGTGGTGGACGGCGGCGAGATGATCGGCGTGCTCTCCATGCGCGACATCGTCCGCTGCTGGGTCGAGGACGGCGCAACCTCCTCGCTGCCGCGCGACGCGGCCGAGGCCTAGGCGCGCCCAAACCCGGGCCGACGGCGGGGACTGTCCTGCCTAAAGCTGGCTATACCCGCCTAGAACAGGACAGCCTCCGGAAAAATACTGCTGTAAGCGCTTGCTGGCCACCGCGGTAGCGGCCGCGCGCAAGCGCCTAATGCTCCAGCGGTAGCTCCGAGATGTCCCGGCGCGTCTCGCCGATCCAGCGCACGATCGCGATTACCACGATCACCACGCCGATGCCGACGATGACCCAGGAGAGGACGACGCCGACGATGGCGATCGTCAGGCCGAAGGCGGTGGCGACCGGCAGGTAGGACGGACCGGGGAGGTGGATCGTCTCGCCGGCCTCATCGGCCGGCGGGTCGGAAACGTGGACCTGCTCTGCCATCAGTAGATCAGTCCCACGACCCACGCGAGCGCGAAGACGATCACCACGATCGCTCCGGCGATGAGCCCCGTGCGCAGGTTCTTGTAGGCGAGCCCTCGGTCCACGGTCGGTGGTTTTAGCAGACAGAGTGAGCGCCGCGACCCGGCCGGACGCTGATCGCGCCCTCCGGGAGCGTGGCTCCGGGCGGGAACAGGGCAAGCACCGAGCCACCGAAGCCGCCGCCCATGATGCGCGCCCCGAGCGCTCCCGCATCCCTGCAGGCCTCGATCGCGCGCTCGACCGCCGGCACGGAGACCTCGTAGTCCTCGCGGAGGCTGGCGTGCGAGGCGTTCAGCAGCTCGCCGAGCCCCTCGAACTCGCCAACCGCCAGGGCCGCCACCGCGGCATCCACCCGCTCGTTCTCGGTGATCACGTGGCGCACGCGCCGGTTGAGCGGAGCGGGGAGTCCGGCGGCGTCGTCGGCGTCCCGGAGCGATTCGAGGCCGAGCAGCTCCACGACTCGCCGGCATTCCTCGCGCCGCTCGTTGTAGCCCGACTCGGCCAAGCTGCGCGACGCACCCGAGTCGAGCGTGGCCAGCACGTGGCCGTCGAGGTCCAGCGCGACAGACCGCGCCTCGAGTGTGCGCATGTCGAGCCGCAGGGCGCGCCCCTCCTCGCCGAGCAGCGACGCGAGCTGGTCGAGCAGGCCGGTCTCCTGGCCCGCCCACTCGCCCTCGATACGCGAGCACAGCCGCGCGAGCCGCAGCGGCCGCGGCGGCGGGGCGGCCGCCACGCCGTAGAGGGCCAGCGAGAGCGCCACACAGAGCGCCGCAGACGACGCGAGCCCGGCACCCTGAGGCAGGTCGCTGGCGAGCTCGAGCCTGCAGCCGGGCAGCTCGAGGCCCGCGCGGCGCAGCTCGGCGACGGTCCCGCGGAGGAAGCGATCGTCAGCGCCCAGGTCGGGCGCCACGATCTCGTCGCCGTCCTGCAAGTCGGCCGTCACCGTGACCCCGCGCTCGATCGCGAACGGCAGGCAGAGGCCATCGTTGTAGTCGGTGTGCTCGCCGATCAGGTTCACGCGTCCAGGTGCGAAAGCCCTGATCCGATGCGGGTTCATGGACGCCACCCTACGGCTCCCGGTCCACGTCCATAGACACATGGGGGAGTGGCGCGACTCAGCGATCGCATCTACCTTCGAATGGCGTGGTTGAGGTGCAGATTTGATCGGCGAACGTCGGGCGGTGCAGGCATTCCTGCAGGCAAAGCCCGTTAGTCGCGGCCCGCTCGAGGTGGAGCTCCGGGAGGCGGCCCAGACGAGCGACCCGCGCTCGGGCCGGCCCGTGCTCGTGCCGCCGCTCGTGGTGCTCTGGATCGAAGAACGTCCAGTGGCCGTCCGGGTCCGCACCGTCGTGGCGATCAGCCGCTTCCCGCCGGAGCCGCGGCTCGTCGCGATGCTCGAGGCGGACTGCCTGGCAGCCGGGCTGGCGGTCGAGCGGATTCCCGAGGCCGGGCTCTGGCGCCTGTTCGCGCAGCCGCCGCGGCCGCGGCTCGCTCACGGCTGACCCGCTTGGGAATGACGGACGCGTCGCACGCCTTTCGACGGCTCGCCGGCAGGTCGCGCCGCGAGCTCGAGGCCGTGCATCGGGAGGGCGAGATGCCCGACGTCACGGCGCTGATCGGCTATGAGTTTCGCGGCTTCAACCACCCGCCGCTGATGGGCCTGCTCGGAATCCGCAAGTTCATCAAGGGCTTCTTCCCGGCTCGCGGGAGGGCGTACGGCTTCAACACGCCGGCTCAGCAGAACGGCCTGGACGGCGGTTGGCTCGCGAAGCCCGATGACGCGAACCCGGGGCGCTTCGGCTTCTACAGCGTCGAGGCGGACCACACGACCGGCCGCCATCCGAACGCGATCCTGCTCGACTACTCGCGCGGCGACAGCGGGCTGCCGACGAAGCTGCTGCGCGACTACGTGGTTCGCGCGGAGGCGGGCTCCGACGAGTTGCTGCTCGGCAAGGCGTACTTCGCGTTCGGATCCGCGCGCCTCCCGGTCGGCTTCTTCCTGCTCGAGCGGCGGCGGCCGTTCGAGCCGGGACTGGAGCTCGCAGAGCACCTGCGCGACTAGAGCCGCACGTGCAGGTGGTTGTCGTGGTGCACAAGCGGCTGCACGCGCCCGGGCGGACCAGCGAGGCCGGTGCTCGGCCCCACGAAGATCACCTGCGCGCCCGCCGCGAGGAAGCGGTCCACGAGCTCCTGTGAGAGACGGCGGTCGATCTCGGTGGCGTCCCGGGGCGCCAGCTCGCGCCCGTCCGCGCGCGGGTAGTAGACGTCCACGTCCAGCCCGTTCTGGTGGCTCGCATGCCCGATGTAGCCGAACTGCGGGCCGAAGTCGCCGCCGTGCGGGCGGCTCAGGTCGCCGATCACCATCCGGGGTGCCCGCGGGTGGGCGGCGTGGTGCTCGCGCGCGACGTCGAGCACCACGCGCACGAGGTGGTCGGTGCCCCAGCGCCGCCAGGCGCGGTTCGGCGAGCGCCGCAGCACCGGGTCCCAGGTGAGGAAGGTCCGACCTTCAGCCGACAGCCGCACGCCGTGCTCGAGCCGCCCCGCGGTGTGCGTGCCGAGCGCGGTGGAGTGCTGCCACTGGAGCTGGAGCCCGGAAGCCGCCATCGCCAGGCCGAGGGCGATCTGTGCGGTGAGCTGCATCGCTCATGGAGTACGCGCTCAGTGCGGAGACAGGTCCGGATGGTCACGCTCGTTGAAGCGGCGCAGCCCCTCGACCGTCTCCGGGGCGAAGATCGAGCGCGTGAAGCACTCGGCCTCGATGCGCAGGCCCTCGTCGAGCGGCAGCCCGAAGCCGCGCACCGCCGCCTCCTTGTCCGTCCGGATCGCGGGCTGAGGCAGCGCGGCGATCTGGTGCGCCAGCTCGAGCGCGCGCTCCACGCACGTGCCCGACGGGACCACCTCGTTCACGAGCCCGATCGCGAGCGCCTCGTCGGCGTCGATCACGCGGCCGGTGATGATCAGCTCCATCGCGCGCCGCATCCCGACGATCCGCGGCAGCCGCTGCGTGCCGCCGTCCGCCAGGCCGATGTTCCAGCGGCGGCACGTGACGCCGAAGCTGGCGTGACGGTCGGCGATCGCCAGGTCGGTCCAGCACGCCCACTCGAGCCCACCGGCGTAGGCCACGCCGTTCACGGCGGCGATCGTGGGCTTGGTGAGGTCGGTCCAGCGCGAGGGGCCCAGCACCCCGGGCCGCTCGGGATCGAGCGCGTTCTCGTCGAAGGATGCCTTGAGGTCCCCACCCGCGGAGAACGCCCTGTCGCCCGCGCCCGTGAGCACGGCCACATGCGCTCCCTCGTCGTCGCGAAAGCGCTCCCACGCATGAACCAGCTCGGCGTGCGTCTGCGGCCCGATCGCGTTCATCCGTTCGGGCCGGTTGATGGTGATGAGGGTCACCGGCCCGTCCTGACTGAACAGCAGATGGTCGTACATGGCCAGGTAGTTTGAGGCCTCGCGGGAACCTCGGGCCGCCGAGGGGCGTAGAGAGGGCATGAGCCGATCCACGCTGGTCGCCGCGGCGGCGCTCGCGGCTGCACTCCTAGCGCCGGCCACCGCCCTCGCGGGCGGCTGGGCAACCGTCGGACTCAGCTCGTTGCCGGACGGCACCCGTCCCGGCGAGGAATGGGTGGTCGACCTGACCGTGCTCCAGCACGGCGTCACGCCCCTCGAGGGGGTGCAGCCGAGGGTCCTCGTCAAGGGGGCGAACGGTGGGGAGGAGAAGACCTTCGCGGTCGAGCCCACGGAGCGCTCGGGCGTGTACCGGGCCCGGGTGGTGTTCCCGTCGTCGGGCAAGTGGAGCTACTCGGTGGACGACGACTTCTCTCAGGTCCATCACCTGGGCAGCGTGAGCATCGGCGCGGGAAGCGCCACCCAGCCTGCTGCGGCTGCCGCCCCGGGTAACGGCGTGACGCCCGCAGGGGCGCTCGGGATAGCCGTCGGAGCCGGACTGCTGGCCGCGCTCTTCACCACGCTGCTGCGGCGTCGAGGCCATCCGAAGCCGGCGGAGGGATGAGGGACGCCCTCCGTCGCAGGACTTGGCGACAGCGGTGGCACCGCCTCCCAGGCGACCGCCCCCCTCGCGAGGATCACGGCCGCACCGTCCGAGGCGGATACCTTCAGCGTGATGCCCCATCGGGCCCAACCTGGACGAGCGCCTCACGCGGCACACGCGCGAGTCCCTGATCGCATGGGCTGCGGCAGCTGCCACACCCTGGCCGCGGCCAGCTCGGAGGGGAGCACACGGGCTTCGCCAGCCGGATGAAGCCGGGCGAGCTCGACGCGCTGGTGGGCTTCCTGCTGGCTAGTCGCGCGCGCTGAGCAGCACGCGATTGCCGGACGGGTCCGTGGCCACCACGCCCTCGTCCAGGCGCTCCGGGTCCGTGCTCCCCTCCGCCAGCCGGTCCGCCGCGCTGTCGCGCTCCGCGACGCTCGGCAGCACCAGCTCGTAGCGATCCAGCCCGAGCGCGCCCTCGGGTGGCGCGGGTGCTCCCTCGCTCTGCCAGGTATTCAGCCCGAGGTGGTGGTGATAGCCGCCGGCCGCCAGGAAGAGCGCGCCGGGATAGGAGCGCACCATCACGTCGAGGCCGAGCGCCCGGTTGTAGAAGGCCTCCGCGGCCGGGATGTCCGCCACCTGGAGGTGCACGTGCCCCATCGTCGTCCCGGACGGCATGCCGCTCGCGGCCCGCTCGCTCGGGTCGAGTTCGCCCAGCACGCTCTCGAGGTCGAGCGGCAGCGTGGCCATCGCCAGCTCGTCGCCGTTCCGGCGCCACTCCTCGCGCGGTCGGTCACGGTAGATCTCGATGCCGTTGCCCTCCGGGTCCTGGAGGTAGAAGGCCTCGCTCACCAGGTGGTCGGACGCCCCGGTGAGGCGCCAGCCAGCGGCCGCCACCCGCTGAAGCGAGCGGGCCAGCTCGGCGCGATCGGGCACCAGGATCGCGAGGTGGAAGAGGCCGGTGCTGAAGCTCGGCGCGGGAGGGGCGTCGGGCGCTCCCACCAGCTCGATCAGCGGTTCGCCGTCGGCAGCCCCGAGGCGCGCGACGTCAGCGCTGCGCTCAAGCGCCTCCAGCCCGACGACGCGCTCGTAGAAGGTCGCGAGGTCGTCGAGGTCCGCGACCCGCAGGCGCACCTTTCCGACTGTTGTGTCCGGGGGAATCACGTGATCGCGTGCATGGCATCTTCCTCGGTTCGGAAGAAGCCGAAGAAGACGATCTTCCCAGCTTGTACCCGTGCCCCCAGCCAATAGGTCTGATCGATCGGGACGCCACTCCCCGCGCCGGTGGCCGTGACGTCGAGAGGGATCACCACGGCACCATCCTCGTCGTAGGAGGCCGCGCCCGGCTGCGGCCGCCAGTCCGGAAACACGCCGAACACCGCGTCGAACCACTCCCTCACGCCGTCATGCCCGTGGTAGAGCGGCCGCTCCGCCTCCGTGAGCAGAGAGCGCAGCTCGATCCGCGGATCCGCCACCGCGAGTATCCCGTCGAGGTCCCGGGCCATGAAGGCGGACACGGCGCGGCGCGCGATCTCCTCGCTCATGAGCCTGCCGCCGAATGGCGGAAGAGCCCGGCGTAGGCGCTGAGGGCGGGCTGGCCGCCCAGGTGCGCGTAGAGCACGTTCGACCCCTTCTCGATCTCGCCGCGGCCGACCAGGTCGATCATGCCCGCCATCGACTTACCCTCGTATACCGGGTCGGTGATCATGCCCTCCAGCCGGCCGGCGGTTCGGATCGCCTCGAGTGTCTGCTCGTCCGGGATGCCGTAGGTGCCGGCGTGGTAGCGGTCTTCGAGCACTATCTCGTCTTCGCGCAGCACGCGGCCCAGCTCGATCAGCTCCGCCGTGCGCCGCGCGATGCGTGCCACCTGCTCGCGCGTCTCGTCAGGACGAGCCGAGCCGTCGATCCCGATCACGCGCCGCTCCGCGTGCTGCCCCGCGAACCCCGCGATCATCCCCGCCTGCGTGCTCCCCGTGACCGAGCAGACGACGACGGTGTCGAAGAAGACCCCGAGCTCGCGCTCCTGCTCGGCCAGCTCCTGTGCCCAGCGGGCGAAGCCGAGCCCGCCGAGCTCGTGGTCGGAGGCGCCGGCGGGTATGGCGTAGGGCGTGCCCCCGGCGGCCTCCACGTCCGCGAGCGCCTGCTCCCAGCTCTCCTTGAAGCCGATCCCGAAGCCCGCCTCGACCAACCTGACGTCGGCGCCCATGATGCGCGAGAGCTGGATGTTGCCGACACGGTCGTAGACCACATCGGGCCAGTCCACCCAGCTCTCCTGCACGAGCACGCAGCCGAGGCCCATGCGCGCCGCGACGGCCGCCACCTGGCGCGTGTGGTTCGACTGGACGCCGCCGATCGAGACGAGCGTGTCGCAGCCCTTGGCGAGCGCGTCCGCCACCAGGTACTCGAGCTTGCGCGTCTTGTTGCCGCCGTACGCCAGGCCGCTGTTGCAGTCGTCGCGCTTCGCCCACATGCGCGCGCCGCCCAGATGAGCCGTCAGGCGGTCGAGCGGATGCACCGGAGACGGGCCGAACAGAAGCGGTTCGCGCGGGAAGGCGTCGAGGTTCATTTGCCGATTCTCGACAATGTGGGAGATGGCTGAGCCCACGGTCGACGATCTGCCCGCCGAAGCCGACGCCCTCGAGGTGCGTTCTCTCGACCTGGAGAGCATCGACGGCGCCGACATTCGCGAGCCGCACCGGCACGCATACCACGAGCTGATCTGGGTGCGCGAGGGCCAGGGCCGGCACCTGATCGACGGCGAGCCGGTGGAGTTCGGCCCCCGCACGCTGACCCTGATCGCGAAGGGTCAGGTGCACCAGTTCGAGCGTGCCGACCGGATCAGCGGGGCCGTGGTGCGCTTCGACGACGAGTGGCTCTCCGGCTCGCGGCGCTGGCTGTTCTCGGGTGGAGCGTGCACCGCGATGAGCGTGCCCGAGACGGAGGCGAGCCGCTTCGACGCCCTGCTCGAGCTTCTGCGCGAGGAGGTGGAGCGGCCCGCCGGCCCCGAGTCCGCCGAGCTCCGGCGCCACCTCCTGGCCGCCGCGCTCCTCTGGGCTCAGCGCTGGCGCGAGGCCCAGCTCGAGGGCGGCGGGGCCACGAGCGCCGACGTCCAGCTCCACAGGGAGTTCCAGGAGACGCTCGAGCGCGACTTCACGAGCAGCCACGAGGCGCGCCACTACGCCGCCGAGCTCGGGGTCACTCCCGGCACCCTGTCGCGGACGCTGATGCGTCTCACCGGCCAGACCACGAAGCAGCTGATTCTGGAGCGCGTGCTCCTCGAGGCCGCTCGCCTACTTCGCTTCAGCGACCTGTCCGTGAAGCAGATTGCGGCGCGGCTGGGCTTCACGGACCAGTTCGCGTTCAGCAAGGCCTTCAAGCGTCAGCGCGGCGAGGCCCCGCTCGACTTCCGCAACCGCCGTTAGCCGCGTCCCCCCGGCCGCCGCGGGCACAAGCGCGGCGGCGACCGAGAGGGACGGGCTGCACGGCAGGAGCCGCGTCACGTCTACTTGATCTCGTGGTTCGCGAGGAAGAGGCTGTTCGGGTCCCACTCGGTGCGCAGGGCGCGGAGCAGCCGCCACGTGTCCGCGTCGAAGAACACCTGCGCGTCGACCTCGCCCTCCTCGAAGTTGAGGTAGCGCGCGCCGGAGGACGGTCGCACCAGTGCAGGTCGTCCACCGACAGCAGCAGGGGGCCGTCGGCCGCGACGTTTGCGGTCAGCCAGTAGAGCCCGTGCAGGGCCGCGAACGTGGCGTCGGCCGGCATGCCGTTTGCCTGGGAGTCCGCCGCGTCGAAGATCGCCCGCGCCGGGGCGGCGGCGCCCGCGAGCCAGCGCTCGCGCACCTCCCCGTTCGTGAGCGAGGGCTCGAAGAGCTGCCGCACCACCCCGAACGGGAACTTGCGCTCGAGCTCGCTGCCGCGAGCGGCGAGCACCCGCACGTCGTCCTCCCGCGCGGCCCTCCGCAACTCCGCGAGCAGCCGGCTCTTTCCAATCCCGGCCGGGCCCTCCACCAGCGCCAGCCGGCCACCGCCGCCCTCCGCGCCCTGGAGCACGGCACGGAGCGAGTCGAGCTCGCGGTCTGGTTCGAGGAGCAGTTCGGCTGGGCCGGGGTGGCGCATCGCCGCTCATCGTAGGGACGATTCGGACGGCTGACGGCCTGATCCGCGAAGCTTGCGGGGCCGCGTTCCCGGAGATAGGAATCCCGCGTGGTCTTGGGAGTGGACGTAGGAGGTACGAAGGTCGCCGTCGCGGCGGTCGATGGCGTGACGGCGACGCACCCGCTGGAGCACCCGACGGTCCTTGCCAGCGCCGACTCGCTGCTCGACGGGCTCGAGCATGCCGTGCACCAGGTGATCGAGGCGGCCGGCCGGCCGGAGGCGATCGGCGTCGGCGTGCCGTCCCAGATCGACTACGAGACGGGCACGGTCGAGAGCAGCGTGAACATCCCGCTCACGGGCGTGCCGCTGCGCGCGGAGCTCGGGCGTCGGTTCGGCGTGCCCGTGTTCGTGGACAACGACGCCAACTGCGCCGCGCTCGCGGAGGCGCACATCGTCGGCGAGCGCCACCTCGTGATGCTCACGCTCGGCACGGGCGTGGGCGGGGGGGTGGTGATCGACGGGCTCACCTTCCGGGGGGCGCACGGCCTCGGGGCCGAGCTCGGTCACATGACGGTCAACCCCGACGGCCCGCCCTGCCCAGGCAACTGCCCGAACCGCGGCTGCCTCGAGGCCTACTGCTCGGGGCAGGCCCTCGAGCGTGACGCCACTGCGCTCGCGAATGACAAGCCCGACAGCCCGCTGTCCGGATGCATAGGTCCCGACGGCACGGTGTCCGGGCGCGAGCTGGTGTCCGCAGCCGAGGACGGCGATCCCGACGCCCTGCTGCTCATGGACAACTTCGCCCGCATGCTCGGTGTGGGCATCGCCACCTACGTCAACGTCTTCGAGCCCGAGCGCCTCGCCATCGGCGGCGGCCTGTCACGTGCCTCGCACCTATTTCTCGACCGCGCGGTTCAGGAGGCCGGATCCCGGGCACTCCCCGCGCTCTGGCGCCGTGTGACCATCGCTCTCGCGCAGGGTGGGGCGGACGCCGGCGTGATCGGCGCGGGCGTGCTCGCAGCTGTTGAGATTGCCCGCGACCGCGATACTGCGAAGTCGCACGTCACCACAACCGAGGGAATTGAATGACGACCAGCACCGCGGGGCTCGCGGAAGTCTCGATCAACACCATCCGCACGCTCTCGATGGACGCCGTCGAGAAGGCGAAGTCGGGCCACCCGGGTGCGCCGATGGCGCTGGCTCCGCTGGCCTTCACGCTCTACACGCGGGTGATGAAGCACAGCCCGAAGCATCCGGAGTGGTTCGACCGCGACCGCTTCATTCTCTCCGCCGGGCACGCGTCGATGCTCCTCTACTCGACCCTCTACCTCTCCGGCTACGGGCTCACGCTCGACGACCTCAAGAACTTCCGCCAGCTGGGTAGCCCCACGGCCGGCCATCCCGAGTACGGCGACGCCGCGGGCATCGAGGCCACCACCGGACCGCTCGGCCAGGGGCTCTCGATGTCGGTCGGGCTCGCGCTGGCCGAGGCGATGCTGGCCGCGCGATTCAACCGCGGCGACCACGAGCTGATCGACCACCACACCTATGTGATCGCCAGCGACGGCGACGTCCAGGAGGGCGTGTCCTCGGAGGCATGCTCGCTGGCCGGCCATCTCGGCCTCGGCAAGCTGATCGTCTTCTACGACAACAACCACATCCAGCTCGCCGGCGAGACCTCGATGTCGTTCAGCGAGGACGTGGGCAAGCGTTTCGAGGCCTATCACTGGCACGTGCAGGACGTGGGCGAGGATCTCTCCGTCGAGAACCTCGAGCGGGCCACCGAGGAGGCGAAAGGGGTGGCCGACCGGCCCTCGCTC
>Ga0126306_10001407_pt1 | contig 12869 bp, 8 predicted proteins | sample Plot27_FD_92592 | JGI IMG/M metagenome (GOLD analysis project Ga0126306, IMG submission 92592) | Serpentine soil microbial communities from UC McLaughlin Reserve, CA, USA - Plot27 | ecosystem: Environmental > Terrestrial > Soil > Grasslands | place: USA: UC McLaughlin Reserve, Lake County...
CGGGCTTTATGCATACCAGTTTCGGCGTAGCCGCCATTGCCGTGGGCTCGGCCTGGTGGAGTCAGGCCGACATTTCCGGCGCCCCGGCAATCATCGTTGTCGGCAAACGGCTCGATGAAAATTTGGTCAAGCGCATGAGCAGGGATTTCAACATTCCGGGCCTGCGCCTTGTGACTGATATGAGCGAAGTCAATCCGGCAGCGGCCGTCCGCGAGCCCGACGGACGTATCATCGCCAGCCTGGCGTGGACGCCTCGCAGCCTTGGCAAGATGGCATTGAACGAAATCCTGCCGACCGTCTTGGCAAATCTGCTGTTTCTTGCCGTTGCCTTCGCCGCCATGATTGGTGCTGTTTGGTGGGCGTTCCAGGCGGTGCACGACAGCAACAAGAAATCCGCTCATGCTGCCGTTCATGATTCGCTTACCGGACTGCCCAACCGCGCGGCGCTGATAGCAATGCTCGACGGGCTGTCCCGCCAGAAGGATCAGGAAGGCTCCGTTATTTTCATCGATCTTGATGGCTTTAAAGAGGTGAACGATTTTTATGGACATGAAATCGGCGATCGGTTGCTCAAGGGCTTCGGCGCCGGTCTTGCTACCCTCGTGAGCGACCAGGGTCTGGTAGCACGGGTCGGCGGCGATGAATTCGTCGTCCTTCTTACCGGTTCGGCGGTGAAATCAAGCGCCCATCAGCTTGCCGCTGCAGCAATTGCTCTTTCGGCGGAACCGCTTCGCGTGGGGCCCCACAGTCTCAAGATACAGGCAAGCGTCGGCCTGGCATCGTCCAGCTTTGAGAACGTCACCGGTGAAGAATTGCTGCGCCGCGCGGATCTCGCGATGTACGAGGCCAAGCGCCGCGGCGGCAGCAATATTGCGGTTTATAGCCACGACATCGATGCCGGAATGAAAAAGCGTATGAAAATGGCGGAGGAGATCCGCCAAGGCATCAAAAATCGTGAATTTCGCGTCGTATGCCAGCCGATCGTCGATGCCGGTGATCTGAAGCCTGTTGCAATGGAAATCCTCGCCCGCTGGAAGCGCGCCGATGGTGTCGTCGTAGCGCCCGAGGAATTCATCAAGGTCGCTGAGGAGCACAGCCTTATCGATGAACTGGGCAAATACCTGCTCGAACAAGGCTGTGCTGTGGCCGGCGCCCACAGGAATTTGCGTTTCAGCGTCAATGTTTCTGCACTGCAGATGCGGTCCATGGAATTCCTTGGGGTGGTGGACCGGACTTTGCAACGGTTTGCGATCGAACCCGCTCGGCTGCAGATCGAGATGACTGAATCCAAAATTCTGCTCGACGGTACGATATTGCGCCCTGTGATCGACGGATTGAAGTCGCGGGGCATTCAACTCGTCCTTGATGATTTCGGCACGGGGTATGCGAGCATTGCTTATCTGCGTCAGTTCCGGTTCGACGGCTTGAAGCTGGACCGATCGATCTGTTCTGAAGTGTGCAAGAGCGTCAATGCACTGATGATGGCGCAGGGAATGATACTGGTGGCCAAGGCGGCCGGCCTTGAGGTTGTCGCGGAGGGTGTAGAGAATAAGGAACAGGCCAATCTGCTCAAGCTCGCCGGCTGCACGCATCTACAGGGCTATCTCTTCGGCCCGCCGCAGGAGGTAACCCAAGGAGACTGGTTGAACACGGGGCTTCTCGAGGCCCCTGCGCCTTCGCCAAAGGTAAGTTCCCGCCATTAAATCATCACCAGTCTGGAACCTGGCGCCGACAGGGCCAGTTCTGGAACTGCAGATCCTAAGAGGACGCGAGCAATGGCGGGCGCTGGTCAGAAGCGGATGCTTTCCGATAATTTGGGCCGAAAGGCAGAAAATCAGGACGGCGATATGACATCGACGTCTGATCAAACCCCTCGGTCTTCGGCCGATATTGCGAGGCTTCAGGAGGAACTGGCAAGCCTGAGATTGACTGTGGCGTCTCTCATGGCCGAAGCGAAAGGCGGAGCAGCCAAGACGCTGCGCGCGGCCGGCGATCTCGTGTCGCATAAGGTCGGAGCAGTTGGCCAGGCAGCAGCTGAGAAAACCTCTTCCGTTGCCGAAATCACGGCCGAGCGCGCGCAAGGCTTGATCTCCGAGCTCGAAATCTGGGCGCGCCGGCGGCCGCTCAGCGCTATCGCCGGAGCAATGCTGGCCGGCATCATCATTGGAATGTTAGGGCGCCGCGCCCAGCGTTAACCAATTTCGCGAGAATATCTTACATTGATTTAGCGGCAATTCACCCGAAAATCGCTTGCGTGATTCAACGCACAATAGAGCGACTTACGCCCTGGCTACCGGACTGATGCAGCCGGAACTGCATCCCTATAGTAACGTTGAGTCACCTCTTGTTGGTGAGTGAGTTCATGCCTTCCCTGGGTCACGTCTATTGGCGAGGTTTTCTTCGCCTCCAGCTTGTTTCCATTAACGTCGACATCTATGCGGCAGCGGAAACCAAATCGGAGATCACTTTCAACCAAATTCATAAACCCAGCGGCAAGCGCATCAAATACGAAAAGGTGGTGCCCGGCATTGGGCGAATTGAGAGTAGCGACATCGTCAAGGGATACCAAGTGGAGCCGGATGTCTATGTGACGCTCGAGCCCGAAGAAGTGGAAGCCATCAAGCTGGATAGCAAAAAGACCATTGATCTTGTCCAATTCGTCAATCAATCCGAAATCGATGCACGCTATTTCGAGCGCCCTTATTACATAGTGCCCAAAGACGAGGTGGCCGCCGAAGGGTATTTGGTTATTCGGGACGCCCTGATGAAAGAGAAGAAGGTGGGCCTCGCGCAGATTACGATGCATGGCCGTGAACACCTCGTGGCAGTGATGCCGATCGAAAAAGGAATGCTGTTGGAGGTAATGCGCTACGCCAACGAACTTCGCGCCTCGGACAAATTCTTCAACGACTTGGACAATGTGAAATACGACAAGGATCTCGTCGGACTCGCATCGGAACTGATTGCGCGCAATTCGGCGCGGTTTTCACCCACAAAATTCAGCGACAGCTACGCGGTGCAACTGGCCGAACTGGTCAAGAAAAAGGCTCGTGGCCAGAAAATCACTATTCCCGCAGGATCGTCCAAGGAGCCGAGTAACGTCGTCAATCTTATGGACGCGCTGAAAAAAAGCCTCGGCAAGGAAAAACCCGCCAAGCCTGCCGGCGCAAAACGCAAATCGGCAAGATAGGCAGCGTCCATTCGTCTCAAGCCTTTTCCTTTACTCGCTTGGGCTCTCACTGGATATAATCCCTTGAATTCTGGCTCGAGGTTGTTTTGTGGATTGATCATCGGTTACTTGCGCTGCGCCGCCACCGAGTGCTCGGATATGTTGCGGCAGCCGGGCTGGTGCTGGTCGCGGTGCTACTCAAGGAAGCGCTTCCCGGTCTCCCGCCTTTCCTCACCCTGTTTCCAGCAATCCTACTGAGTGCGGTAATCGGCGGCAGGGGCCCTGGAATTGCGGCGCTCTGCGCCTCGGTGCTGGTGGCCTGGCCGCTCTTCGTCTCTCGCGGAGCGCCATGGACGCCGGATTACTGGGGAGTTCTGAGCATCATCGGTTTTCTGGCCGTGGGTACCCTGATGATCTTCGTTGTTGATCTTCTGGATCAGGCAGTCCGGCGCGTCCAGAAGGAGAGGGAGAGGCTGGGCCTGGCCCTGCGTGCGGCGGACGCCGGTGCATGGGAGTGGACGCCTCCCGACAGACTGATCTGGGACCCGACATTTTATCAGCTCTTGGGGCTAGATCCCACCTTGCATAACCCTTCGCTCGAACTCTTCGTGTCGCGCGTCCATCCCAGCGATCGCGAAAAGATGCGCAACAGCGGTAGTGCGATTATGGCGGGCCAAGAGCCAAGCCCACGTGATGAGTTCAGGTTCCTTCGGCCTGATGCTACCACCGGTTGGCTGGAGAACCATCGCGCCGTCGCCTTCGACGGTGTGCGTCATATTATCGGCATCACGCAGGACATCACCCGGCGCAAGGAAAATGAGGATAGAATTCTCGAACTCATGCGCGAGGTGGCTCATCGCGTTAGAAACCAGTATGCAGTGATCCTGGCCATGATACGCGAAACAAACCGGCAGTCTCGCACGCCCGCCGAATTCCAAGCACAGATCGATTCGCGAATATCGGCATTGGCCCGGTCTCATGATCTCCTGGTCAATGCCGAGTGGGTGGGCGCGTCGATTTTCGATGTCGTGACGACCCATCTCGAACCATTTTGCTCTGCTGACCGCTTTCGAATCTCGGGCCCGCGCGCCGTCTTGACCCCGATGTCGGTCCAATACCTCGGCATGGCGGTTCATGAGCTGGCGACAAATTCTACAAAACATGGTGCCCTGTCGACGCGCGATGGCCGTCTTGAGGTTACCTGGTCAATAAAGAAGAACGAGGAAAGTAAGAAACGGCTCCAATTTCATTGGCAGGAATTCGGCGGACCGCAGGTCGATCAGGGGACCACACGCGGCTTTGGTCTCCAGGTTCTTGAACACCTCGCGCCGGTGGCCCTCGGCGGAACGGGTGTGCTGGCGTTCAATCGTGAAGGGATCACTTGGACCTTGGAAGCTGAAAACGCGTTCGTCAACTGAACAGGTTCGGGCTCTTATTCGGCTGCCTTGCTGCGGGAAACCCGACCATCGAGCATTGGGCGCCCCACGCTGGTGTAGCTGAAGCCTGAACGGGCCACGTCCGCCGGTTTGTAGATATTTCTCAGGTCGATCAGTATTGGCGATTTCATGATCGTCTTCAGCCTTTCGAGGTCGAGTGCCCGGAAGGCATCCCACTCGGTGACGATGACCAGCGCATCTGCGGCCGTTGCCGCGTCATAAGGTCCATCGGCGAAAGTGACCTTTTCGAGCAGGCGTTTGGCCGCTGTCATTCCTGCGGGATCGAACGCTTTTATCGAAGCTCCCTTGTCCTGCAATGCCTGGATAATGGAGAGGGACGGCGCATCGCGCATGTCGTCGGTATTGGGTTTAAAGGTCAGCCCGAGGACCGCGACCGTCTTGCCGCGCACGCTGCCGCCGCATGCCGCAACAACCTTTCGCGCCATGCTGCGTTTCCGCTGATCGTTTATTGCGACCGTGGCCTCCACGAGGCGGAGCTGCCTGCCATGGTCTTGCGCGGTCTTCACCAGCGCAAGCGTATCCTTCGGCAGGCAAGAGCCGCCATATCCTGGCCCGGCATGGAGAAACCGCGAGCCGATACGATTGTCCAGTCCGATGCCGCGCGCGACTTCCTGGACATCGCCTCCGCCTTCTTCACACAGATCGGCGATCTCGTTGATGAAAGTGATCTTCATGGCGAGGAACGCGTTCGCTGCATATTTGATGAGCTCTGCTCCTCGTCTGCTGGTGAATTGCAGGGGTGCTTGATTGAGGTAGAGCGGGCGGTAAACCTCAGTCATCGTCGCCCGGGCGCGTTCATCGGATAGACCGATGATGATTCGATCTGGTCTCTTAAAATCCGCGATGGCTGATCCTTCACGCAAAAATTCCGGGTTCGATACGACCGCGACATCGGCGTTCGGATTTTCTTCCTGGATTATCCGCTCAACCTCATCGCCAGTGCCAAGTGGGACGGTGGATTTGGTGACGACAACGGTAAAGCCACGTATGGCTTGAGCAATGAGACGTGCCGCTGCTTGCACATAAGATAGGTCGGCGTGGCCGTCACCCCGACGGGACGGAGTTCCAACCGCGATAAATACTACATCGGCCCGGCCAACGGGTCCGGAGATCTCGGTCGAGAAGGAAAGCCTGCCCGCCGCCGCATTCTGCCGTACCAGATCTTCTAGACCGGGCTCGTAGATCGGAATGTCTCCCTTGTTAAGAGCGGCAATGATCTGGGGATTGCTGTCTACACAGGTTACTTCATGGCCGAAATCCGCCATGCAGGCGCCAGACACCAGGCCGACATAACCCGACCCAATCATTGCGATATCCATGCAATTCCCCTGTTTAGTGCTGCTAAAGCCTCAAATTCCAACGATGCTTAAACCGCCTTCGGCCAACAGTCCAGATATCGCGAAGCCCGTGGTCTGCCCTCAGTCAGCGGGTCAACTCCCTTGATGAGGTTGGCGGAGGGCGCGAGTGAGAAGCTCCAGCGCAGCGGGCGGCAGTACCAGCTTCAGTGCTGCCGCTTGGCCCTCCTTGGACATCTTGGCCCATGTCTTGCGCAGAATGTCGATTACCTTCTCTTCCGCATGTTTGGCGGCAAAATCCACGAAGTAATCCTCAAGAAACACCAGGCAGATCACGTCCTCAAGGGCTTGTGCCTCGGCATCGTACTTCAAGCGCTCTTTGCGAACGAGGGATTGAACCCGGGCGATGATCTCGCTGCCGTATCCGCACTGGCCCATGAGTTCGCCTGCGCGTCGCGCATGATAGTTTTTCAGCTCCGTCCGCCAGCGAAGATAGCCGACCCGTCCCTCAGGATAGTTCGCCCGCGGAGATGTCCACCGTTCGATATGTTGCGCGCGGGCGGCAATTTTCAGAGCTTCGGATGCCTCCGGTCGGAAACGATCCAGCATTCTGCTCATTCGGCGGCCGTATGCCAGTTCGCCCGGCTCACTGTGTTCACCAGCGGCGATCATGTTCGGATCCCGAGAGTTCGCCAAGTCGATGGCCGCTATCACGGCGTGATATCGATCATCCATGAAGTCAGGCTATCGCTCCACTGCGCGGCCCCAAAGCCGAATTTTGCCTTCTCGCCCGCGCAGCGCGTGAAGACCGAAGTCCCTGAAATCGGCGAGCAGCTCGGGATGGTTCTCGCGCCTTACCGCATCGATTACCTCCTGGCTAGCCAGGATGGCGATATCAAGTTGCCGCGTCATCGCCTCAATGCGGTTTGCCACGTTGACGGTATCGCCAATCACCGCGAATTCGACGCGCCGCTCGCCTCCGATGTCGCCAAGCACTACCTCGCCATGATGGAGACCGATGCCAATTCGCAACGGCTGAAGCCCCGCGGCTATGCGCTTACCGTTCCATGCAACGATTTTCTCTCCCATCAGGCAGGCACACCGCACGGCGTTGGTGGCATCGTCGAAACCGGTTTTGGGGGTTCCGAATGTCGCCATGAGCCCGTCGCCCAGAAATTTGTCGAGCGTGCCGCTGTTGGCGAACACGGCATCTTCGAAGATGGCAAGATACTCGCGGAGCAGGGCCATTGTCCTGACCCCGCTCAGGCTTGCACTGACGCGGGTAAATCCGATGATATCGACGAACAGCACCGTTACGATCTGCGTACGGGCAAAATCGAGCCGGCCGCCCGACTGCATGAGGTCATCGACGATGTTGGGGGAGAAATAACGAGCCAGGTTCGCCCGTTTTGTTTCCATATCGTTGAGTCGCTGCTGAAACTCTATACGCTCTGTTATGTCGCGGACCCCTCCGACCAGGCGCTGAGCTCTGCCCTGTTGGTAGACAATCAACCCCCGGAGCACCACCCACTTCAGCGAATCGTCGCGGGCTCGCACGCGGCATTCATGCAAAAATCGCGATTCTTGCTTAGCATAGCATTCCGCCAGATGGGCTTTGAAGCTCTTCAGATCCTCAGGTGGAAATTGTGCTTGGAAGACCTCCATCTTGTCTCCAAACGCGCCCTCCGGGAACCCGAGTATTTCATGAAGCCGGGGCGACAGATACGCCTTGCCGGATAGTATATCCCAGTCCCACAAGCCGTCATTCGCGCCACGCGCTGCAAGAGCATAGCGTTCCTCGCTCAGTCGCAGTTGTTCGAGCGATCTTTCTCTCTCTATGGCGCCGCCGATGACGCCGGCAGCAGCCTTCAGCACGTCTATTTCGGCGCTGCTCCATATGCGCTCGATTTTGCAATCATCGAAACCGAGAAAACCCCACCACTCGCCCTTCACCATGATCGGCACCGACAGAAACGACAAGGTGCCATGATCGAGAAACACCTGCCTTGCGTAACCGGTGACTTCGCGCAGCGTCGCCTGGACGACTTCCCCGCGCTGCCGCCGCCTTGGCCATTCACCGAGCTGGCTCGGATCGTTTTCGTCCATGAGGTTCATATTTTGATAGAGCGGATTGGTGGAAATAGGTTCGAAACCCGGCTCCGCCCAGTCGAACCGGCAGCTCTGTACCATTTCGCCATTTGGTCCGTCGTGCACTTCGAAAAGCGTCACTCGGCTCATGTCGGTTGCGAGTCCCAGGCGGCGAAGCAGTTCGGGAATTTCGTAACGCCAATCCGCGGCGGTCACAATCTGCGTGGCGGCAAAAGTCACTGCTTGGAGCATTGCAGTTCGCCGCCCCAGTTCTCTAACGGTTTCGTTTTCCAGCTGCCGGAGTTCCGTCATTGACTTTCTATGAGCCGGTCGACCACCTCATCCATGAGATCTGCCTCTACATTCGCGAATGCGAGCCGCAGAAACTGCTCCTGATCCGGTCCGAACATGCTGCCCGGAAGGCAAAGGACGTTTTGCTCGGCTGCGAGGCGCCGTGCCACGCTTTTGCCCGTCACGCCCTGGAAAGGATGCCTGATATAGGCAAAATAAGCACCAGCACTCACCAGCTGATATTTGAGCCCCGGCCGGCCGAACCCAGCGCGCAGTGCCTCCAGGCGCTTCGCCATCATAGCGCGTTTGCCCTCGCGCCACGAGGCCAGCGATTGTAGACCGAAAAGGGCCGCCTCCTGCGAAATTCGCGGGGCGCAGATCGATACGCAATCCATGATCTTCTCCACCTGCGAAAGAAACGCCTCATCGGCTATCACCGACCCCACTCGATAGCCCGTGAGCGCGTAGACTTTCGAAAAGCTGTAGAGCTGCACGAAGGTGCCGCGCCAGTCCGGCCGCATGAAGATATCGTGCGGCGGTGACAGCTCCGACCGAAAGTCCTTATAGGTCTCGTCCATGACCAGAGCTATCTCTCTCAGCTGGGCCAGCTCGAAGAATTCCGATATCGATGACGAGGGATAGACAGCACCCGTCGGATTGTTCGGAGTGACCAAAATTATCGCTCGCGTCCGTTCATCGATGAGCCTTGCCGCTTCTGCCGCGGATGGAATGGCACTCGCTCCGTCGAGCGTCGGAAGGATCTTCACCTCGATTCCCTGCATCTTCAGCCACATCTGGTGATTGAAATAGAAGGGAGCAGGCAAAATCATGTTGTCGCCGCTGCGCGCAATTGCCATTAGTGCCAGGCAGAACGCTTGGTTGCAGCCGGCCGAGATGAGGACGTCTCTTGCATCAATATCGCCGCGATAGCTTTCGCTCATATGGCCGGCAAGCGCCTTTCTGAGTTCGGCCAGTCCGGCGATATCACTGTAGAGACTGGTTTCGGCATCTCTCGCCACTCTTGCCACATGCTCCTGAAGTGCGGGCGAAGGAGGGTAGCTCGGCACGGCCTGAGATAGGTTGATGAAGCTGCGGTTCCCCTCGTTTCGACCAGCCCAAGTCATCGCTTCTGAAATAGGCGGCGCTTCGACTTCTTGCAAAAGAGGATTGACAGGGAGAGTCATACGCGGTTTCCAGAGTAGTTATCCTCTCGGGGCGTACTGCATACCCGGAGGCCGAAGGGCAGCGGAAGGGGAAAGCCTATAGCATGTCGCAACGGATCATCTCCCAGATTTCACAACTCTTCGCAGCGGGTCGTTTTGCCGAGGCGGAAAAGCTTTGCCTCTCCGCGGCGCAGACGAGCCCAGGGGACAGCATGATCCCGGCATTTCGCGGTGCTATAAGGCTGGAATTGGGAGATATCAAATCGGCGGTGGTTTTTCTCTCGAAAGCTATAAACGTCGATCCCGGTAATGCCACCGCGCACTTCAACCTTGGCGTCGCCCATAAAAAGCTTATGCAATTGGAAGCTGCGATTGCCTCCTTTCGAACCGCCTTGGATCTTGCCGGCCCAACCCCGGTCATCTTGACGGCGATAGGACTGACGGAGCTTGCCCGCGGCCGCAGCGCCGAAGCCGCGATGATACTGGAGCAGGCTGCAAGGAAGGACGGTCGGTCGCCCCTGGCTTTCCTGAACTGGGGAGAGGCACTGAAGTCGGACCGCCAGTACGACAAGGCAATAGCAGCATTCAAGCGCGCTCTCGCTTTGCAGCCGGATCATGTTGATGCGCTCAACAGTCTCGGCGCGATTTATGCAGAATTGGAGAGATCCGGCGAAGCCGAACAACATTTCAGACAGGCGCTTTCTCTTAATCCGAAACACGTGATGACCCGGAATAATTTCGGCGTGCTTCTGAAAAATAAGGGTCTGCTTGCGGAAGCGTTGAGCGAGTTCGAAGCGGCCAACGCCGCCGACCCGAACTATGCGATGGCGTTCTTCAACGCGGGAACAGTTCTCAAGGAGCTGCACAAACCCGCGGCTGCCCTGACGGCGCTGCAGCGCGCGGTGAAGCTTCGCCCCGATTTGGCGGAAGCGCATCTGGCCATCGGCGGGATTCATTTTGATGACGAGTCGTTCAATGACGCAGCGGCGGCGCTCACGCGCGCCATCAAGATCAAGCCCGGCTACATCGATGCTCATGTGATGCTCGGCGCTTTGTATAGAAAGCTGCGGAACTGGAAAGAGGCGCGCGCATTCTACGACCGTGTTCTGGCAGTGGATCCCCAGCATTTCGAAGCGCTGTTGGGACTCGGTCAGACCTTTAGCGGTCAGGGCCTGTTCATAGCGGCCGATGAATGCTTTCGCCGCGCTCTGGACCGGCAGCCCGACGCGCCCGTCGCTCGACTGGCGCTTGCTAAGGCGCTGCTCGACCAGAGCAAGCTGGACGAAGCGGAATCCTGTTGTCGCGCCGATCTTGAGGTAATCCCACACAATGGAGAAGCTCATCTGACGCTCGCCGACATCCTTTCAAGAAAGTGGCGGGACAGCGAGGCCTTGCCCGAATACCGGCGGGCAATAGATCTCATGCCTACCTCCATGCGGCCCGTTGTACGTCTCGCGGAATGCCTGCAGAAGCTTGGACGCACGAAGGAACTGGCCGATGTGGTCGACCGGCTTGCCACTTCTGCCGCAGATGCAAAGAGCGATATTCTAAGGATAAAGATACTTTCCGGCATTGCGGAAATTTCAGGCGACGCGAGGAGCTACGATGAGGCATTGGAAGTGGCGCGTGCCGCTAAGAGAATTGCCGACGTCAGTTTCCTTCCATTGCTTAGGCCGACGATGCATTTTGATGCGACGCGAGCTGCATCATTGCTCAAAAAAATGGAGGGAATGGAGCAGGTTTCCAATCACAGGGCGGCCTTCTATCGCGCGAGGTCGCTGCTGTTGCATGAGCTCGGTTCCTACCGCTCGGCTTGGCAGGATTTGATGCGAGCCAACCAGCTCGTGCTTGCGTCCGGCGAAATTGAACCAGAGCAGATGCGCGACTACCGGCCAGGCCAAGTCGATCAGCTGCGGAACGCGTCCTGGGCATTGAATGATCTGCAGCCGGTGGAACATTCCCGGCCAGTTTTCATACTTGGTGTTTCACGGTCTGGCAAAAGCACGCTCGCGAGATTGCTCTCCCTGTGTGAAGCATGGACTGACCTCGACGAATATTCTATTCTCGATGAGAGTTTGCGCAGCCTGAAGATAGCTCGCGATGAATCCGAAAAGGGACTTGACCGCGAGCAGAGTGGCGATCTTGCTGCGCACTTCCTACAACGCTGCAAAACCTTTGCCGAGCGCGGCACGCTCAGTTTTACGGCTCCTGGACATATCCGATCGGCGAAGTTACTGGCTGAGACAGTGCCTGGCGTGCGCTTCATTTTCATCCGACGGAATAAATTCGATGTCGCTTTCCGTTGTCTTCAGAAGCTCTATAGGAGGGGTAACTACTATTCCTACAACGTCAGGGAATGCATGTCTTACATCGACTGGTACAATGCCATGACCGATGAACTCGCGCCGAGGCTCGGCGAGCGGGCACGGTCGGTTACCTATGAGGAGCTTGTAGCAAATCCCCCGGCGGTGGCGTCCTCGCTATGGCAGTGGCTCGGACTTGAGCACCCGGGACATGCCGATTTTCCGGTATCGAGTGACATTGGATGCTCGGAACCTTACCGCGATCTGATCGCGGCCGAACTCGAATAGGCGGACCCATGCGAGCAATTCGTATCTATAAGACCGGCGGGCCGGAGGTGATGAAGCTGGAGCAGATCGAGCTGCCGGCGCCGGGTGAAAATGAGGTGCAGGTGCGCCACACTGCGATCGGCCTCAACTTCATCGATACCTACCACCGCTCAGGGCTTTATCCCGTGGCTCTGCCGTCCGGGCTGGGACTTGAAGCCGCTGGCGTCATTGAAACCGTCGGGGCAGGCGTAGAGGAGCTCAAGCGCGGCGACCGCGTGGCCTATGGCGTGGGACCGATCGGCGCTTATGCAGAAATGAAGAACCACCCCGCCAGCCGCCTCTCCAAGATCCCCGGGGGCATCAGCGACGAGCAGGCAGCGGCAATGATGCTTAAAGGTATGACCGCGCGCTATCTCCTGCACGAAACCTATCGCGTGAAGCCTGGTGATCCTATTTTGATTCACGCCGCTGCCGGCGGGGTGGGTACTATCGCCAGCCAATGGGCGCGCGCGCTCGGGGCAATTGTCATCGGCACCGTGGGTTCAGACGAAAAAGCCGAAATTGCCAGGGCCAATGGTGTTCATCATGTGATCAACTATCGCTCGGAGGATGTTGTCGCGCGCGTTCGCGATATCACCGGCGGCAAGGGCGTTCCGGTCGTCTATGATGGGGTAGGTCAGGCAACTCTTATGACCTCGCTCGACTGCCTTCGCCCGCGCGGTCTCCTTGTCAGCTTTGGAAATGCCTCGGGGCCAGTCAGGGCTCTCGACACGCTATGGCTGTCGCAGCGTGGTTCTCTTTATGTGACGAGGCCGACCCTGATGGCATACGTGGCC
>Ga0126306_10001408_pt1 | contig 12869 bp, 10 predicted proteins | sample Plot27_FD_92592 | JGI IMG/M metagenome (GOLD analysis project Ga0126306, IMG submission 92592) | Serpentine soil microbial communities from UC McLaughlin Reserve, CA, USA - Plot27 | ecosystem: Environmental > Terrestrial > Soil > Grasslands | place: USA: UC McLaughlin Reserve, Lake County...
ACGGTCATCCTCGCCAAGACCATCAAGGGCTGGACGCTGGGCAGCCACTTCGAGGGCCGCAACTCCACGCACCAGATGAAGAAGCTGACCGCCGAGGACCTCGCCGCCTTCCGCGACCGGCTCTACCTGGACATCCCCGACTCCGCGCTCGACAAGACCCTGCCGCCCTACTACAAGCCGCAGCCGGGCTCCGAGGAGCTCGAGTACATGCTCGAACGGCGCCGGCAGCTCGGCGGCGCCGTCCCGCGGCGCCGGTCGGAGGCCAAGTCGCTCAAGGCACCGGACGAGAAGGCCCTCGAGGTCCTGCGCCGGGGCTCCGGCAAGCAGGAGGTGGCGACGACGATGGCGTTCGTCCGCCTGCTGAAGGAGCTGCTCAAGGACAAGGAGCTCGGCCCGCGGTTCGTGCCGATCATCCCCGACGAGGCCCGCACCTTCGGGCTGGACAGCCTGTTCTCCTCGCACAAGATCTACAACCCGGCCGGGCAGCGCTACACGTCGGTCGACCGCGAGCTGATGCTGGCCTACAAGGAGTCCGAGCAGGGCGTGATCCTGCACGAGGGCATCAACGAGGCCGGTTCCACGGCGTCGTTCACCGCCGTCGGCAGCTCCTACGCCACGCACGGCGAGCCGATGATCCCGATCTACATCTTCTACTCGATGTTCGGGTTCCAGCGGACCGGCGACGGGTTCTGGGCGGCGGCCGACCAGATGGTCCGCGGCTTCGTCCTGGGCGCCACCGCTGGGCGGACGACGCTCAACGGCGAGGGGCTCCAGCACGAGGACGGGCACTCGCTGCTGCTCGCCCACACCAACCCCGCGGTGGTGTCGTACGACCCGGCGTTCTCCTTCGAGGTCGCCCACATCACCCGGGACGCCCTGGTCCGCATGTACGGCGACGACCCGGGCGCGCCGCTCGGCGGGCACCGCTCGCCGGACGTCATGTACTACCTGACCGTCTACAACGAGCCGTTCCAACAGCCGGCCGAGCCGGAGAACCTCGACCTGCAGGGCCTGCTCGCCGGCATGTACCGCTACGCCGAGGGGCCGCAGCTGGACGGGCCGAAGGCGCAGGTGCTGGCGTCCGGGGTCGCGGTGCCGTGGGCGCTGCGGGCGCAGGAGCTGCTCGCGAACGACTGGAACGTGTCGGCCGACGTCTGGTCGGTGACCTCCTGGGGCGAGCTCCGCCGGCAGGCCGACGCGGTCGCCGAGCACAACCTGCTGCATCCCGAGGAGGAGCCGCAGGTCCCGTACGTCACCTCCCGGCTGCAGGAGGCGCCGGGCCCGGTCGTCGCGGTGTCGGACTGGATGCGCGCGGTGCCCGACCTGATCGCGCCGTACGCGCCGCACGGGATGCAGTCGCTGGGCACCGACGGGTTCGGCCTGTCGGACACCCGCCCGGCGCTGCGCCGGCATTTCCACGTGGACGCCGAGACGATCGCCGTCCGCACGCTGGCGTCCCTGGCCGATTGGGGTCACCTGGACCGGTCGGTCGTCCGGCAGGCCGTCGAGAAGTACCAGATCCGCGACGTGCAGGCCGCCCCGGCGGACGAGCGGTCCGACCCCAGCCCCGCGACCTGAGCGAGGACGCCGTCCGCGGCGCCGCGGACGTCAGCGTGGTCGGCGGCGGCGTCGTCGGGCTGACCTGCGCGCTGGAACTGGCCCGCGCCGGCCACCGGGTCACGGTGCTGACCGCCGACCCGGTGGAGGCGACGACGTCCGCCGTCGCCGCCGCGATCTGGTTCCCCTACCGGGCGGCGCCCGTCGACGCCGTCCTCCGCTGGGCCGCCGACTCGCTGGTCGCGTTCACGGGGCTGGCCGCCGACCCCGCGACGGGGGTGGCGCTGCGGCCCGGCGTCATCGTGCACCGGACGCCGGGGCCCGACCTCTGGTGGGCGCCCGCCGTGACCGGGCACCGGCCGGCGAGGGCGGACGAGCTGCCGCCCGGAGCGCCGTCGGGCACGCGGTGCACCCTGCCGGTCGTGCACATGGGCCGCTACCTGCCGTGGCTGCGCGACGCCTGTGTCGCGGCCGGTGCGGAGGTCGTCGCACGCCGCATCATTGGGCTGGCCGAGGTGCCCGGCGACGTCGCCGTGGTGGCCGCCGGGCTGGGGTCCGGTCCGCTGCTCGGCGACGACTCCGGGATCGCCGTCCAAGGGCAGGTCGTGCGGCTGGCCGACCCGGGGCTGACTGACTGGCTGCTCGACGAGGACAACCCCGCCGGGCTGACCTACGTGGTGCCGCGCGGCTCCGACGTCGTCTGCGGCGGCACCGCTGTCGAGGGCGCGACCGGCACCGAGCCGGACCCCGCCGTCGAAGCCGCGGTGCTGGAGCGGGCCTGCGCCCTGGTGCCGGCGCTGCGCGGGGCGCCGGTGCTGTCCCGCGCGGTCGGGCTGCGGCCGGGCCGCCCGACGGTGCGGCTGGACCGCATCACGGTCGACGGCCGCCCGGTCGTCTCCTGCTACGGCCACGGCGGCGCCGGCGTGACGCTCTCCTGGGGCTGCGCCGCCCAGGTCGCCGATTTCGTCGGGGACCTCGCGGTCCGCTGAGTTCCCGATGGTTCAGGCCGACCCCTCGCGGTGCCGGCGGATGACGTCGGCGTAGACGTGGGCGCTGTCCTTGGGCGTGCGTCGTTGGGTCGCGTAGTCGACGTGCACGAGACCGAATCGCTGCGCGTATCCCCGCGCCCATTCGAAGTTGTCCATGAACGACCACGCGAAGTACCCGCGGACGTCCGCGCCCTCGGCGACGGCCGCCGTCACAGCCTGCAGGTGCGCGAGCAGGTAGTCCGTCCGCCGGTCGTCGTGGACCTGCCCGTCGTCGGTCACCTCGTCGGGCCAGGCCGACCCGTTCTCGGTGATCACCAGCGGCAGGCCCGGCGCCTCGTCGCGGAGCTGGAGCAACAGCTGCGTCAGCCCCTCGGGACTGACGCCCCACCCCATGGTCGTCGTCGGTCCCGGGGGGTCGAGGTCCTCGACGTCGGCACATCCGATGAACGGGTTGGGCCGTCCGTTCGGGACGGCGTCGCCCCGCACCGTCGAGCAGAAGTAGTAGTTGACCCCGAGCCAGTCCAGTGGAGCCGCGATCACCTCGAGGTCCCCTTCCTGGACGGGCAGCGGCGCACCGGCGGCAGCCAGGTCGGCGACGACGTCGTCGGGGTAGGCGCCCCGCACGACCGGCTCGAGGAACATCCGGTTCTGCTGGCCGTCGAGGCGGCGGGCCGCGTCGCGGTCCACCGGGCTGTCGCTCGCGGGCGTCATCGGGGTGAAATTGAGGGTGAGGCCGAGGTGGTCGGCCCCCTTGTCACGCAGCACGCCGGCGCCCAGCCCATGGGCGAGCAGCAGGTGGTGGACGGCCCGGGCCGCGGCCACCGGTTTGCGCTTCCCGGGCGCGTGCTGGCCGGACTGGTGACCCAGGAGCGCACTGCACATCGGTTCGTTTAGCGTCGACCAGTGCCGTACGCGGTCGCCCAGCGCGTCGAAGACGACACCGGCGTAGTCGGCGAAGCGGGCGGCCGTGTCCCGCTCGGCCCAGCCTCCCCGGTCCTGCAGCGCCTGCGGCAGGTCCCAGTGGTAGAGCGTGAGCCAGGGCTCCACGTCCCGGGACAGCAACTCGTCCACCAGGCGGCGGTAGAAGTCCAGGCCCCGCTGCTCGACGCGTCCCGCTCCCTCGGGCAGCACCCGGGACCAGGCCACGGAGAACCGGTAGGCCGGCAGTCCGAGGTCGGCCATGAGGGCCACGTCCTGCCGGTAGCGCCGGTAGTGATCCGCCGCGACGTCGCCCGTGTGGCCCCCGAAGGTCCGGCCCGGCGTGTGGCTGAAGGTGTCCCAGATCGACGCGCCTCGACCGTCGGCCTCCACCGCACCCTCGATCTGGTAGGCGGCCGTGGCGGTCCCGAAGGTGAATCCGGCCGGCAGCGCGAGGCGGGCGGCGCGCTCCGGGCGCACGTCGGTCGAGGTCACGAAGCGACTCGCAGGCCGGTGGCGGGGTCGAAGAGGTGCAGGCAGTTCTCGCGGACGCGCAGCCAGACGGTCCGGCCGGGCTCGACGGCCTGGCGGGCATCGCAGCGGATCACGACGTCGGACGGGTTGAGGGGGTCCTCCGTGCTCTCGCCGGCGAGCTTCGAGTAGAGGTAGGCGTCGGACCCGAGCTGCTCCACGACGGTGACCACGACCGGGAGGCCGTCGCCCGGGCCGGCCAGCTCGATCGCCTCCGGGCGGAAGCCCAGGGTCACCCGCCCGCTCCCCCCGGAGGCGCGGACCAGGTGATCGCGGGGCACGGGCAGCACTGCCGACCCGAGCCGCACGCCGCCGTCGACGACCTGCCCGGTGAGGATGTTCATGGCCGGCGAGCCGATGAACCCGGCCACGAAGACGTTGACCGGGCAGTCGTAGAGGGTCTTCGGGGCGGCGCACTGCTGCAGGACGCCGTCCTTGAGCACGGCCACCCGGTCGCCCATCGTCATCGCCTCGACCTGGTCGTGGGTGACGTACACCGTGGTCGTGCCCAGCCGCTGCACCAGGGCTGCGATCTGGGTCCGGGTCTGCACCCGCAACTTGGCGTCGAGGTTGGACAGCGGCTCGTCCATGAGGAACACCTGCGGGTCGCGGACGATGGCCCGCCCCATGGCCACGCGCTGCCGTTGACCGCCCGACAGTGCCCTCGGCCGCCGCTGGAGCAGCGGCTCCAGGTCCAGGATCTTGGCCGCCTCCGACACCCGCCGGGCGATCTCGGCCTTCGGGACGTGGGCCAGCTTCAGTGCGAAGCCCATGTTCGCCTCGACCGTCTTGTGCGGGTACAGCGCGTAGTTCTGGAACACCATGGCGATGTCGCGGCTCTTCGGCGGCTCGTCGGTGACGTCCCGGCCGCCGATCAGGATGGCGCCGGAGTCGACCTCCTCGAGCCCGGCCAGCATGCGCAGCGACGTGGACTTGCCGCAGCCCGAGGGGCCGACCAGGACCAGGAACTCACCGTCGGCCACGTCGAGGTCGAGTGCGTCGACGGCCGGCCGCTCGGTCCTGGGATAGGTGCGGGTGGCGTGCCGGAAGGAGACGGTGGCCATCGGTCAGACCTCTCTTCGGGAGCAGCGGTGGAGGCTCGAGGGACACGCCCCGGGCAGGGTCATCCCTTGACCGCGCCCTGCATGATGCCGCCGACGATCTGCCGTCCCAGGACGACGAAGACGACGAGGACGGGCAGGGTGCCGAGCACGGTGCCGGCCATGATGATCGAGCGCTGCGGGACGTATCCGGTGCCCAGGCCGGCGAGCGCGACCTGGACGGTCGGGTTCTCGGTGGTGAGCGCGATGATCGGCCAGAAGAAGTCGTTCCAGGCGGTCAGGAATGTGAGCATCCCGAGCACGGCCATCGCCGGCCGGGCGATGGGGACCACGATCGACCAGAAGATGCGGATCGTCGACGCGCCGTCGACGCGGCCGGCCTCGAGGAGCTCGTCGGGCAGCGCCTGAACCAGGTACTGGCGCATGAAGAAGACGCCGAACGCACTGACGAGGGTCGGCAGGACGACCGCTTGGAGCTCGTTCACCCACTGCAGCTTCGCGATGAGGATGAACAACGGGATGATGGCCAGCTGCGTGGGCACCATCATCGTGCCGATGACCAGCGCGAGCAGGAATCCGTTCCCGCGGAACTTCAGCTTCGCGAAGGCGAAACCGGCGAGGGTGCAGCAGAGCACCGTGCCGATCGTGACGCAGCCGGCCACGATCACCGAGTTCACGATCGCCGTGCCGATCGGCGCCTGCTCCAGTGCCAGCGCGAAGTTCTCGAACAGGTCGGCGCTGGGCAGGAACGGCGGCGGCGTCGAGGCGATCTCGTTGTTGGTGTGCGATCCCGCGACCAGCGTCCAGTACAGCGGGAAGATCGACACCAGGGTCGTTACGATGAGCAGGAGATAGGTCAGCGGGCCGGCGGACGAGGTCCGACCGCCCCTGCCGCGACGACGCGAGGGCCCCGGGCGCGCCTCGGGGAGGTCCACGTGAACGGGAATGATCGTGGCCATGGCGGCGGCCCTACCGCTCGGCCCGGGCGCGGAGCCGGCCGATCACGGCGTAGCTCCCGACGAGCACGAGGATGATGAGGAACATGGCCCACGCGGTGGCGGCGGCCTGACCGAGGTGGAAGTTCGTCCAGCCCTGGTTGTACATCAGCAAGCCCAGCGTCTGGTACTGCCGCGATGCCCCGCCGGTCGTCGTCCCGTTGCCGGCGAACAGCAGCGGCTCCCCGAAGAGCTGGACCGCTCCGATGGTGGAGACCACGACGGTGAACAGGATCGTCGGCCGCAACGACGGGATGGTCACGTGGAGGAACTGCTGCCATCGGCTCGCGCCGTCGAGCGTCGCCGCTTCGTACAGGTCATTGGGAATGGCCTGCATCGCGGCGAGATAGATCAGCGCGTTGTAGCCCGTCCACCGCCACGTCACGATGACGGAGATGGCGATCTGGCTGCTCCACCGGCCACCCTCCCAGTTGACCGGGTCGAACCCGATGGCCTCGAGCCCGGTGTTGATCAGCCCGTAGTCGCGGCCGAACAACTGCGCGAAGACGAGCGTGGCGGCGGCGATGCTGGTCGCGTAGGGCATGAGCATCGCGACCCGCAGGAAGGTCCGGCCGCGCAGGACGTAGTTGAGGAGATGGGCCAGCCCGAGCGCCATGCACAGCTGGGGGACGGTGGAGATGATGCCGATCGTCAGGGTGTTCCTGGCTGCGTTCCAGAAGAAGTCGCTGTGCAGCAGTTTCTGGTAATTGCTCAGGCCCACCGACTGCGCCGCATCGATGTTCGACAGGCTCGTGTCGTGCAGCGACACCCAGGCGGTGTAGACGAACGGGTAGAGGCTGAAGCAGGCGAAGAGGACGAAGAACGGCGCGACGTACGCGTATCCCCACAGGTTCCTGGTGAGCCGGGACCTCCGCCGTCGGGGGGCGGCGCGGCTGTCCGGATCCTGACCGGATAGCGGAGCGGCGAGGGCAGCCACCCGGGGATTGTCGCTGGCGATCGTCATCAGCTGTCCTCGGATTCGCGCGGGAGTGGAGTGGGCGCGAGGTGGTGTCCGGGAGCCGGACGGTGCCGGCTTCCGGACACCACCGACCGGTCGGGCGCGGAACCCGCCGGCCGTCCGCGGAATCAGGTGCCGATGGCCTCCTCGGCGTTGGCGACCGCCTGGTCGAACGCCTCGTCAGGGTTCTGGCCCTGGGTCTCCACGCTGGTCAGCGCGGTGGTGAAGGCCTCCTGGATCTGCGTGTCGTACGGCCCGATCGGCGTGAACCGGAGGTTCGCTGCCGAGTCCCCGAAGAGCTGACCGATGGGTGCGTCGCTGAAGTACTCGCTGGTGGCGCCGGCCACCTCCGGGTCCTCCGCGGCCACCGGGCTCGACGGGAAGTGCTGCTGCCGGGTCCACATCTTCTGCTGCTGTTCCGGGGCGGTCAGCCACGTGACCAGCGCGATGGCCTCGTCCTGGTGCTCGCTGGCAGTGGGCACACCGAGCCACGAGCCACCCCAGTTGCTCGCCTTGCCCGGGAGCGGGGCGACGTCCCACGTGCCCGCCGCGTCGTCACCGGCTTGCGAGGTGATGTACCCGAGCATCCACGCCGGGCAGGCGATGGTCGCAAAGGCACCGTTGGCGAACGCCGAGTTCCATTCGTCGCCGAACTGCTTGAGCCCAGCGGTGATGCCCCCGGTCGCGGCAGTGCTCGCGTAGTCCCACGCCGTCTGCACGCCGTCACTGGTCTCGAGGATGGGGTTGCCGTCCTCGTCGTTGTACGCGTGCTCGCCCTGGCGCACGGCCGCGGAGAAGATGCTGGCCGCGCTGTCGAGGAACGAGCTGTCGGCCGGCTTGGTCGGTGAGGCCTCGTACTGCTCGCCCAGGGCGATGAAGCCGTCCCAGTCCGCCCACGCCTGGCCCAGCTGCTCGCGATCGGTCGGCAGGCCGGCCTGCTCGAACAGGTCCCTCCGGAAGCACATCGCCTGCGGACCGGCGTCCGTGCCGAGGCCCACGACCCTCCCGTCCGGAGTGGTGGCCTCCTCGTACTTCCAGTCGTAGAACGTCTGCTCGACCTCGTCGGCGTCGTCGGTCGCGCTGAAGTCGACGAACTGCTCGGCGTGGTTGGCCACGATGTCGGCCACGAATCCGATCTCGATCCCCTGGATGTCGGCGAGGCCGGAGTTCGCGGCGAGGTGCGTCTGCAGGGCCTTGTAGTAGTCGGCCGACTGCTCCACGGACGTCTCCTTGATCGTGATCTCGGGATGCTCGTCCATGTACTCGTCGTACAGCCCGGCTTCCTCGAACCCGAACGTCCCGAACAGGCCGACGTTCAGCGTCACTTCCCCGTCCGAGGTCGCCGGAGTCGTCGGAGCTCCCGCAGCCGGCGGCGACCAGGCTGACCGCCACTGCGACGCCGAGCGCCGCTCGTCGCTTCGTGGGAACAGACATCGGACCTCCAGTGGAATCGCCGGACCTCGGGTGGGGACCGCGGGTGCGCCGGGTGTGAGAACGCTCTCACGGGGCGGATGGCGCACAGGGTGGTCTGGCTCACATAAACCTGTCAAGGGGGTCGTGGAAACGTTTCCATACCGCTATCGTCAGCCCGTCCAACCGGCCTCCGGGCCGGGCACGGTGGAACGACGAGACCCCGGAGGGAATGCATGACCGGAACCGGCGGACGGTCGGCGCTGCCGACGCTCGACCAGGTCGCTGTCCTGGCCGGCGTCTCGCGGGCGACCGTCTCGCGGGTCATCAACGAATCCCCCCGCGTGAGCCCGGAGGCCCGCGAGGCGGTGCAGACGGCGGTGGCACAGCTGCGCTACGTGCCCAACCGCATGGCGCGCAGCCTCGTCACCCGGCGCACCGACACCATCGCGCTGGTGCTCTCGGAGTCCAACACCCAGATCTTCTCCGACCCCTTCTTCGCCAGCATCGTGCGCGGCATCTCCGGGTCGCTGGCCGACACCGACCTCAACCTGGTGCTGCTGGCCGCCCGCGGGAAACGCGAGCAGGAGAAGACCGGCCGGTACGTGCTGCACGGCCACGTCGACGGGGTCATCCTGATGTCGCTGCACAGCGACGACCTGCTGCCCGGCATCCTCGCCGACGCGGGCGTCCCGCTGGTGCTGTCGGGCCGGCCGCTCGACGGGCGGGCGGTCTCCTACGTCGACGCGGACAACGCCGGCGGCGCGCGCGCGGCGACCGAGCACCTGCTCGACCGGGGGCGGGTGCGCATCGCCACGATCACCGGGCCCCTGGACATGATCGCGGGGATCGACCGGTACGCCGGCTACCGCTCGGCGATGGTCGCCGCAGGCCTCGACGTCGAGCCCGAGCTCGTCGTGCAGGGCGACTTCACCGAGGCCGGTGGGTTCCATGCCATGAGCGACCTGCTCGACCGACGCCGCGACCTCGACGCCGTCTTCGTCGCGTCCGACACGATGGCGGTCGGAGCACTGCGGGCGCTGCGCGCCGCCGGCCGCAGGGTTCCGGAGGACGTCGCGATCGTGGGGTTCGACGACGCGGCCGCCGCATCTGCCTGCGACCCTCCGCTCACCACCGTCGCGCAGCCGCTCGAGGACATGACCCGACTCATGACCGAGCTGCTGGTCCGCCAGATCGAGGGCGCTGCCGACGGGATCGAGACCGAGGTCTGCGCCACGCGGCTGGTGCGTCGCATGTCCTCCTGAGTCATCCGGCGAGGGCCCGCAGCGCCATCCACGCGTAGAGGGCGACGCCGGCCGGGAGCGGCTCCTCGTCGAACACGACGAGGTTCGAGTGGTTGCCCGGCGCGGTTGCCGGGTCGACGCCGGGCGGGCAGGCGCCCAGCCAGGCCAGCGCGCCGGGAACCCGCTGGAGCACGTAGGAGAAGTCCTCGGCGCCCATCAACGGCGCAGGCATCACCCGGCTCGCCGTCTCCCCGAGCAGCTCCGCGGTGGCCTCGAGCACCTGCGCGGTCGCGCCGACATCGTTCACCGTGACCGGGTAGCCCTCCTCGTGCACGAACTCGACCTCCACGCCGTGCGCGGCGCCGACGCCGGTGGCCACCCGCCGGACCGACGCCACCACATCGGCCCGGCGCTCCGCGGACAGCGTGCGGATCGTGCCCTCGAGGAACGCCGTGTCGGGGATGACGTTGTTGGTCGACCCCGCCTCGATGTGGGCGACGGTCACCACCGCCGGGTCGAAGACGTTCACGCGCCGGGTCACCAGCGATTGCAGGGCGAGCACGATCTCGGCGGCCACCGGGATCGGGTCGGCGGTCGTGTGCGGCTCCGAGGCGTGCCCGCCGCGCCCGTGGACGACCATCCGCCACTGGTCGGCGGCGGCCATCATCGGGCCGGGGCGCATGTGCACGGTGCCGCTGGGCAGGGTGGAGGAGACGTGCAGCGCGAACGCGCCGCTGACCGGCGCCTCCGGCACGACGTCGAGCAGCCCCTCGTCGAGCATGTAGCGCGCGCCGTGGAAGCCCTCCTCCCCCGGCTGGACCATGAACACCACCTGGCCGGCGATCTCGTCGCGGCGCTCGGCGAGCAGCCGCGCGGCGCCGAGCAGCATCGCCACATGGGTGTCGTGCCCGCAGGCGTGCATCGCGCCGGGCACCTCCGAGGCGAAGGGCAGTCCGCTGTCCTCGTGCACCGGGAGGGCGTCCATGTCACCGCGCAGGAGATAGGTGGGGCCGGGCCGGGCGCCGCGCAGGACACCGACGACGGAGGTCGTCGTCGTCCCGGTGGTGATCTCGACGGGCAGGTCGGCGAACGCCTCGAGAACGGTGGCCTGGGTGGTCGGCAGCTGCAGGCCGATCTCGGGCTGCCGGTGCAGCCGACGGCGCAGGGCGATGGTGCGGTCGGCGTCGTTGTAGGCGGCGGAGAGCAGGTCCGCGGCGCTGATCGGCATGCGCTCCACTCTCGCCTACCGCCCGGCGATCACGCCCAGGAGGGGCGGCTCGTGTCGAGCTGCCACACGAGGGCGACGCCGGGTTCCTCGACGACCCGGCCCGGCTGCTGCTCCACCAGGACGGTGTCGGCCCCGCGCAGGACGAGCAGTCCGGCGGGCACGGCCACCGACGTCCCCGGCGGCACACGCCGCAGCCAGAGCCGGGCGTCGGAGCGGCCCAGGTCGAGCCAGCCCTCGACCGCGCGGTGCACCTCGTGCGCGGGGGCGGCGGACGGCAGGGCGCTGCGCAGGTAGCACTGCAGCACCCGGGCGCCGTCCTCCCCCGCGGTCTCGTCGTGCTCCAGCCCCGTGCCGGCCCGCAGGACGGCGACGTCGCCGGCCGCCAGTTCCGCGCCGTCCCCCCACCGGTGGCGGAGCGAGCCGGAGAGCAGGACGGCGACGACGTCGACGGCCCGATGGGCGTGCGTCCCGTACCCGGCGCCCGGCTCGAGCCGGTCGTCGGCGATGCGCAGCAGCGGGCCGAGCGAACCGTCCTGCGGTGCGAGGACCACCCGCTGGTCGAGACTCACGACGTGGGCCGCAGCGATGCCCGGCCCTCGGCGAACGCGCCGAACACCAGCGCGGTCAGCAGGCTCCACCCCACGCCCAGCGCCCAGCCGCCGACGACGTCGGAGAGGAAGTGGACGCACAGCAGCATTCGGGTCAGCCCGACCAGGAGGACGAGGACGACGCCGACGGCGAGTGCTCCGTGCCGCGCGCGCCCGGCGAGCCGCGGCCACGCGAGGATGAGCGCCACCGCCACGAGGGTGGCGACGCCCGACGAGTGCCCGCTCGGGTAGCTGAGCGAATCCAGCCGCGCGCCACCCTCGTGGAAGTCGGGGCGCACCCGCCCGAAGTACACCTTGAGCGCCGAGTTCAGCGGACCCACGGCCACCACCGCGGAGGTCAGCCAGGCCGCCGTCCACCACAGCCGGCGGCGCAGGAGCAGGACCAGCACGGGCAGGAAGACCACGGCGCGGAACCACCACGACCCGGGCGCGGTGATCACCTCCAGGAGCCCGTTCAGCGCAGCTGCGCGATCGTCGCCGACGTAGAGCGCCTCGCTCACCGCGGCGTCGAGCCGGAGCTGCGGTCCGAACGCGGCCCGCACACCGGCACCCAGCAGGGCGACCAGGACCAGGCAGACCGCGACGGTGACCAGCGCTGCCGGAACAGCGCGGATGGCACGCGTTCGGGTGACCGACGGGCCTTCGGGGGGAACGCTCACCGCCCTACTCTCCCCGACCGCTGTTCCGCGTGACACGCTGAAGTGGTGAGGAGTCGGGTGAGCAACCGCCCGCCGAGCGAGGCCACCCTCCGCCGGCTGGAGCGCTCATCCGGGTCGCTGGCCACCCAGGCCGTGGCCCGGATGGACGAGGAGCTGTCCTGGTTCCGGGCCATGCCCGCCGACCGGCGCTCGTGGGTGACGCTGGTCGCCCAGGCCGGCATCGCCTCCCTCGTCGAGTGGTGCCGTAACCCCGAGCGTCCGCCGCGGCTCACCGGCGAGGTGTTCGGCGCCGCTCCCCGGGAGCTGGTCCGCGTCGTCGCGCTCAAGCAGACGGTCGACCTGATCCGGGTCACGGTGGACGTCCTGGAGGACCACGTCTCGTCCGTCGCCGAGCCCGGGGACGAGGAGACGCTGCACCTGGCCGTCCTGCAGTACAGCCGCGAGGTCGCGTTCGCGACGGCGCACGTGTACGCCAGCTTCGCCGAGAACCGCGGCGCCTGGGACGCCCGCCTCGAGGCGCTCGTCGTGGACGCACTGGTGCGCGGCGAGCGCTCCGAGGAGCTGTCGGGCCGGGCCGCGGCGCTGGGCTGGGCGAGCAGCACCCCCGTCGTCGTCCTGGTCGGCGCGACCCCCACCGACGTCAACGACCCGCACTCCGCGGTGCGCCGCGCCGCCCGGGCGCTGCGCAGCGAGGTCCTCGTCGGCGTGCAC
>Ga0126306_10001410_pt1 | contig 12859 bp, 12 predicted proteins | sample Plot27_FD_92592 | JGI IMG/M metagenome (GOLD analysis project Ga0126306, IMG submission 92592) | Serpentine soil microbial communities from UC McLaughlin Reserve, CA, USA - Plot27 | ecosystem: Environmental > Terrestrial > Soil > Grasslands | place: USA: UC McLaughlin Reserve, Lake County...
CCGCCCCGAGGAGCGTGCCGCCCGTGGCCTCCGCCGGACCCCCCCTGATCACCGGGATCGTCGCCAGAGACAAGTGGCTGACCCGGTTCAGGACGACCCTGGTGGCCGTCCTCGGCGCGGTCGTCCTCGGTATCGCCTGCCTCGCCTTCTACACCAGCTTCGAGGCCATCCGGGCCTACGCCGTCCGCTCCAACGGGATCGCCCCAGAGCACGGCTGGACCGTGCCCCTGATGGTCGACTCCTTCATCGTCGTCGCCCTCGGGGCCGACCTCTGGTTCACCACCACCAAGGTCCACCGCGCCTGGTGGGAGATCTGGTGGCCCAAGCTGCTGCTGGCCGGGGCGGCCGGGGTCAGCTTCGTGCTCAACGTCGCCCACGCCGAGCACAACTGGGCCGCCCGGGGGGTCGCCCTCATCCCCCCGGTCGCCCTCGTGCTCGGGGTCGAGCTGCTGATGATGGTGCTGCGGCGGGCCACCACCCTGCGCGCCACTCGCCTCCAGGTCGAGGCCGAGGCGGCCCAGGAGGCGGCCATGTCCGCCCCCCTGCAACGGATCCAGATCGAGGCCATGCGCCGCCCCCGGCCGGCGGTCGACGGCGCCCTCCGGACCGCCGAGCGCGCCCCGGCCCGGCCCACCCGGGTTGAGCAGAAGGCGGGGGCGCTGCCCCGGCCGGCGGCCGCCGGGGAGCGCGAGCGGCGGGCGCCGGTCGACACCTTCCGTGAGGCCGTGGCCGCGGCCAAGGGCGACGACGCCGCCCCCCGGCGCCGGCAGGCCCCCTACATGGTCGCCTCGGCCATCCTCGACGAGCGGGCCGACGCCGACTCGCTCACGCCCGTCCAGCTGGTCGAGGCCATGGCCGAGCGCGGCGTCACCATCAGCCAGACGACCGCCCAGGCGCTCCTGCGTGAGCTGCGCGCCCCCCTCTCCACCCGGCTGTCCAACCGCCGCCCGGCCCGGGAGCCCCGGCCCACCGGCACCGGCAACGGCGGCCGCGCCAGCGCCCGCCCCAGCTAGGGCCGGACGGCCCGCCCCGCCGGGCCGACGGGCGGTTCCCGACCGAACCGGGACATGCTTGGATTGTCTGGCAGGCCGTTATCGGTCAAGCTGGGCACGGGCCGCTGGCGGGAGTTCGATCATGGGGAGGTTGTGCCCGTGGTCTATCTCGTTCGTCATGCCCACGCGGGCAAGAAGGCCCAGTGGCAGGGCCCCGACCAGGCGCGTCCGCTGTCGGCGCAGGGACAGAGGGAGGCGCGGGGACTGATCCACCAGCTGCGCGACCTCCGGGTGGGCCGCCTGCTGTCCAGCCCGGCCGAGCGCTGCCTCCAGACCGTCGAGCCCCTGGCCGGCAAGCTGGGCCAGCCGATCGAGCTCCGCGAGGCCCTCGGCGTCCACGGGACCGCGGCCGGGGTGCTGGAGCTGCTCACCAGCCCCGCCCTGGACGAGGCCGTCCTCTGCACCCACGGCGAGCTGATCCGCGGGGTCTTCGACGCGCTGCAGTCGGCCGGCATCGAGCTGTCGAGCCCGCCGCAGTGGCCGAAGGGCTCGACCTGGGTTCTCCGCCGCGATAGCCGGGGAAGATGGAGAGGCACCTACCTGGAGCCGGTGGTGGTCGAGGCGGAGGTGGAGGACACCCTGCCCCGGTGAGGCCCCGAGCGAGGAGGACAGCGGTGAAGGAGCGCGAGGCCAAGCTGACCGCTCCGCCAGGCTTCGACCTACCGGAGCTGGGCGGGCCCGACGACGCCTTCCAGGCCGAGCCCCAGTCGGCCAGGCGGCTGCAGACCACCTACTACGACACCGCCGACCTGCGCCTCGCCCGCTGGGGGGCCAGCCTGCGCTACCGGCCCGGCGAGGGCTGGACGGTCAAGCTGCCCGAGGGCCGCAACGGGGCCCTGCTGGTCCGGGCCGAGCACGTCTTCCCCGGCGACGGACGCAAGCCCCCGGCCGCGGCGGTCGCCCTGGTGCGGCCCTTCACCCGCACCGCGTCGCTGACGCCGTCGGCCCGCATGCGCACCCTGCGCCGGCCGGTGGAGCTGCGCGACCCCGCCGGGGCGCGCCTGGCCGAGCTGGTCGACGACGAGGTCCAGGTGCTGGACGGGCGCCGGGTGGTCAGCCGCTTCCGCGAGCTCGAGGTCGAGCTGGACGGGTCGGCCGACACCGGCCTGCTCGACCAGGTGGTGGACCGGCTGCTGGAGGCCGGCGCCCAGGCCACCGAGCCGACCCCCAAGTACCTGCGCGCCCTCAACGGGCGCGAGCGGGTGCTCGGGCCCGAGGTCGAGGAGGCGGAGGTCGACGGCGACGCCACCGTCGAGGCCCTGCTCCGCCACGACCTGGCCAGCGGCACCCTGCGGCTGTTCCGCCACGAGGCCGGCGTGCGGACCGGCGAGGACCCGGAGGCGGTGCACCAGGCCAGGGTGGCCACCCGCCGGATCCGCTCCACCCTGCGGACCTTCTCCAAGCTGCTCGACGAGGAGTGGACTGACCGGCTCCGCGACGACCTCAAGTGGCTGGCCAACCTGCTCGGCGAGGTCAGGGACACCGACGTGCTGCTGGAGCGGTTCTCCGAGCACCTGGCCGCCCTCCCGGCCGCCGACGCCAAGGCCGGCCCTCGGCTGCTGGCCAAGCTGGAGGAGCAGCGCGACCAGGCCCGCCGGCGCCTGCTCGGCGGCATGGCCTCCAAGAAGTACGCCGTGCTGCTCGACGACCTGGTCGCCGCCGCGGCCGCCCCGGCCCTGCTCCCCGGGGCCGACGGCCCGGCCGCCGAGATCATGCCGCCGCTGGTCGCCAGGCCGTGGAAGAGGCTGCGCAAGGAGGCCCGCAAGGCCGGCGACGACCCGCCCGACGAGCAGCTCCACCAGATCCGCATCCGGGCCAAGCGGGCCCGCTACGCCGCCGAGGCGGTCGAGCCGGTGATCGGCAAGCCGGCCGAGAAGTTCGCCGACGCCATCGCCGACCTCCAGAGCGTCCTCGGCGACCACCAGGACGCGGTCGTCGGCGAGGCCTGGCTGCGCCAGGCCGCCGAGGGAGCCCGGCGCGACGTCGCCCTGGTCGCCGGCGAGCTGATCGCCGCCGAGCGGGCCAGCGCCGCCGAGACCCGCGGCCGCTGGCGCAAAGTGTGGAAGGCCGCCAACCGCAAGCAGCTCCGCTCCTGGCTCCCCTGACCGACCGGCGAGTCTGCCGGTCGGAGTCTATGGATCGTCGGCCGTAGGCCGACTCCATGGCCGTTGTAGCGTAGGGGGGTGAACGGCGACCGGCGCGAGCCCGACTACCGCTTCTCCCTGGCCAACGAGCGGACCCTGCTGGCCTGGGTGCGGACCGCGCTGGCCCTGGACGTGGCCGGCCTGGGGGTGATCCGCTTCGCCCCGGCGCTCGGTTGGGCGGGCGGCCGCGAGCTGGTCGGCGGCGTCCTGGTCCTGTTCGGCGCGGCCACCGCCTGGAGCGGCTACCGCCGCTTCCTGGCCACCGACCGGGCCATGCGCGCCGGCGACCCGCTCCCGGCCCACGCCGCCCCGCGGGTCCTGGCCGCCGCCCTGGCCGCGGTGTCGGTGGTCGTCCTGGGGCTGCTGGCCGTCAACCAGGTCACCTGAGGCTGGACCGACTCGTCGTCCCCGTCACGGTCGTGCTGGCGCCGTCCGGCTGAGCGTGGGCTGGCGAGGGCCGGAAGCTCTCTTGAAGAGTCGGTGAACCCCGCACCGAAAGCAGACAAGCCGGCCGGCAGCGGCCAGGAAGCGGGGAGAGGCGGCCATAGGCTGCGGCGGTGCATTCCAACCTTGACCCCCGGCAGCGCGGTGCGGTCCGGTCAGGCGTGGCCGGCGCCGTCCTCGCCTTCCTCACGCTGAGTGGCGTGCAGGCGTTGGCGCTGCGGCCGTACGTGCCGCCCGACGAGCTCTACCACGCCGGCTATGTGGCACGGTCCTGGACGGCCGGCTCCCGACCCTGACCACGCCGCTGCCCGCCGGGCGGGTGCCGCTGATGCCGGCCGACGACCGGTCCCGCCGGTCCTGGTCGCCGTACCCAGGGTGCTCGCCCTGGCCGCCGTGGCCGGCCTGGCCGTTGGCGCCGCCCGCGGGCTCCGCGCCCTCCACCGGCCGGCCGGCGGTGACCTGGCGGCGGCGGCCGCCTGGACGCTGGCCGTGGGCTGGGGGGTAGGGGTGTACGTCATGGTCGCCTCCTATGACGGCCATGGCGGCCACACCCATCCGCGGTACCTGTTCCCCGGCCTGGCCGTGCTGGCGGTGGCGGCCGCGCTCGGCCTCGACCGGCTCCCCGGCGCCGGGCGTGGCCTGTGGATCTGGGGCGCGACCCTGGCCCAGCTCGCCCTGACGGGCGTGGCCTGGGCGTCGTTCGTCACCGCCCTCCGCGGCCGTCGGCCCGGCAGTCCCGCCGACCTGGCGGGCGCCGTGGCCGGCCTGCTGGGGGCCGGCGGGGTGCGCTGGCCGTGGGTCGTGCTGACCGTGGCCGCTCTCCTGCTGGCCGTCGCCCTGGCGCTGCTCGGGCGTGCCCTGGATCGGATCCGGCCACAGCCGCCCGGCCGGGGGATTGGCCGGGGAACTCTGGGTGAACGTTCGGAGACCGCTCTTGGTGGCGGTCAACCGGTCGGCACGCTGCCAGTGGTCAGGTCGTTGCAACCCTGCCGTCTCGGGTGGACGGCCAGGAACCGGGAGGGCCGCCATGCGCTACCTCGTCCGCCACGCCCATGCCGGCAGCCAGAAGCGATGGCGTGGGCCCCGATCAGCTGCGTCCCCTGTCGGCGCTCGGCGATCGCCAGGCCGTCGGCCTGCTGGCCCGGTGTGGCGGCTATCCGGTCACCCGCATCCTGAGCAGCCCGACGGTGCGCTGCCACCAGACCGTCGTGCCGCTCAGCCAGGAGCGCGCCGTGCCGATCGAGGTGGTGGCCGCGCTGGACGTCGATGCTCCGGTCGAGGGGCTGCTCGAGCTGATGGCCGACCCCTCGATGGAGACCACAATCCTGTGCGGCCACGGAGGCCAGATCGTAGGAGCCTCCGGCTGCTCTGTGGCGGGGCGGCCTCCGGCGGCCAGCTCAGCCGACAGAAAGGGTCGACCTGGGTGGTCGACCAGGACGGCGGCGACCTGCGAGCGGTCCGCTACCTGCCGCCGCTGCAACTCAAGCGGTGGCCCGCCGGACCGAACCCGGCGACGAGGTCGGAACCCGGGTTCCCAAGCCTCGTCAATCCGGGTCGCGGTCGAGCCGTGGGCGGCGGGCCAGCCAGGTACGGGCATCGCCGAGCACGACCTCATCGCTGAGATCACTGTTGGTGCCACTTGCTGCGGCCACGAGGGTTCTCGACCGGTGAGGAAGCGGTCTTGATCCGCGCTCTCCGCCGATGGGGCGATGTCACCAGCTGTTCACCTTGTTCAGCGGAGGCGGGTGGCGCCGGAGATGACTGTGGCCAGGACGGCGTCCGGGCTGGTCGAGCAGGCGGCGAGGGCGCGCCGGAGCGCGCGGCGGGCGAGGGCGAGGCCGACCGCGCGGATCAGCCAGGATGAGCGTCCGTGTGCCATACATCCGGTTCTACCGGCAGGGGTGGCGTGCGACTGAACAACCGGCGCCGCCGGAGGGAACGCCGATCGAAGCCTGACGCCCGACGGCCGTCAGGGCATCGGCGGTGGGCCCGTGACCGGGAGGGTGACGGTGAAGGTCGACCCTTGGGCCAGCTCGCTGTCGACCCGGACGGCGCCGCCGTGGGCCTCGGCCACGTGGCGGACGATGGCCAGGCCGAGCCCGGTCCCGCCGGTCTGGCGGGTCCTGGCCTTGTCGACCCGGTAGAAGCGCTCGAAGATCCGGGGCAGCTCGCCGGCGGGGATGCCCTGTCCGTTGTCGTCTATCTGAATCATGGCCCGGCCCTCGGCGGCGTCCAAGCGGACACAGACCATCCCCTTGGCCGGGGTGTAGCGCAGGGCGTTGTCGATCAGGTTGGAGAGCAGCAGCCCGAGCTGGGCCCGGTCGCCCCGCATGGCCACGCCGGGCTGCAGCTCGGTGTCGAGCCCGATGTGACGCTCCTCGGCCCGGTCGGCGTAGCCGCCGACCACCTCCTTGACCAGCCCGACCAGATCGACGGGCTCCACGTCCAGGGTCCCCCGCTCGACCCGCGACAGGTCGAGCAGGTCCCTGGCCAGGGCGTCGAGGCGCTCGGTCTCCCGGGCGATCCGCCCGGCGAAGCGGCGCCCCGCCTCCGGGTCGTCGGGCAGCGCGGTCAGCAGGGTCTCGGCCAGGGCTCGGACCGCCGCCACCGGCGTCTTCAGCTCGTGGGAGGCGTTGGCCACGAAGTCGCGGCGCAGCACCTCCAGCCGGCGGCGCTGGGTGATGTCGGTCATCGTGACCACGATCCGCCCCGTGGGGCCGCGGTCGGCCAGCGGGAAGGCCCGCATGGCCAGGGTGCGGGGCTCGGGGAAGACCAGGGTGAGAGTCCCCACCATGGGCGCACCGGCCTGGGCGGCCGACTCGGCCAGGTCGCTGACCTGGGGCGCGCCCAGCACCCGCTGAGCCGGCAGCCCGGGCCGCAGGTCGTCGGGCAGCCCGAACCAGGAGCGGGCGGCCGGGTTGGCCACCAGCAGCCGGCCGGCGCCGTCCAGCAGCAGCACGCCGTCGTCGAGGGCGTCCAGGATCTGGCCGGCCCGGTCCCGCTCCTCGGTCAGCTCGTCCAGCCGGTCGCGGAGCCGGGTGGTCATCGCGCTCAGCTCGTTGGTCAGCCCGGCCAGGTCGTCGGGCTCGGTCCAGCGCCAGCCGGGCAGGGTCGTCTCGGCCAGGCGGCGGACGGTCCGGCGCAGGCCGGCGACCCGGCGGCCGGGTCTCCAGGGGACGGGCAAGGCCGGCCTAGCCGTCCTCGACCCCGGCCCGCACCGCCTTGGAGGGGACGAGCTCCTTGACCTCACCGGTGACGATGAACACCACCTGCTCGCCGATGTCGACCGAGTGGTCGCCGAGCCGCTCCAGGTACCGGGCGACCAGGACCATGCGGCTGGCCCACTCCAAGGTGCGGTCGTCGGCCGCGGCCCGCTCGATCTGGCGGAACACCTCCGCGTTCAGCCGGTCCAGGGGCTGGTCGAAGATGGGCAGGCGCTCGGCCAGCTCCAGGTCGCGCCGGGCAAAGCAGGTCATGGCCGCGGCCACCATCCGCTGGGCATGGCCGCCCATCTCGGTCAGGGTGGTCTGGATCTCGGGGACCGGCGGGTAGTCCTTGGTGATGCGGACGAACTTGGCCATGTTCACGCACAGGTCGCCCATCCGCTCGATGTGGGAGTTGATGTGCAACACGCCGGCCACCAGGCGCAGGTCCTTGGCCACCGGCGCCTGCAGGGCCAGGGTGCGCAGGATCTCCTGCTCGACCTCGACATAGGCGCGGTCGATCTGGTCGTCGCGGACGATGACCTCGTCGGCGAGGGTGGTGTCGAAGGTGGCCAGCGCCTCAAGGGTGCGGTCGAGCTGGCTCTGGACGAGCTGGCCCATCTGCAGCAGCTTCGCCTCGAGCCCCTCCAGGCGTTGCTCGAAGGTGGTGCGCACTCGGAACCCCCTGGCCCATGGTCAGGCTCGCGTTGTTCGTCGACGTCATCGTACGCGCAGGCCGAACGGCGGGAGGGCGGGGAGGTGGACGACAGGGGAACGGGCGGTGAAGTTCTCCGGTCCGTCGTTGCCGTGCGCCTGGGGGGAGTGGAATGTTGGGTCCATGCCGAAGGTGATGGTCGTCGACGATGAGGAGTCGCTGCTCGAGGCGATCCGCTACGCGCTGTCGCGCGAGGGCATCGAGGTGGTGACGGCCGTCGACGGCGGCGAGGCCATGCGCGACTTCGAGGTCGAGCGGCCCGACCTGGTGGTGCTCGACCTGATGCTCCCGACCCTCAACGGCTGGGACGTGTGCCGCCGCATCCGGGCCACCAGCCAGGTGCCGATCCTCATGCTCACCGCCCGCGACGCCGAGGTCGACCGGGTGGTTGGGCTCGAGATGGGGGCCGATGACTACGTCACCAAGCCGTTCTCCCTGCGTGAGCTGGTGGCCAGGGTCCGCGCCCTGCTGAGGCGGGCCGGCACGGCCGTCGATGGAGCTCGCCCGGAGACGGCGGTGCTGGAGGCCGGCGGCATCCGCCTCGACACCGAGCGCCACGAGGTCAGCGTCCGCGGGACGCAGGTCAGCCTGCCCCTGAAGGAGTTCGAGCTGCTCGAGATCCTGATGGAGAACCGCAACCGGGTCCTGACCCGCCAGACCCTGATCGACCGGATCTGGGGCTACGACTATGTGGGCGACACCAAGACCCTGGACGTCCACGTGAAGCGGTTGCGGGCCCGGATCGAGGAGGATCGCCACGATCCTCGTCTGATCGTGACCGTCCGCGGGGTCGGCTACCGCTTCGACGGATAGGTCCGGCTCAACCGTCGCCCCTGCCGTTCACCTTGGGCGGAAACCAACCTTCCCGTCCCGTTCACCTGCCGTTCATCTTCCGTCGCCTGGCGCTTCAGAGACCGCCCGTACCGTCGCTCCGATTATCGCGATATCGCGTTCCCAGGAGGCAGAGACGACATGACGCAACGGACGCGCCGAGGCTGGCTGCTCGGCCTGACGCTGGCCATCGCCCTGGTCGCCGCCGCGTGTGGTGGCGACGACGACGCCGGCGGCGGGACCGGGGCCGGCGGGGAGGCGAGCCTCTCCGGCAGCATCGCCATCGACGGCTCCTCGACCGTGGCCCCGGTCACCGAGGCCGTCGCCGAGGAGTTCCGCAAGGAGCAGTCGGGCGTGCAGGTCACGGTGGGCACCTCCGGCACGGGCGGCGGCTTCACCAAGTTCTGCGCCGGCGAGACCGACATCTCCGACGCCTCCCGCCCCATCGAGGACGAGGAGAAGGCCGCCTGCGAGGCCAAGGGCATCAAGTATCAGGAGTTCCGGGTCGGCCTGGACGGGCTGGCCGTGGTCAGCTCCGCCCAGAACCAGTTCGTCGACACCCTGAGCTTCGAGCAGCTGGCCAAGATCTTCGAGGAGGGTGGGGCCACCACCTGGAACCAGGTCGACCCCAAGTTCCCCAACGAGAAGATCGCCATCTTCGGCCCCGACACCGAGTCCGGCACCTACGACTTCTTCAACGAGGAGATCCTGGGCGACCCCGAGGAGGGCGGCAAGAAGCCGCGCAGCGACTACACCGCCTCCTCCGACGACAACACCCTCGTCCAGGGCATCGAGGGCGAGGCCAACTCGTGGGGCTACTTCGGCTTCGCCTACTACCAGAACAACAGGGAAGGCCTGAAGGTCATCAAGGTCGCCGAGAAGGGCGCCACGGGCATCGAGCCCACCGCCGAGACGATCGAGTCCGGCGACTACCCCCTCTCGCGCCCCCTGTTCATCTACGTCAAGGAGGACTCGCTCCGGAAGCCCGAGGTCGGCCAGTTCGTGAAGTTCTACCTGGAGCAGACGCCGCAGCTCATCGCGGACGTCGGCTACGTGCCCGCGCCCCAGGAGGACTACACCCAGGGCCTGTCCAAGCTGCAGCCGTTCCTGGCCGGCTGAGGCGCCGACTTGAGCAGCCGCCCTCCGAGGAGCTCGTCACCCGCCGGCGACCGGCCGCCGGCGGGTGGTGACTCCCCGAGCATCGCCCGCCAGGGGAAGCGAACCGGCGAGCGGGTGATCATCACCGCCCTGTTCACCTGCGCCGTCCTGTCCGTCGCGGTCACCGTCGGCATCGTCGCGGTCCTGCTGGTGGACACGGTCAGCTTCTTCAGCCAGTCCGGCCTCGTCGAGTTCCTGACCGGGACCGTGTGGGCCCCCGGGGCGGGGGCGGGCGAGGGCGGCCAGTACGGCATGCTCCCGCTGCTGAGCGGCACGCTGATGATCGGCGTCGGCTCGATCGTCGTGGGCCTGCCGCTGGGACTGCTGACCGCGATCTACCTCTCCGAGTACGCCAACCCCCGGGTCCGCGGCGTGCTCAAGCCCACCCTCGAGATCCTGGCCGGCATCCCCACCGTCATCGTCGGCTTCTTCGCCCTCCAGTTCATCACCCCCGATCTGCTCCGGCGGATCTTCGGCGACGACCGGGTGTTCATCTTCAACGCCGCCGCCGGGTCGATCGCGGTCGGGCTGATGATCCTGCCGATCATCGCCTCGATCAGTGAGGACGCCATGCGGGCGGTGCCGTCGTCGCTGCGCGAGGCTGCCTTCGGACTCGGGGCCAGCAAGCGCCAGGTGAGCCTGCGGGTGGTGGTGCCCGCCGCCCTCTCAGGCATCAGCGCCTCGGTGATCCTGGCCTTCTCCCGGGCGGTCGGCGAGACCATGGCCGTCACCATCGCCGCCGGCAACACCCCGACGATGACCTGGAACTACTTCGAGTCCATCCAGACCCTGACCGCCTCCATCGCCCAGACCGTGCGGGGCGAGGTGGCGGCCGGGACCGTGCGCTACGACGCCCTGTTCGCCCTCGGCATGACCCTGTTCCTGCTGACGTTGGTGATGAACCTGGTCTCGGCCCGGATCGTGCGCCGCTACCGGCAGGTCTACTCGTGACCGCCTCCGCCGAGGTCCTCGCGCCGTCGAGGCTGCGGCGAGGGGCCAGCCGCACGGGCTTCAAGATCTTCGTCGACGCGGCCTTCGCGGCGCTGCTGTTCATGGGCACCATCGTCGGGGTGATCGCCCTGGCCACCCTGATCTGGACGATCTTTGACCAGGGCTGGGAGCGGCTGGTGGCCGACCCGGCCGGGTTCCTTTCCAACTACGTCTCCCGGCTGCCGGCCAGGGCCGGCATCAGGGCGGCGCTGGTCGGCTCCGCCTACCTGATGGTCCTGACCGCCCTGTTCACCTTCCCGGTGGGCGTCGGCGCCGCCATCTACCTGGAGGAGTTCGCGCCCCGGAACCGGGTGACCAACTTCGTCGAGGCCAACATCGCCAACCTGGCCGGCGTGCCCTCGGTGGTCTACGGCCTGCTCGGCCTCGGCATCTTCGCCCGCTTCCTGCGCATGGGGCCGAGCCTGCTCGCCGGCGCCCTCACCCTGACCGTGATGAGCCTGCCGGTGGTGATCGTGGCCGCCCGCGAGGCCATCCGAGCCGTGCCCGAGGGCATCCGCCTGGGCGCCTATGCCCTCGGCGCCACCAAGTGGCAGACAGTGAGCCGCCAGGTCCTTCCGGCGGCCATGCCGGGCACGCTCACCGGCACCATCCTCGCCCTCTCCAGGGCCATCGGCGAGACGGCGCCGCTTCTGGTCATCGGCCTGCCGATCGTCATCTTCAGCTTGCCCAACGACCTCCGCGACCCGGTCTCGGCGCTGCCCCTGCTGATCTTCGACTGGACCAGCCGGCCCCAGCCGGCGTTCGCCGCGGCGGCCGCGGCGGCCAGCATCATCCTGCTCGCTCTGCTCCTGGCCATGAACGCGGTTGCGATCTTCTTGCGGAACCGATACACGATCCGGTGGTGATCCGATGACCGAGGAACGGACCCAGGTGAGCCAGGACGAGGATCAGCGCGAGATCCGAATCGCCAACGTGGTCGGGGACCGCGCCGTCGAGGACCGCGGCCCGGTCGAGGTGGTGTTCCGGCTCGACGACGTCCACGTCTCGTACGGCAGCTTCCTGGCCCTGCGTGGGGTCAACCTGGAGATCAGCAAGAACCAGATCACCGCCTTCATCGGCCCGTCGGGCTGCGGCAAGAGCACCCTGATCCGCTGCCTGAACCGCATGAACGACCTGATCCCCGGCGCACGGGTCGAGGGCAAGATCCACTACCACGGCCAGGACCTGTACGGCGACGGCGTCGACCCGGTCGAGGTCCGGCGGCGCATCGGCATGGTGTTCCAGAAGCCCAACCCGTTCCCCAAGTCGATCTACGAGAACATCGCCTTCGGGCCCAGGGTCATCGGCATGCGGCCCGATAGCATGGACGAGCTGGTCGAGCGGTCCCTGCGCGGGGCCGCGCTGTGGGACGAGGTCAAGGACAAGCTCAAGCAGAACGCGCTGTCGCTGTCGGGCGGCCAGCAGCAGCGGCTCTGCATCGCTCGGGCGATCGCCGTGGCACCGGACGTGATCTTGATGGATGAGCCCTGCTCGGCCCTCGACCCGATGTCGACCGGCCGCATCGAGGACCTGATGGAGGAGCTCAAGCGGGACTACACGATCGTGATCGTCACCCACAACATGCAGCAGGCGGCCCGGGTCTCGGACCGGACGGCGTTCTTCACCGCCGAGGCCGCCCCGGGCACCGGCGACCGCACCGGCCTGCTGGTCGAGTTCGACCAGACCGACGCGATCTTCACCCACCCGGCCGACCAGCGCACCGAGGACTACGTCACCGGCCGATTCGGCTAGGGCTTCAGCGTGTAACCTCTGCGTGCTCCCCGACGGATGGGAGGACGCGTGAAGCTGCGGATCTTTCCCCGAGAAGAGTCGTACTTCGACCTGTTCGACGAGGTCGCGGCCAACCTGGTTGACGCCGCCCGGCAGCTGCTGGACATGGTGGAGGACTTCGTCGACCCGGAGATGAAGGCCAAGCGCCTGGTCGAGGCCGAGCACGAGGGCGACCGGCTCACCCACGCCATCTATTCCCGGCTCAACTCGACCTTCATCACCCCGTTCGACCGCGAGGACATCCACGCCCTGGCCGGCCATCTCGACGACGTGCTCGACGCCATCGAGGCGGCGGCCGACATGCTGGTCCTCCACAAGGTGCTGGAGCCGCTGGACGCGGTGGTCGAGCAGGCCAGGCTGATCGACCGGGCGGCCCGCGCGACCGCCGACGGCCTGCGCAGCCTGCGCGGGCTCAAGCAGGAGCCGCTGCGGGCCTACCTGATCAACATCAACGAGCTGGAGAACGACGGCGACCGGCTGTACCGCCGGGCCCGGGCCGACCTCTACAACTTCAACGCCGAGCACCCGGCC
>Ga0126306_10001411_pt1 | contig 12858 bp, 12 predicted proteins | sample Plot27_FD_92592 | JGI IMG/M metagenome (GOLD analysis project Ga0126306, IMG submission 92592) | Serpentine soil microbial communities from UC McLaughlin Reserve, CA, USA - Plot27 | ecosystem: Environmental > Terrestrial > Soil > Grasslands | place: USA: UC McLaughlin Reserve, Lake County...
CTCGCTGGGATCCCAGTCCCGGGCCTGGTGGGCATAGACGTCCAGGGTGCCGATGACCCCGCCGTCCAGCTCCACCGGCACACTCAGGGCCGCCGCGATCCCTCGCTGACCAGCACCTGGGTGAACTCGGCCCAGCCCGGCTCGGTGTGGATGTTGTGGATGGCGGCCGGGAGGCGCTGGCTGAACGCCACCGCACAGGGGCCTTGGGCGAGGCGTTCCTGGCCGTCCTCGACGTTCTGGGCGGTCTGGTCCGAAGCGCTGGCCCAGCGCAGCTGGCCATCGGCATCGACCAGCATCAGCCCGGCCCCATCGGCCGCGAACAGCTGCTTGGCGGCGTCGCTGATCTGCTGCAGGGTCGGAGCCAGGCCCCGTCGGGGGTCAAGGGAGCCGAGGGCGCCGATGCTCCTGGCCAGGTCGGTGGGGTCGATCGGCATGGCGGTGCCTGCCTTCACGAGGGTTGGGTCCGGCAGGCGGCCACCGTCCAGGTGGCCAGGAGCGGTAGCTGGAACGACGGGCACCACTGTACGCCCGCCCTCTCCTCCGGGATTGGCGGTCGCTTCCAGTGGCTACCCGACCCCTGGCAGCCTCGGGCTGCATCCGTTGCAGCGGACGCGTTGTGGCGGGCAGGTTGGCCCAGCCCTCGCTTGCCTGCATCGACAGCCCGAGGCTGCCGTTCACCACCTGGGGACGGACGCTCGACCGTCAACGTGCTGTTGGGTACGTTGGGTACCTCAGGCGCCACATCGGGATATGGGGCAGGGGATGACGCAGATCCCCTCGGTGACGGACGGGCTGCTACAGGCAACCACGGCTGGCAAGGAGGCCGGACTGGCCGTCGGCTCGCCGGCCTGGTTCGCGTGGCTGGCCGACGACGCCGCCCGGTCCTTCTCGTTCCGGTCGCCGGCGGGGGCCTACACCGCGCGCAAGGAGCGCCGCCAGCGGGGCGGCGCCTACTGGGTCGCCTACCGCACGGCCGCTGGCCGCCAGCACAAGGTCTACCTGGGCAGGGCCGAGGACCTCACGCCCGACCGCCTGACCGGGGCGGCCACCACCCTGGCCAGGCGCGTCGCCGCCGCCCAGCTCGTGGGCGGCACGCCGATCGCTCCTGGCGCACCACCCGGCCGGGCAGACCGGGGCACCGCCGGTCTCCCTCTGCTGGCGACCAAGCTGTTCGTGCCCCGGCCCCGTCCTGACCTGGTCCCGCGGCCCCGGTTGCTGGCCCGCCTCGACGTCGGCCCGGGCGCGGGCCGGTGCACGCTGCTCTCGGCGCCGGCCGGTGCCGGCAAGACCAGCCTGCTGGCGGCCTGGCTCGCCCAGCTGGACCGCCCGGCCGCCTGGCTCACCCTCGACGAGCGCGACCAGGACACCGGCCAGGTCCTCCGCTACCTGGTCGCCGCCCTGCAGACGATCGCTCCGGCCTGTGGGCGCGGGGCGACGGCCTGGCTCGACGCCCCGCAGCCGCCGCCACCGGAGGTTGTGGTCACCGGCCTGGTCAACGACCTGGCCGCCCTGCCCGCACCCGGTCTGCTGGTCCTGGACGACTACCACCTGGTACGGGCTCCGGAGGTCCATGCCGCGGTCGCCTTCCTGCTCGACCACCTGCCACCGACGCTGCACCTGGTGATCGCCAGCCGTGAGGACCCGCCGCTGCCCCTGCCTCGCCTCCGTGCCCGCCACCAGCTCACCGAGCTGCGCGCCGCCGACCTGGGCTTCAGTGTCGCGGAGGCGGCCGCGTTCCTGGGCGATGGCATGGGGCTGCACCTGGCCGACGCGCAGGTGGCGGCGCTGGTCGAGCGCACCGAGGGCTGGGCGGCCGGGCTCCAGCTGGCCGGGCTGGCGCTGCGCGACCGGCCCGACCCGGCAGTGTTCGTGACCGCCTTCGCCGGCGGGCACCGGCTGGTGGCCGACTACCTGACGGCCGAGGTGCTGGACCGCCAGCCGGCCCCGACCCGACGATTTCTGCTGGCCACCTGCGTGCTCGACCGGCTGTGCGCCCCGTTGTGCGACGCGCTGCTGGCCCCCGCCGCCGGGGACAGCCAAGCGGTCCTGGAGGAGCTGGAGCGGGCCAACCTGTTCCTGGTGCCGCTGGACGACGAGCGGGTCTGGTACCGCTACCACCACCTGTTCGCCGACGTGCTGCGCGCCCGGCTGGCCCGTGAGACCAGCCCCGAGGCGGTGGCCGCCCTCCACCAGCGGGCCAGCGGCTGGTTCGGCCGGGAAGGCCTGCTCCCGGAAGCGATCGACCACGCGCTGGCCGGCGGCGCCGCCGAGGATGCGGCGACCTGGATCGAGGCCCTGCTGCCCTCGATGTTCGCCACCATGAGCATCCACCAGGCGCTCGCGGCCTGGTTGGCGGCCCTCCCCGAGCCGGTCGTGCGCGCCCGACCGCTGCTCTGCCTGGCCCAGGCCTGGCTCCTGATCCACCGTGTCGAGCTGGAACCGGCCGCCGCCTGGATCGACGCGGCCGCACGCGCGCTCCCGGCAGCCGACGGCGAGGCCCGCTCCGCGCGTGGGGCGGTCGCCGCCACGCGCGCCTACATGGCCACGGTCCAGCCGGATGTGGCGCCGGAGCACGCCGGCGTATGGGCGGAGCGGGCGCTGGCCGACCTCGCGCCGGACGATGCGGTTTTTCGCGGCGTCGCCGGCCTCAGCCTCGGGCAGGCCGCGCTTGCCCTGGGCCAGCTCGACCGGGCCGAGCAGGCCTTCGCGGGCGCGGCGGCGGCCGCGCGAGCGGCCGGCCTGGTCCAGGGCAGCCTGACGGCGGCCACCCAGCAGGTCAACGTCCAGCGGCTGCGCGGTGCCCACCGGCAGGCGCTGGCCACCTGCCGGGCGGCCCTGGCCTGGGCCGGCGAGCATGTCGTGGCCTCGACCGTCGGGCGGCTGCGGTCGGCGCTGGCCGACCTGCTGCTCGATGGGAACGACCTGGCGGCGGCGCTGTCGTTGGCGACCGAAGGCCTGGCCGCCCCGCGCGAGTTCGGGAACGCGCCGCCGCTGGTCGTGCTGGCGAGCCTTCCCCTGGTCCGGCTGCGTCTGGCCCAGGGCGACGCGGTCGCGGCCGGAGCCGTGCTGGCCGAGGTCCGGCCGCTCGTCCAGCACGGACCGTTCGCGATGGTGACGCGGCTGCTGGAGGCGGCCGAGGCGCGGGTGCGCGTCGCCCTGGGGACGGAGCCGCCGCGGTCGCCTGGGCCGCCGCCGTGGCCTGGGCCGCCCCGGTCGAGCCGACGGCGCTGGCGGACGTGCTCAGGTTCGGCGCCGCCGGCGTCGAGGCCGCGGGCGTCACACCGGCGCGGGTCCTGGTCGGCCAGGGACGGGCCACCGGCGACGCCACCCTGCTCGGGCAGGCGGAGCGGCATCTGGAGGCCGCCTGGGAGCTGGCCGAGGCCCACGAGGTGGGCTGGCTGCGGCTCAGGGTGCTGATCCTCCAGGCGCTGCTCGCCGACGCCCAGGGCGACCGCGACGCGACGATGGCGTCGCTGGCCGCGGCGGTCGCCCAGGCCGAGCCGGAGGGCGCCATCCGCCCCTTCCTCGACGAAGGGGCGTCGCTGGCCGCGCTCCTGGCCGACCTGCGCGTGGCCGCGCGGGGCGGGCACGGGCCGGCGGGCGGCGTGTCGCCGGCCTCCCTCGACACCCTGGTCGCCGCCTTCGGTGGCCAGGCGCCAGGGCCGCACCAGCGCGGGCTCATCGAGGCGTTGAGCGCGCGGGAGCTGGAGGTGCTGCGGCTGCTGGCGGCCGGCCGCTCCAACGCCGAGATGGCGGCCGAGCTGTTCGTGGAGCAGAGCACGGTCAAGACCCACCTGATCCATCTGTACCGCAAGCTGGAGGTCCACAGCCGCACCCAGGCGGTGGCCCGCGCCCGCGCGCTCCGGCTGCTGGACTGACGCCGGCGGCAGGTTCCACCCCTGCGCTCCACCCTCTGGTGGACGCGCCCCACCGGCCATGCCGCCAAGCTGACGACGACATCGTCCCGCACCAAGGAGGCCAGCATGGCCGTCACGCTTCCGACCTTCACGCCGCTCGAGGAAAGCCTGTGGCTGACGCTGTGCGCCAGGGCCCTCGACAACCGCTCACCACACCCCATCCTCGGCGACGCCACGGCCGACGAGGTCGTCCGCACCCTCGACTACGACTACGGCAAGCTGAACATCGACACCAACCTCAGGCTCGTGGTCCCCCTCCGGGCCGAGAAGCTGGACCAGGTGGCCTCGGAGTTCCTGGCCCGCCATCCGGACGCCATCGGGCTCGACCTGGGCGCCGGGCTCGACACCCGTTTCGAGCGCCTGGCCTCCCCGGCCAGCGTGGACTGGTACGACGTCGACCTCCCCGCGGTCGCCACCGCCCGGGAGCGCCTGATCCCCGAGCACCCGAACGCGCACGTCATCGGCACCGACGTGCGGGACCCGGGCTGGCTGGACGCCGTCCCCAGCGACCGGCCGGCCATCATCGTGGCCGACGGCCTGATGGGGTTCCTCAGCCAGGACGAGCTGGTCACGCTGTGGAACCGGCTCGTCAGCCACTTCCCCAGCGGCGAGATCGTCTTCAACAGCTACACCAGGTTCGCCATCTGGATCGCCCAGCACGCCCGCAGCAGCAAGTCGGTCGCCAATCTGGTCAAGTTCCCCGGCATGGACGACCCCCGCGAACCCGAGGGCTGGAACCCCAAGCTGCAACTGGTCAGGGAGATCCTGCTCAGCCGGGAGCCCGAGGTGGACCAGTTCCCACCGTTCTGGCGCCGGTACCATCGGCTGGCCGCCCACAGCACCGCCTGGTCCCGGATGGGAACCATCGTCCTGCACTACCGCTTCTGATTCGCTTCGCGCCAGCCCACCCCTACCATCCGACCTTCGCCTTCTCGACGGCCCGGCCAGCGGGACCCGCTGGCCGGGCCGAGCGACCGGAGCGGCCGCTGCACCATCCCGTAAGCCGGCCGAGGTGACCACGCCATGAGCGCACCAGCGCAACCTGCCCGCTATCGCATCCACATCGGCGGCCATCTCGACCCGGCCTGGTCGACCTGGTTCGACGGCCTGACCGTCACCCGGGCCAACGACGGCACCACCGAGCTGACCGGACCACTGGCCGACCAGGCGGCGCTCTTCGGGCTGCTGGCCGGGCTGCGCGACCTGGGCGCGACCCTGCTGCTGGTCGAACGCCTGGAGGCGGGAGCCAGGCGGGAGGACGCCAAGAGATGGGGGAATCGCTGATGCAAGCACCTTCCGATACTCCGCCAACCCCCAGGATCCTCGTGAGCTGGTCATCTGGACCTGGTACCCGGCCGCGCCCGGACCGGGGGCCGGGCGCGCCGCCTACCTGCCCGATCCGTGGGTCCCAGCCGGCCAGCTGTTCGGCCTTGACGCCGCCGGGCTGCTGAGCAACGCCGTGGCGGACGCTCCCGTGGCCGACGACCAGTCGAGCTACCCGGTGCTGGTGCAGTCCCAGAGCGGGTTCCCGCCGCTGCTGCTGGCCGCCGTCGCCGAGGAGCTGGCCAGTCATGGCTATGTCGTGGTGGGGGTCAACCACACCCACGAGCCGGCGGTGACGGTGTTCGCCGACGGCCGGGCGGTCGCGATGAACCCGGACGCGGTGGCCGGGGCCCTGGGGCCCCAGACCGGTCCGTACCAGGAGCGGTTCCGCCAGCGGGCCGCGGTCTGCGACTACAAGGCCGCCGACCTGGCCTCGGTGGCCGACCAGCTGGAGCGGCTTCCCGCCGAGGTGGCCGGGCTGCTGGGCGGCCGGCTCGACCTCGACCGCCTGGGTGCGTTCGGACATTCCTTCGGCGGCAACGCCGCCCTCCAGTGGTGCCGGGATGACCGGCGTTGCCGGGCCGCGGCCAACCTGGACGGTGCCTTGTGGACCGAGGTCGGACGTTCCGGGCTGGACCGGCCGGCATTGCGGCTGCTGGCCGAGCACCCCGAGTTCGCCGGCTCCGGCGCCGACGCGGTCGCGGCGGGGATGGCCACCGACGCCGCCGCCCACGACGCCGAGAAGTCGATCACCCTCGACGGCTGGCGGACGGTGCACCATCACGCCCGTCCCAGCTACACCCTGCAGGTCGCGGGGGCGACCCACGTGAGCTTCATGGATGTGGGGCTGCTGCCGTTGCCGGCCGAGGGTCCCGTCAGGGCGATGCTCGCCGCGACAGCCATCGACCCGCGGCGGATGTGGCGGGTCACCTGCGACGTGCTCCTGGCCTTCTTCGCAACCCACCTCGACCAGGAACCGGCACCGCCCCTGCTCAAGGGCCCCGCAGACGACTACCCGGAGCTGCGATACGGCGCGCCTTGACAGGGTGGCTTTGCCGGTCGGGGTTGGGCTCAGGCCCTGGGGGGTTGCGTCCGTGGGCGGGGCTGGAAGCCGGCGGCGTGGTAGCAGGCGTCGATCAGCTCCATGGTGGCCAGGGCGTCGTCGGCGTCGATGGGCACCGCGGCGCCGTCGCGGAGGTGGGACCGGAGCGCCTCCAGCTGGTAAGTGTAGGTGGGGCGGGTGCCGAGGTGCTCGACCCGGCGGCCGCCGGGGGTGGTGATGGTGACCCGGTCGTCCATGGTGGGGAGGGCGAAGTTGGCCGCCGTGGCCTCGCCCCGGTCGCCGGCGATCCGGCAGGTCATGCGGACGCCCTCGCCGGCCATGTTGCAGCGGGCGCTGCCGGTTGCCCCATCCGGGAACTCCAGGTCGGCCGCCAGCCACTCGTCGACGCCAGGGTGGCCGGCCCGCTCGCCGCCGCGGGCGGCGACCACCCGGGGCGGGCCGCCGGCCCAGGGGGCCAGCATCCGGTGGGCGTGGAGGCCGTAGCAGCCCAGGTCCATCAGGGCGCCGCCGGCCAGCTCCAGCGACCAGCGCGGGTCGTCGTCGGCGGGGGCGGGGATGACCATGTCGACCGCAACCTGGCGGAGCTCGCCCAGCTCGCCAGTGGCCAGCAGCTCGTGCAGGCGGCGGGTCACCGGGTGGTAGAGGTAGTGATAGCCCTCCAGGAAGGTCATGCCGGCCGCGGTGGCGGCGTCGCGGACCTCGTGGGCCTCGGTGGCGTTGCTGGCCGAGGGTTTCTCGCTCAGCACGTGCTTGCCGGCGGCGATGGCGGCCAGGTTCCAGGGACCGTGGAGGCCGTTGGCGAGCGGGTTGTAGACGACCTCGACCTCGGGGTCGGCCAGCACCTCGGCGTAGGTGTCCAGCACCCGCTCGACGCCGTGGGCGGCGGCGAAGGCCTCGGCCCGGCGCCGCTCGCGGGCGGCGACCGCGACCAGGCGGTCGCCGGTGGTGTGGGCGGGACCGGCGATGGCCACGGCGGCGATCCGGGCCGCGCCCAGGACGCCGATCCGGAGCGGTTCCGGTGGCTGGCCGTCCATCATCGGATCCCGTGGAGGATCGACCGAAGATACTCGGCGCTGGCCCACACGTCGGCCACCGGGCCCTCACCGCGCGGCTCCCCGGCCAGGATGGTGTCCTGCTCCAGCACGTACCAGCCGTCGTAGCCGCGGGCGCGCAGGGACCCGACGATGGCCGGCACGTCCACGTCGCCGGAGCCGAGGGGTCGGTACATTCCCTCGCGCACCCCTTGGGTGTAGGTCAGACGGCCCTCCTGGACCCGCCGGGCGAGGCGGGCGTCGACGTCCTTGAAGTGGACATGGGCGATGCGCTCGGGCGCCTGGCGGGCCAGCTCGGCCGGGTCGGTGCCGCCGATGAGCAGGTGGCCGGTGTCCAGGCACAGGGAGATCCAGGAGCCGTCCAGGACCTGCTGCACCTCCTCGCCGGTCTCGATCATGGTGCCGACGTGGGGATGCAGCACCGCCCGGACGCCTCGGGCGGCGGCCAGCTCGGCCAGCCGGTCGAGGTTGGTGAGCAGCGCCATCCAGCCGTCGTCGCCGAGCGCCGGGCGGGTGTCGTAGCCCTCGGCGCCGGTGACCGCCGACAGCACCAGGACGCCCGCGCCGGTGGCGTCATAGCCCTGGAGCAGCCGTTCGACCTCGGGCACGGGGTCGTGGGAGGCGACATGGAGCAGCAGGGGGGTGAACCCGCCGACGGCCTGCAGGCCGTGGTGGTCCAGGACCCGGCTCATGGCGTCGGGCTGGGCGGGGAGGAACCCGTCGGGCCCGAGCTCGGTCGCGGTCAGGCCGACCTGGCGCATCTCGGCCAGCACCCGGTCGGGATCCAGCTGGTAGCCCCAGCCGGGCACCTCGCACACCCCCCAGGAGATGGGGGCGCCGGCGATCCTGGCCTCGGCGGCGGGCGGCTCGTTCGTGGTCATCGATTGCGCGGCGTGGAGGCCCCCGCCGTCGGGCAGGGCAAGCGACGCCGCTCCCTCCCTTCAGGGTTGTCACAACCTGACACGACAATGTGAGACATGGCCAGACGCGTGCAGCGGTCGTACAAGTACCGCTGGTACACCACCGACGAGCAGGCCGCCGAGCTGACCCGCACGTTCGGGTGTGTGCGCCTGATCTACAACAAGGCGCTCGAAGCCAGGACAGCCGCGTGGCACACCGAGCAGCGGCGGGTCGGCTATGTGGAAACCTCGGCGCTGCTCACCGGATGGAAGCGCACCGACGAGCTGGCATTCTTGAACGAGGTTTCGTCGGTGCCGCTCCGGCAGGCGCTTCGGCATCTCCAGGCTGCGTTCGCCGCCTTCTGGAACAAGAGCGGTGGCTATCCGAAGTTCAAGGCCAAGAAGCGCTCGCGGGCGTCGGCGGAGTACACACGCAGTGCGTTCCGCTACCGCGACGGGCAGCTGGCTTTGGCGAAGCTGGACGGGCCACTGGCAATCGTGTGGTCGCGGCCGCTGCCGCCAGGCGCCGAGCCCAGCACCGTGACCGTGTCGCGCGACGCTGGCGGGTGCTGGTTTGTGTCGCTGCTGGTCGAGGATGCGATCGCCCCGATGGCCTCGGCCATCCATACGGATACCGGTGAGGTGAATATGGTCGGTCTGGATGCTGGGCTGACCAGCCTGGTCACCCTGTCCACCGGCGAGAAGCTGGCTAACCCGCGGCACGAGCGCCGTGACCTGCAGCGACTCGCCAAGGCACAGCGGAGGCTCGCTCACAAGCAGCGGAGCTCTAGGAATCGGGAGAGGGCCCGGATCGAGGTCGCGAGGGTGCATGCCCGGATTGCTGACCGTCGCCGCGACCATCTGCACCAGCTGACGACTCGGCTCGTCCGTGAGAACCAAGCGGTCGTGATCGAGGACCTGCATGTTCGCGGCATGACCGCCAACCACGCCTTGGCACGGGCGATCAGCGATGCGGCATGGTCCGAGCTGCGCCGGCAACTGGAGTACAAGTGCGCCTGGTACGGACGTGACCTGGTCGTGGTGGACCGCTGGCTGCCATCGAGCAAGACGTGTTCGGCGTGTGGGCACCTGGCTGTGGCAATGCCGCTTGCCGTGCGCGCGTGGACCTGCCAGGCGTGCGGTGCCCAGCACGACCGGGACGTCAATGCCGCGAAGAATATTCTGACCGCCGGGCTGGCGGTTGCTGCCTGTGGAGCTGGCGTGAGACCTCAACGGGAGTCCTCCCGGATGGGGCGGCCGGCGACGAAGCAGGAAACCCAGCGGGCGACCGCTGGAATCCTCCGCACTTAGGTGGGGGAGGAGGTCAAGGGCGCACCTCTTCCATCCGCACCGGCCGGTGCAGCTCCAGGGACGTGGTACAGGCTTCGGCGATCCAGCCGGCTTCGAGCGCGTCGGCGACCGTGCACGGTGAGGGTCGCCTCCCCGCGACGACCTCGGTGAAGGCCTCGAGCTCGGCCCGGTAGGCGGGCCGGAACCGGTCCATGAAGAACTGGTAGGGCTCACCGGAGGGGAAGGTGACGCCGGGCTCGACCGACCGCAGGGGCAGGTGGTCGTCGAGGCCGACGGCGATGCTGTCCCTGGAGCCGTGCAGCTCCAGGCGCACGTCATGGCCCCGCGGGTTGTAGCGGGTGTTGGACACCAGGACCAGGGTGTCGTCGTCCAGGGTGAGCACGGCCGCGGAGGTGTCCACGTCGCCGGCCCGGGCGAACAGCTCGTCACCGCGGTTGGCGCCGGTGGCGTAGACCTCGAGGACCTCGCGGCCGGTCACCCAGCGGATGCTGTCGAAGTCGTGCACGCTGCAGTCCCGGAAGATGCCACCGGAGACGGCCACATAGGCCGCCGGCGGCGGCGCCGGGTCCAGGGTGGTGGCCCGGACCGTGTGCAGCCAGCCGAGCTCGCCGCCGGCCACGGCCGCGCGGGCCGCCTGGAAGGCGGCGTCGAAGCGGCGCTGGTAGCCGATCTGGACCGGGACACCGGCCGCCTCCACCTGCCGCTGCACCTGGAGGCCCTCGGCCATGGTGCGGGCCACCGGCTTCTCGCAGAACACGGGCAGGCCGGCGGAGACCGCGGCCACGATGAGCGACGGGTGGGCGTCGGTCGCGGCCGCCACGACGACGCCGTCGACCCCCGCGGCCAGCAGGGCGGCCGGGCTGCCGGCCGGCTCGGCGCCGAGACGGGCGGCGACCTCGGCGGTGACGGCCGGGAGGGCGTCGGTGACGACCAGCGAGTCCACCACCGGGAGGTCGGTGAGGGTCTGGGCGTGGAACGCGCCGATCCGGCCCAACCCGATCAGGCCAAGACGCATGTGCGGAGCCTCCTTTCAGTCCAGGCCGCCGAAGACGTTCTGGTCCCAGTCGATGACCGACCCGGTGACGACGCCGCTGCGGTCCGACAGCAGGAACACCACGAAGTCGGCGATCTCGTCGACCTGGCCGAGCTTGCCCATGGGGAGGGCCCGTGCCGCCCGCTCCCTCCAGGTGTCGTCGGCCTCGTGGAAGGTCCGCTGGGTGGCGTCCTCGCCCTCGGTCTCGGTCCAGCCGATGTCGAGGCCGTTGACGCGGATGCGGTCCCAGCGGTGGGCGTGGGCGGCGTTGCGGGTCAGGCCGGCCAGGCCCGCCTTGGCCGCCACGTAGGGAGCCAGGTACGGCTGGCCGCCCAGCTCGGAGGAGGAGATGATGTTGACGATCGTGCCGGGTGCCTTGCGGGCCTGCATGTCCTTGACGGCGGCCTGCATCAGGAAGAACGGTGCCCGCAGGTTGACCGCGATGTGGGCGTCGAACAGCTCCGGGGTGGTGTCCAGCAGGGTCCCTCGCGCGGTCAGCCCGGCCGCGTTGACCAGGCAGTCGACCCGGCCCAGCTCGGCCGCGACCGTCGCCACCGAGCCCCGGGCCTGGGCGACGTCGGCCACGTCGACCTGCACGAACCGCGCCGTCGCGCCGGTGGCCCGAAGCTCGGCGGCCAGGGCCTCGCCGGGTCCGCGGCGCCGGCCGGTCACGGCGACGGCCGCGCCTTCCCGGGCGGCGGCCTTGGCGACCCCGGCCCCCACCCCCTGGGTGCCCCCGCTGACCAGGACGACCTTGCCGGTGAGCAGTGCCATTCAGGTCTCCTCGGTGGTTGCGGTCCCGGCCGGCCTCCAGTCGGGGTTGGCCAGCGCCGCCGGCCGGCGGCCGTCGAGCACGTCGGCGACGCCGCGGGCGGCGGCGGCGAAGGTGGCGGCCGTGGCCCGGCGGGTCAGCCCCATCAGGTGGGGGGTGAGGACGACGTCGGGATGGTCGAACAGCGGGTGGTGGGGCGGTGGTTCGGGGTCGAAGACGTCCAGGCCGATCCCGCCCAGCCGTCCCGATCGCAGGGCGGCCAGGGCGGCGTCCAGGTCGAGCAGGCCGCCGCGCCCGCAGTTGACCAGGATGGCCCCCGGCCGGGTCCGGCGCAGGAAGCCGGCGTCGACCAGGTGGTCGGTGGCCTCGGTCAGGGGCACGTGCAGGGTCAGCAGGTCGCTGGCCCCAGCCAGCTCGTCCAGGTCCGGGCAGTCGACCTCGGCCGGTGGCGGGCTGACAGGGTCGTGTGCCAGCACCCGCATGCCGAACGCGGCCGCCAGTTCGCCGACCCGCCGGCCGATGCGCCCGTAGCCGATGATCCCGATGGTGGCCCCGTCCAGGTCGCCGACGGCGATGCCGGCCCGCTCGGCCCAGCGGCCCTCGCGGACCACCCGGGTCAGCGGGGCCAGCCGCTTGACCAGGTGCAGCGCATGCGCGAGGACCCCTTCGGCGACGGCCCGGGTGCCGCTGTCCGGGGTGATGACGACGGCGATGCCGCGGGCGCCGGCTTCGTCCACGTCGACCAGGTCCACGCCGACGCCCGTGCGGGCCAGCACCCGCAGCCGGGGGGCGCGGGCCAGCAGGGCGGCGTCCACGACCGCGTCGGCGCGCACGATCGCCCCATCGGCCTTGGCCAGCTCCTCCGGGCCCGGCTGGGCCACGAACTCGACGGTGTCGCCGAGGACGCCGGTGACCAGGGCCGGATCGACGGTGCCGAGGGCGACCACCACCGGCCGGCGGCCGGTCACCGGCCCGCCTCCCGCGACGGGGGGTCCGGCTGGGTGCTGCTGGCCCGGATGACCAGTCGGGGCGCCACGAGGTGCTCGACCCCTGGGCGGTTCGGGGTGGCGATCCGCTCGAGCAGGCGGCGGGCGGCGAGCGCGCCCATGCCGGCGCTGTCGGGGTTGACCGAGGTCAGGGAGATCTGCCGGAGCTCGGCCAGGAAGGTGTCGTCGTAGCCGGTGACGGCCAGGCCGGCGGGCAGGTCGCGCCCGGCGTCGGCCGCGGCCGACATGGCGCCGACGGCGGCCAGGTCGTTGACGGCGGCCAGGGCCGTGACCGGGCGGCCGCCGTCCAGGAGGGCGGCCGCGGCGGCGTAGCCGCCGGCCTCGCTGAAGTCACAGGGCTGGACCACGATCTCGTCGGCGAGCCCGTGGCGGGTCATGGCCTCGCGGTAGCCGGCGGCCCGCTCCTCGGCGACCGCGCCGCCGGCCCCGCCGAGGTGCGCGATCCGGCGGTGGCCGCGCTCGACCAGGTGGTCGACCACCA
>Ga0126306_10001412_pt1 | contig 12855 bp, 15 predicted proteins | sample Plot27_FD_92592 | JGI IMG/M metagenome (GOLD analysis project Ga0126306, IMG submission 92592) | Serpentine soil microbial communities from UC McLaughlin Reserve, CA, USA - Plot27 | ecosystem: Environmental > Terrestrial > Soil > Grasslands | place: USA: UC McLaughlin Reserve, Lake County...
CAGCGCGAGCTGTTCGAGTACCTCACCAACCAGGCCGCGATCTCGATCGAGAACGTCGATCTGCACGAGGCGATCCAGCGCCAGGCCGTGACGGACGAGCTGACGGGGCTGTTCAACCACCGCCGCTTCCAGGAGGTGATAACCGCGGAGGTCGAGCGGACGCGGCGCTTCGGTCAGGAGCTGGGGCTGATCATGCTCGACATCGACAACTTCAAGCGCGTCAACGACACGTACGGGCACCTCCAGGGCGACGTCGTGCTGCGCGAGGTCGCACGCGTGCTGCGCGAGACGTCGCGCGAGATCGACGAGCCCGCCCGCTACGGCGGCGAGGAGATGGCCGTCGCGCTGCCGCAGACGGGCCTTCAGGGCGCCTACGAGTTCGCCGAGCGCGTGCGCCAGCGGATCCAGAACCTCCAGATGCCGCTGCTCGACGGCGACGGCACGCTGCGCGTGACGGCTTCGTTCGGCGCGGCTTCGCTCCCACATTCCGCCAAGATCGACAAAGATGCGCTCGTAGCCGCGGCCGACGCCGCGCTATACCGGGCGAAGAGATCCGGCAAGAACCGCACCGTCAAGGCCGAGTAGGCTGTTGGAGGTACTGATGGGACTGCTCGACGACGCCATCCGCGAGCACCTCGAGCTCAAGCGCCGCCACGGGGCGGACGCCGACGAGATCGCGCGCATCGAGGACGAGGCGCTGGGCGATCCGCGCAGCGGGGAGTTCGCCCGGCCCGAAGCCGAGCCCGAGGAGGCCCCGCTCGAAGAGGAGCTGCCGCCGGAGCCGCCCGCGCCCGCGGCCTACGCGGCCGAGCCGGAGCCGGAGCCGGAGGACGACGCGTGGCTCGACGACGACCGGATCGACGCGCCCGGCGGCCAGCCGCCGGCCGAGTTCGCGTCACCCGACGTCGAGCCCGAGCCCGAGGTGGTGCGCCCCGACGACGAGCCCGGCGCCGAGGGCGACGTGCTCGGGGAGACGCCGGACTTCCTCCAGGAGACGCCCGAGCACGACCGGCTCTGGTTCGAGCAGAAGCCGCCGCGGGACTTCGACTTCGACAACTAGGCGTTGACCGCCCGGCGCTACACGATGCTCGACGTCTTCACGTCGAGCCGGCTCCAGGGCAACCCGCTCGCGGTCGTGCACGACGCCGACGGCATCCCGGACGCCGTGATGCACGCGTTTGCGCGCGAGACGCGGCTGTCCGAGACCTCGTTCGTGCAGTCGCCGTCGGCGGCGGGCGCCGACTATCGCAACCGGATCTGGATGATGAGCGGCGAGGTCCGGTTCGCCGGCCACCCGTCGCTCGGCGTGGCGGCGGCGGTCGCGCGTGAGCGCGGCGAGGCCAGCGTCACGTACACGCAGGAGACGCAGGCCGGCCTGCAGCCGATCGACGTCGAGCTCGCCGGCGCGGCGATCCACGCCTCGATGCTCCAGGAGCCGGCCACCTTCGGGCCTGAGCTCGATCCCTCGGACGTGCTCGGCGCGGTCGGCCTGAGCGACGACGACGCCCACCCCGAGCTGCCGTGCCAGGCCGTCTCCACGGGCGCCTTCCACGTGCTCGCACCGCTGCGCGACGGCGCACTGCTCGCCGGCTTGTGGCCCGACTACGACCGCATCGCGAGCCTGCTCGCGCCCTACCCGGGCGGGCTCTGCCTGTATGTCGCCGCGGTCGACACGGACGCCGGCACGGCGCGCGCCCGCTCGTTCGCCACGCGCGCGGAGAGCGGCGAGGACCCTGCAACCGGCTCGGCGGCCGGGCCGCTCTGCGCCTACCTCGCGCAGCGCACCGGGCTCGACCGACTCACGGTCAGCCAGGGCGTCGAGATGGGCCGCGCCTCGCAGCTGGTCGCCGCGATCGAGGGCGACCGCGTGCGCGTCGGCGGCGACGCGGTTGTCGTAGCCGACGGCAGCGTGTTCCTGGACGCCTGATCGAAACGGCGCCGCCGGGCTTCACCGCGGGGCGCCGTGCGCCGATCTCCACACCACGCCACCGGCTTCCCAGGAACGGGGGAAGGCAGGAGGCTCGCCTCGCTCTCCGGACGAGGCGCACTGCCGGACCACGGCGGCGCGGGCGACCTTGCCCCGGTGCGCCCGCGCCGCCCCGGCAGCCACGAGATAGGCTCCCGCCGGACACGGTCGCGATGGAGGCGAGGGGAATCGAACCCCTAACTCCGGCATGCAAGGCCGGCGTGTTCCCGTTAGCACCACGCCCCCGGGCGCGGGCTAAAGGGTAGACACGCCGGCTCCGGGGCATCTGATCGCCATGGCCCTACCTCCTCCCACGCTCGACAACACCGTCGTGGTCACCGGCGCGTCCGCCGGGATCGGCGCCGAGCTCGCGCGCCAGCTCGCCAATCGCAACTACAACGTCGTGCTGGTCGCCCGCCGCGCCGCGCGGCTGCAGGAGCTCGCCGAGGGCTTGCGGCTCACGCACGGCGTCCACGCCGATGTGGAAACGTGCGACCTGGCCGACGCGGACGCGCGCGGCGAGCTGGTCGAGCGGCTGCGGGCGGGCGAGCGCGCGATCGCCGGCGTCTGCAACAACGCCGGCTTCGGATCCGTCGCCCCGTTGCTGGAGTCCGACCTCGAGCGCGAGCGGCAGATCGTGCGGCTCAACGTCGAGGCCGTGCAGCAGCTGACCGGCGCGTTCCTGCACGACATGGTCGACCGCGGGGCGGGCGCGATCCTGAACGTCGCCTCGACCGCGGCGTTCCAGCCGCTGCCCGGTTTCGCGAGCTACGCGGCGAGCAAGGCGTTCGTGCAGTCGTTCTCGGAGGCCGTGCACACCGAGCTGACCGGTACGGGCGTGAGCGTCACGTGCCTGTTCCCCGGCTTCACGCGCACGGAGTTCGTCGAGAACCCGGGCGCCGAGGGCGCCGAGTCGACGATCCCCGGCTTCCTCTGGATGGAGGCGCCGGACGTCGCGCGGGTCGGGATCGACGCGATGCTGGCGGGACACCGGACGGCGATCCCGGGCATGAAGAACCGCGCGCTGATGCTCAGCGGCCGGATGACGCCGCGCACCGTGCTGCTTCCGCTCGTGCGCCAGGTGACGCGGCGGCGCTAGGCGGCCTCTGCCCGCGCGGCGGTCAGCAGCTCGCCCGCCACGCGATCGGCGGCGCCGGCGGTGCCGCCGAGCAGCCGGCGCGCGAGCTGCGCGCGGCGGAAGTAGAGCGGTGCGTCATGCTCCCACGTCGCGCCGATGCCGCCGTGGACGGAGATCTGGGTGCGCGCGGCGTGGTCGAGCGCCTTGCCGGCGGCGAGCCGGAGCGCGGACGCGGCGAGCGCGAACTCGTCCGGCTTGTCCTGCGCCGCCCAGCCGGCGTAGTACATCAGCGAGCGGGCGTTGTCGAGCCCGCGCAGCATCTCGACGAGCTCGTGCTTGACGGCCTGATAGGAGCCGATCGCGCGCCCGAACGTGTGGCGCTCCTTGGCGTAGGCGACGCTGACCTCGAGCGCGACCTCGATCGCTCCGATCGCCTCGGCCCCGATCAGCGCCTGGGCGATGTACCACGCGGACGCCGTGTCGCGCTCGCCCAGGTCGAGCGGCGTGGCCGGCGCGCCGTCGAGCTCGACGTGGCCGAGCGAGCGCGTGACGTCGTAGACCGTCGCCGGCTCGATCGTCGCGTCCGCCGCGGCGACGAGCGCGGCGCGGCCGTCGTCGAGCACGACGGCGAGGTGGTCGGCGCCCGGCGCGTCCGGCACCCAGGAGACCGTGCCGGTGACCCTGCCGTCCGCGAACGACGGCGCCGGCGCGCGCGTGATGCCGATCCGCGGCTCGACGGTCCAGCCCTCGCCGAGGTCGGTCGGCGGGCGCGCCGGAACGTACGCGGCGCGCTCGGCGCCGGCGGCGAGCGCGGCGACGACCTCCGCCGGGCCGCCGCGGTCGAGCAGGAACGTCGCCGGCAGGTGGCCCAGCAGCGGCACGCTCGCGAGCACGCGGCCGAGCTCCTCGAACACGATCATCGCCTCGAGCGCGCTCAGCTCCGCGCCGCCGTTGGCGTCGGACACCAGCAGCCCGGGCCAGCCAGCCTCGACCGCGGCCGGCCAGAGGTCCGGCAGCGCCGCGCCGTCGAGCGCCTCGCGCGCCGCCGCGACGGTCTTGACGCGCGCGAGCGTGCCGCGCGCGGCCTCCTTGAGGAACTCCTGCTCGTCGGAGAGGGCGAAGTTCATGCGACAGCCTCCCGTTCCTTCGCCCGCAGCTCGCTGAACGGGATCCCCTTGTCGAGTCGCGGCTCCGGCGGCAGGCCGAGCACGCGTTCGCCGACCATGTTGCGCAAGATCTCCTCCGTCCCGCCGGCCGACTTGAGCCCGGGCATGTCGGAGACCAGCTCGCCGAAGCGCTTGTCGGACAGCCCCGCGGGCCCGAGCACGTCGCAGATCAGGTCGCCGGCGGCGATCGCGGCACGGATCGTCGTGACCTTGGCGAGCGCGCCCTCGGCGCCCGGGATCTGGCCGCGCTGAAGCGACGTCAGCATGCGGTAGCCGGTGAACCGCAGCGCCAGAAACTCGGTCGCGATCGCGCCGAAGCGGTGGCGCGTCTCCGGGTCGCGCGTGCAGGCCTCGTCGTCGAGCAGCGCGTGCGCGAAGCGGTCGGCGCGCCAGCCGAAGCCCTCGCCGCCGAGCCCGATCGTCACGCGCTCGAACATCAGCGTCGTCAGGCCGACGCCCCAGCCGCCGTCGACCGGCCCGACCTCGGAGCCGGGCTCGAGCCGCACGTCGTCGAGGAAGACCTCGTTGAAGTGCGCCTCGCCCGAGATCTGGCGCAGCGGTCGCACCGCGACTCCGTCGGCGTCCATCGGCACGACGAACATCGTCAGGCCCTTGTGCTTGGGCACGTCGGGGTTCGTGCGCGCCAGCAGCAGGCCGAACGCGGCGTGTTGCGCGTTCGTCGTCCAGACCTTCTGGCCCGACAGCCGCCAGGAGCCGTCCTCCTGCCGCCGCGCGCGCGTCTGCACGCCGGCCAGGTCGGAGCCGGCGGCCGGCTCGGAGAACAGCTGGCACCAGACCTCGTCGGCCGTCAGCATCGGACCGAGAAAGCGCTGCTTCTGGTCCTCGGAGCCGTGCGCGATCAGCGTGGGGCCGAGCATCCCGACGCCGATGATGTCGAAGATCCCGGGCACGCCCGCGCGGCCGATCTCCTGGTTCACGACTACCTGCTGGAGCGGTCCGAGGCCGGCCCCACCGTACTCCGCGGGCCAGGTGACGGCGGCGAGGCGGTCCTCGGCCAGCCGCCGCTGCCACGCGCGCCGGGCCGCGACGGATGCGTCGTCGTCCCCGCGGCTGGCGGGCGCCTCGTGCTTGTGCTCTTCGAGCCAGGCGCGGACACGCGCGCGATAGTCGGCCAGCTCAGGCGTGTCGTTCAGGTCCACAGGCGGCTGCCTCCCATTGAACGTCGGAGTTCAGACGCGCACGCTACCGGATCGGTGTGGGACGATTCGCCGGACCACAGAGGGAGCGGCGATGGCAAGGTATGGCGGAATCGACCTAGGCGGGACGAAGATCCAGGCCGTCGTCACCGACGAGGCGCACGACGTGCTCGGGTCCGCGCGCCACCCGACGCCGACGGTCGGCGGACCGGCCGAGGTGACGCTGGCGCTGATCGCGGCGCTGCGCGAGGCCGCCGAGCAGGCCGGCGCCGGCCCGGGCGACCTGGCCGCGGTCGGCGTCGGCTCGCCGGGCGTCGTCGACGACGGGGCCGGAACCGTCACGAGCGCCCGCAACCTGCCCGGCTGGGAGGGCACGTACCCGCTCGCGGAGAAGCTCGAGGCCGCGTTCATGGCGCCGGTCGGGCTCTCCAACGACGTCAACGTCGCCACGAACGCCGAGTTCGAGCTCGGCGCGGCGAAGCCGTTCCGGTCGCTCCTCGGCGTCTTCTGGGGCACCGGCGTCGGCGGCGGCGTCGTGCTCGACGGCGAGCTGTGGGAGGGCCGCGGCGGCGCCGGCGAGATCGGCCACATGGTCGTGAAAAGCGACGGCCGCCGCTGCCCGTGCGGGCGGATCGGCTGCATGGAGGCCTACGCCGGCCGCGGCGCGATGGAGGCGCGTGCGCGCGAGAAGCTGGCCGACGGCGAGAAGACGGTGCTGTTCGAGATCATGGAGGAGAAGGGCAAGCCGCGCCTGGCGAGCGGGATCTGGGAGCGCGCGCTGGCCCGCGACGACAAGCTCGCGCACCAGATCGTCGACCGTGCGGTGGACGCGATCGGCGTCGCCGTGGCCTCGGCGCTGAACCTGCTCGACGTCGAGGCGGTAGTGATCGGCGGCGGCCTCGGCCTGCGGCTCGGCGAGCCCTACGTCGAGCGGATCCGCGACGCGATGATGCCGCACCTGTTCGCCGACCACCGCCCGCCCGAGGTGCTGCTCGCCTCGCTCGGCGACCTCGGCGGGGCGATCGGCGCGACGCTGCTCGCAGCCGAGCAGGCGCCGTTACCCCAGAGGTAATCGACGCGCTTCCGCGCGCGTGCGACCTTCCCGTCACACCAACGAACGGAGGTCGTGATGAGCACCGGATCAATCGCCGCCAGGTCGAGCCGAATCGTCCCCGGGCGGCTGCTGCGCGGCGCGCTGAGGGTCGACGCCGCCGTGTCGGCGGCCGCGGGCATCGCGTACGTCGCCGCGGTCGGGCCGCTGTCCTCGTGGCTCGGGCTGCCCGACGCGCTGCTGCTCGCCGCCGGCGCGCCGCTGATCGCGTGGGGCTCGGCGCTCGCGTATCTGGCCGTCGCGTCCGCGGCGATCTGGGCCGTGATCGCGCTGAACGCCGCCTGGGTGGCCGACTCGCTCCTGCTGCTCGCCGTCGACGGCTTCTCGCCGTCGCTCGCCGGCCAGGTCGTGGTCGCGCTCCAGGCCGCCGGCGTGGCCGGCTTCGCGGCGCTGCAGTACGCGGGCCTGCGCCGCTCCTGACGGCTAACCGCGCGCCTCGGCGATCAGCGCGTCGAGGCGCCGCCAGAACACCCGGCGCGCGACCGCGGTCGCGCGCTGCGGTCCGAGGTGGTCGCTCGCGCCCGGCGTGCTGATGACCTCGAAGCGGCGGCGCGCGCGGTCGGCGCCCGCGTAGATCGCCCGCGCGTCGCCGGGGTCGACCACGCCGTCGTCGGCGCCGCTGAGGACGACGAGCCGCGTTCGCTCGGGGATCCGGCCGGGATCGATCGCGGGGATCGCGAAGCGGATTCCCCGAAACGCCCGCCCCGGATAGATGCTGAGCACCGCGCGCGGCACCGGCAGCCCTGCGCTGCCGGCGATCGCCGCGTAGTCCGACGCGAGCGCGCCGCCGGCCGAGTGTCCGGCGACGACGAGCGAGTCCAGGTCGGCGTCGATCCCGTCGAGCGCCTCGCGCACCCCGACCAGCGCATTCCCGAGCACCTGCGGCGGCGGCTCGGCGATCGAGTCCTGATAGCGCGGGTAGATCACGGCGTTGCCGGCGCGGGCGAGATGCTCGATCCAGGGCGCGTAGAAGCGCGGCTCGGTCGCGCCCCAGCCGTGTAGGAACAGGACGAGCGGGAGCGGCCCGTCGGCGCCGGCGCGCTGCACGACGGTCACGCGACCAGGGCCCTCGCCGCCGTGCGCGTAGACGAGGTCGCCGCGGCGTTCGCGCTCCAAGCCGGGGTCGCCGCAACCGGCGAGCACTGCGGCGAGTACGGCTGCGAGCGCCCGCGCTCGCATCGCTACTCGTAGACGACGACGTCCGGCGACGGCCGCAGCCGCAGCACCTCCGCCGGCGACATCAGGCCCACGTCCTCCTCGTAGAACAGCTTGAAGCCCTGTTCGAACGTCTTGGCGGCGCGCGTGAACGCCTTGTATTTCGACACCTTCACCGGCTTGGTGCCGAAGCCGTCGGCGTTCAGCACCATCGCCAGCTCGTCGCGCCGCTTGAGCTGCGTGTCGTCGACCATGTCGTCGGTGAACTGGTGGACGATGAACAGCTTCTGGGGCAGCCGGTGGCGCGCCACGAGCTGCGCGAGCCAGGCCGACGTGGCGTTGACCTCGCGCGCGTCGACATGGCCGATCACCTGCCCCGGGACTTCGCCCTCCGTGACGCGCCACTCGGGGTCGAGCGCAAGCCCGACGTCCGGCTCGCGCAGCCAGCGCTCGAGCCGGACCGTCTCGGTGAAGAAGTCGGACCGGCCGGGCTGGATGTCGAGCAGCAGCAGCATCCGGTGGCGCCGCGCCGCGCGCAGGTAGCGCCGGATGACCGCGTTCGGCTGGCGGCTGCGGTACATCCCGTCCTCGCCTGCGTCGGCGTTGGCGATAACCGTGATGAGCTCCATCGCGGGCAGCACCGGGCGGCGCTCGCGCCGGTAGGCGCGCGCCTGCTGCACCAGGCGTGCGGCGGCGTCGTCCGGCTTGCCGATCCCGAGCGCGCCCAGCTCGCGTGACTGCGGGGCGCCGTAGTAAGCGACGATGCGGTTGTCGGGCAGCACGCGGCGGCCGCCGCGCGGCAGCTCGGGCGGCAGCGGCGGCTGCTCCGCCGCCGGCTGCTCGGCACGTGCCGCGGGCTTGTCGTCGCCGGAGAACGCGCCGCTCGCGACCGCCACGCCGAGCGGCACCGCCGCGAGCGCGCCGAAGGCGAGAAGCCGGCGGCGGAGGTAGTTGTGCTCCGGCGATCGCACTGCGCCGCCCTACCCGGCCTCGCTCCGCGCGAACCGGAATCCGCGGTCGAGCAGCCGCTGCGCCTGGCGCCCGGGGTCGCGCGAGCGCAGCAGGACGACGCCGAGCCGCGTGCGCCCGCGGCGGGCGGTCGCGACGAGGCAGCGGCCCGCCGCGATCGTGTAGCCGGTCTTGATCCCGGTCGTGCCGCGATAGCGCTCGCGCAGCAGCGGGTTCGTGTTGTAGAGGTAGAGCTTGCGGCCCTTGATCGGGAACGGCAGCACGGCCGAGCGGCGCCGCACGATCCGTGCGAGCCGCGGCGTGCGCAGCACGGCGCGCGCCAGCGCCGCGAGGTCGCCGGCGCACGAGTGGTCGGCGTCGTCCAGCCCGCTCGGCGACGAGAAGCGCGTGCAGGCGAGCCCCATCGCGGCGGCGCGCCGGTTCATCATCCGCACGAACCGCAGCACGCTGCCGCCCGCGGCGCGCTGCGCAAGCGCGATCGCGGCGTCGTTGCCCGACGGCAGCAGCAGCCCGTGCAGCATCTTCTCCACGCCGATCAGCTTGCCACGCGGCAGCAGCCCGACGCCCGAGCCGCGGTAGCGCAGCGTCGCGGGCGTGATCCGCACCCGGCCTCCGCGCGGAACTCGATCGGCGACGACCAGCGCGGTCATCATCTTCGTCAGCGACGCGATCGGCAGTACGCGCGACGGCTGCCGGCGCCACAGCACGCGGCCGCTGTTGACGTCGAACAGCAACCCCGCGCGCGGCGGATGGTCGAAGCGCACGCGCAGCGCGTCGTACGGCTGGTCGAGCCGGACCGCCAGCGGCGCCGGAGCCGTCCCGGTGCTGCCGAGCGACGCCGGCCCGGCCGTCGGCAGCGGCGCCGGCGTCGCCGCCGCGGGCGTCGCCGGCCGCACGGCGCGGTCGTCGCCGAGCAGCACGACCGCGACCGCGACGAACGCGGCGACGGCGGCGAGCAGGGCGATCCGGCGGCGCCAGTACATCGCCCTAGCGGTCGTCGGGCGGCGTCGCCAGCGCGCCGATCACCCCGAACGCGAACAGGCCGAGGATCGCGATCGACACGACGACGAGCACGTCGGGTCCGGAGGTGAAGAGCACGAACAGCGTGAGGAAGAAGAGCACGCCGATGAACAGCAGCGCGACGCCCATCACGACGGTCCGGCTCACCGGCGGCCGACCTCCTCGATCTGCGCGCGGCGCTTGCGCTCGTCGGCGAACAGCTTGATCGCGAGCAGCCCGAACGCGAAGCCGCCGATGTGGGCGAAGTAGGCGACGCCGCCTCCCTCTCCCACCGTGTTGAGGTTGAAGTAGCCGAACAGCACCTGCTGCACGAACCAGAACCCGAGGATCACGGGCGCCGGCAGCTCGATGATCGTGAAGAAGAACACGATGAAGATGACCGTGATCACGCGCGCGCGCGGGAACAGCAGCAGGTAGCCGCCGAGCACGCCCGCGACCGCGCCGGAGGCGCCGAGGTTCGGGATCTGCGAGTCGGGGTCGATCGCGATCTGGAGCGCGGCGGCCGCGAGCCCGCCGAGCAGGTAGAAGAGAAGGAACTTCACCGGGCCCATCGAGTCCTCGACGTTGTTGCCGAAGATCCACAGGAACAGCATGTTGCCGCCCAGGTGGAGCAGGCCGCCGTGCATGAACATCGCGGTGAAGAGCGTCAGCCAGGTCGGCGCGGTCGGAGCGGCGCAGCCCTCGACGCCGACCTGATCGCCCGGGTTCGTGACCTCGAACGGGATCTCCGCGTAGTCGTACAGGTGGCAGATGTAGTGCTCCGAGCTGGGGTCGCCGAGCGTGATGCCGCCCCGCTGCCAGAAGAAGTAGGCGATCACGTTGAGCGCGATCAACGCGACGGTGACGGCCGGGAAGCGCAGCGTCGGGATGTTGTCCTTGAGCGGGAACATCTAGCCCGCGATTTCCTCCAGCCGCTTCCAGTCGCCCGCCGTGACGATGCCGAGCAGCTTGCCGTCGCGGAACACCAGCGTGTCGCCCTCCTGGACGCTCTGGTCGAACGCGCCGCCGATGTTGCCGGTGTGCGTGACGAGCACGGTGGCGGAGCCGGCGGGCGGGGTGGTCATCGCGCGCAGCTTGCGGATCCGGCGCTCGTCGTCCGCGGCCGTGCCGGTCACCCCCGGCGACACGAGCGTCCTGTCGATCTCGGTGCGGCCGAAGGCGAGCTCGGCGGTCTCCTTGGCGCGGCAGAGCGGGCTGGCGCGCACGTCGTTGACCGGCACGCCGAGCGCCTCGATGTCACGGCCGATCCGGCGCGCCTGCTCGCGCCCCTCCGCGTTCAGGTTGCGCTGCTGCGCGCAGTCGCCCAGCACCTCGACACGGTCGGTCGTGGTCTCGGTGATCGCGTGGCGCATCACGAGCACGACACCGCCCTGCGCGATTGCGTCGGCGAGCGCCTTCTCCCTTGTCGTCGCCTCGGGCGCGTCGTCGCCGCAGCCGGCCAGAACGATCAGCGCGAGGAGGCAGGTCAGCGCGCGGCGCACGCCGGGAGGCTAACCGGCGGCCGCGGCGAGCGGGCCGGCACCGGGGCGGGACTGCTTCACATGCTCGTCCGCGTGGTAGCTCGAGCGCACGAGCGGGCCGGCGGCGATGTGGTCGAAGCCGAGCTCGTACGCGGCCCGCTCGAGCGCCTTGAACTCGTCCGGGTGCCAGTAGCGCACGACGGGCAGGTGGCGCTCCGACGGCCGCAGGTACTGGCCGACGGTGAGCACCTGCACGCCCTGCTCGTGCAGCTGGCCGAACGCGTCGACCATCTCGTCGTGCGTCTCGCCGAGGCCGACCATCAGGCCGGACTTCGTCGTCACCTCGTCGCCGCCCATCTCCTTCGCGTTGCGCAGCACGCGCAGCGACCGCGCCCAGGCGCCGCCGCGGCGCGCGAGCGGATAGAGCCGCGGCGCGACCTCGACGTTGTGGTTGAAGACGTCGGGCCGCTCCGCGATCACCTTGGCGAGCGGCATCTCCTCGCCGCGGAAATCGGGCGTCAGGCACTCGACCTTGCACCACGGCGCCTGCATCCGGATCGAGCGGATCACGCCGCACCAGACGCCGGCGCCGTAGTCCGGCAGGTCGTCGCGGTCGACGGACGTGATGACGGCGTGACGCAGCCCCATGCGCGCGACGGAGCGCGCGACGCGCAGCGGCTCGAGCGGGTCGTTCCAGGTCGGCTTGCCGGTCTTCACGTTGCAGAAGCCGCAGCGGCGGGTGCACGTGTCGCCGAGGATCATGAACGTCGCGGTGCCGCGCTCCCAGCAGTCGCCGACGTTCGGGCAGGCGGCCTCCTGGCAGACGGTGTGCAGGCCCTCGGAGCGGATCATCTCGCCCAGCTCGCGGTACTTCCTGCCGCCCGGCGGCGGGACCTTGAACCACGCCGGCTTGCGCCCGCGGAACGGCTCGGTGTCCGTTCCCAGCACCTTCGTCACGTCCATTCCGCCGGGGTTCGCGCGCGAGCGCGTGACGTGCAGCCGGGTGCTCACGCCGTCGAGAGTACCCGGTGCGCGGCGAGGCGCCGCGGGGAGACGATGCGCTGCCGCAGCCCGTGCGCCTCCGAGTAGGCGTAGGCCACGCGCTTGCGCATGCACGGGAGCGTGCGGGCGCGGCCGGTCTCGAGCGCGACCGAGGTCATGCGCACGTCCGGCAGGCCGCAGGCGGTGACCTGGTGGAACGGCTCGACGTCGTTGTCGACGTTTATAGCGAAGCCGTGCGCGCTGACGCCGCGCGACACGTGCACTCCGATCGAGGCGATCTTGCGGTCGTCGACCCAGACGCCGGTATAGGCGGCGCCCTCGTGGTCGCGCCCGCGCGACTCGATGCCCTCCTCTGCGAGCGCGGTCACGATCGCGCGCTCCATCGTGGCGACGAACTCGGGGATGTCGGGCGCGTGCATGATCGGGTAGCCGACCAGCTGGCCGGGGCCGTGGTAGGTCAGCTTGCCGCCGCGCCTGGTCTGGACCACGTCGATCCCGCGCGCGCGCCAGAAGTCCGCGCCGAACGGCAGGTCCGACGCGTCCGAGCGGCGGCCGAGCGTGTAGACGGCGGGGTGCTCGAGGAGGAGCAGGAGCTCGGGCAGCGCGCCGGCGATGACCTTGTCGCGGAGGCGCTCCTGCAGCTCGGCGGCGTGGCGGTATTCCACGGTCCCCAAGTGGCAGGTCCAGAGCTCTCGCATGGCTGGCTCCATGGTACGCGGGCCGACGAATGTCGTCTCATGCTCCTATGGGCCGCACGAGACGACAGTCGTA
>Ga0126306_10001413_pt1 | contig 12848 bp, 14 predicted proteins | sample Plot27_FD_92592 | JGI IMG/M metagenome (GOLD analysis project Ga0126306, IMG submission 92592) | Serpentine soil microbial communities from UC McLaughlin Reserve, CA, USA - Plot27 | ecosystem: Environmental > Terrestrial > Soil > Grasslands | place: USA: UC McLaughlin Reserve, Lake County...
GCAACAACCCTGGGGTGTCGACTGGAGCATTGGGACAGCAGAATTCGAACGCCATCGGGACCTGCCCTAACTCACTTCCCTAACTCCTAATCTCGCCGTCTTGATAGGCGAAGGCCGGGGGCGACCACCCCGGCCTTTCGTCTGATGGGCCCTGCCCGCGCCAGATCTGCCGATCCGCGCCCATCTAGCCAAGGCCTGGAACCGGTCGGCCGTCTCGTGAGCACCTACGTCACGTGCTTCTTGCTCCGGCAACGGGTCGTTGCGACAACTGCGACTAACCCGGATGTTTCAGTAAGTCTTCGCGCAAAGTCGCGGATGTCATCGGCGAAGAAGTCCGTGGCGAGGTGTCCGCGCCCCTGGGGGCGTGAGCTCAGCGGATCGTGATCTCGCCCATGTCGATGGCGACCAGTAGCGGCTCCGGAACGAGCTGGTAGTCGCCCTCCCACGCGTAGCCCCGTCGCGTGGTGGGGATGGTGATGCCGTCGACGTTGCGGTAGTCGGTGGCGTAGAGCAGCCCGGTCGCCCCGCCCAGGATGTCGATCGTGAAGTCATGGCGGCGCAGCAGTCCATCCGGGCCGAAGCACGAGATCTGCTGGCGGGCGTGGCTTGTGACGTGATCGGGGAACGTCACTTGCAGCCGTCGCCACGTTTCACCGTCGACCTCGATGGGGGCGATCTCTTCGGTGACGAACCCGGGCGAGGTGTAGAGGAACGGCGTATTCAGATACGTCCACAGCGCCTCGCCGGTGAAATAGGCGAGATGAATGTCGTCCCATGGGGTCTCGAGCTGATGACCGTCAAACGACCTCTCGGGGTCGTCGCGTGCGTCGATCAGCGCGCCGACACGGCTCTGGATCTCGACTCGTCGAGGCTCGAAGACCGACCGCTTGTCTTGACCGACGAAGTCCAACGTCAGCCGCTCCCGCGTGGTGTCCACCTCAAAGCGAACGTCCTTGAGGGCGTCACCCTTGCCCTTGACATGCCAGATGGCGCCAGTAATGGAGGCATCGACGGTGATCGACTTGACCTGGGTCCATCGGTCCCAGCCGCCGTGCGCGGCGACGGCGGTTGCGAGTAGATCGTTCATTTCTCCTCCTTGTAGTTCGTCGCATAGGTGAGGATCACCGACCCGTTCTCCAGCCGCCTCACGTCGATGAGCCTGAGGTCGAGCGCCGAGGTGTCGACGTCCTCGAACAGCCGTTGGCCGGCTCCGGCCACGACGGGCATGATCCAAAAGTGGAACTCGTCGATCAGGTGGTCTCGCACGAGCGTGTCGTCGAAGCGGCTGGTGCCGTATTTGATGAGGTCCTTGCCGGGCTGGTCCTTCAGCCGCGCGATCGCGGTGGATGGGTCGGGCCCGAGGAGGGTGACATTCCATTCCGTCTCGCTCAGTGATCGCGACGCGACGTACTTGGGCATCGCGCTGATGAGGTCGATGTAGGGGCTGCCCGCGGTATGGCCCCAGTTCGCGAAGAACGCCTCGTACGTCACCCGGCCCATGACGAACGCGTCGTAGTTCCCCAGTTGCTCGATGGACAACGCCGTGGACTCGGCGTCGAAGTTCGCCCACCGCTCGGGCGCTTCGATGACACCATCGAGCGAGACGAGCGTCGACTCGATCAGCTTGCGCATGTCGTTTCCCTCCCTCGAGTGGTTGGTCCCGGATCACGTGGGGTGATCTTCGGGAGGACGACGAATGGCGCGCGCCGTAACCGGACACGCCCTAAGAGATTTCCAGGTCCTCGATTCGCCGCTCGAAGGACACACGTTCGGCGGGGCTCCGAGCTAGCGCAATGGCGCGCTCGTAGTGCTCCCGGGCCGCGGCGCGGCAGCCGGCCCGCCGATCGAGGTCAGCCCGGGCTGCCCAGTAGAAGGGGTACCGGGACAGCTTCCGCTCGCCGACCAAGGCGATCAGCTCGCGGCGGCCCTCGTCGACGCCGTCTCGTTCGGCCCGGGCCAGCGCGCGGTTCAGCGCAACGATCGGGCTCCCGGACTGTTCGGCGAGGACCTCGTAAAGGCCGACGATCCGCTCCCAGTCGGTGTTCTGGATCGACGGCGCGATCGCGTGCTCGCAGGCGATGCCGGCCTCGAGATGCCAACGGGACATGTGATCGCCGGTGGCTGCTCGGGCGAGGTGCATCAGACCGCGCTCTATGCGGGCCCGGTCCCAGCGGCTCCGGTCCTGGTCCTCGAGGGGAACGAAGACACCGTGCTCGTCGAGACGGGTCGACAGGCGCGCGATGTCGAAGCAGAACAAGGCGGCCAGCGCGTGCGCGTCCGGATGTGCCGTCGGCCTAGCGTCCAGCAGCAGTTCGGTGAGTCGCAGGGCGTCCTCGCATAGGAAGGGACGCACTGGGTCCTGCGCGTTGCTGCCGTGGTAGCCCTCGTTGAACAGCAGATAGAGCGAGCGAAGGACAGAGTCCCGCCGGGTGTCGACGTCAGGCAGGTCGTCCACGTCTGCCAACCGGCCCAGCTGACGCAGTCGGCCGCGACCCCGATGCAGGCGACGGTCGATGGTCTGGGTGTCGACCAGGAACGCCTGAGCGATCTCCTTAGGGGACAGACCACACAGCCACCGCAGGATGAGGGTGACGTGCGTCTCGCGGTTTAGGCGAGGGTCGCAAACCGCGAACATCATTCCCAACTGGCTAACGCTCTCGGCGGCGGGGGCCAGCGCCGCCTCGATCGTGGCGGTCAGCGCCGTCGTCGTCGCCAGCTCGGGCAGGAATGACCTGTGCCGCTGCTCCCGGCGGATGATGTCGATAGCCCGGTTGTGGGCGGCCCGGATGATCCACGCCTTCGGGTCCTGCGGCAACCCGAAGCGCCACGCGTGCATGGCGCTCACGAGCGCGTCGTGGACGACGTCCTCGGCGAGCGGGATATTGGACGGACCCAGGACCCGCGTCAGCGCGCTCACCAGGTGCGCGTACTCCTTACGGAACAGGTCCTCGACAAGCTCCGTCGATGAGGCCGTTGCGGGCTCGTCGTCCACGAGCGTCAGATCAGATTGTCCTGGACCGGCCGCACCTCGACGGATCCATCGAACTCGTAGGTCGGGCACGTGCGTGCCGCCTCGACGGCGTCTTCTAGTGAGGCGGCTTCGATGATCATGCTGCCGGTCACGAGGTCCTTCGACTCGGCGTACGGACCGTCGGTCACCACGCGCTCGTGGCCCCGGACGGTAGCCCCCGGGTTGTCGAGCGCGGTTCCGGCGTTGCGCCGACCCTGCCTGGCCAGCTCATCGGACCAGCGGTACCACTTCTCGACGTGGGCCTGAAGCTCCGCGGGCGACAAGTCATGTTGTGAGACCGCGCCCCCGCGAAAGATCAACATGAACTTGCTCCGAAGAGCGTGTTCCTCGCCTCGAGGTTCCGACACCACGGACCGACGGTATCGGCTGCCGGGCCTTAAGCCGGCTGCCGTCAGGGAGCTGAGTCCGCGAAGAGGCCCTCCTGGTGGGAGAAACTGCGCTTGTCGAAGGCTGCAGAAGCCCAACCAGGAGGGCACTTCTTAGATGAAGCGTAGGTGCATTCGTCCGCGGGTGAAGGTGACCGGTGGCGGTCGGGTCTGACGAATCATTCCGGGGCCTGACCGAGGGCCTGTCGGTGGCGATCGCGCCGACCAAGCAGCGCCGGCGGGGCCATGACCGGGGCCAGGTGCTGGTCGATCTGGCGGTGATGATCGCCGATGGCGGCGAAGCGATCTCGGATCTGGCGATCCTGCGGGACCAACCCGGCCTGTTCGGTGAGGTGGCGTCGAACCCGACGGCGTGGCGCACCCTGGAAGCCATCGACGACGACGCGCTGGCCCGCATTCGTGAGGCACGCGCGCAAGCGCGGGCGGCGGTTTGGGCTGCGGGTGCCGATCCGGGGTTCTACGTTATCGACATCGACGCCACCCTGGTCGGTTCGCACTCCGACAAGGAGGGGGCGGCCCCGACCTACAAGCACGGGTTCGGGTTCCACCCCCTCAACGGCTATCTGGACGGCACCGGGGAGGGCTTGGCCGGGCTGCTGCGTCCCGGCAACGCCGGATCGGGCACCGCCGTCGATCATCAGATCGTCCTCGATGACGCGCTCGCGCAACTGCCCGTCGATCCCGCCGTGGTCAAGGTGATCGCCCGCACCGACACCGCCGGCATGTCGCACGGGTTCCTGGACGCCTGCCGCCAACGCCAGGTCCGCTTCATCGTCGGGCACTCCCTGACCGCCGAGATCGCCACCATCGTGGTCGCCGTCCCCCAACGCCGCTGGCAGCCCGCGATCAGCGCCGACGGCACCGAGTGGCGTGATCACGCCGAGGTGTGCGAGATCACCGATCTGGTCGACCTGTCGGGCTGGCCGGCAGGGACCCGGATGATCGCCCGCCGCGAAGACCCCCACCCCGGCGCCCAACTCACCTTCACCGACGTAGACGGGCACCGCTTCCGGGTGTGCACACCGACCACGCCGACGCAGACATCGCCTACCTCGAAGCCCTCTACCGGGGACGAGGCCGAGCCGAGCGCCGCATCTGTGACAACAAAGACACCGGGCTGGCCAACCTGCCCTCGGCGTCGTTCGCCATCAACCAGGCCTGGGTCGAGCTCACCCTCATCGCCAGCGACCTGCTCGCCTGGTCCCGGCTGCTGCTCGTCGACGACGACCTCGCCGACGCCGAACCCAAACGGCTGCGCTACTGCCTGCTGCACACCGCCGGCCAGCTCGTGCACACCCGCCGCCAACGCTGGCTGCGCCTCGCTGACGACTGGCCCTGGACCGACCAGCTCATCGCCGCCTTCGACCGGCTCCACAACCTGGCCCTGCGCGTGTAGTTCCCGCCAGCGCGGTCCATCGGCAACCGCAGCAGCACACCCAGCCGGACAACCAAGAATGCGTCCCGATCCCTGCTTCAGCGCGGCCCGACACCAGCGCCGAACCCGACCACCGGCGACGCTGCCACCGTGCATTCCTCAACGCGAGGCCAGACGAGCTATTGAACGGTCTGAGCCTAGGACTAGCGCGATCGCGCCGACTTTCACAACCGCCAACGCGTTGAACCCGGCGTCTCTTCGGCGGTACCGACTGCGGTCGCGGTGCGCGGCTTGACTTCGTAGACGAACCACGGCGGCGGTCCGAGCGTCGGCGCGTTGAACGGTGCGGTGATGCCGGTTCCCGAGTCGTCGGGCTGCGCGGGCCATCCGCTCTTCGCCCACAACGCCGCGATCTCGGCCACGATCGTCGGGTCGGTCACGCGGCGGGCTTCGCCTGAGACCATCACGTCGAAGCCTGTCGTGGCGACACTGATCGTGCAGCGCGGGTCGCGTGCAACGTTCTTCGCCTTACGGGTGCGTTCGCCGGTCTGGAACCAGCATGAGCCCGCGTGCCAAAGCGCGCCCACACTCGTCACGTGCGGGCTTCCGTCGGCGTTCAGGGTCGTCAGCCAGAACGTCGAGCGGTTCGGCGAGCGCGGGTCGTCGTGCGTCAGGAGGTCGGCGAGCTGCGTTTCAACTTGGGACCACTCGATCGTGGGCAGCCCATCGGCCTCACCAAGGTTTGTTGTTTTCATAGTTCTTGAGACTCCACCCCTACCCGAAACTCATCGCGAGCCTGTCAGCGCGTCCCATCGCTCTGGTTGGAGTCATACCCATCATGCAGGTCTCAGCTACACCAAACCTTTCGGTGCGCGACATCGCGTCTGACAACCGCGGCTGGCGGCGCATAACTGATGCCGATCTGCCGATTCGGCTACGCGCGCGCTCGCTTGACCACGATCCTGCGAGCGGAGTGCTTCGCATCATGCTCGCTTCCGCTCGAGGCCCTCGAAACATTGAGGCACCCACAGGAGCCATCGTTGAAGGCCGAGCGTAACATCGAGCAATGACCCTCGCTCGTCCTCCTGTCGTCAGCCAGACCGAGTGGGACGGGGCTCTCGCTGCCATAACCAAGCGCGAACCGGCCGTCGCCACCGCGATGCACGAGCTCGCCGCCGCCAGGAAGCGCATGCCGATGGTGCGGGTCGAGCACGACTACCGCTTCGAGGGTTCCGACGGGCGGCGGTCCCTGCCCGAGTTGTTCGACGGGCGCAGGCAGCTCATCCTCTACCGGTTCTTCTTCGAGGAGGGCGTCGACGGCTGGCCCGACGCCGGGTGCCCTGGCTGCTCATCTGTCGCCGACGGTATCCCCGATCTCGGCCTGCTACATGCTCGCGACATCACCTTCGCCATGGCATCGCCGGCACCCCAGGCGAACCTACGCCACTACGCCGAGCGCATGGGTTGGACCGACGTGCCCTGGTACACGATTTGCACCGAGCGCTTCTCCGCTGACTTCGGGGTCGAGGAGTGGTTCGGCCTCAACGTCTTCCTGCGCGACGGCGACGATGTCTACCGCACCTACTTCCTCCAACACGGGCCGATGGTTCAAGGCATCGGCAGCATCTGGAGCATGTTTTCCCTCACGCCCTACGGCGGGCAGTCCGACGACGAGGACGTGCCCGACGGCTGGCCGCAGGCGCCGCGGTCGTTCTGGTACCGCCGTCACGACGAGTACGACGTTCCGCCGCCGTCGGCCAGCGGCGACGACGAGGCCAGCGCCGACCATCCCTAACAGGCCGCGGAGTAGAACCCCCTTCCGGGCGACCCCTTCGATGAGAGGAGGTGAAGGACGCAGCTCGACGGGTGCGCCGCGCGCAAGACCGCTCGGAGGTGGCTGAGCAACTGCGGATGCAGACGACGAACCGGAGCAGTCGTAGCGCCCAGATCTGCCTGAGTGAGTCGGAGGTGGCGCTGTGGGGCTCGTAGCGTCGGTGGAGCGCTGGCGGTCGTCGCTCACGAACTGCCTGCCGTCGCTGGCTGGGGCTGGCTTCCGGTAACGAGATGCGGGATCGCTGGTGCTCCGCCGCGGTGTGGCTCGAAAGAGGACAGCAGCTCGCCATCTCAAATCAGGAGTGCCCACCGCGGTCCACCCGTCCCTGAGGTTCTGGAGGATCACGATGGTGATGATCGGTATCGACCCGCACAAGGGCCCCCCACACGGCGGTCGCGATAGACGACCGCGAGCAGGTGTTGACCGAGCGGCTGGTGCGGGCCACGCACGGGCAGGTACCCGAGTTGGTGGCGTGGGCCGACCAGCTCGGCAATGGGGATCGGATCTGGGCGGTCGAGTCCGCCGGTGGGCCTGGCTACCTGCTAGCCCAGCAGCTCCTCGCCGCCGGTGAAACGGTTGTGGACATCCCAGCCACCCTGGCGTCACGGGTGCGGCTGCTTGGGCTCGGGACGCTCGGACAACAACGACTCCAACGATGCTCGGTCGGTCGCCATCGCCGCCCTGCGGGCCGACAGGCTGGTGTGGGTCCGGGTCGAGGACCACGCCACCGTGCTGCGGCTGCTGTCCCGCCGCCATACCCAGTTGGCGTGGGCGCGGAACAAGACCGCGTGTCGGCTTCATGCTCTGGTCGCTGACCTGGTGCCGGGCGGGATCAGCAAGGAAGTCGTGGCTTCCCAGGCCTTGGCGTTGCTCGAGGGTGTCGCGCCGGCCTGGATGCGCGACGGGCCGCCGTACCTATCGCCGGAGATGGTCGTAGTTCCCGCGCAATAGATCGTCGGCGGCGTCGTCACCGCGCCGATTCTGGCGCGGTGCCGGCCCATCGTAAGGGCGTCGGTGCACGTGGGAGGCGTGTGACCCTCGCTGGGCAGATGTCTTGGACGTGCCCAGTCCGCTGTTCTTTGTCCGCGACGGGTCGGCGGTCAGCCAGCACGGACCGTTCGGTCAACCTGGTGGACGAAAGGAGAGGCCGCGGGCGGCGAGTGCCTGGCGGAGGATCGTCAGGGCACGCGGGCCGAAGCCGTGCAGGGTCAGAAGGTCGTTCTCCGTGTAGTCAGCGAGCTGGCTCAACCGAGTGACGCCGATGCCAGCGAGGGCTCTCGTCGCCGGAGCGCCGATCTTCGGAAGCTCGTCGTCCACTTCAGTCACACTCGCCTGCACCCGGTGTCCACGAGTAATGCCCTTGGTCGGGTTCACCGGCGCCGGTTGCCCGGCGTGTCAAAGCGGACGTCTCCCGGCGATCTTCAGGAGGAGGTCGGCCACGGGTGCTTCGACGACGTCGGCGCCGTCGCCCATCGACCATTCGCAGTCTCTCGCCACGAGGCGTCGGCCGGTGAGGTCCACACCGAAGAAGGCGAGGCCGCACGCGTCGAGGTTGGCGAGCACGAGTTCCACCCGCTTGACCGGAGTTCGTGGCAACCCGAGCGGCTCGGTGATGTCGAGGCCTGGATGACGTCGTGGCTCAATGCGCCGGCTTGCCCTCCGCCCGGCGGCTGCCAGGGATGCGTGACGTTTTCGGCCAGGCTGGCAAGCAACTCCGCGTCGCTGTACTGAGCGGTGTCGCGTTTGGCGAGCACGTCGCAGGCGGCGTTCCAGTCGCCCGCGGCAGCGGCCACCCCGGCCATCACTGTCTCAGGTGTCAGGCGGTACGCGGCAGTGATGTGCGCGACCACTTCTCGCACACGCCACCCCTTGCACAGGCTGTGGTGAGCCCACTGCTCTTCCGTCAGTTCGCTCAAGAGCCCGACGAGGCGGCGGCGTTCAGCGACGGTCGCCTCGAAGAGGGGATCGAAGGTGGACTCGGTCATCGGGGCTCCTCGAGTGCTCGGTTCACACCGGTACTACGAGCCGGTCCCCCCGAATTCGTCGCCCTTGTTGGAGTCGCGCGATCAGCGTGCCGGTGACAACCGCCCGGGTAGCCCGAAGTCGGCGAACCGGTCGGCCGTGAACAAGAAGGTGTGGACGGCCGAGATGCGCACACCCCGAGTCTCGACCAGCACCAACCCGAACGGCTCTAGGAGTCCGTCGGATCCCGGCCGATACTGCCCGAAGGTCGCCGTCGCGTTCGCGGCCTTCCGGGCAGCCAACAGGCGGGCACCGGCACAGCCGCCGGACGCGAAGAGTGTCACAGCGTCGTCGCGACCTTGCGTCCAGAACGCGAACGGCGGCATGGAGGTCTGCACGTCGTCGCGCAATAGCTGCGCCAACGCCGACACGTCATGGCTCTCGAAGGCACGGACGTAGTTCGCAAGGAGAGCCCGCTGAGCAGCGTCCTCAGCGTCGAAAGGGTCGGCTGGGTTCGGCCTTGCGGCGGCCAGCGCACGGCGGGCACGCGTCAGTGCGCTGTGCACGGACGTGGCCGAGCTCCCGAGGACCGCGCCAGCCTCGTCCGCGCTGAACCTCAGCACGTCCCGCAGCACAAGCGCCGCGCGCTGTTGCGGCGACAGGTGTTGCAGGGCGGCGACGAACGCCAGCCGCACGGTGTCCCGGCGGGCGACCTCGTCGGCGGGATCCGCCACTGGTTCCACCCACCGCGCCGCCGGTTCCGGCGGGCCGATCGGCTCGCCCGCACGAGCAGTTGCGGACATGTCCATCGCCAGGCCCCGCCGAGGCGCTGCACGAAGGCGATCGAGGCAGAGGTGGTGCGCGATGCCGAACACCCACTGCCGCAACGATCCTCGACCGCTGTCGAACTGATCGCGGCGCTCCCAGGCTCGCAACAGAGCGTCCTGCACCGCGTCCTCGGCATCGGCGACGCCACCGAGCATCCGGTAGCAGTAGCCGAAGACCTGACCACGAAGCGCAGCAAGCGCCGCCTCGTCGACCCCACCGAAGTTCGTCCTCACGTCTGCCACCAATGCTGTCCCCTAGGCATGTCGTCCCAATTCGACCACATCGGCCCAGGTCCAGGCGCGGTGCGTCAGATTGCTCGTAGCCAGCGGACAGCACCGCGACCGACCGATCAGACGGCTCGGGTCGCGCCCGACGGGAGGAAAGACGTCGTCCCATAACACGCGCTTCATGCGGGCCGAGGCGCGTCCCCAACGTGCCGATCGGGGACGGAACACCACGCCATATCTGCAGATCTCGCGCACTCTCCGAATACGCGGAACGCGCGCGAACGCGAGCACAGAACATCTGCCCCAGAACGTCGAGCCGTCGCGCCGTGGTGATAGCGCCAGATCGGCGCTTCGAAGTTCCACCGTGCCGGCGTTATGACCTTTCTCGGCAGGATTTGCGCGTCGCGAGATCCAGATTCGGGATTTGTTCAGGTCTCGTCTCCTACAACGCGGACTGCTGCTCAGTGTCGTGGGCTCTGATGACAAGTCAGGCGCCGACAATGTCCGGATGTGGATCGTTCATCTCGGCTGGGTCGTCAGAGGCCGAGGCTCTTGTTCACGAGTGCGGGAGCGCCGGGTGTTCGCTCCAGCGCGTCGCGGGCGGCGGTTAGGCGGTCGCGGTACCAGAGCCAGGTCTGGCCGTCGGTGGCGATGAACTGGTACCCGATCTGTTCGAGTCGGCCTTCGATGTCATCGCCGTCGGTTCCTCGGACGAGCATGAAGTCGTGGCGGCGGGGGTTGTGGCGATTTTCGACCTCGTGGCCGTTCCATTGGCCGGCTGGCTCTGTGGTCCAGCCGTCGGGCAGAGGTGCAGCGCCGTCGAGGGGTCGGAGGTGGGGGTTCATGGAGGATCTCCCTAATGGGCGTTGAGGGATCGGCTTTCGCGCTGGCCGGTGGGCGGACCGGCCGGCGGGCAGCTCGCACGGCGAGGCGACGCTCGCGGTGGTAGGGGCGGGTGCGGATGCGGGCGGGCGGCAAGGTGCCGTGGACCAGGAGCGCGTCGCCGGGGCGCATCTGGCGCAGGGCGTGGGTGGCACGAGGGGCGCGGTGGTGGCGGCGAGCGTGGTGGAGCCTCGGCCGAGCTGGCCGGCGAACGAGCAGGAGCGGGTTTCGAGCTCGGTGTCGCCGAGGAGCTGGGCGATGTAGCGCAGGGAGGCGTGGTCGCTGAGCCCGGCGTAGAAGACCTTGGTGAGCTGGTTGGTGAGGATGGTGTCGGCGGCGCGGCCGTAGGTGGCTTCGATCTGGGCCAGGGTCTGCCAGATGGTGACGAGCAGGACGCCGATGCCGGCGAGGGTGGATGCGTACTCGGGCAGCGACCGCAGGGGGGTGTTGCCGGCTTCGTCGATGACGACCAGCCGGGGCGGCTCGAGCGGCTTGCCGGTGGCGGCGACGTGGCGGTAGGTGTGGCCGATGAGGTCCTTGAGCAGGCCGCCGAAGGCGGGGGCGAGGCGGCGTTGGTCTCCGATGGGGGCGCCGAGGTAGAGCGTGTTCGTGTCCGCTCGCAGCCAGTCGAGGTCGCCGCTGGGCCGCGGGAGGAGGCGGCGACGGCGCCTTCGACCAGTGCCAGGCGACGGTCTGCACGGTGGCGTACACGGACGAGCAGGTGCGGTCGTCCATGTCCCAGATGGCGAGCCGGCCTCTGGAGGCTTCGGCGGCGCCGGTGGTGGCGTCGTCGTCGCGGGCGAGGAGGATGTCGAGGAGCGTGCGGACCTCGCCGAGGCCGAGGTCGCCGGGTCGGTCTTGGAGGAGCACCCAGTCGGCGACGGTGCCCATGTTGCGGCCGGTGTGGTGGGCGACGTAGAGCAGCCCGGACAGCAGGATCTCGCCTTGGGCGAGCCAGAAGTCGATGCCGCCTTCGACGGTGCCGCCGCGGGTCGCGGCTTCGCACAGGGCCCGGGCGGCGCGTTGGGCGCAGGCGGCGGTGCCGGCTTGGCGGCGCGGCGACAGGATGCCCCCCCGGCTGGTGGTCGGGACCGTGTGGGTGGGGTCGAAGACCCTGACCTCTCCGACTCCGCTGCGCCAGCCGAGCGTGGCGGCGAGCAGGTCGGCCTTGACGGAGGACAAGATGGCGGGGCCGTCCCAGTCGAGGATGCCGGCGATCGCGGCGGTGGTCTTGCCGGAACGGGCCGGGCCGACCAGTGCGACAGCGCCCCGGTCACCCTGTCGGCGTATCCGCGCCCACGTGCAGTCGCGCCGTGGGGGCGGACCTCGGTGGCCACGAGCCATCGTCCGAGGCGCCCGACGACAAACCGTCCGGACTCGGGGGTGCGGGTCAGGAAAGGGGTCAGGTCGCGGTGGGACGCGAATTGGGCCCGCCCGTCCACGCCGAGCGGGCGGCGGGGCGCGCTCCCCACCCGCCAGCTCGGGGGGCAGGGCTCGAACCTGCAACAACCGGCTCCAAAGGCCGGCGTTCTACCATTTGAACTACCCCCGATCGGGCTACCACCGTATCCGTTGGCCGATCCTGCGCCGTCGCCGGAACCGTCGCTGTTAACGGTTCCGTTGGCAACGAGCCCTGTCTCCGCGTGCAGGATGCGTCTGTGGCGACCGACCCAGGCCTCGACGTCGACCGCCTGCGCGACGCCTACCTGCGCACGCACGCGCGCCTCTGGCGCTCCGTGCTCGCATGGTCTGGGTCGCACGACGTGGCCGACGAGGCGTGCGCCGAGGCGTTCGCCCAGGCGGCACGTCGGGGTGACGCCGTGCGCGACGTCGACGCCTGGGTGTGGCGGGCGGCGTTCCGCATCGCAGCCGGCGAGCTGCAGCGGCGGCGAGGCGCCCCGCTTGCCGCCAGCGGCGGGATCGACGGCACGCTCGGCATCGACGAGCTCGCCGGCACGCTGGTCGATCGATCCGTCGACCCCGACCTCCCGGCCACGGCGATCGACCTGGTGCGAGCGCTGGCCACCCTGACCGCGCAGCAGCGCGCCTGCGTCGTGCTGCGCGACATCGCCGGGTTCACCGCACCCGAGGCGGCCGTGGCGCTGGGCACGACGTCGGCGACCGTGCGCGTCCAGTCGATGCGCGGTCGCCGGCGGCTCCGCGAGCTGTTGGAGGACGACGATGCCTGACCGCTACGAGGACGGCGTCCACGCCCTGCAGACGATCGACGTTCCCGACCAGTGGGCCGAGATCGAGACGCGGGCGGCCAACGGCCTGATCGTGCCGCTCGATCCCGACCACCTCGGCCGAGGGGGCCGGCGGC
>Ga0126306_10001414_pt1 | contig 12844 bp, 11 predicted proteins | sample Plot27_FD_92592 | JGI IMG/M metagenome (GOLD analysis project Ga0126306, IMG submission 92592) | Serpentine soil microbial communities from UC McLaughlin Reserve, CA, USA - Plot27 | ecosystem: Environmental > Terrestrial > Soil > Grasslands | place: USA: UC McLaughlin Reserve, Lake County...
TGATCGTCACTCTCGCGCGGCGGGAGAACCTGACCGCGCGGCAGTTGATCGGCCGGCTCGGTGGTGGCCGCGGTCACCGAACCTTCAGCGGTACGCCGGAACAGGTCGCCGACGCCATCCAGTCCTGGTTCGACGCGGGTGCCGCGGACGGCTTCAACATCATGCCCGCAGTCCTACCCTCCGGCCTGGAGGCCTTCGCGGACCACGTCGTCCCGATCCTCCAGCACCGAGGCCTCTTCCGCACCGACTACACCGGCACCACCCTCCGAGACCACTACGGCTTAGCCCGCCCACCCTCGCAGTACGAACAGGTCGCCCGGCTGGCCACGGTCTAGCTTCGCCCAGCCCGAGACAGCCTCCACCACCGCCGGCTTGGGCTCATACAACCCCCCGGTCGTTCGGTTCTTCACCCGTCAGCCAACGGACACTCGATCGCCAACCCGCCGAGGGTGCAAAGAGCCGAACGACCGGAACGTTCACCACCGCCGAAGGTCGCCCACTCACCGGATCCGCACGACCAGCTTCCCCACCGCAAGCCCTTGCTCCATCACCCGATGAGCCTCCACGATCTCCTCGAACGCGAACACCCGATCCACCCGGATCGGAAGCTTGCCCGCAGCAACCAGATCCACATACCGCTGGAAGTCCGCCGCCGGCAGATCGCTGCTCTCCCCGCCGTACGCCGTCAACCGCACGCCGTTCGGCAGATACCCGATCGGATAGAAGTCCGGAATCGTCCACTCATCACTCAGCATTCCCGTAAAACAAACGGTTCCGTGCACCCTCGTACTCCGGAGTGTGTCCGGCAGCGCGTTCGTCCCCACGAGCTCGAGCGCCGCGTCCACCCCCGCCGGGACGATCTCCCGGACTTGTGCCGCGATGTTGCCGTCATCCACCAACGGATGATCGACTCCAAGCTCGCGCAACATCTCCACCCGCGCGGGATTTCGTGTCGTCGAGAACACCGTCAACCCGAACTCCTTGGCCAGCACGGCCGCCGCCACCCCGACGGACGACGTACCGCCTCGCACCAGCAACGTCTGCCCCGGCTGGATCCCCAGCCCGGTGTGCAGGGACCCGTGCGCCGTCTGCAGCATCTCCGGCAACGCCCCGAGCATGGCCCAGTCGAGGTCGGTCTCCACCGGAATCACCGAGCTCACCGGCACCACCGTGTACTCGGCATACCCGCCGTCGAACTCCCGCCCCATCCCACCCATCATCGCGGCTACCTTCTGCCTGCCCGCGAACTCCCCGCCAGGCGCCAGGTCGACCGTCCCCACCGCCTCGATCCCCGGCACGATCGGAAACCGCGCGTTGGTCGCCAACCCGGCCCGCAAGTGATGCTCCGACCGATTGACCCCGAACGCCTCCACCCGAACCCGAACCCACCCCACCCCCGGCTCAGGCACCCCCACCTCCCGCACCCGCAAAACCTCAGGCGCCCCCGGCCCCTCCCGCACCACAGCCCGCATCGTCCTATCCACCCCACCATCCTCCGCCACCGGCCTCCGTCCCGCACCGCACCACCCACCGCCGGTACTTCCCCCGCCCGCCCATCGGCATCACCGCCACCCGGCCGGGGGAGGTGGTGGTCAGACGGCGCGGTGGTGTGGGGAGGGTTCAGGCCGGGCGGCGGGGGCGGCGGAGGGGGAAGCGGGTGGGTTCGATGGGGGGCTTGGGGAGAGCGGTGGCGGCGCGTGCGGTTGCGAGGGTTTTGAGGGCTAGTTCGGGGTGGTCGCTGATGATGGCGTCGACGCCGATGTCGGCGCAGTTGAGGACGTCCTGCTCGGTGTTCACGGTCCAGACGTGGACCTGGTGGCCATGCTTGTGCGCGCGATCGACGAATTCCGGGTGAGCCGTAACGATCTCCAGACTCGGCCCGGCGTACGACACACCCGTCGGCAGCGACCCGTCGCGGAACCGTACCGGTACCCGGTCCATCAGCAGGACCGTCCGCAGACCGGGCGCCATCACCCGCATCCGCCGCAGTGACAACCAGGAGAAGCTCATCACCCGGACCGGCGACTCCGACCCGATCCTCGGATGCGCCCAGCCGAACCGGTCCAGCATCTCGATCAGCCGCCGCTCAACCAGTCCGGCGTACCGGGTCGGGTGCTTCGTCTCGATCGCCAGCTCCAGCGGCCGCCCCGCGTCGCGAACGGTCTCCAGCAGCTTCTCCAGCGTGAGCACCTTGGTGAGATCCGGATCCGGCAGGTCGGCCTCGTCATCGAGATCGGCCCACGGTGTCTTCCACGAACCCCAGTCGAAGCCGTCGAGTTCTTCCAGCCGCATGGTGGACAGCACTCCGCGGCCGTTCGAGGTCCGGTCGATCCGCCGGTCGTGAACGCAGACCAGGTGACCGTCAGCCGTCAGCCGGACGTCGCACTCGAGTCCGTCCGCCCCCGCCTCCACCGCCCGGCGATACGCCGCCAGCGTGTGCTCCGGACTGACCTCACTCGCGCCGCGGTGGGCCACCACGCTCGGGCGTTTCCCCATGCACCCAACTCTGGCACGCCCGCTTCCCAACCCATAACCCCGGCCACGCCGCCCTCGGAAAACGATTGCTCGCCACCATCCGGTACGCCGGTACGCCGCGTGCCCGTATCACCACCAGCTGGGATCGTCCAAGGTGCGCCCGGGGGCGACGTGGGCGGTCAGCGGTAGCCGCCGGGTAGGGATTGACAAGTCGGCGGGGGCGCAGGCTGGGCCGTCGGGCTGGGAGGCGCGCGAGCCGGGCGGTGACGGATGCCTGGGAGGCGTGAGCCCGGTGGGCCGTTTGCGAAGGTGGTAACGGGGGTTGTTCTGCGTAGTTGGGTGAATGCGAGCGGTTATTTGCACGTTCCATTCCGTCGCTTTTGTCTCGGGTTCTTCGCTAAACCTGTGATCTTCGGCGGCGCGACGTAACGGAATAGCCGAGAGTGTTTTCAACCGGGTGATGGTGGGCAGATGTGCTAGTGCTGTTCCGATGACTGAGGAGACCCTGCTTGTCCTCTTCGACCTTGCCCGCCGACGTGAGTGTGATGGACGTCGTACTGCCGCACGAAGAGTCCGCGGTAGCTGATGCCCGCCGCCGTCTGGCCGGCTATCTGAAGCGGCATCGGGTCGCCGAGAACGCGTGCGATGACGCGCAGTTGGTGCTCTCGGAACTCCTCTCCAACGCGATCCGGTACGCGCCGCCGTTGCCCGACGGCGAGGTCCACGCGGCCTGGTGGATCGACAAGGCCGGCATCCACCTCGAGGTGACCGATGGGCGCGGCGAGACCGAGCCGCAGCGGGTCACCGACGCGCACCCCGAGTCGATCGGCGGCCGCGGCCTGGCGATCGTGGACATGCTCACCGTCGACTGGAGCGTGCGAACCGCGGACAAGCGCCGCACCGTCCACGCGATCGTCCCCCGCTGACCAGGCCGAGGAAGTACAGACCAGGGATCGTCGTGGAGACGTCCCGCAGCAGGCAGTTGTCCCGCACACCGGCCACGTCGTCTGCTGCTGGCCACCAGCGCACGTCTGCTGACTGGACACCGCGCGCCGCCCGATGGGCGAGGTCGCGCAGGACGAGTCGTCCCGCGATCGGCGAAGTCGTCCCCGTCGGCCGGGGTGACGGATCGGTCCCGCGCTGGGTTGGGCGTGGTGGCGGGGTGCTGCAAGACTGCGGGCATGGGAAAGAAGTCGCGCAACCGCGCCAAGAACACCACGACCGTCACGCTGGACCCGGCCGACCTGGTCGACGTCGGACCGCGCGAGCCTTGCCCGTGTGGCTCCGGGAAGCGGTTCAAGCAGTGCCACGGCCGTGAGCAGGTGCAGGCCGCCGACACCTTCGTGGTCCGCCCGTTCGAGCGTCTGCCGGGCGAGTGCGACCTGATCGCGTTCCGCGAGATCGTCCCGGCCGGTACGGCCGAGGTGACGCTGACCGGCGATCACAAGGGCAAGAAGGTCAACCTGGTCACGCTGCTGCCGATGGCGATGCCAGGTCTGGTCCGTGACGACGAGACGATCTGGATCGGTCTGCAGACTCACGCCTCGTCGGGTGACCCGAGCCGCGACATCGCCCACGCCATCACCGCTGCGCTGAAGACAGAGCCCGGCAACCCGATCCAGCTCGGCGATCTGCTGAAGGACGGCCCGCGGCTGCAGGACCTGATCGACATCTCGAAGCCGATCGAGGTCAAGGTGCACGAGGGCTTCGACTACTGGGTCGGTGAGAACGTCGAGGACCCGACCGGTGAGGTGGCCGCCGGGCTGGAGCGGGCGAACGCAGCAGCTGCCCCGACGGTCCGGCTGGCGTCGGTCGAGGCGGCGTACTGGACGCAGATCGGCAACCGCCGGTACCTGCGCTGGGTGATGCCGCACGCCGAGGACACCCTGCTGGACGCGCTGGCCCGGCTGCACGCGGCCGGTTCGTCCGCGCTGACCGTCGGGAGCCGCCTGATCGGGTCGTTCCGCGCGCTCGGTGTGCTGGCGCCGGTCTGGGAACTGCCGGCTGATGCGGAGGCGGCTGACCTGGAGAAGCCGGCCGCCGACTTCGCCGCCGCACTCGACAAGGCGCTCGCGACCGAGGACTCGCTGACCACCGAGGAGCGGGCCGCCCGTGCGGGTCTGGCGAGCCGGCAGTTGACGATCCGTTAGGGCGTGAATGACGAAGGGCCCGCGCTCAGTGAGCGCGGGCCCTTCCACGTGGACGGCCCAAGTCCTGCTGACGGGGGAGCAACAGGGCCTGGGCCTAGGCATGAAGAGTACTCACAACCGGCCCTGACAACAACCCCCGATTTCACTCCGCGTGTCGCCAGGCTTACTTGCTTGTCAGCTACGCGATCGCGAGCGGTTCGCGCAGTACCGGGCAGGACATGCAGCGGGGTCCGCCGCGGCCCGAGCCCAGCTCCGAACCGGAGATCCGGATGACCTCGATACCCGACTCCTCCAGCCGCGCGTTGGTCTCGACGGTCCGCTCGTAGGCGATGCAGACCCGCGGCGCCAGTGCCAAGGTGTTGTTGCCGTCGTCCCACTGTTCGCGCTCGGCGGTGACCGGGTCGAGCCCGGTGTCGATCCGGCGCAGGGTGTCGATTCTCAGCGCCTTCGCCGCCGCGACCAGGAACGGTTCGGACTCCGCCACGCGCAGCTGGTCGCCGATGGTGGTGGTGACCGCGAGCGCCCGCATCTCCTCAGCCATGTTCGGATACATCAGCACGGCGTCGACATCAACCATCGTGCAGACCGTGTCGAGGTGCATCGTCGCTCGCTGCTGGGCGATCGGTACTGCGAGGACGGTGTGCGCCAGGTCCTTCGCGAACACGCGCCGCGCCAACCGCTCGACACCAGCAGGCGTCGTCCGCTCGCCCACGCCGACGGCCAGTACGCCGGGGCCGAGCGCGAGCACGTCGCCGCCCTCGACATGCTCCAGCGTGTGGTCGTACACCTTGTCCGCACCGGCGAAGCGCGGGTGGAACTTGTAGATCAGCTCGGTCAGTTGCGTCTCGCGAGCCCGGGCCGGCATCGCCAGCGAGGTGACTGCGACCGAGTCCCGGATCCACACGCTCGAGTCCCGCGTGAAGAGCAGGTTCGGCAGGGGATCGATCAGGAAGTCCTCGTGAGCGAGCAAGGATGTCACGAGCCCGCCGGCCCGTACTTCGTCGTTCCGCACGCCGGCCATCAACGCTTCTGCGAGCTGCTCCGGGTCGAGAGCGGTCAGCCCGGCACGCAGGTAGTCCCGGAGGCTGTCGCCGAGGCGCAGGTCCGCGATCGCGCCGGACACGGCCGCTGCCCGCGCGGCAGGATCACCGAGGGCCTCGCTGAGAAGCTCGCCCAGATACAGGACCTCGACGTTCCGGTCGCGGAGAGCCTGGGCGAACGCGTCGTGCTCGTCCTGCGCCCGCCCGACCCAGGGGATGCCGTCGAACAGGAGCTTGTCGTTGTTCCGCGGAGTCAGCCGCCGAAGCTCGTTGCCGGGACGGTGCAGCATCACCGTCCGCAGCGGCCCGACCTCGCTGTCGACGCCATACGCCTCAGTCATGCGCCTGCCCTCTCGTCCCGATGTCGTCCCACCCAAGCTACGGCAGCACCGCCGCTCACGCGGGGAACCACCCTGAACCTGTCTGATTGTCCGACAATTTCTCTGACGCGCCAACTCGACGACCGGCAGCCGCCCCGCCGCAGTACGGACGACGGTGCACGACGGGGATCGGCCAGGGGACGGTTCATGTCGGCCACGTGGCCGATGTTCCAGGGTCGGCGCTGCGACAGGATCGTGGTCAAGAGGACGCCGGAAGGGCGTTTCGACCGGGAGGAACGGAAATGACCAACGGAAACACCCGCACGGTGACCGGCAACATCATGCTTTCGCTCGACGGCCGAATCAACGGCCCCGGCGGGGACTTCGACATGAGCTGGATCGTGCCGCACGCGATCACCGAGGGCGCCCGGAACCACATGGCCCGGGTGACCAACCCCGCCACCACGGCGCTGCTCGGACGCAAGAACTACGAAGGGTTCGGGGGCTTCTGGCCCGCGGTAGCGGACGACGAGAACGCGGCGCCGCAGGACCGGGCCTTCTCGCAGTGGCTGAACTCCACGGAGAAGGTGGTGTTCTCGTCGACCCTGAAGGACGCGCCCTGGGAGAACTCCCGGATCGTCGACGGCGACCCGGCGGCCACGGTGAAGCGGTTGCGGGCCGAGGAAGGCGGCGACATCGTCGTCCTCGCCAGCAGCAGCGTGATCAAGGCACTGCTCGCGGCCGACGAGCTCGACCGGCTCAGCATCACGCTGGCGCCTGAACTGGTCGGCGGCGGCGAACGCCTGTTCGGGGACGGTATCCCGGCCACATCTTGGAAGCTCGCCTTCTCGGCTCCCACCGAGTCCGGCGCACTCTGCCTGCTCTACGACCGCGTCCGCTCCTGAAGCGCTCATGACTTCTCCTTTCGGTCCTGCCAGAGAAGATGCCGCGATCGGCTCTGGCAGGACGGAGGTTGTCCACAGGGCACGCAGCTGATCGTTCGAAAGGACGAGATATCCACAGGTGGTGGGGTGCGGAGGGATGGATTCGGCTGCGGAACAACTAGGCTGCGGTGCTGTGTCCGGTACAGATCTGCCCCCCGTCGAGCCCTTCGCGGGATCCGTCGCGTGCGTGATCCCGGCCAAGGACGAGGTCGAGCGGATCGCGGCGACGGTGGACGCGGTGCACAAGATCGCCGGGGTCGACCTGGTGGTGGTCGTGGACGACGGCTCCACCGACGGTACGGCGGCGGCGGCAGAGCGCGCCGGAGCAGTCGTCGTGCGGCACGAGGGCAACAAGGGAAAGGCCGCGGCGATGGAGACCGGGGCGGCGGAGGTCGCGGAGCGTGACGGCGCCCGGGCGCGTCATCTGCTGTTCCTGGACGCCGACCTGACCGACTCCGCGACCGGCGCAGAGCCGCTGATCGAGCCGGTGATGTCCGGCCGGGCCGACATGACGGTCGGCACCCTTCCAGCGCAGGTGCGCACGGACGGCACCAAGGCCGGCGGTCACGGGTTCGTGGTCCGGCTGGCCCGGGAGGGGATCGAGCAGGCGACCGGGTGGACGCCCGAGCAGCCGTTGTCCGGCCAGCGTTGCTTGACCCGGGTCGCGTTCGACGCGGCGGTGCCGCTGGCGAGCGGATTCGGCGTCGAGACCGCGCTGAGCATCGACCTGGGTCGCAAGGGCTTCCGGATCCTCGAGGTCCCGATCGACGTCCGGCACCGCGCGACCGGCGCAGACCTTCGCGGTCAGATCCACCGCGGCCGCCAGTACCTGCACGTCCGGCGGGCGCTTGCCGCCCGCAGTGCGCTCCCCGCGCGGAAATCTGCCCGATGAGCACCGAAGGAGCCGGACCGGTGGGCGCCGGCGAACCGGGCCGCACCCGGAGCGACGCCGTGGACGCCGGGAAGGCGTCAGGCACGGTCGCCGCAGGAGGCGAAGTCCCTGACAGCGTTGACCGGCGGGCCGGGGATCGGGACGGGCGGCGAGCCGTCGGGCTCTACCTGATCTCGACTCTGTTGATCGTGGCCGCCGGGTTGCTCGGGCCGTCCGTGGTCGTCCTGACGCTGACGAACCGCCACACCCGGCTACCGTCGTACTGGTTCGACACCAAGCCGAACGACTGGCTCGTCACGATGATGGTGTACGTCGCGATCCTGCTCGGCGGGTACGGCGTCTACCTCGCTACCCGGGCGCTCAAGAACGGCTGGGCTCCGGGCATCCAGCGACTCGTTGCTCTCGGCATCGGTACGACGGCCGCGATCACGCTGGTCCCGCCGATGGCCTCGGGCGACGTGCTGATCTACGCGGCGTACGGGCGGATCATGTCGCTCGGCGGCAACCCGTACACGACGGCGCCGGCCGACACCATCCGGCTCGGCTACGACCCGGTGATCGCGGCGACCGAGCGGCCGTGGCAGGGCGCGAAGAGCGTGTACGGCCCGATCGCCACCTGGATCCAGTGGTTCTCCTCCTGGGTCGGCGGCGACTCGATGCAGCTCACCGTCTGGATGCTGCAGTTGTCGGTCGCGATCAGCCTGGTCGTCTCCGGCCTGCTGCTGATGAAGCTGGTCGGCCCCAACCTGGTGGCCCGCCGGCGCGTGATCATGCTCGGGCTCGCGAACCCGCTGATCCTGTGGACGGTGCTGGCCGGCGCGCACAACGACGCCATCGCGGTGATGTTCGCGGTGATCGCCCTCGTGCTGTTCCGCCGGCACATCTTCTGGGCCGGCATCATGCTCGGCGTCGCCGGGTGCACGAAGCTCTCGATCGGTCTGGTCGGCGTCGCGATGCTCTGGTCGCTGCGGGCGGATCGCCGCCGGATGATCATGCTCTGCCTCGGCGCGGGCCTGTCACTGGTCGGCCTGTACGCCGTGGTCGGGATCGAGGCGCTGCAGCAGGCCCGGTCCAACAGTTCGTTCATCTCGACCGGGACACCGCACAAGGTCCTGCTCAGCTTCTTCGACCTGTTCCTGCCCGCGCCGCTGGTCCGGACGGTGCTGGCGATCGCCGCCTGGGTCGGCCTGGTGGTCGTCGCGATCCTGCTCTCGCAGGTCTTCCCGAAGTCGCTCGTGCCGCGGGCGCACCCCGAGGACCGGACGCCGGACGCCATCCGCTACACCGCGATCTATGCGATCGCCTGGCTGGTCACGGCGATGTACTCGTTGCCGTGGTACGACATCATCGCCTGGGTGGCGCTGGCCGCGATGGCGGCGTCGAAGGTGGACAAGCTGATGGTCATCCGGACCACCATGCTGGCGATCGCCTACGTGCCCGGCCGGGATCCGAACGCCCGGCAGGTCGCCGGGAGTCTGTCCGACTCGCTGGAGTGGTTCAGCACCCGGCTGCGCGACACCATCTGCCCGGCCGTCGAATTGGGTGTGCTGATCGCCCTGATCGTCTGGGCCCGGCGCGGCGGAGCCCAATGGTGGCCGTACGACTGGCCCAAGCGGAAGTCGGGGACGACGAGCGAGAAGGCCCACGCCGGAAGTTGATCCCGCCGGGCTGCCGGAATCGGTGGTTCGGCATCAGCGTCTGGCGGATGCCGCACCACGAGGACGAGATCTACGTCGGGACCACCGGGCGGGCGACCATCGTCACACCGAGCGGCACGGAGCAGGTCGGCCCCGGCGATGTCCTGTTCGTCCCCGCTGAGGAGCAACACCGCTTCACCGACATCACCGAGGACCTGGCCCTGCTGGTCCTTCTTCGCCCCGCCGTACTCGGGCCGCTGAGATCCGTCGGCTCCAGTGGACCCGGCGACTTCACCAGACCCGGCGGACCCAGCAGACCGTCAGCTCCAGAGGTCGTGGCCGGCCGCGATCGCCTTGGCGAGGATGGTCTTCACCGGCTTCTTGAGTTCGGTCGCAGCCGCCGCCACATCGTCGTACTCGGGTTGCACGTTGACCACTTGACCGCCGTACCGTGCGATCTTCACGTGGATGCGCTGGCCGTCGACCTCGACGCTGGCGAACTCGCGGTCCGCCGCGTGCTTGCGGATGCCGAACTCGCGCAGGCCGATCGCCGACGTCTCGGCCAGAATCACCGAGCGGACCACCTCCGCGTTCGCGCTGCCGACCAGCACGGACAGGGTGTGCGCCGGACGGCCCTTCTTCATCAGGATCGGGGTCAACCACGCGTCGGCCGCGCCGGCCTCCATCAGCCGGGCCAGCACCTGGGGCCAGATCCGCGGGTCGAGGTCGTCGACGTTGGTTTCGTACAGGAGCTCCGTGGACGGCCGGTCGACGGCGTCGCCGATCACCACGCGCACGATGTTCGGCACCTCGACCGGGTCACGGCCACCCGCGCCGACGCCGGTCTGCTGGATCCGCATCGGCGGCAGCAGGCCGAACTCGTCGGCCAGCGTCGCGAGCAGCGCGGCCCCGGTCGGCGTCGTCATCTCGTACGGCGCGGTGCCGCCGGTGACGGGTGCATCTGCTTCGGCGAGCAGGGCCAGTACCGCGGGTCCGGGTACGGGGATGCCGCCGTGCTGGCCGCGGACCTGGCGTCCACCGCCGAGCGCGATGGTGGAGACGATCACGCGGTCGAGTTCCAGCGACACCGACGCGGCGGCGACTCCGACGATGTCCGCGATCGCGTCGAGGGCGCCGACCTCGTGGAAGTGCACGTCGTCCGGTGCGACCCCGTGCGCCTTCCCCTCGGCCCGGGCCAGGCGGGCGAACGTGTCGAGCGCCCGGTTCCGCACGGCGTCAGCCAGCCCGGCCTCCTCGATCACCCGCCTGACCTCGGCCCAACTCCGCGTCGGCTCACCACCGGACCCGCCGTGACCATGCCCATGCCCGACGCTCTGCTCAGCCTCAGCCTCGGTTCCGTGCCCGTGCCCGTGCCCGTGATCGGACCCAGCCGAAGACTCGGCAGTCGTTCCAGGCTCAGACACAGCCACAGATTCAGCGGACGGACCGAGGCTGTCCGGAAGGTTCTCGGGGTGGAGCTCGCCCGACACTCGGACGGAGGCCTTGGTGGCCGCGATCTGGTGGCGGCTGGTGTACTCGATCGTCACGGACAGCGACGGGTCCACCGCCGCTACCGCCGCGTTCACCATCTCCAGGTCGGCGCCCGCTGCGAGGAACGCGCCGAGGAGCATGTCCCCCGACGCGCCGGCGGCGCAGTCGATCCAGGCGACTCTCACTGCTCCTTCACCTCCGCCGGCGCCGCACGTCGCGCGACCCGCGCGGCGAAGACTCCGGCTCCGAAGCCGTTGTCGATGTTCACCACGGTCACCCCCGGCGCACACGAATTCAGCATCCCCAGCAGCGCCGCCACCCCGCCGAAGGAGGCGCCGTAGCCCACGGAGGTCGGCACAGCCACCAGCGGAACCCCGACGAGCCCGCCGACCACACTCGGCAGCGCACCTTCCATGCCGGCCACCACGATCAGGCAGTCCGCAGCGTCGAGCCGTTCCCGCACACCCATCACCCGGTGCAGCCCGGCCACGCCCACATCGGTGATCAGGTCGACCCCGGCGCCGAACACCCGCGCAGCGGTGGCCGCCTCCGCAGCGACCGGCGCGTCCGACGTACCAGCCGACACGACGGCGACAGTGCCACGCAGTACGGGCGGCTCGCCGAGCATCGCGGTACGGCCGACCGGGTCCACCACAGCCTCGGGCAGGGCGGCGGCGACGGCTTCCTGGGCCTCGGCCGTCAGCCGGGTGGCCAGAACGGCGTGGCCGGGATGAGTGTCGCGCAGAGTGCGGAGCAGTTCGACTATCTGGGCGGGCGTCTTCCCGGCGCCGTAAACCACCTCGGCGTCGCCGGTACGCTCCAGCCGGTCGGTGTCCAGCCGCGCGTAGCCGAGATCGTGGATACCGGGCAGCGGGCCGCTGGCGGGAGTCTGGTCAGGCAAATGGGTCACGCCGAGAATCTACGTGGCCGCTACGCAGCCGCCGCCGCGGACCCGGTAGCTGATACGCAGCGCGCCCGATTGAACACCCAGCCATTAGGCTGCAGTGCGTGTCTTCGACGTTAGCCGGTGCCTTCGGGATCGCCGCTCTGTTCGTGGCGGTGCTCGCCCTCGTGTTCGCCACCCAGGCGCTGAGGGCGCAGTCAGGCACGGCCAAGGCCGCCGCGAAGCCCGCCCTAGCTCCCCAGCGACAGCCGGAGCCCGCTGAGGCCCAGCCGGAGGCCAAGCCCGGCAGCGTGAGGTCGGAGCTCCGCAGGCTGAGCAAAGAGCTGGAGGAGGCCCGCAGCGAGTTCCGGCAGACGCTGCAGCACCTGGCCGTCGTCCGATACGACGCGTACGGCGACATGGGCGGCAGCTTGTCCTGGTCGATGGCGCTGCTGGACGATAACGGGGACGGGGTCGTGCTGACCTCGATCAACAGCCGGAACGACGCCCGCTCCTACGCCAAGCAGGTCAAAGCCTTCGAGAGCGACGCCAAGCTGTCGCCCGAGGAGGACGAGGCGATCGAGATGCTCCGCAAGGAGGCGTCACCGGCGTTTGGGGACGCGGACCACCAGTGATCCCGGCTCGACCTGGGCAGTGAGGCTGCGGCCCGGGCCGATCCCGTCCCCGTCGAGCTGACGCTGGATCTCGTCCGCGGCGGTGATCTCCACCTTCCGCCCGGTGAACCGCTCGAGGTACATCTCGGTCCGCTTGGTTCGCGTCATCACCCGCCAGAACACCAGCGGCCACTGGGTGACCCGGCGCGGCGCGATCACGACCACGTCGATCAGGCCGTCGTCCGGCCGCGCGTCCGGCAGCAGCGGGATGTTCGCCTGCAGCATGCCGACGTTGCCGATCACCACGGTCCGCACCCGGCGCTCGATCGGGTCCTCGTCGTCGAGCGCGATCTTCACCTTCACCGACGGGTGGTTGATGTACCTGGCCGCGAACACCA
>Ga0126306_10001415_pt1 | contig 12837 bp, 9 predicted proteins | sample Plot27_FD_92592 | JGI IMG/M metagenome (GOLD analysis project Ga0126306, IMG submission 92592) | Serpentine soil microbial communities from UC McLaughlin Reserve, CA, USA - Plot27 | ecosystem: Environmental > Terrestrial > Soil > Grasslands | place: USA: UC McLaughlin Reserve, Lake County...
CCCGCGACGAGCCCTACCGGGAGGTCGGCAACGACTGGTTCGACCCGCGCCACGCCGACGCTCACACCCGGCGGCTGGTCGCCCAGCTCAAGCGCCTCGGTCACACCGTGGTCCTCGACCCCGCCGTCTCGCCCGCCTGACGGCGGGCGAGACACCGCGGTCGACTCCCTTACCGGGCTACGCCCGGTGCTCACGCCTGCCACGAAAAGGACATTCACGGGTCAGTGAGCTGACCTGGTATCGATCTTGTCGGGTCACTTGCCTCGTGCGGTGAGGCAGTCCTCGAGACGATCGGGAGGGTGATCGGACGCCTGGACGAGAAGGGTCGACGGGGACCTCTGCCCGTGGGATCGAGGGCCGGTGAACGGGACGAGTTCGAAGGCCTCCCGTTCAGCTAGTGGTGACCTCCTCAGGGACCCCCGGGTACCTCAGGTGCTGGCGTGCGTGCTCGTGCTCTGCCGGCCGCCAGCGCCGCAAGTCCGGTGGTTATCGGAACTGCCGCGATGAGCCCGAGGGTGCCGACGGCGCTGCGCACGATCTCCTGGGCGATCAGCTGGTCGGACAGTGTCCGGCCGAGGGACTCGCTGCCGGCGAGGATGAGCACCAGGAGGGGCAGGGAGGCGCCCGCGTAGGCGAGCACGATGGTGTTGACGACCGATGCGATGTGGGCGCGCCCGACCCTGATCGCGCCGCGGTAGAGCTTGGAGGGTGGGTAACTGGGGTTGGCGCGGGCCAGTTCGTCGACGGTGGCTGTCTGGGTGACGGTGACGTCGTCGAGGACGCCGAGCGCACCGATGATGATGCCGGCCAGCAGCAGGCCCCGGGTGTCGATGGAGTAGACCTCGCCGACGTAGGCCGTCGCCTCGTCCGCGACGCCGGTGAGTGAGGTCGCTTTGACGGCCGCGGCTGCCAGGACGCCGGTCAGTGCCAGGCTTGCGAGGGTGCCCAGGACGGCGACGGTCGTGGAGCGGGTCACACCGTGCGTGAGGTACAGAACGGTCAGCATGATGAATGCGGAGCCGACGACGGCCACCAGAAGGGGTGGCTTGCCGTCGAGGATCGCGGGAACCACGAAGCGCAGCAGGACGGCGAACGTGATCGCCAGGCCCGCGAGCGCGGCGAGGCCGCGCCACCGGCCGAAAGCGACGATGGCCAATGCGAACGCGGCGCAGATGACCCAGAGCTGAGTTCCGCGCTGCTGGTCGACGACCTGGTATCGCAGCTTCGCCGGCGCGCTGCGGGTGTAGGTGAGCGTCACGTCGTCACCGACGCTGACATCGGGCGCAGCTGCCCCCGCGGGAAGGTTCGCTGTCACCGTCCGCCGGTCTCCCAGCTCGACCTCGGCGGTGCCGCAGCCGGCGGGCCGTGCCTGCCCGTTTCCAGTGTTGCCCGTCGAACCGTCGGGACACGGGACCTCGTGGATCGAGGAAATGCTGCCGCTGAGGACCCGATAGTCGGCGGCCGGCGCAATGCCAGGCTGTGGCCCTGGCCACAGCAGGGCCATCATCGAGATGACCACGGCAAGTACCCCCACCAGTCCGACGACCACGAGTGCCGTTGCGCGACGGGTGTGGTGCGGCTGCGGATGGGTGTGCCTGCCGGGCATGGGTGGCTGCCTCCATCAACGGCGGGGTGAAGATTCAACGCTAGTGGCGCTGGTCGCGCCACCCGGGCGAGGGCGGCCCGCAACCCGCCAAAGGCGGGTCCCCGGACTCCGCAGGAACGGTCCGGCACCAGGACGCGCGGGCCTGCCGGCCGGGTGCGATCTGGTCGGCCCTGATCGAACCCGGTGGGCGTTTCGGCGAAAGCCGTCCGTCAGAGGCGCTGCCCGGCAGGCAGCCGCCGCGCCCATCGCCACAGCGCCACGTCGTAACCGCCCTTCACGACACCCGCGACCAGCAACGGCAGACCCAACGCGACCTGCTGGAGCAACCCCCCGACCAGGGGGCCCAGTGGCCGCACCGAGTAGCGAGCAGCGTTGGTCACCGCCGCCACCGATGTCCGCTCGGACGGTTCGACAACCCGCATCACCAGAGCTTGCCGGGTCGGCACGTCCATGTTCGACAGGCTGGTCCGCGCGAGCAGCAGCAGCACCGCGACCGGGAAGGTCGGGGCGAACGCGACCGCGGCCAGCAGCAGGTTGCTCGGCAGGTGGGTGCCGACCATCGTGGGCACCAGCCCGACGCGGTCCGCCAGCCGCGGCGCGACCCACACGGACACCGCCTGCAGCACCGAGGTCGTGAAGAACAGGGCACCGAGCGCGCCCACGGGGACGCCGTATCGCTGGCTCAGGTAGTAGGCCAGGAAGCTCGCGGTCACCAGGCCGCCGCCGGCGGCGTCGACGGCGAACAGGGTGGCCAGCCGCCGGACCCGGGCCCGGGACGGGCCCAGCCGAGACCAGCCGCGCACCGCCGCGCCGACCCCCGATGTCGGCGCGATCGAGGCCGGACCCGGCAGATCGCCCGCGTCGGGCGGCGGCTCGACCGCCCGGGTCAGCCGCGACGCCAACACCGCACCGGCCAGTCCCACCGGGACCAGCACCAGGAACGGCCACGACGACGACGCAGGCACCCCGAGCCGGGCCGGCACGGTGGCGGCCAGCGCGCCGGCCGCGCCGCACAGCAAGGCGACCGCGTTGTATACGCCGTAGACGCGGGCCCCGGACCGGCCGGCGGCACCGGCGTGCTCGTTGGCCAGCATCGACTGCTCCAGTGTGGTGGCCGGCCCGTTGTCGACCACGTCGGTCGACAACAGCCCGGTCAGCGCGACCAAGAGCAGCAGCCACGTCATGACCTCGCGCCCGGCAGAGCCCCCGACCCCGTCGGCGACCGAGCCTCCGACCGCGACCATGAGCCCGGCGCACGCCAGCCCCACGAACAGCAGCAGGTAGCAGCGGCGGCGCCCGACCCGGTCCGCGACCGCGCCTACCACGAGGGAGGCGCCCGCGGTCCCGGCGACCAGCGCACCCAGCAGCACGCCGGTCCGCACCGTGGAGACGTCCCGGGCCGCGAGCAGCGCGCCGAGCAGAACCGCAGTGCACCCATACCCGCCCCCCCGCAGGCCCTGCGCGGCCACGATGCGCCGCGCGTCACGGCTCATCCGGACTTGACCAGTCGCCTGCGACCACGGTTGCATGTGACCATGGTTGCACCGGAAGGCGGTCCCGGCGAGTGGGTGCTGCTCACCTACCGGCTGCCGCGCGAGCCATCCACACCCCGCAGCGCCGTCTGGCGCCGGCTGCGCCGACTCGGCGTCGCCCAGCTCAGCGACGGACTGGTCGCGCTGCCCGCCGATGCTCGCACCCGCGAGCAGCTCGAGTGGATCGCCGACCAGGTCCGCGAAGCCGACGGGACCGCGGCCGTGTGGCTGGCTCGCCCGGCCTCGGCCGCGCACGAGCGGGAGATCGCCGTGGACATGGCAGCTGCCCGTGCCGGCGAGTACGTTCCGCTGCGCGAGCACGCGGAACGGGTCCACGCCGACGTGTCGCTCTCCGAGCCCGACCGGGCCCGCGCCGTCCGCCGACTGCGCGCGGATCTGCACCGCATCCGCCGGCGTGACTACTTCCCACCTCCCGAACGCGACCTGGCGCTGGCCGCCATCGACGCGCTCGCCCGCAGCGTCGCCACCCCCACCGGCGCTGCGACCCGCCACGCCGCGCTGCCTGTCGGCGAGGGGCAGCGACGATGAAGTGGGTGACCCGTCAGTCCGTGCACATCGACCGGGCCGCGTGCGCCTGGCTGATCCGCCGCTTCATCGACCCGACCGCCGACTTCGAGTTTGTCGCCCACCCCGACGAGGTCCCCGCCGACGCGACCCTCTTCGACATGCCGGGTGTCGATCTGTCCCACCACGGCGACGACTGCACCTTCGAGACTTTGCTGCGTCGCCACCATCTCACCGACCCCGTTCTGTGGCGCCTCGCCGCACTGGTCCACGAGGCCGACATCGACGACGGCCACTACGACGCCCCCGAGGCGCCCGGCTTCGACATCGCGCTGCGCGGGCTGAGCATGGTCGCCGACGACGACCGCGTCCTCGAGCTGACCGGGCCGTTGTTCGAGGGAACCTACCGAGTTCTTCCGCCGCCAGCTCCTCCTCGGAAATGAACGGGCATGACCCGTCCGCAGCACGTCTCCGGGCGGGGCCGCGACCGAACAACCCGGCGGCGAGAAACCCGACCGCGACGATTCGACGGGAGCCGAACCGACCGCTGCTGTAACGGTCGATCCGCCGCTCTCGGCGACGGCCGCAATAGGGCGCGACTGGTTCCGACACAAGTATCGCCCAAGGCCGGTTGGTATCGAGCTCCCAGCCCAAGGGCTCCGCGGTCGGTCGGCATGCGGTTGCGCCAACATTTGACTGACCGGTGCTGCCTTTCCCCCGTGGACAGCGCCGGCCCACATCTGGTTCAGTCCCAACGCGCTCCTAAGCGGAGGGCACCCGTTTGCCTGATGTTTCCGCATGCTGATGGATCCGCGGCAGAAGTGAGTCTGTTGGCGGTGCAGCGGACGCTCCCCCTGGCATTCGTGACGGCTCGGGGCCGCTTCTTATCGACATCTAGGATGCTGAATTACGGTGAATCCGCGTCGTGGCGCGGAGCGGGAGCAGATCTGCGCCATCATCATCCGACATCGAATTGGCGGCGAGCAGAGCGTCTCAGCCAGGTTGCAGTCGCGACGCCGTCATGTGTGCGGGCCCGGTGCTGTTGGTGCCATTGGGCTGCGCTCGCGGTCCGCCGTTCGTCGTTGGTGCGCGGCTGCCTCAAACGGCGCACGGTTCGTGCCCTCACCGCTCAACGGCGCGACGCCGCGACCCGTGACTGGCCTGCTGCCCAGCAACCGGGGCATAAAAGCCCCGGGGTGGATACGGACGGTCACGATCAGCCACCGGCCGTCTAGCACCCAGACACGGCCCTCTGCGTGCCCGATACGTGCCAGGTACGCCAGAGCGGCGATGCAAGCCGCAGCCTCTCCGCTTGGATCGTCTGCGTCGGTGCCGGCCGAGGCCACGACGGCGCCGGCTTGGGCGGCCTGCTCGGCATGACCGTTCGCGTGCCGTTGGGCATCCCGGGTTGACATCCGGTCCAATGCCAGGCCGGCGCCGAGAATGACGACCGCGGCCAGGAACGCCGCCATTCGCCACAACCGCCGCTGGGGCCGGTCGGGGGTCGAACGTGTGCGTACATGGCCGTGGTAACTGGTGCCAAGCGGCCGCACCACTTCTCTACCGTGCGCCGTCGGGGGTCGCTCCCACAAGCCCTCGCGGGGGGCCATTGCCAGTGTCGGCTGGCCTGGCAAGCATGCAGGCCGGCCTATTCCAAGCACCTGGTGTCCCGAACACCCCGGGCAATGAGCAAGTGCCGCAATAGGCCGCGGGGATCATCCGCTTACGGGGTGGTCGGTGACGCGCTCGGGGACGCTGCCGGCGGGAACTGCTCTGCATAGACTTTCCGCTCGATCTTGGCTGAGACCAGGCCGAGCCCGCCGAGCGTAATGTCGTCCCAGGCTTGCAGACGCCCCGTCCGCCGATCAAAGTAGAGCACTGACGCGCGCACCGGCGTCGGCTTCTCGTTCTGCAGCCCGGCAAGCCCGGAGCCACCGGTCGAGCCCTGCAAGAAGCTCACCGTGCCGGCTGGGAGCTGGCTCTGTTCGCGGCGGTGGTAGTGCCCTGAGAGCACGAGTGGCACCAGGCCGTCCAGCTCAAGGGCCGATGCCCCGTCATGCATCACGGCGACGTCGACCGGGTGGCCCGCTTCCGCCGCTGCTCCGGCCCGGTCGGCGAGCAGCAAAGCGACCTGTGAGACGCTGGGCGGCGCGTTCTGGTCCCGGGTGTTCTTGTCGGGGGTGAACCGCGGGTCACCAATCCCAAGAAACCGCAGCCCCGCAACCTCGACGATCTGCCCGTCGAGGACCACCGCGTTCGGCTGCGCCGCGACTGCGGCCTCTGTCACCCCCGAGTCGTGGTTGCCACGCGCCCATAAATACGGCACTCCCAGTGTCCCGATTGACTTGACGTAGAAGTTCTCCGGCGCTGTCCCGTGATCCATGAGGTCGCCCGCGTCCACTATCGCGTCGGCGTCGTACTGGTCCGTAACTGACCGGATCACCTCCCAGGAAGCGGGGTTGAGATGCATGTCGGACACGAACAGGATCCGCACCGTCGACGGGTCAGGGCGGTACGCAGGCAACGTCGACGTCACGTCATAAAGCCGGGAGACGTTCGTCACGAGTATCGCGAGCTGTGCCTCGTACTTCTGGAAGTCGGTCACGATGCTCTGCGCGTCGCCTACAACCGTGGGCGCACTGGCGAGCAGACCCTGGTACTTCGGCTCATTAATGCTCTCCGGATCCCAGGTCGCCGCCGCTGTCCCGCCCCCGGCCAGCACGGCCGCCAGGCACACACCCCCGCTGGCCATCACAAGCCGGAACCGGCGGCGGAAGACCATCAGGCCCAGGAGCAGCGCGCCAACCACGGCGGCGAGGACTGACCGAATCACGAGTTTCTTGACGCCGTTCGTCAGGTCCTTCGCGACCTGCTCCCCCAAGCCCTCGACCGTCGTGGGATTGCTGAAGATGCGCCGCGCATCGGCGGCATTGATCCGGGTCACCTCGGCGCTCAGGCGCCACGGCCCGGTATGACTGTCGACGGTTAACTCACCCAGCGGCGGGATCGCGAGCTCGCTGCCGCCATGCACATTGGGCTGCACCGCCAGCCGTGCCTCGAGTGGCCCCACTGGCGTCTCGAGCCGGCCACCCGCGAGCAGGCCCAACCAGCAGCCCACCAAACCCACAACCACCACCTCGACCACGATGCCCACCCGCCGACGACGGCTGCCCTGCTCGCCGCGCAGCCGGTCCCAACGCGCGTTTAGCCGGGAGATGGCTGACACGGACATGGCTCCTACCTCACTCCCCCGCGCACCGTTGTCGGAGAGGCGTCCAGGGCGCGGGCCCGTCGTCACCAGTCTCGGGGGCCGCGCCACGGCGCTCACGCCGCCATGCGGGGCGTCCGCGCTGACCCGCTCAAGTGGTGGCGCGCCCCGGGTGGCGCTACCGAAGTCAGCGGTTTCATTCGGGGTATTTCAGACCGACGCTCATCGGTGGGCCCTCGCCCACGCCTCGAGCGCACCAACGCTGACCAGAAGGTCGCCGTTGGCCCTGGAATACGGCCGTACGGGAGTGTTTCATTGCGAGCCCGCCCGGGCGAGTTCGCCGAGAGGCCTACCAATTCTGTCGGCGGCGTGCCGTAGGTCCAACCACTCGTCGGGCTCCGACAGCCCGCCGGTTAGACGTCGCAGTTGCACACTTCCCCTATCGACGTCCCTAGGCCCCCTCTTTATTTCTGTGGCCGGTCCTGACCCCCGCCACATAAATGTGGGTGACGAAGAGCCGGACCGGCGCGGGCGGTGAACGGGAGGTCGAGCAGTTCTAACCGACGTTCGGCCATGCAAGCGCTCTGGCAAGCGGATGCTGGCATCGCCCCTGTTAGGTCATCCGGGGAGAGATCATTTAGCGCAAGCTACCCACCATTCGCCGATGAGCGGCGCTCAGCATGGGCCTCGGCAGGCGGGACGGCGACCGCTGCACTCTCACCTGCTCGCACCGGAGCGCGTCGTCGGAGACCATCACGTCCACCGGCAGAGCTTCCGTACGCCCGAGTCGGTCCTGCCGTCCACTGGCGATCCGCGAGGTGATCGCTGAATGATCGAGTCGAATTGGGCACATCATCGCCAACCAGAGGACCGACGCGACGACCAACCCAGCGCAGGCCGCACAGACCAGCACCGACAGCCACAGCCCCCTGTCCTCGGCCGGACGGTACGCGGACGAGGTCAGCACCCCGTCATGGTGTCGTTGGAGATCCCGGAAGCGCAGGCAGGTGGCCGTGAGAGTTGGGACTTTCAAGAGCGAATCGCGCAAGACGGAGGCGTCCGCCGGTGCTTGATCGCGCCGATGGTACGGGGTTGCGCTCGCCGTCCGCGCCGGGCGCCTTGCCCGGCCGGCGCGATGCCGGTCGCAGCGTCGCCACGGCGCGAGCTCGCGGCGATGACGCAAGAGCGCCGTTCCGTGATGCACGGTCTGGCCCATCACGCTCCGTGAGCACTGTGGACGCCGATTCGGGCGAGGGTCGTCTAGAAGGCACCGACGTCTTGCCGCGAGGGTCGGCCGGGGTGTCTGATGCAGGAGGCGGAGCGGCGTGGTCGGCGCTCCGGCGATCAGCCCCCGCCAGGAGCGGAGGGACGTCATGCGAGTTGTTGCTCTGTCGACGGCCGCCTGCCTGGCGCTGTCGTTGGCCGGCCTGTCAACCACGGCCTCGGCGGCTCCGGCGGGCACGGTGGAGAGTGCCGTGACTGATGACGGTGCCTACGTGCGCCATGACGGTGGCACCGACCGGGCCATTCAGCACTGCAGCACCGGGGGCTCCAGCGCCACGCCGGCTGCTCCAGCCAACGGCGACGCCGACCCCAATGACGGCGGGAACAGGCGGCAGGGCAACGAGCCGTCCGTGGCCGTGGACCCGACCAACCCCAACCTCGTCGTGGCCGGATGGAACGACTACTGCCAGTCGGACCTGGCGGCGGGCTGGCAAGGCCTCGCCTACTCCACGGACCGGGGGGCGTCCTGGACCGACTCGGTGGTCCCCGGCTACCCCGCCGACACCTCGGCCGAGGGGATGGCCTCGCCGCTGTACGGGACGCACACCGACGCCGGTGACCCGCTGGTCGCCTTCGACAACGCCGGCCGGCTGTTCGTCGGCGGGATCGCGTTCAACCGGGTCAAGCCCTCCAACGGCGATGTGTGGCTGGCTTCCTACAGCAACCAGCCGCACCCGTCCGGGTACCCGAAGGACTACCTGCGCACGGTCGTCGTCGGCAAGGGCACGCCCTCGGAGGTGATCGGCGGCATCTTCCAGGACAAGCCGTCCCTCGAGGTGGACCGCACCGGGGGGCCGGACGACGGCAACGTCTACATGTGCTGGTCCCGGTTCGTTGGCGCTGCCGGCCGCACCAAGATCTACTTCAGCCGCTCCACCGACCACGGGGCCACTTTCTCCCGGCCGATGCCGCTGTCCGAGGGCGTCTCGGTGCAGGGCTGCGACATCGCCGTCGAGCACGACGGCGACGTCTACGTCACCTGGGGCACCTTCAACACCTCCGCGCGGATCGACCAGGACGGGATGGCCTTCGCCCGGTCGACCAACGGCGGCGCGAGCTTCTCCCGGGCGGGCGTGCTGGCCGGTTTCACCCGGTACTTCCCCTTCGACGGCAGCCGGGACTGCGGCGACGACACCGAGTTCTGCGGCCCACCCGGCTACGTCTTCCACCGGGTGCCGCTCGAGCCACGGGTCACCGCCGACCAGACCGGGCAGCTGCCGGGGATCTACGCGACCTTCAACGCCATCGACCCGGCCACCCGGGTGGCCAGCACGTCCCCGTACTCGTCGGCGGACCCTGGCTTCGTCGGGCGCTCGGTGGTCTACGTCGCCCGGTCCACCAACAACGGCCAGACCTGGGGGGACCCGGTCAAGGTGGACAACGCCGGAGGCCGCGGACACCAATACTTCAGCGACGTCGACGCCTACGCCGGCCGGCTGATGGCCATCTGGCAGGACAACCGCACTGACGACGACTACAGCGTGCAGCTGCCGATCGGCAACACCCTGGACGCCCAAGGCCGCGCGATCTCCTCGGCCGAACCACTGCAGGCAGCCCTGGCCGACGTCGTCGGCACCTACGCCTCGGTGTCGACCAACGGCACGTCATTCACGCCGCTGGGGATGATCTCGACCGTGACGCACCAGCCGCAGAAGGAGATGTTCGCCAACCGGTCGGTGCCGTTCCAGGGCGACTACAACTGGGTCGCTCTCGCCGACTCGACACCAGGACCGGCCATCGGGTCACTGTTCGCATACGCGGCGTGGACGGACAACCGGCAAGTCGTAGGCGGTGTCGACCCGCGCGAGCTCGAGGCCGACGGGTACGACGACGGGTTCGACGTGCTGCAGTGCCGGATCGATCTCGGTGCCGGGCCGGCATTGCCCGAAACTGTGCCGCTCGCCCGCAGGGACGCGCCGTACAGCGGCGACAACTGCGGTAACGCCGGCGGGCTCGACCAGGACATCTTCGGGGCGATGGTGCCGGTGAGCTGAACGGCCACACCTGCGGGTCGCCCCCGTTCCGGGCGGCCCGCAGTGGTCAGCTTCTGGGCTCGAGTTCCAACTCGGGCCGACCGAGCGGGTGATGGTCGTTCCGGGGCTGGTCGGACCGGCCCTAACGCTGTGTCCGTCAGAGCAACTGCCCGTCGCCAGGCATCGGGCTGGCCACGGCGAGGCGGGCCTTGTGGATCGAGATGTTCATGTGACGGATCATCCTCGGCGAGGTCCGCCAAGAGGAGTCGCTTGACCTGCCGTAGGTCGCGGTAGGTTCTCGACTTCGATCATGGGTACCCACTCTCGTGCGAGAGGGGGTACCCACATCGGGGACAGCCGCTCAGTGAGACCGGAGCCGATCCCGAGTTCCTCTCGGGGTAGGTCCCCGAGAAGATGGCTGACCGTGACCCCCGAGAGTCGATCCTGGCCAGCGACGCTCGGACTGCTGGCAGGGGCGTGGGCGGCGGTCGCAGCCGTCGTCGTCGCTTGGGGCTGGGTGCTCACGAACCACCTCGAGGGCTCGATCGGCGCCGTCGACGACGACCTGGCACGCCAGATCACGGACGAGCGTACCCCGATACTCACCGACGCCGCCGAGATCGGGACCTACCTCGGCGAGACGCGCGTGGGCGGCATCGTGGTCGCGCTCGCCGCGGTCGTCTTCGCGCTCTGGAAGCGGACCTGGCTGCCGATCGTCTTCGTCGCCATCGTGGAGGCCGGTCTGGGCGGCATCTACCGGCTCGGGATCCACGTCGATCCGCGCGACCGTCCGCCTGTCCAGAGCCTCGACACGGGACTGGATCCCCAACACAGCTTCCCATCGGGCCATGTCGGGACGGCGATGGCGATCTTCCTGGTCCTGCTCTCCCTGGTCTTCGCGTACACGCGGGCCTCCCGAGGGTGGGGGATGCTGCTGGTCGTGGTCCCGCTGGCGTGCCTGGCCGCGCGGCTCTACCAGGGGGCCCACCACCTCAGTGATGTCCTCACCAGCGTGGTTTACGCGGCCGCGTGGATCGGCATCGTCGCCCGGCTGGTTTTCGGCCAGCGCGTCGCCAACCCCTCATCTACCGTCTCCGCGTGAGCGACCAGGGCGCCCACGCCAGGCCCAGGCTCCTGCGGCTTCGCCTGCTCGCCCGCGACGATCGCTGCTCGGGGCGTTGCTGGCGATCTCGCTGCTCTGGTTGTCGTCGGCACTGCGGTGTTCGGGGTCGGGCGAGACGACGATGATGAGGCCGTCGAGTCGATCCCTGCGGTCACCGCAGCGAGCCGTGTTGCCGACCTCTGGCGATCGAGGTGTTCGAGAACCTGAGCCGCGAGCACGTGCCCGGTGACGTCGACTACCGGCTTCGGGGCCGCTTTTCTGTCAGCTGGTTTCCGCCTCGGATCCGCCCGGAATCACGCGGCCGTCGAACGTTGGCAAAGGTGGGCCATAATGTGCCGGCGCGGGACCTCAACGTAGCGGGCGGCATAGGGGGGAGGCAGCAGTGAGACAATTGCGTCGTGGAATGACGCCTCTCGTCATCGGCTGGATCGCCCTGATCGCCCTGATCGTGGTGCTCCTGGAGGTCTTGAGCCGGTGAGCTGGCCGGCCGTCAGGGGTGGGGAATCCCTCGCTCCCCCGGGGCAACAGAGGTCTTTGTGGGCCGCGCGCAGCCTCGCCCGCACTTCCTGGGGTCACCGGCGGTGCTGACCATTGGGGGTGTGGCGCAAGGCGCGATCCGCCGATCGCGTACCCCGGCGCCCGACTCGCCAGGAGCTGCACGACGCGACTCCGGTAGGTAGAGGTCTTCGCTCTGGACGCGCTCGGCCGCATCGCCCCGGGCGCCGGAGACCCGGGAAGGCATTAGGCATCGGCTCAACTCGGGCAACGGCGGCTGACCGGCCTGTGGACATGGGCGCGATCACACCCGGCGTCAAGGTGTGACCAATGCACCGTCTCGGAGAATCTGGGTCCTGCGCCGGACGGGGGGCTGGACGATAGTGCCGCGTGCGTCGCCGGGCGCAGTTCGGAAGGCCTTACAACGACTCGTTGACCGTGCGGGTCACTTCGTCAGGATCGATGCTGCCTTTATGGAGGTGTCACCCAGCCAGGCTGCGGGCAGGACCGTGGAAGAGTGCCCGCTCGGGGGCACCAGTGGAAGAAGGAGTCCCTGCCGTGACCATCGAAGGCATTATCGGCGCCCTTATCATCGGCGCGATCATCGGCGTCCTGGGACGCCTGATCGTCCCAGGCAAACAGGACATCCCCATCTGGCTGACAATCGCGGTCGGCATCGTCGCCGCCCTCATCGGATCGGCGATCGTCGGTCCGCTGCGCGACACCGACGGCATCGACTGGGTCGAGCTCATCGTGCAGGTCGCGCTGGCCGCGCTCGGCGTGTATCTCGTGGCCAGCTTGCGGGGCCGTGGCCGCACTACCCACCACGTCTGACCTTGCCTGCAGCCCGCGTTCGCCCGCCCCTCCGCAGCGGGCCCTGGCTGCCTGGGTGTCACGCACCGGCGTCTATTCCGCAATCGCGCGACTAGACGCCGCTTCCCGGTCTCATGCTTATCCGGGTTCAGCACTCAGCCCATGATGATTAGACAGCCGATGATCAAGCCCATCCCGGCGAGGAGCAGCGGGTCAAGCGCACTGGCGTTGGGCATCCGGACGCCGGTGTGGAAGCCACCGGCCGCCAGACCAGCGAC
>Ga0126306_10001416_pt1 | contig 12831 bp, 15 predicted proteins | sample Plot27_FD_92592 | JGI IMG/M metagenome (GOLD analysis project Ga0126306, IMG submission 92592) | Serpentine soil microbial communities from UC McLaughlin Reserve, CA, USA - Plot27 | ecosystem: Environmental > Terrestrial > Soil > Grasslands | place: USA: UC McLaughlin Reserve, Lake County...
GCTCCTGCACCACGAACCGCCACCCCGTGGTCGCCTCTAACGCCACCTTCAAGCTCCTGGCCGCTGAACCGGCCAAGGAACCGCCGCACACCCGCCCGGTCGGCGGGCCTCACGCGCGTCCGGCCGATCTCGCCGCTGGTCATGTCAACCCACTCAGCCGTGATCTGTGCACGACGTTGATCGAGTCCCATCACGATCGTCATCCGCGATCGCCCGCCGTTCCCAAGCCCGCCCCCGTGTCCAGCATGACACGGGCCGTGATGCGAGCGGCGTCCAGCCCGACCGATCGCATACGCCGGCCAATGGCGAGCGAGGCGCTGTCTAGTGTGGTGTAGGCGCTGCGTGGAGGAGCGCGGCGTAGCGCTCGAAGGCTGCCGAGACCCGCTTCTGATCGCCGATGGCGTTCGCGTCTTGCAGGAGACCGCGGATGACGGCGAGGGTCAGCGTGGACAGCTCGCGCGCCATGGCGGGGTCGGCGCCGTCTGCGGCGAAGCCGTGCTCGATAGTCGGCAGCCAGTCGAGCACCGATTCGCGCAGGAACTCTGCGTGCGGGCTGTCGGGCGCGTGTGCGAGTGCGTGTAGCTGCCCGAACAGGCGCAGGTAGGGCTGTGCCTCGTCGGTGGCGAACCAGCGCCAGGCGTCGGTTAGGACGTCGGCATAGGGTCGCTCGGGCTGGGGTGCCAGGCGGGCCTCGAAGGCCTCGCGCTGGCGGGAGCGCGCGTCGCTGAGCGCGCGGGCCACCAGCTCCTCTCGGGAGCCGAAGTGGTGGACGAGCATGCGGGGGCTCACGCTCACGGCGGCGGCGAGGTCGCGCAGCGATACGGCGACTAGGCCGCGCTCGAGCAGGTGATCAGCTGCGCGCTGCACGAGCGCGTCACGGCGCTGGTGGTCGATGGTTCGAGGCACGGGCGAGCTACGGTATCTTGTAACGTCGTTACGTCAACGAAGGGAGGACGATGTCCGTCACGTCACGCGAGGTCCAGCTGCGCTCGCTGTATGAGGCCTTCAACGCGCGGGAGATCGATGCCTGCCTGGCCGCGATGACCCCCGACGTCGACTGGGCCAACGGCTGGGAGGGCGGTCGCGTGGTCGGCCGCGACGCCGTCCGCGACTACTGGCAGCGCCAGTGGGCTGAGATCGACTCGACCGCCGAGCCGACCGCCGTCACCGAGCGCCCCGACGGCACGATCGAGGTCGCGGTCCACCTCCTCGCCCGCGACAAGCAGGGAAGGCTGCTCAACGACGGGGACGGCCGCCACATCTACGAGTTCCGCGGAGATCTCATAGAGCGGATGACGATCGAGCAATGACAGCTCCTGGCAGCACGCCGAGACGCTCGGCCACGCTGCCGACGGATCCTGCTCGCGTCCACCTGCGATCTCGTGGCGCTCGGCACCGCGACCGTGGTCTCGGTATTCGGAATTGCTCAGCTCTGTCAACCAAGTCGCCTAGTCGCTTCTCGTACGGCGTTCCGGGGGTGGCGCTGTTCACCCCTGATGGGGCATGACTGGCGAATCGGCTGGCGGCAAGCTCAGCGTGCAGGGGTTACCGTCATGCCGACTACGACGTGCAGATTGGCTCAGTTAGGGGACCGCGCACCGCGGCGTCAGATGATGCGCGTCGTCATGGCCCCGCTCACGCCGACGCCCGACTCGACCGGCGTGCGGGTCGCCGCGCGCGAGGACTACACGGCGACCGGCGCCAGCTGGTACGCGGTCGCGCACGCGAGCTGCGCCTGATCCGGAAGCGACGCGCGAGGGAAGAACGGCGTGGACAGCAAGCGCACTACGGGACGGACCGCCCTGCGCGGCCGCGCCGCCGAGACGGCGCGCGTCATGCGCGACGGCTGGCGCGGCGTCCTGCTGGCGGTCATCGGCGGCGCAGTCGCCCTGCTGATCGCCGAGCTCCTCGGCGACTCGGACGACGGCAAGGCGGTCGCGGCGCTCCTCGGCGCCGCCGCGGGCGCCGGGGCGCACCACCTCGCGGCGACCGTGCGCTGGCGCGACCGGACGCTGTCGGCGATCGCCGCCGTCGCGGGCGCGCTCGCCGTGCCCGGCGCGCGCAGATGGGTCGTCGACCGGACGCGCGGCGCCGCGATGGTCACGGCGACGACGTCCGCGAAGGCCCTGCCGCTCGGCGCAGGCCTGCTGGCGATCGGCGTTGGCGCGCTCTCCGTCCTGGCCCTGAGCGGGGCGGCGGGACCCGCCGACTCCGCGCGCGCCGACACGCCGGAAGGCGCAATCGCGGCGTATATGGATGACAAGCCAGCCAACTACGTCGGTTCGTGCGCCGGGCGCTCCCAGCGCGAGTTCGACGCGCACCCACACCGTGTCTGCTCCATGCCCGGCGGTCCGCAGGACGGTGGACGGCTGTTCGCGATCAAGCAGCCGGACTGGCTCGATCAGGTCCCGGTAGTCCTCCTGCGCGAGGACAAGGACAAGGGCTGGCGCGTCGTCCGCTGCGTGTTGCACTGCTGAGGCGTCCCCCAATCCAGCCACCGCGGATCGTGACAGTCCGTCGGGAGTCGCATACTCTCCGCGGCGTTGAGCGCGTCAAAGTTCTCGCCGTCGGATTCCCGGATATGACCGGCGCTCCTGCTCTAATGGGCAAGCAGGCATCGCGGTCCACGCCAACGAGACGGTCGCAAGGGACGAGCGGCGAGCGTCCGGTCCGATCGCCGCGTCACGCTCGCATCCGCCGGGGGAAGCGAAAGCGAAGCGCCGAGCGCTGGAGACGCCCGGAGCTGTCGGGTCGGCCGGGCGCGTTGCTGCGCCCGGCCCCCCTCAGAACCGGTTATGTCGAATTTCCGCGTTAGCGGCTGAGCGGTCGTCCGGGGCGATTCGGGAACAGGGGGTCGTCGGGCTCGCCGCGGCGTTCGGTGAGCCATTGGCGCACGATCGCGACCGTCTCGCCGGCCAGGGTCGTTGCGCGCTTCTTGCGTCCTTTGCCCGTGACCCGGATGTGAGCGCCGGTGCCGAGGTGGACATCGCAGACGCGCAAGCCGACGAGCTCTGAGACGCGCACGCCGGTCTGGATCATGAGCACCAACAGCGCGTGGTCGCGGCGGCCGTGCCAGGTGCCGCGCGCGGGCGCGGCGAGCAGCGCCTTGATCTCGTCGAGATCGAGGTAGGAGACGGTGTTGCGCTCGTGGCGCTTGGTCGGGATCGCCATCACCCGCGCGATCGTGTGCGCGTGCTCGGGATGTTCGAGCGCAGCGAAGCGGTACCTCGGTGCTAGCGGCGCACGCAGCAGAGATTGAAGGCGCGGGTCCGCGCGGCTGCGGCGCCGGCCGCCCGACGCAGGTGATTCGCAAGCCGGACCCAGCCGACACCAGAGACTCGCCCCGTCCAACGAGCGACTGTGCTGATGCGCGTGTCCGGGTCGGACAGCCCGATGAAGCAACGCGCGTGGGAGCGCCAAACGACAACGGGCGTCGCTCCCGCGTACAGATGCGGGCGGAAGTATCGATGGTCCATCCCCGCGCGCCAGCGTCGGACGAGGTGCAGTCGGCCGCGCCGCCACCGGGCTCGCACCTGTTCTCGCGGACGAAGCGGGCGTCTCCGCACACACCACATACGTGGGCGCTCTTGCGTGCCAGACACCTGAGCACCGGCAGCCGCGCTCAGTCGCGCCGGGGGCGCGTCGACGAAAGCGTGCAGCTCACCGCTCGGCGCGAGCCAGCGCTCCGCCAGCGCCCGCGCACGCTCGGGCTCGCGGTGGAAGAGGCCGACGCGGACGGCGAAGATCGTGTCGAAGCGGCGGTCGCCGAGCTCGAGGTCCTCGAGCTCCGCGACGAGGAACTCGGCCTTGCCCGCGTCGACGTGCACCGCGTTCCGGCGCGCTGCCGCCGCGACCATCTTCAGCGAGCGGTCGATCGCGGTCAGGCGGCCGCTCTCCAGGCGCTCGCAGACGAACGTCGCCGCGACCCCGTGGCCGCAGCCGATCTCGAGCACGCGCGCGCCGGGGCCGAGGCACAGCCCGTCGACGATCGCCCGCAGCCGCTCGCTCACCGCGCGTCGCCGGCCGGCGCCCGCCGGCGCGGGCGCTCGTCGCAGATGAAGCGCGTGGCGATCGTCAGCAGCAGGTGCAGCACGCCAAGCACGATGAAGAACGCGGTCGCCGCGCCGTCGTCCGTGAAGCCGAGCACGAACGGCGCCGCGATCAACGCGAGCGCGAGGATGTAGTCGAGCACGACGTGGGCCTGCACCGGGATCGATCCGATCAGGCCGGTGCTCATCGCCGTCGATGCCGCGATGATCAGGACCAGCACCCCGACCACGATCGCCGCTGCCGTGGCCGCATCCTCGTCGAATCCGAACAGGAACGGCGCGGCGATCAGCAGGATCCCGGCGGCGTACTCGACGACGCCGTGGACGAACGCGGGGACCGGGCCCTGTCTGAACATGCGCCGGGGCTACCCCAGCCGCTCAGCCGAAGAACACTTCCGCGGTCTCGAACACCTTCGGGTCGAGCAGCTTCGGCGCCGCCAGCGCCTCGGACAGTGGCACGCGCACGATCTCGGTCCCGCGCAGCGCGACCATCTTCCCGTAGTCGCCCTCGCTGGCGGCGTCGATCGCCTCGACGCCGAAGCGGGAGCCGAGCACGCGGTCGTATGCGCACGGCGTGCCGCCGCGCTGCACGTGGCCGAGGATCGTCATCCGCGCCTCAAACCCGGTCCGCTGCTCGATCTCGCGCTCGAGCTCGATCGCGATCCCGCCGAGCCGCGCGTGGCCGAAAGCGTCGGTCGCCTCGAACTCCGAGTGCAGCTGGCCGTCCTTCGGCGTCGCGCCCTCCGCGACGACTACGATCGAGAAGTTGCGCCCCAGCGCGTGCCGCCGGCGCAGGCGGTCGCAGACCTCGTCGATGTCGAACGGCCGCTCGGGCACCAGCACGACGTCGGCGCCGCCGGCGAGGCCGGAGTAGGCGGCGATCCAGCCCGCGTGGCGTCCCATCACCTCGACCACGATCACGCGGTTGTGCGACTCGGCGGTCGTGTGCAGCCGGTCGATCGCGTCGGTCGCGATCTGCACGGCGGTCTGGAAGCCGAACGTGAAGTCGGTGCCGGCGAGGTCGTTGTCGATCGTCTTCGGCACCCCGACGACGTTGACGCCTGCCTCCGACAGCTTGCCGGCGACGCCGAGCGTGTCCTCGCCGCCGATCGGGATCAGCGCGTCGAGCCGCAGCTGCCGCAGCGACGCCTGCACGCGCGCGAGCCCGTCCTTCTCCTTGAACACGTTCGTGCGCGACGTGCCGAGGATCGTTCCGCCGCGGTGCAGGATCCCGCTCGTGCTCTCGTGCGTCAGGTCGATCGCGTCGGCGGACAGCACGCCGGCCCAGCCGTAGCGGAAGCCGACGAACTCATGGCCGTGCGTATTGATCCCCTTGCGCACGACGGCGCGGATGACGGCGTTGAGTCCGGGGCAGTCGCCGCCGCCGGTGAGTAGTCCGATGCGAGCCATGACGGCGCCGCAGGTTACGCGAATCGGATGACGGAGCGAACGCCGTCCTGGGCCTCCAGCAGCTCGAAGCCGCGGTTGACGTCGTCGAGCGCCAGCTCGTGCGACAGGAACGGCTGCACTTCGATGTCCCCCGCCATCCAGCGGTCGACCAGCTGGGGCACCTGTTCGCGCCCTTTGAGCCCGCCGAACGAGGAGCCGGCGATCCGCCGACCGGTGATCAGGTAGCGCGGGATGACATCGAGCGTCTCGCCCTTGCCGGCGACGCCCGCGACCGTTTGCACAGCCCCAGCCCAGGCGCGCCGACTCGAGCGCCTGGCGCATTACCGCGACGCTGCCCGTCGCCTCGAAGGTGTAGTCGGCGCCGAAGCCGCCGGTCTGCTCGAGGATCCAGTCGACTGTCTCCGCCCCGCCCGCGCGCAGGTCGGTAGCGCCCTGGCCGCGCGCGAGCTCGTAGCCCTTGTTCTGCTGCTCGCGGATCGCGAGGCAGAGGTTCGTCTTCGGCGAGCGGCAGTGGACGCACTCGCCGCACTGGGGGAGAACAGCGTGATCACCTGGTCGCCGGGAGCGACCAGCGTCACCTCCTCGCCGACCCGCTCCACGACCCTGCGCCCTCGTGGCCGAGCACCGTCGGCGCGTAGCCGGACGGGTCGGCGCCGGACGCCGAGTAGAGATCGGTGTGACAGACGCCGCAGGCCACGAGGCGCACCAGCACCTCGTGGCCCTTGGGTTCGTCGAGCTCGAGTTCCTGTACGACGAGCGGCTCGCCGAAGGACTCGAGCACCGCCGCGCGAATCTGCATCGCGCCGCGGTTATGCCTTGGCGCCCTCCACGGCCGGCTCGTGGTCGAACCGCGGCAGCCAGTCGAGCTTCTTCGGCAGGTACCAGTTCCAGTCGCCGAGCAGCTTCATCGTCGCCGGCAGCAGCACCGCGCGCACGAGCGTCGCGTCGATCAGGATCGCGACCGCGAGGCCGACGCCCATCATCTTGAACTCGAGCATGCTGAGCGTGGCGAAGATCGCGAACACGGCGACCATCACCGCGGCCGCGCTGGTCACGACGCCGGCCGTGCTCTTGATCCCGTGCGCCACGGCCCGGTCCGTCGACATGCCGCCGTCGACCGCCTCCCGGATCCGGCTGAGGATGAACACGTGGTAGTCCATCGACAGCCCGAACAGGATCACGAACAGGAACAGCGGCAGCCACGACGTGATTCCCCCGACCGACTCGTAGTCGAGGAAGCCCTCCAGGCGCCCGTCCTGGAAGACGAGCTTGAGGATGCCGTAGGCGGCGCCGACCGACAGGAGGTTGAGCACGATCGCCTTCAGCGGCACGACGATCGAGCGGAACGTGACCAGCAGCAGGATGAACGCGAGCGTGAGCACGAACGCGAACACGATCGGCAGGTGCGACTTCATCACGTCGTTGAAGTCCTTCGACCCCGCGGTGAAGCCGGTGACCGCCACCTCGGCGCCGTCGAGCTTGCCGACCGTGGCAGGCACGACGTCCTCGCGCAGCACCGCGAGCGAGCGCTCCGACGCCGCGTCGGTGCCGGTGCCGTCGACAGCGAGCGCGACCGTCGCCACCGTCTTGTCGGGGTTGATGTCGACGTCGACCGGCTCGTGCAGCTTCCCGCTCGCGATCGCCTGGCGCTGGAGGTCGTCGATCGCCGCCTGGACCTCGGGTGACGTGACGTCGTCCGCCTCGACGACCACCTCGGCCGGGACGCCGTCGCCCGGGAACGCCGCGTCGATCTTGTCGTAGGCCTGCATGACCTCGAGGTCGCGCGGGAGGCCGGTGACGCCCGGGTTGACGGTGTGCATCGAGAACGCCGGGATCGTGAGGGCGGCGAGCAGCCCGGCGGCGAGCACCGCCGAGACGAGCGGGCGCTTGAGCACGCGATCCAGGATCGCGCCCCAGACCCGCGACTCGCCGCGCGTCTTGTGCCGCCGCTTGGCGACCCACGGGACGCGGCCCTTCTCGACCCAGCCCTTGCGCGAGAGGAACGACAGCATCGCCGGGAGCACGGTGACCGAGCCCAGCATCGCGACGCCGACGACGAGGATCGTGCCGATGCCGAACGAGACGAAGACCGCGTTGCCGGCCAGGAACATGCCCGCCATCGCGGCCATCACCGTCAGGCCGGAGACGAGCACCGCGCGTCCGGACGTGGCGGCTGCGGCGTTGAGCGCAGCGTCCCACGTGCGGCCGGCGTCGCGCTCCTCCATCTCGCGCCGTAGGTAGAACATCGAGTAGTCCACGCCGACGGCTAGACCGACGAGCAGGACCACGCTCGACGAGCTCTCCTCGAGCGCGTGGAGCTGGCTGATCGGGCCGAGCAGGCCGATCGTGCCCATGACGGCGGTCGCGCCGAGCAGCAGCGGGAGGCCCGCGGCGACGAGCGCGCCGAACGCGATCAGCAGGATCACGAGCGTGATCGGCAGCGACAGGACCTCGGCCTTCTGGAAGTCCTCCTCGAACGCCTCGCCGATCTCCTTCTCGGCGGACGCGTCGCCGAACTGGCCGAGCGCGACCTCAGGGTGCTCCTGCTGCAGCGCGGCCACGGTCGCGAGCGGGGCTTCGACCTCGTCGCCGGCCTCGTCTGGCTCGGCCGGCAGCTCGAAGTTCACGAGCACGGAGCGGCCGTCCTCGGACACGTTGCCGGCGAACTGCGGATCGAGCGGGCTCTCGACGTTCTCGACGAACTTCGTCTGCTCGAGGCTGCCTACGACGTCCTTGACGACCGCGGTGAAACCTGGATCGCCGACCTTCAGGCCGTCCTTGCCCTGTACAAGGACGGTCTCGCCGGTCTGATCGTTGAAGCCGGCAGCCTCGATGATCTGGTCGCCGCGCTTGGACTCGCCGTTGCCGGTGTCCTCGTCGGCGAGCATCTTGGTACCGACCATGCCGCCGAGCACGGTGGCGAGGATGACGAACGCGAACCAGCCTAGGATCGCCTTCTTGCGGTGCTGCGCGCTCCATCTGCCGGCGCGCGCCGCGAAGCTCTGGGACTGCATGTGTGGGGAGCTCCTCCTGGGGAGAGGGGGGAGAGTCTGGGGACAGGTCGCAGACTCGCAGCGAGACCGGGCCGCTCCCATGCGGGGACACCGGCGTCCCGGGGTGCGGAGAACCCCACCCACGCAAAAGGGGCCGCGCGTCTCCGCGCGGCCCCTCTCGTTTGTGAGATTCGCCGAGTACTACGCGGCGGCGGGAGCCACCTCCGGCTCGTGCTCGAACTTGGGCAGCCAGTTCAGCCGCTTGGGGAGCCACCAGTTGCGCTCGCCCAGCAGCTTCATCGCCGCGGGCAGCAGCACCGCACGGACGATCGTCGCGTCGATCAGGATCGCGACGGCGAGGCCGACTCCGAGCTGCTTCATGGACTGGTCGGAGCCCGTGGCGAACGCCGCGAACGTGACGACCATGACCGCGGCGGCGCCGGTGATGACGCCGGCCGTGCTCTTGATGCCCTCCGCGACGGCCCGATCGGTGGACATCCCGCGGTCGACCAGCTCGCGGACCTTGCTCAGGACGAACACGTGGTAGTCCATCGACAGCCCGAACAGGACGACGAACAGGAACAGCGGCAGCCAGGGCGTGATGCCCCCGACCGACGTGAATCCGAGCGCCTTCTCGCCGTGGCCGTCCTGGAAGACCAGCGTCAGCACGCCGTAGGCCGAGCCGACCGACAGCAGGTTGAGGATGATCGCCTTGATCGGGATCACGATCGAGCGGAACGTGACCAGCAGCAGGATGAAGGCCATCGCGAGCACGAAGCCGAACACGATCGGCAGGTGCGACTTCATCGTGTCGAGGAAGTCCTTCGACCAAGCGGTCATGCCGCCGGTTGCGACCTCCGCGTTCTTCAGCTTGCCCACTGTCGCCGGCACGACCTCGTCGCGCAGCACCTCGAGCGAGCGGTTCGACGCCTCGTCGGTGCCCTTGCCCTTGATCGAGAGCGACACCATCGCGACGGTCTTGTCGGGGTTGATCTCAACGCTCGAGGGCTCCGACAGCTGACCCGTGGCGATCGCCTTGTCGTGCAGGTCCTTGATCGCGGTCTGGACCTCGGGCGCCGTGACGTCCTTGGCCTTGACGACGACGCTGGCCGGCAGGGTGCCGCCCGGGAACGCGGCGTCGATGCGGTCGAGCGTCTGGATGATCGGCTGGCTGCGGGACAGACCCTCCGTGCCGGGCTCCTTGAACTGCATGCCGAGCGCCGGGATCGACAGCCCGATGAGCAGGCCGCCGGCGAGCATCACCGAGACGAGCGGGCGAGCCAGGACGCGGTTCAGGATCGCGTTCCACATGCGCGACTCGCCCTTGTTCTTGTGGCGGTTCTTCGCGATGTACGGCACGCGGCCCTTCTCGAGCCAGCCCTTCTGGCCGAGGTACGAAAGCACCGCCGGGAGGAACGTGAGCGACCCGACCATGGCGACGGCGACGACGATGATCGTGCCGATGCCGAACGACGAGAAGATCGCGTTGCCGGAGAAGAACATCCCGGCCATGGCGGCGATGACGGTGAAGCCGGAGATCAGCACCGCGCGACCCGACGTGGCGGCGGCGACGTCCAGAGCGGCCTCGGGCGAGCGGCCCTTGTCCTGCTCGTCCATCATCCGGCGCAGGTAGAACATCGCGTAGTCGACGCCGACGGCCAGGCCGATGAGCATCGTGACCGTGCCGACGGCTTCATGCACGGGAGCGAGCTGGCTGACCGGCCCGAGCAGCCCCGTCGTCGCCACGAAGGCGGACATGCCGAGCAGCAGGGGCACGCCGGCGGCCACGGCCGCCCCGAAGACGAGCAGCAGGATGATCAGCGTGCCGCCCATCGAGATCTGAGTGGACTTCGCCTCGTCGGCGCGCTCGGTGGCGCCGAGCGCCTTGCGCTCCGACGCGCCGCCATGCTCCTGGACGACCAGCTCGGGGTGAGCCTTCTGGACGGCGGCGACGGCCGCGACGGGAGCGTCGGCGACCGTCTCGAGCGCCTTCTGCTCCTCGGCGGTGTCGGACTTGCCGGGCAGCGTGAAGTTCACGAGGACGGAGCGGCCGTCCTTGGAAACGGTGTTCGCGCGGTCCTCGGCGTTGAGCGGGCTCTCGATGTCGGAGACGCCCTCGATCTGGCCGAGGCGGTTGACGACGTCCTTGACCGCGGCCGTGACCTCAGGACCGTCGGCCTTGATCGAGCCCTTGCCCTGGATCAGCACGCGCTCGCCGATCTCGTTGGGATAGTTGGCGTTGTCGACGATGATGTCGTGGCGCTTAGACTCGCCGTTGCCCATCTTCGACGACTCGAGGTTCTGCTGGCCGACCTTGCCGCCGATCACGGTGGCGAGGACGACGAAGAGGATCCAGCCGATCACGGCCGTCTTGCGATGCGTCGCGCTCCATCGTCCGGCGCGCGCCGCGAGATTGCGGGGTTGCATTTTGGGGAAGCTCCTCCAGAGGAGTCAGTGGGAACCTGCTTGGGGACTTGCGGCAGACTCCCAGCGATCCCGACCCGCGCCCATGAGGGCTTCCAGGCGTCCCGATGTGGCGATTCACCCGACCTGCGGTGCGGCCAGCCACCCGGCCGGGGGCGGCTGGCCACGACATCCCGTTCGTTCTAGAGCAGGATGATCAGCAGGATGATGATGATGATGAGGGTGCCAATCCCGATGTACATGTCGGTGCTGCTACCCCGGCCATCGGGAAAGCACGCACCGCGCTGGTCCTGGCCGTCGCCGTCGCGCCGGGCATCGCCCGGCCGCGGCGCGTGCCGGCGGACCCGCTCGCAGTCGCCGTCGGGCTCCGCGGCGGTCGCGCCGTCGATCGCGTCGGCGAAGTCGAGGATCGCGACGTCGAAGCCCGGGCCGCAGCCGATCACGTCAAGCTCGCCGTCGCGGGTCCGGATGCGGTCGTTACCGCCGCGCCGCGCACGACGTCGCCCGCGATGTCGCCTGGCCCGCTCACGTCGGTCGGGATCAGGGCCCACAGGTAGTCGTCGCCCTCGCCGCCGTCGGTGATGTCACGGCCGTGGTTGGCGAAGATCCGGTCGTTGCCCGGGCCGCCCTCCTGCGTGTCGTCGCCGGGCCGCCGGCCACGCGGTCGTCGTCGAGCCCGCCGGACTGGCTGTCGTTGCCGAATCGACCGAACAGGCGGTCGTCGCCGGCGCCGCCGGCCGCTTCGTCGTTGCCGAGGCCCGCGAACGACCGGTCGTTGCCGTCGCCGAGCAGCACGCGATCGTCGCCGGCGAACGCGCGCACGCGGTCATCCCCGCCGAGCGCCTGGATCACGTCGGCCTCCGGCGTGCCCTTCAACCGGTTCGGGCCGTCGTCCCCGTCGACCGTCGCGGCCACCGCTGTCGTGGTGAACACGCCGGCCGCCGCGAGCGTCGCGACTAGATGGACCGAGACGCCTCTTACACTTGGGCACGGGGCCCACCTCCTGGCTGTACGGTTGACGCCTCTGCAAACACGCGCCGCCAGGGCCAGTTGCGCTCACGGCGACGGGTGCCTTGCCGGTCGGGGGTGGGCCCTCTCAACACCCAGGAGGACTGCCATACTGTGCCGCCCACGGGGGCGTAGCTCAGTTGGTTAGAGCGCCGGCCTGTCACGCCGGAGGTCGCGGGTTCGAGTCCCGTCGCTCCCGCTCCCCAGAGAAGCCCTGTAACCGCGGGGCTTTCGTCGTTCAAGGGGACAAGCGCTAGGCAGCATCAGCGTCCTCCTCGCCGCCCAAATAGCGCCCATCCGGCTCGGAACGCCCGCTGTCGAACCGGTCGAGCAGCTCGCGCTCGTACGCGTCGGCACCGGCGACAAGGTGCCCGTAGGTGCGATCGATCATCTTCACGCTCGTGCCCATACGCCGGGCGAGCGTGAAGATGTCGATGCCGACCAGGCTCCACGTGGCGTACGTATGCCGCAGGTCGTAGATGCGCCGATGCTGCACACCCGCCGCCACAAGAGCCGGCGTCGACTGGCGCCCGCGCCAGTTGTCGATGTCGATGTGCCCGCCCGCCGGCGCCGGAAAAAGCAGCCCGCGACGACGATCGAGGCTCTCCAGCGCCTCGACCACCCGGGCGCGTAGCGGAACTGCGCGGCGCGAGCCCGTCGTCTTGCCGTACTCCTTGAGCCGCCCCTTCGCGAACGCCCGACGAACCCGGAACAAACGCCGCTCGAGGTCCACATCACCGGCAAAGCGACATCCGCCGCACCAGCTTCCCCGAACACATCAACAGCGCAGGAACCAGGGGAAGCTGGCGCGTGCGTTCTCGCCACCCGGACCGGGCGGCCGGCACGACCGGGCTGCGTCAGCCACCGACCACCCGGAACCCAGGAGGTCCCGCGATGATCACCCTCACCGGCCACGGCCGCCTCACCCGCGACGTCCAGACGCGCAC
>Ga0126306_10001417_pt1 | contig 12829 bp, 15 predicted proteins | sample Plot27_FD_92592 | JGI IMG/M metagenome (GOLD analysis project Ga0126306, IMG submission 92592) | Serpentine soil microbial communities from UC McLaughlin Reserve, CA, USA - Plot27 | ecosystem: Environmental > Terrestrial > Soil > Grasslands | place: USA: UC McLaughlin Reserve, Lake County...
CGCTCAGGTGGTGTTCGTGCTGTTTCTCCACCACCCCTACAGTCTGCCTGCTGCGACGATTCTCGCAAGGAACTGCTGAGTTCGGGGTTGGCGAGGCTCGGCGAAGATCTGGTCCGGCGTGCCTTCCTCGAGGATCACGCCCTCGTCGAGGAAACAGACGCGGTCGGCGATGTCGCGCGCGAACGCCATCTCGTGCGTGGCGATCAGCATCGTCATCCCGCCCTGCGCGAGCTCACGCACGACGTTCAGCACTTCCGCCACCAGCTCGGGGTCGAGCGCGCTCGTGATCTCGTCGAGCAGCATGAGCTTCGGGCGGAGAGCGAGCGCGCGGACGATCGCGACGCGCTGCTGCTGACCGCCGGAGAGGCTGTCCGGATACGCGTCGCGCTTGTCCTCGAGCCCGAAGCGTGTGAGCAGCTCGTCGGCTCGCGCCTCTGCGTCCGCGCGTGAGAGGCCGAGCGCGTTTCGCGGGCCGAGGGTTACGTTCCTGAGCACGGTCATGTGCGGGAAGAGGTTGTAGGCTTGGAAGACGATCCCGATCTCGCGGCGCACGCGGTTGACGTCGACACCCTCGGCCGTGATCTCCTCGCCGTCGAGGAAGATGCTGCCACGGTCGAGCGGTTCGAGCAGGTTCACGCAGCGAAGCAGGGTCGACTTGCCCGATCCCGACGCACCGATCAGGCAGACGACCCCGTGCTCGGGGACCGCGAGGTCGATCCCCCGCAGAACCTCGGTGTGCCCGAACGACTTGTGGACGTCCTGGAGCTCGACTGCGGGCCTCCCGCTCATGCGCGCGCGAGCTCTCGGCGGCGATTTCGGGCGATCAGCCAGTCCGTGAAACGCGTGAGCGGGATCGTCAGCAGCAGGAAGAGCAGCGCCGTCGCGAGATAGGGCGTGTGGTTGAAGGCTCCGGCCGACTCGATCTGCGACTGGCGGAACGCCTCGACGACGCCGAGGAGCGCGACGAGCGCGGTGTCCTTCTGCAGCCCGATGAAGTCGTTCAGGAGCGGCGGCACGACGCGACGGACCGCCTGCGGCACCACGACGTAACGCATCGACTGGGCGTGTGTGAGCCCGAGGGAACGCGCCGCGGCGGTCTGGCTCGGGTGGACCGACTCGATCCCCGCGCGGTAGACCTCGGCGACGTACGCGGAGTAGACGAGCACGAGCGCGACAGCTGCCCAGAAGAACTGCGAGTTCGGAACTCCGCTCAGCTGAAGCCCGGGGATGCCGAAGCCGAGCATGTAGACGAGCAGGATCGTGGGGATACCGCGGAAGACGTCGGTATACGCGGTCGACAGGACGCGCAACGGGAAGAACACGGGGCCGGGCAGGCTTCGCAGCACGGCGAGGAAGAGCCCGAACACGAGGATGAAGACCTCGGCGCTGAGGAAGAGCTTGACGTTCGTCTTGAAGGCGTCGGCAATGTCCGGGAACGAGTTCCTGAACACCCGCCAGTTGAAGAACTGCTCCCTGACCTCCGGCCAGTTCGGCGAGTTGACGACGAGCAGCACGAGCACCCCGAAGAAGACGATCGTGCTGACCGCCGCGATCGCAGCGCTGCGGCCCCCGCCGGGCCCGCCGAGGATCCGTGAGCTCCGGTCGCCTAGTCGAGGACCGGAGCGCTCGTCTTGTTCGAGAGCCACTCGGTCTGGATCTGCTCGAGCGTGCCGTCCGACTTCAGCTCCGCCAGCGCCTCGTTGACGCAGTCACGGAGCGCGTTGCCCTCCTGGAAGAGCATCCCGAAGTGCTCCTGGCCGCCTGTCGACGGGAATTGACCGACGACCTTGCCGTTCTTGACCTCTTCCGCACCGACGAGGAAGAAGGCCGTCGGCAGGTCGACGACGAGGCCGTCGATCTGCTTCGCGTTGATCGCTGAAATCACGTCGTTCGACGTGTCGTACACGCGCGGCTCATTGTCCGGCTGGATCGAGTCGTTGATGTAGCCGAGACTCGTCGTGCCGATCTGGGCGCCGAGCTGGTACTGCTTGAGATCGGCGAGCGACTTCGCGTCCGCGATCGGCGTCCCGTTCAGGACGACGAGCGCCTGGTTCACGTCGTAGTACGAGTCGCTGAAGTCGACCGCCTGGTCGCGTTCGTCCGTGACCGAGATCTGGTTGATGTCGAAGTCGAAGTTCTTGTCGCCCGGCTTGAACGAGTTGTTGAACGGGACGACGACCCACGTGACCTCGTCGTCCGAGAAGCCGAGCTTCTCCGCCACCGCGTAGGCGACCGCGCTCTCGAAGCCTTCTCCGGTGGACGGGTCGTTGATCTCCCAGCTAGAGCCTTCGGGCGTCCCGCCCTCGAACCACGGCGGGAAGGCCGGGTTGTCGGTGCCGATCGTCAGCTTGCCCGGGGTGACCAGCGTGAGCTGGCTCTTCTCGCAAGCCGCGTCCGCCGTGGGCGCCGTCGTGGTGCCGGCTGCCTCCTCGTCGTCGCCGCCGCAGCCCGAGGCCACGAAGGCGAGCACGAGAATGGGCAGGAGGGCGAGCTTCTTCACGCGCGCGACCCTACCATTGCCGGAATGGCCGAGTTCGTCGAGCTGGACGTAAGTGGCCGGGTCGTCAAGGTGACGAACCCGGACAAGGTCTTCTACTCCGCGCGCGGAGAGACGAAGCTCGACCACGTCCGCTACTACCTCTCGGTCGGAGAGGGGATCGTCCGGGCTCTCTACGAGCGGCCGACGCAGCTCAAGCGTCATCCCGATGGGGCCGAGGGCAAGGCGATCTACCAGAAGCGCGTGCCCGAGAGCCGGCCCGACTGGATCGAGGTCGCACGCGTGACCTTCCCGTCCGGTCGCCACGCGGACGAGCTGTGCGTGACCGAGCTCGCGCAGGTCGCATGGGCCGCCAACCTCGGGACGATCGACTTCCACCCGTGGCCCTCGCGGCGCGCCCACGTCGACAACCCGGACGAGCTGCGGATCGACGTCGACCCGCAGCCCGGCACGGACTTCGGCGACGCGAAGCGGGTCGCCGCCTGCGTGCGGGACGTGCTCGACGAGATCGGCTACGTCGGCTGGCCAAAGACGTCGGGCAACCGCGGCATCCACGTCGCATGCCGGATCGAGCCGAGCTGGACGTTCCCCGAGGTGCGCCGCTGCGCCCTGGCGTTCGCGCGCGAGGTCGAGCGCCGGCTCCCGAAGCTCGTCACGACCGCCTGGTGGAAGGAGGAGCGCGGCGAGCGGGTGTTCATCGACTACAACCAGAACGCACGCGACCGGACGATCGCGTCGGCGTACTCGGTGCGCGCGCGACCGGACGCGACGGTCTCCACGCCGGTGACGTGGGACGAGCTCCCCGACGTCGAGACCGAGGAGTTCACGATCGCGACCATGCCGGCGCGCTTCGCCGAGCTCGGCGACGTGCAGGCGGAGATCGACGCGAAGGTGAACGACCTGCGGGTGCTGCTCGAGTGGGTCGAGCGGGACGAGAAGGAGGGGGTCGCGGAGGCGCCGTACCCGCCGAACTTCCCGAAGATGCCCGGCGAGCCGAAGCGCGTGCAGCCCTCGCGCGCGAAGCGCAAGTAACAGTCTGTGTTACTTGGCGGCGAGCAGCGACTCGAACGTGGGGTCGTTCGGATTCCGCGGCGGGCGCACCTCGCGCCACGTGCAGTCCTTCGGGTCCTTGTCGTCGCGGAAGCGGATCAGGCGCGTGCCGTGCCGGAAGCGATTGCCCTGCACCTTGTCGTAGCGCACCTCGGCCACGAGCTCGGGTCGGAGCGCGGTCTCCTCGAGGTCGCCAGTTCCCCAGCGGTTCGGCTCCGAGAACCGCCTCTCGGGTGCGTTCTTCAGCAGCGGTTTGATGAGCTTCAGGATCTCGTCGTGCCGCTTCGCGCCGATGGCCGCCGAGCCGACGTAGTCGAGCTCGCCGTCGTCGCGGTAGAGCCCGAGGAGCAAGGTCGCTAGGCGCGAAGGCTTCTCCTTCCAGCGGACGCCGACGACGGCGCAGTCCGCGGTCTTGAACGGCTTGACCTTCGCCACCGCCTCTCGCGAACCCGGCCGGTACGGGAGGTCGAGCCGTTTCGCGATCACACCGTCGAGCCCGGCCGCCTCGAACGTGTCGAGCCAGCCGCGCGCCTGGTCGAGGTCGGTGGTTGCCGGCGAGAGCCGGAAGCCCTTGGCGAGCTTCTCGAGCTCCCTGCGCCGCTTCGCGAGCGGCAGCTCGTGGAGGGGCTTGCCCTTCCAGAGCAGCACGTCGAACGCGATGAATTCGGCCGGAATCTCGGCGGCGAGCCTGCGGATCCTGCTCTCCGCGGGATGCAGTCGTGTCTGCATCGACTCGAAGTCCAGCACGCCGTCCCGCGCGATCACGATCTCACCGTCGAGCGCGGAGTGGGGTGGGAGCAGCTCGCCGAGCGGCCGCAGCTCGGGGAAGTAGCGGAGCAGCGGGCGCTCTTTGCGCGACCAGAGTGCGAGCTCCCCGCCGTCGTTCTCGAGCACACCGCGAAAGCCGTCCCACTTCGGCTCGTACTGCCACTCGTCGCCCTCCGGCAGCTCGGAGACGAGCTCGGCCTCCATCGGCGGGAAGGGGACGTGCGGGCCGGGCACGCCGGAGAACCTACTCGGATCGGGCGAGCGGCAGGAAGGTCAAGCTCCCGCAGCGGGGGCAGCCGTCGCGGCGGAGCGCCTCGATCGTCGACCACGGCTGACGGTGACCAACCGCCTGAGCGCGGCGGCACCCGCGGCACCGATAGCGCCTGACCGGTGGCCGCAGGTCGCCGGTGTACAGGCGGCCTTCGTAACGCGCCTCGAGCAGTGGTCGCACCTCGCTGGTGCTCGCGAGCTGGTACAGGTGGCTGACACCTCCGAGGGCCCCCGCGCCGAGGTACTCGTTGAAGTTCCGCACGAGCCGGCGAACGACGAACCCCATCTCCGCGATCGCACGCTGAACACCGAGCAGCTCCTCCGGACGCTTTCCGCCGAACGCGAGGAAGACGTCGGCCCGCGACTGCGCGGCAACGGCCTCTGCCGCCCGAGAGAGAAAGAGCGTCGCCCCCTCGACCGTGTACGGGGGATCGGTGAAGACGGTGTCGATCGAGCCTCGCAGCGTTGGGGGGAGCGGATCCCTCAGGTCGTGCGCGACCACGTGCACGTTGAAGGGTGCGCGCCGGAGAAACCCAACGAGCGCAGGATCGACCTCGACCACAATCACTCGAGCGGGCTGCACGCCGAGCTGCTCGGCGACCAGGAAGATCGCAAGCGAGATGAGATCGTCGTCACCGAGAAGGAGGATGCGTCGCCCGTCCAGCGCGCCCGCCTCGTGCAGCGCGAGCACGCGCCGAATCTTCGTCTCGACGTCGCAGTGCACCTGGTCGAGTTCGACCCGCGGCGTAGGCGCGCGGTCCGCGAACGCTGCGAGCCTCCGAGCAACCGGAGCGAGCGACGCGGGGACGACGATCTCCCGCTGGGCGCACGCCGGACAGGCCGCTTCGGCCGCGACCTCGTCGCCCGTTGCGCCAAACAGCTCGCGGCCGTGCGCGGTCAGCTGAACCGGGCGTGCGCGGTCGACGACGCCGCGCTTGCGCAGCTCATTGCAGATCGCGCTAACGATCGGGACGGGGAGCTCGGCGGCGCGGCTGATTTTCCGGACCGCGGCAGGCTCGAGCCGCACAGCGGCGCGAACGACGTCGCGAACGCCTGCGTCACCCTCGGCCAGGCCGACGGCCGCGGCGACCTCGTGGACGATTCTGCGCGGCTCCGTCATCGACGACCCCGAGCCACGATCGAGACGCTCGTCCGGGTCGCGCCGAGCCGCTCGCTGACGACCCGGAGGGCCAACTCGCCGTCCACGTCGCCGTACGTGAGCAGGTCGATGTTCGCGAGCAGCAGCTCCGGCCAGGTGTGAATGCTCAGATGCGACTGGGCGAGGAGGAGAACGCCCGTGAGCGCACCGTTCGGGAAGGTGTGGAACGCCTCTCCCACGACTCGCGCGCGACCGCTGTCCGCACCTGCGCGCAGGATCGTTCGGAGCTCGGTTTTGTCGATGAGGATCGCCGGATCGGCGACCCATGCGTCGAGCGCGTACAGGCGCATCGACGCCGCTGCTGGTTCGAGGGTCAATCGTCCTCCTGGAGCGGGGTCAGGGCCGACGGCCGCCGCCCTGCGTACCTGAGGAGGTGAAGAGCCTCGGGCTAGCGGCGGCCGAAGGAGGTGCGCGTCAACTCAGTCATCAGTGCGTGCCTCCTTCCGCTCGGCTACCCGACCACTGGAGTATGCGCGTCGATCGGCCGGACCGCAACGTTTGAGCAGGGCGTGGCGTGGAACCCTAGTCCCATGGCCAACCTCGACGGGGTCTGGACGGTCGAACGGGTGAGTGGCGCACTGCCGCCGATGCAAGGTGTCCGGAAGCGGATCCACGCGTCATCGGGCGCGACGATCGCGGGCCCGGTCCGGATGCCCTTCGACGTGCGCGGGAACGAGCTGCGCTACCGCGCGCCGTTCGTCGGTCTCGTCGATCGACTCGAGCCCGCCGGCGATGAATGGCTGGGACGGGCGATGTGGTTCGGCCAGGAATTCGGACGCTTTCGACTGAGGAGGGTTCCCGTGACGCATGAATTGGAGACCCAGCTCGTCAAGCACATCGACGAGGCGCTAGCGATGGAGCAGATGGTGCTCCGGATGCTGGACTCGATGATCTCGACGACCGACGATCCGGAGCTCAAGGAGCTGCTCCGCGAGCACAAGCTCGAGACGGAGCGGCACGCCGACCGGATGGAGCGCAGGCTCGACGCGCACGGCGCGACGCTGTCGATCGTCCGCGAGACCGTCGGGATCGCGCAGGCGCTGATGAAGAGCGTGCTCGACGCGACCCGGACCGAGAAGGCGGGGAGAAACGCGCGGGACGGCTACGCAACCGAGCATCTCGAGATCGCCTCGTACGAGCTGCTCGCGCGGATCGCCGAGCGGGCAGGAGACGAGGAGACCGCGAACGCCGCCCGCGAGAACCTCGCGGACGAGCTCGCGATGGCGAAGAGAATCGAGGCGAACTGGGACCGGTTCGCGGAGCTCTCACTGCAGGAAGCGGGGCTGGCCGTCTAGCTAGCGCAGCCCTGGCGTGGTTACCGCGCCGCTGGACGACTTGCGCGGTGAATCCCTCCGTGCGTCGGCACTCGCCTGAGCGCTCGGAGTAGAAGTAGACGAGCCTCGGGCGCACAACCTCTGGTAAACCAGGCGGATGCGCCGAGTGGTCGTGACCGGGCTGGGAGCTGTCACGCCGATCGGGAACGATGTGTCCTCCTCGTGGGATGCTGCCCTCAAGGGGCGGAGCGGTGTCGACTTCATCGGTGCCTTCGACACCGAAGGGTTCCCGGTACGGATTGCTGCGGAGGTCAAGGGGTTCGACCCGACGACCGTCATCTCGGCCAAGGAGGCGCGCAAGCTCGACCGGAACGTGCAGTTCGCGGTCGCGTCGGCGAAGGAGGCCGTCGCGGACGCAGGGCTCAACGGCTTCGACCCGACGCGCGTCGGGATCGTGTTCGGCTCCGCGATCGGCGGGTTGCTCGGGATCATGGAGCAGGCCGAGGTGCTGCGGGAGCGCGGCCCGGACCGCGTCTCGCCAAACTTCCTGCCGAACGTGCTCGTCGACTCCGCCAGCGGGCAGCTCGCGATCACGCTCGGGATCCGCGGCCCGAACTACGCGCCGGTCTCGGCCTGCGCGACCGGCTCGCACGCGGTCGGCGAGGGCGCTGAGCTGATCCGCCGCGGCGATGCCGACGCAGTGATCGCGGGCGGCACGGAGGCGTGCATCCATCCCCTGATCCTCGCGGGCTTCTGCGCGATGCGCGGGCTCGCGGCCGAGGAAGAGCACCCACCGCGCGCCTCACGTCCGTTCGACGCAACGCGTGCGGGGTTCGTGATGGGCGAAGGGTCGTCCGCGCTCGTTCTCGAGGAGCTCGAGCAGGCCCGCGCCCGCGGTGCGCGTATCTACGCAGAGGTGCTCGGCTACGGCACGTCGAACGACGCGCACCACATGGCGCAGCCGGAACCTGAAGCGATCGGGGTCAGCGACATGATGCGCGCGGCGCTACGACGCGCCGACGTCGATCCGAAGCGTGTGGGGTACATCAACGCGCACGGGACGTCGACGCCCCTCGGCGACCTCGCCGAGACGCGCGCGATCAAGCAGGTCTTCGGCGACCACGCGTACGAGCTCGCGGTCTCTTCCACGAAGTCGGTCACCGGTCACTGCTTCGGCGCGGCCGGCGCGATCGAGGCGATGATGTGCGTGCTAGCGCTGCACCACGGCGTCCTGCCCCCGACCGCGAACTACGAGCAGCCGGACCCGGATTGCGACCTCGACTACGTCCCCAACGACTCGCGCGAAGTCGAGGTCGACGTCGCGCTCTCGAACGCGATGGGCCTCGGCGGCCACAACGCGTGCGTCCTGCTCGGCCGCTACGACGCCTGATCCACTTCGACCTGTCCGGTGCCAGGCACCGGACAGGTCCCCTCAGATTCGCGAAGGATCGGATTGGCAGGCAGTTCGTCCTCCGCGGACACGCCCCGTGCCTGGCACCGGACAGGGCTTATCCGGCGATGGCGTCCGGGGTCAGGTCGGCGAGCGAGTCAAGGACGACGTCGGCGAGCACGAGCGACTCCTCGTCCGGCGGGAAGTGGGCGTTGGGAATCGCGACGACGCGAAGGCCCGCCGCCTGGGCGCTCCTGATGCCGTTCCGCGAGTCCTCGATCGCGGCCGCGCGCGCGGGGTCGACCTCGAGCCTGCGCACCGCCGCGAGGTAGACGTCCGGCGCCGGCTTGCCGCGCGCGACCTCCTCGGACGACACGGTGGCCGCGAAGAACGGCGCGAGTCCGCCGGTCTCGAGCGCCAGGTCGATCAGCGGACGGTTCGACGACGATGCGAGTGCGAGCGGCCAGCGAGCGGCGAGCCGTTCGACCGCCTCGCGTGCGCCGGGGATCAGCGGCAGGCACTCCCGGTAGCGCGCCTCCATGCGCCGCACCACTTCCTCCGCGATCTCGTCCGGCGACTCGCTGAGTTCGACGACGTCGTGCATGTAGCGCGACCACTCAGGCGAGCTCATGCCCATCATGTCGGCCTGCGCGCGCTCCGACCAGCGGCCGCCGCGCTCGCGCGCGAGTTCTTGGCGCACCACGTCCCAGAGCTGCTCGCTGTCGAGAAGCAGTCCGTCGAGGTCGAAGACGATGGCGTCGATCACGCCGCCCTGTAGCGCCCGTCTCGGTAGACGAGCCCCGGTCCGTCCCGACCGAGCTCGACCCGCTCCACCGCGCCGACGAAGAAGGTGTGGTCGCCGGCCTCGTGCTCCGAGTGCAGTGAGCACTCCAACCACGACACCGAACCGTCGAGCAGCGGCCCGCGCGGACCCTCGCGCGCCGTGACGCCCTCCCACTGCGCGATCGGAGGCACGCTCCGGGCGAAGTGCTGTGCTAGCGCCGCCTGGTCGCCCGCCAGCACGCTGAGCGCGAAGCCGCCCGCCTCGCGCAGGAGCTCGTGCGCCTGCGCGTCGCGCCCGATCGACACGCCGACCAGTGCTGGCTCGAGCGAGAGCGAGACGAGGGAGCCGATCGTGACGCCGTACGGCACGGGCACCGTCAGCACCGCGATCCCCGAGGGGAAGCGGCGCATGGCAGACCGGAGCTCCTCGTCGCTCGCCACGGGGCGATGCTAAAGCTGGGGCGAAGGGCGGGGGTGCCCGCCCGTCGCTCCAGCTGATGCGCGACCTTGCCTAGACCACAGCCGTGCGCGTCCGCCCAAGGAGCAAGCCGGCTCCGAGCAGGAAGACGCCGAAGACGAAATGCAGCCAGTTTTCGGCCGAGTTCGTGGGCAGCCACTCGAGGCCGCCGAGCAGGCCGACGACCCACAGCAGCAGGTAGATCGCACCGGCGCCGACGAGGAACGTCAGAGCGCCGTCCGCGGTGCGTGCGAGGGCGAGGCCGAAGAGGCCGAAGAGCAGGTGCACCACGTTGTGCAGGATGCTGACCCGGAAGAGCCCGAGCAGCTCGGCGTCGGACCCTTCGCCGGAGAAGTCGCCTGGCGCCTCCGAGGTGATGCCGGGGATGAATCCGAGGATGCCGACGAGCAGGAAAACGACGCCGAACAGCTGCGCCGTCGTCACGAGCAAGTCCCGTCCGCCGGCCATGGGCCGATCAGCCATGTAGTCCTCCTCGGTAGCCGAATCTAGAGTTCACCGCGTTCACGTCCTCTCCTGTGGCGCGAATTTTCCACCTCGTTGTTCGCCGTCGGCGCCGGGACGGTTCGGAGGCCTCTGCCTCGGCGAGAATCGACTGATCGTGCAGGTGTTCGGACGTGGCAGACAGCCTCAGGCTGACATGGGTGCGGCAGAGGTCATCGACCTTCTGTCGTGCCTCGAACGGTCCGGCATCACCGTATGGGTCGACGGGGGCTGGGGGTCGACGCGCTGCTGGGCGCGAGCAGACTCGCGATCACGACGACCTCGATCTCATCGTCCGCCTCGACGACATAGCGCGGCTCCGGGGGAAGCTCGCCGAGCGTGGCTACACGACGGTGCAAGGTGCGCCTCCGACGAGCTTCGAGATGGTCGATGCGCGAGGGCATCAGGTCGACGTGCATCCAATCTCGTTCGCCCCGAACGGTGACGGTGTCTACAAGCTGGGGAACGGCGAGGACTGGGTGTACCCGTCCACCGCCTTCACGGGAACAGGCACGATCCTCGGTCGTCGGGTAGCCTGTCTGACGCCGGAGGTCGTGATCGTGGCGCATACCACCGGGTACGCGTTGGACAAAGCCCATCAACGTGACGCGGAGGCGCTGAGCGAGCGATTCGGGATCTCTTTGCCCGCGTTCGGCAAGGCCGACCCCTTGAGCGGACCGCGTGAGTGACGAACTGCGGACCAAGCCCACAGCCCGCGAACGCGTATTGGCCTACGGCGACTTCGCGTCGACTGTCCTGATCTTCGTCGGGGCATTCGCAAGTGTGTTCGTCGGCGTGAGCGGAGCGCTTGTGATGCTTGCCGGATTCGCGGGTTCCTTGGCGATTCATCTGATCGTCGGGATCGTTGAGTACTGGCGAGTAATGGCACGGCCCTAGCCGACGGTGCCCCGGCTAGACGACGAGGACGACTGGTGAGCGCGTCCCAGAATGTCGGCCTACGCGGCTGGAGCCCGCCTAAGAGGTGGCTGCTTCAGGCCGTGGTGTCGCCTCCATGGCGTAAGTCTTGCCATCGATCGCGACCCGCACGAGAGGAATCTGCTGTTCCACCAAGCAGTCGCGCAGTGCGCTGAGCACGTCGGCGAGCTCAACCATTGATGTCTCGACGTTGACGATCCAGCCGTCCTCGGACTGAGCCACCGAGCTGTCGTCTAGGCGTAGCGCCTCGGCAACGCACTTCGCATCATCCAAGTGGTGGAGGCGGACCGCTAGCTCCTGCTGCACTACCTCACTGTCGGGCGTATTTGGCAGCCGAAGCCTGCTCGGTCGTCGGGGTCGAGCCCGTCCTATGGGACAGCCTTGCGCCAATCCCTCGTGCGAGGGGATGCCGAACGAGGGAGGCTGCTGAAGATGTGACCCGAGGGTCGGAAGTGCGGCGTTCCGACCCTCACCTGCAGCCCGCGTAAAGCGCGGTCGCCCAAAGCGCGCGCTCCTCCTCTGGCAGCGCGGCGATTAGAGCCGCCGCCTCGTCGGGCGTGGCGATGCGGTCGCGTCACCCGCGTACGGCGGGAAGCGCCAGCTCCGTCGTCGGCTTCACTGCAACCTCACCACGAGCGACTGCGCGCCGGTAGATCGTGCGGAGCGGCATCAACGCGTTACGGATTGTGCTCGGGTCTGCGCGCCGCTCGACAATGGCAACGTCGACCCTGGATCCCGCTTGGCTGAGCGGCGGGGCGGGATTTGAACCAGGGACCGCCTTGCGGCGCCCCGAAGCAGCGGTTTTGAGCGGACTTGAGCGGAGAGCGACGCGGCCCTGGTTGGGTGGTCCGGCACGCTGGAACCCCGCATGGTTATGCGGGATTCGGCCTGTTGAGCGGCGGGGCTGGGATTTGAACCCAGGGACCGCCTTGCGGCGGTCAGCGGTTTTCAAGACCGCCCCGTTCGACCGCTCCGGCACCCCGCCTAGCGGGTGACGGTAGCGGGGGCGCCGAAGCCCTGCAGAACCTCGGGAACCTCACCCTGGAAGTTCTCGATGATCGCGAGCGCCACGCGGTCGACCACTGCCGTGCCGTTCAGCGTGTGCACCGGCTCGAGCCCATGCTCGCCGCGGAAGCGGATGCCGAGGCGGCGCGCCTGGAAGTCGGTCGTGTTCGAGCACGAGGTGATCTCGCGATAGCGCTCCTGGCTCGGGAACCACGCCTCGATGTCGTACTTCTTCGCGGCGGGGTCGCCGAGGTCCCCTGCCGCGACGTTCACCACGCGGTAGGGCAGGCCGAGCTCCTGCATGAGCGACTCCTCGATCGCGAGCAGCCGCTCGTGCTCGGCCCACGATTCCTCCGGCCGCTGGTAGACGAACATCTCGACCTTGTTGAACTGGTGTACGCGGAACATGCCGCGCGTGTCGCGGCCCGCGGCGCCCGCCTCACGGCGGAAGTTCGTCGAGAACGCGACGTAGCGAAGCGGTAGCTCGTCGAGCGTCTCCGTCATGTGCAGCCCCGCCATCCCGACCTCCGAGGTGCCGGTCAGGTTGAGGTCGTCGCCCTCGATCGCATAGATGTTCGAGCGCTCGGTCGGGAAGTAGCCCGTGCCGTACATCGCCTCCTCGCGCACGAGCACCGGCGGCAGCGCGGGGGTGAAGCCTTCCTTGGCCAAGCGGTCGAGCGCGAACTGGTACATCGCGAGCGCCAGTAGCGCGGTGTCGCCGAGCCAGTAGCCGAAGCGC
>Ga0126306_10001418_pt1 | contig 12820 bp, 17 predicted proteins | sample Plot27_FD_92592 | JGI IMG/M metagenome (GOLD analysis project Ga0126306, IMG submission 92592) | Serpentine soil microbial communities from UC McLaughlin Reserve, CA, USA - Plot27 | ecosystem: Environmental > Terrestrial > Soil > Grasslands | place: USA: UC McLaughlin Reserve, Lake County...
ACCGCCATCCGGCGCTCGTGCACCGGCTTCGCCCAGAGCGCCTCGACGAGCGCGACGAGCGCGGCGTGCGCCAGGTCTTGGTGGTCATTGGCAAACGCCTTGACCTCGCGCCGGATCTGCCAGACCGTCGCGCCGAGATGCTCGAGCTCGCTCTTCAAGTACCGCTGTTCGTGCTCGGCCCGCTCGCGCGTCCCGAGGGAGCGCAAGCGGGCCTCGATCTCGTCCGCGGCGCGGCCGGCGTCCACGCGTGGGAGCCTAGGTGGCTGGCGGTTCGCTCCGCGGTCGCCAGCGGCGGCTGAGGAACCAGACCACGCCGACGATCACCGCGAGCCAGAGGATCGGCCACACGATCCACCAGCCGTGGTGACCGTGCTCGGCCATCAACAGCAGCATCGGCCTCACCCCCTCTCCCCCGCGGCTGCGGGCACCCGCGTCGGCTCGCCGTCCAGCCGCGGCAGCAAGCGGTCGAGCCAGCGCGGGATCCACCAGTTCGCGCGGCCCATCAGCTGCATCACCGCGGGCACGAGCACCATCCGCACGATCGTCGCGTCGACCAGGATCGCCGTCGCCATCCCGACGCCCATCAGCTTCAGGAAGACCTCGGTGCTGAAGACGAAGGCGAGGAAGACGACGACCATGATCGCCGCCGCGGCGGTGATCACCCGCGCGGTCTTCGCGAGCCCGTCGGCGACCGCGGTGCTGGTCTCGCCCGTGCGGTGGTACTCCTCTCGGACTCGCGAGAGCAGGAAGACCTCGTAGTCCATCGAGAGGCCGAAGAGGACGGCGAACATCATCACCGGGATGAACGGCGGCACGGGCGTATGAGTGTCGACGCCGAGCAAGCTGCCGAACCAGCCGCCCTCCGCGGCCAGCGCCACGACGCCGTAGGCGGCACCGACCGAGAAGAGGTTCATGGCGCCGGCCTTCAGCGCGATCAGGGGCGCGCGGAAGGCGAGCAGCAGCAGCAGGAAGGACAGGAGGACGACGCCGGTGATGAAGAGCGGGATCCGTCCGGCGACGTAGTCGCTCTGATCGATCACGGCCGCAGTCACGCCGCCGACGTAGATGCCCGGCGGTGTCAACTCGCGCAGACGATCGACCAGATCGGAGGTCGCGGCGTCCTGCGGCGACGTCGTCGGCATGACCGAGAAGAGCGCTGCCTGGCCGTCCGGGCTGGTGCGGATCGGGGTGACGAAGGACACGCCCTCCTCGCGACGCACTCGCCCTGCGAGCGACTCCAGCCCGGACGTCCCTTCGGATGCGACCAGCAGCGGGCCTGTCGAGCCCGGGCCGAAGCCGCGGCTCACGAGCTCGTAGGCCGCGCGAGTCGAGGACCCATCCGGATCGTTGCCCTCGTCGGGGAAGCCGTAGCGCAGTCCGAGCACGGGCAGCGTGAGGGCGATCAAAATCGCCGCGCCGACCGCCGCCGCGATCGCGGCCCGCCGCTGAACGACTCGGCTCCAGCGGGTAGCGAGGGTGCCGCCGCCGGTTCGCAGCGAGCGCCCCAGCCCAGGGATCCGGAGCCGGTCGACCCGCCGGCCGGCAATCGCGAGCAGCGCCGGGAGCAAGGTGATCGAGGCCAAGACGACGACCAGGACCGCAAGGCTCGCCGAGATCGCGACGCCGTAGAGGAAGGAGACGCCCATGAACGCCAGTCCGAGCATCGAGATCACGACGGTGCCGCCCGCCACGATGACGCTGCGGCCCGCGGTGGAGACGGCCTCGACGAGCGCGGCGCGCTCGTCGGAGCCGTGCAGCAGCGCCGTGCGGAAGCGGGTGAGGATCAGCAGCGCATAGTCGATCCCGACGCCGATTCCGATCAGGCCGGCGACTGCCGGCGCGAAGTCAGGTGTGTCGACGATCGCGGCGACGATTCCGATCAAGGTCGCGGAGATGCCGAGCCCGAAGATCGCCACGAGCAGGGGCAGGCCGGCCGCAACGACGGATCCGAACGCGATTAGCAACACGATCGCTGCCGCCAGCAGGCCCATCAGCTCCGGCGGCTGGCCCTCCTGGGCGTTCTGGATCAGGTTTCCGCCCAGCTCGATCCGCAAGCCGTCGGTCGAGTTTTCATCGGCCAGCTCGAGCAGGCGCTTGCCGGACGAGGTGTCGATGTCGATGGACTCGCGCTCGAGCTGAAGCTGGACGAGGCCGATCGTCCCGTCGCGGGAGTAGCGCGGCGTCGATGCGTCGCCGATGTCCTCGACGCGATCGGCTTCTGCGAGCAGCCGCTCGATGCGGGGCTGAGCCTGCCGGGCGCCCGCGGCCGCTTCCCAGACGACGTTGACGGTCTCCCCGGTGGAGCCGCCGAAATGCTTCTTGATCAAATCGGCCGTCGCCTTGCTTTCGCTGCCGGGCGTGCCGAACTGGACGTCGAACTCGCCCGCGAACTGCGGAACGATCGCGACAACCGCGATCAGGGTGGCGATCCAGGCAACGACGACGCGCCGGCGACGGCGATAGATGAGATCTGCAAGACGTGCAAGACGGGATGCTGGGAGCGTCGTGTTCATGCCGTCGAAGCTACGGACGCGCACCCCTCCGCCGCACCGCTCTGAAGGAGGAACTCGGCCGTACCCCCGCAGGGGGACGAAAGTGCCTCGCAAGGGGGAGCGAGGCGGCGCTACGCTCGAAGACATGCGCAGAGAGCGGATGCTGGACATCGCAATCCCGCTCATCGCCTTCGCAATGACCGTCGTGCTGATCGGCGTTCCGGACGAGGATTCCGGACGGGCGGGCCGGGACCTCGACGCGCTCTCGGTGATCCTCGCAGCGCTCACGGCGCTGCCGCTCGTCCTCAGGCGCAAGGCGCCGCTCGTCGCCTTCCTGCTCTCCACCGCCGCGAGCGCGGTGCTGTTCGCCCTCGACTACCCGGCGGGACCGCCGGTGGGCCCGACGGTCGCGCTGTTCTTCGTGGCGTTAGCACCCTCCGAGACGCGTGCGCGTCGTGGCCTGACGATTGCCGTCGTGGCCGGGGTCTTCGCGATTCACATCACGGTCTACGGGCTCGCAAACGACACCTTCCCTGATGGAGAAGCCCTCCTGGGATCGATTCTTTGGAGCGGGGTCTGGCTCGCCGGCGAGAGGGCGCGAATCCGACGCGAACGGATCGCCGAGCTCGAGGAGCGCACCCACCGCGCCGAGCGCGAAGCCCAACGGGAGCGCCGCCTAGCAGCGGCCGAGGAGCGGACTCGCATCGCCCGCGACCTGCACGACTCGGCCGGCCATGCGATCAACGTGATCCTGGTCCACGCGGGCGCGGCCCGGCTTCACGCCGAGCGAGATCCAGAGCGCGCCCGCGAGGCGCTCGGGACCATCGAGGCCGTCGCCCGCGAGACGCTCCACGAGATCGACCAGCTCGTCGGCGCCTTGCGGGAAAACGAAGACAAGACTCAGACGCCGATCGGGCTTGCCGCGCTCGACGGGTTGGTGCAGCGTCACCGAGACGCCGGGCTCGACGTCGAGATCCTGGTCAGCGGCGTACGGCGTCCACTGGGACCCGCCGTCGACCAGGCCGCGTACAGGATCCTTCAGGAGTCGCTGACAAACGCACTCCGCCACGGCAACGGCGGCGCCAAGGTGGAGCTCAGCTACGGCGGCGATGCGCTCGAGATCGGGGTAACGAATCCCTCGGACGGCGAGGGGTCGGCGCCCGAAGGGCACGGCGTCGTCGGAATGCGCGAACGTGCCGCGCTGCTCGGCGGCAGCGTGTCCTTCGAGTCGCTGAACGGCCTCTTTCGGGTCCGCGCGCGACTGCCTTTCAGCGGCGAGGAGCAGGCGTGAGCGACGAGCGCGTGCGGGTCCTGCTCGTGGACGACGACGATCTCATGCGCGCCGGGCTGCGTTCCGTTCTGTCGAGCGACGAGACGATCGAGGTCGTCGGCGAGGCCGGCGACGGACGCGGGGTCGTGAAGCTGATCCGAGAGCTCCGGCCCGAGCTCGTGTTGATGGACATCCGCATGCCCGGCCTCGACGGCATCTCAGCGACCCGCGAAGTCCTCGCTGCCGAGCCGGAGGTCAAGGTCGTCATACTCACGACCTTCGAAGAGGACGACTACATCTTCGAGGCCCTCAGCGCCGGCGCATCAGGCTTCCTGCTCAAGCGGACGAAGCCGGAGGAGCTGATCGCGGCGATCCACACCGTCGCCGACGGCGACTCGCTGCTTTCGCCGTCAGTGACGCGGCGGGTGATCGATCGGATGGCAACCCAGCCCGTGCCCGTCAGGGCCGACCGCCGGATCGAAGACCTCACCCCGCGCGAGCGAGAAGTGTTAGAGCTGGTGGCGCGCGGACTCTCGAATCGCGAAATCGCCGAGAACTTCGTGATCGAGGAATCGACCGTCAAGACGCACGTCAAACGAATCCTGATGAAGCTCGGCCTTCGTGATCGAGTTCAGGCCGTGATCTTCGCGTACGAAAGCGGTCTGACTCGCCCCGGCCGGCCTGGGTAGCTTTGCAACATAGCCCCATCCGACATCGCCGTCGAGACGAAAGGGCTCCGAAAGAGCTACGGCGACGTCCGCGCTCTCGGCGGCGTGGACTTGCGGGTCGAGGCCGGCATGGTTTTCGGCCTTCTGGGCCCCAACGGCGCCGGCAAGACGACCGCCGTCCGGATCCTGACCACCCTGCTCGAGCCGGACGAGGGCTCCGCGCGCGTCGCGGGCTTCGACGTCGTGCGCGAGGCAGCGAGGGTTCGCGAGCACATCGGCCTGGCGGGCCAATATGCCGCCGTCGATGAGAACCTAACGGGCTTCGAGAACCTCGAGATGGTCGGGCGCCTCTACCACCTTGGTCGCCGGGCAGCGCAGACGCGGTCACGGGAGCTCCTCGCAGACTTCGAACTGTCTGAAAGCGGAGACCGGCTCGTCCGCACCTACTCCGGTGGCATGCGCCGCCGCCTCGACCTCGCTGCGGCACTTGTCGCGCGGCCGCCCGTGCTGTTCCTCGACGAGCCGACGACCGGCCTGGACATCCGCAGCCGGATGGGCCTCTGGGACGCCTTGGAAGCGCTGGTCGCCGGGCGGAACAACCGTGCTGCTCACGACGCAGTACCTCGACGAGGCCGACCGGCTCGCCGAACGGATCGCTGTGATCGACCGCGGGCTCGTGATCGCGGAAGGGACGCCGAACGACCTCAAGGCGCAGGTCGGCGGCGACCGGCTGGAGATCCACCTCTGTGACGGCCAGCGCGGTGAAGACGCGGTCGCGGCGCTGACCATGATTGCCAGCGAGCGTCCTTTCATCGAGGACGGCTCGGTCAGCGGTCCCGGTCGCCCAGCGCCGCGGAACGATCGCCGATGCAGTCCGACGGCTGGATGATGCCGGGATCGCGATCGACGATCTCGCCGTGCGCACTCCGACGCTCGACGACGTCTTCCTGAAGCTGACCGGGCATGCGGCGGAGCGGGAGGACGAGGAATGACTGCGATTCAGTACGCGGTGTCGGACACCTTCGTGCTCGCGAAGCGCAGCCTGAAGCGGATCCGGTGCCAGCCCGACTTGCTCGTCAGCTTCACGATCCAGCCGATCATGTTCGTGCTGCTCTTCGTCTACGTCTTCGGCGGCGCGATCGACACGGGCGCGCTGGACTACGTCGACTTCCTGATGCCCGGGATCATCGTCCAGTCGATGGTCTTCGGCGGCTTCGTCACCGCACTCGGACTCGCCGAGGATCTGAAGAAGGGCCTGATCGACCGGTTCCGCTCACTCCCGATGTGGAGCCCCGCCGTAGTTTCCGGGCGAATCCTCGCCGACGTCGGGACGAACGTGATCCAACTCGTGATCATGTTCGCCGTCGGGATCGCGGCCGGCTTCCGCTTCAACGCGAGCCTGGCGGAGATCGTCGCCGGACTGGCGCTCCTTCTACTGATCGGCTACGCGTTCTCGTGGGTGTTCGCGTTCATCGGGCTGTCGGCCTCGTCGCCGGAAGCCTCGCGCGCCTACGGCTTCACGATCCTCTTCCCCGTCACCTTCGTCTCGTCGGCCTTCGTCCCGCCGGACACGATGCCGAACTGGCTGCAGCCGATCGCCGAGTACAACCCGTTTACGACCATGGTCGACGCGACGCGCGCGCTGTTCGTGGGCACCGAGGCCGGCAACGACATCTGGGGCGCGGTCGCCTGGTCGGTCGGGATCATCGCCGTGTTCGGCGTGCTCTCGGTCTGGCGCTACCGCCGCGCGGTGGGCCGGGCCTAGAAGGCGACTCCAGTAGCCCGAGCCAGGCTCGGGTCACGAGGTCGACGATGACCGGGCGCGGCAGCTCTGGGTGGTCGAGCCACCAGAGGGTCAGTCCCACCATCGCGCTTCGCAGCAGCTCGGCCATGGGCTCGAGTTCGCGTCGGGGGATCGAGAGCTCCGGCTGGGCTCGGAGAAGTTCGGCGAGAACGCCGCGTGCCGCCACCTGCACCTCGCCGCGGAAGGCCTGAATCTCGGGATCGCCAGTGGTGTCGCGAAAGATCAGGTGCCAGGCATAGGGCTGGTCTTGGACGTACGCGAACCAGGCGTCGAGGAGCTCCGGCAAGCGCACGACGAACGGCTCGTCCGTCGTGACGGGCGCGACGAACCGCGGCAGTAGCGCGCGATGTTTGGCAAGGAGGGCGAGATAGAGCGCTTTCTTCGAGTCGAAGTGGCGGTACAGCACGGGCTTCGTCACCCGCGCCGCAGCCGCGATGTCGTCGAGGCGGGTGGCGGCGTAGCCATGCTCGGCAAAGAGTGGCGCTGCCACCTCCTTGATCTGGGCGCGGCGCTCGTCGGACGGAAGCCTTCTGCGGGGACGGCTCATTGCTACCGGAGGGTAACTTACTGTGGTAAGTTACTCGTCGGTAAGTTACCGTCGTACGAAGGAGGCAGCAGATGCAGTCCTGGCTGGCCAAGAAGATCCTCTCGCGCAACATGGCGCGCCTGCGCGCCGGCGATTACCGACCGCAGCTGAAGCGGGTCGCGAAAGACGTCCGCTTCCGCTTTCCCGGCGACAACTCCTGGGCGACGGAGATCCAGAGCCGGGACGAGCTCGAGCGCTGGCTGCAGCGCTTCGTCTGCGTCGGTCTCCAGATCTTTCCCGATGAAGTCGTCGCCAAAGGCCCACCTTGGAGGACCACCCTCGTCGTCCGCGGCCTGATCCACCTGAAGTCGCCGGACGGCGAGATCGTGTGGGAGAACCGCTACGTCATCTGGGGCCGCATGTCCTGGGGTGTCCTCCGAGAGTACGAGGTCTACGAGGACACGCAGAAAAGCGCGGCCCTGGACGACTACCTGATGGCGATCGGGGAGCTGCCGACCCCCTTGGGGAGGATCGCAAGATCCTCCCCCGGCGGGACGCGCGAATCCAGCCTCCGGGCGATGCCCTGATTACACGCCGGCGCGCAGCCTGTCTCGACTAGCCGAAAACAGAGAGGAGAAAAACGATGATCCGCCCAGGAGACAAGCTCGAGAATCCGGTCACGGGAGAGGTGCTCGTCTTCCACCGCACCTCCGCGCAGACGAACGGCGACTCGGTACTCGTCGAGACGATCGTCCGTCCACACGGCTTCGTGGCCGCAACGCACGTGCACCCGTACCAGACCGAGCGTTTCGAGGTCCTCGAGGGCGTGCTTGGTCTGCGGATCGGCGAGGACGAGCTCGTGGCTGGGCCGCGGGACGTCGCCGTGGTGCCGCCACGCACGCCTCACCGCTTCTGGAACGCGGGGGAGCAAGACGCCCGGTTCCTCTGCGAGGTGCGCCCCGCGCTCAAGTTCGAGTCGCTGATCAAGACGATGTTCACGCTCGCCGCCGAGGGCAAGACGAACCGGAGGGGGATGCCCAACCCGCTACGGCTTGCGGTCATCGCGAAGGCGCACTTCGACACGGTCCGGCTCCCGTTCCCGCCCGCGGCGCTGCAGCGCGCGGCGCTCGCGCTGGCAGCCCCGCTCGGGAAGGCCGTTGGCTACCGGGAGACGGCTACCGCCCGCGCGTGAAGCGAAGCAGCTCTTCGCGGCCCGATCGGCCCGAGATAGCGAGGGCGAGCACGGGGCCCACGCCCTTTGCGTAGAACTTGTGCTCGACGACGTCGGGCTCGAGCGGGGTCGTGTCCTTGGTTTTCAGCACTCCGTCGAACGACCCGAACGGCACCTTGGCCTTCTCGTCGAGGCTGAGGATCTCGCCCCGATCCTCCGCCTCTCCCTCGTAGTACTCCTGCCGGTAGCTCATTCCGACCTTGGGCTCCCCCAGCAGGAGGACGCCGGCCTCGGCGCCGTCGACGCCGGCCTCCCACGAGCCCTCGGTCGTCTTGACCTTGCCGTTCTCGTACTCCTTGGTCGCCTCGCCGAGGTACCAGAGGTTTCCATCCTTGTCCTGCGCGTACCAGTCGTAGGTGTCCTCGACCAGCCTTTCGTCCTCGGTGACCACGTCGTGGACGACCGTCGCCTGGATACCGAGGATCTCCTTCGTCTGGTCGATGACGGTGACCTCGACCCGCTGGCCGTCCTCCCTGTACACCCACGTGTTTCCGGGGCCCAGCGGCCAGTAGGGGTGGTCGATCCCCTCGACGAAGTCGCCGGCATCGAGCTTCGCGGGCTCGTCGCCCTGCGGAAGGGACGCGGACTCCGAGCCGCAGCCGGCAGCGAACACTGCGACGAGGACGACGAGTCCGTAGCGCACGAGCGGAACGGTAGGGATCACCGATGAGACCTCCGTGAGAGGATCGATCTCATGAGTCGGGTGCTCGAATTCCGCGTCGCCCTCACGGTGGAGGACTACGAGGAGGCCGTCCGCTTCTACCGGGACGGGCTCGGCCTCACGGTCGAGGAGACCTGGGACCGGCCGGACGGGCGTGTCGCGATCCTCGGTGTCGAAGGGGCGACGCTCGAGCTACTCTCGACGGCGATGGCCGAGACCGTCGATCAGGTCGAGGCCGGCGACCGCGTCTCGGGAAAGGTCCGCCTTGCGCTCAAGGTGGAGGATCCCGTCGCCGTCGGCGAAAGCCTCGTCGATGCCGGGGCCGAGCGGCTCGGCGGCCCGGTCGAGACACCGTGGGGCGACACGAACGTCCGCGTCCGCGCGCCCGACGGCATGCAGCTCACGCTCTTCGCCACACCGCCGCGCGACTAGGCAGTCCGGCGGCGCAGCGTCGTCGCGCCGAGGACGAGCGCGAGGACGATGAAGCCTCCGATCAGCGCCGCGTCGAGCGCCAGCCTGCCGTCGAGATCGTCGGCGGCGGTCTTGGCCAGGGCGTCGTACGCGTAGGTCATGGGCAGCACGTCCGAGGCGAGCTCGAGTACGCGCGCCATCCGCTCGCGCGGGACGAGCAGCCCGGCGAGCAGGATCTGCGGGAGGACGAAGGCGGGCATGAACTGGACGGCCTGGAACTCCGTCCGCGCGAACGCGCTGAGTAGGAGCCCAAGCGCCATCCCGAGCACCGCGTTGCCGACTGCGAAGACGACGATCAGCCAGACAGGGCCGGCCGCGTTCAGGTCGAGGAAGCCAAAGGCAACCCCGGCCGTCAGGCTCGCCTGCGCCGTGGCGACCGACGCGAAGGCGAGCCCGTAGCCCAGCAGCAGGTCGAGCTTGGCCAGCGGCATCGACATCAACCGCTCGAGCGTCCCGGTCGTGCGCTCGCGCAGCATCGCAATCGAGGTCACGAGGAACATCGTCACGAACGGGAAGATGCCGACCATCGGCGGCCCGACCCGGTCGAATGCCGCCTCCTGTCCCTCGAAGACGTACTTGAACAGGGTGATGAGCAGTGCCGGGACGAAGAGGACGAGCGCCAGCGTCCGGCGATCGCGGCGCAGCTGGCGGAGCACGCGCGCGGCAGTTGCCAGAGTAATTCGAGGACTCATGAGGCCTCCGCAAGGGCGAGGAATGCATCCTCGAGGTCGTCGACGCGCGTCCGGTGACGGAGCTCGTCCGGCGAGCCGGTCGCCACGATTCGGCCATCGCGCAGGAGGACGAGATCGTCGCAGCGCTCGGCCTCGTCCATCACGTGGCTGGAGACGAGCAACGTCGTTCCGGTTGCGGTGAGCTCGTGGAAGGTGTTCCAGAGGTCGCGGCGCAGCACCGGATCGAGGCCGACAGTGGGCTCGTCGAGCACGAGCAGCTGCGGCTGCCCGACGAGGGCGGTTGCGAGCGAGACGCGGGAGAGCTCGCCGCCCGAGAGCGTCGCCACGACCTGGTCGGCGTGGTCGCCGAGCGCGACCGTCTCGATCGCATCACGGATCCGCTTCGTGCCCGCGCCGAGCACGCGCGCGAAGTACTGCAGGTTCTCCCGCACCGTCAGGTCGCCGTAGACCGACGGCGCCTGGGTCATGTAGCCCACGACGTGCCTGAGCTCCGGCGAGCCGGCCGGCTTCCCTAGGACCGTGACTTCGCCGCTCTCGACGATCTGGACCCCGACGATCGATCGAATCAACGTCGTCTTGCCCGAGCCGCTCGGCCCCAGGAGACCGGTGACGACACCGCGTCGGAGGTCGAGCGAGATCTCGGGCAACACCAGCCGCCCGCCGCGCCGAACACGGAGGTCGCGAATCCGGACCGATGCCTCCGAATTCATCATGCGTTGAAATATACTAAAAGTGTGGCTGTCAAGCGAAGGGGTCGACGCCCCGGTCCGAGCGGGACCCGCGAGGGAATCGCCCAGGCCGCACGGCGGCAGTTCGCGGCCCTCGGCTACGACCGTACGACGATCCGTTCCGTGGCCGCGGAGGCCGGGGTCGATCCCGCCCTCGTCGCCCACTTCTTCGGGTCGAAACAGCGCTTGTTCCTCGAGGCGATCGAGCTGCCGTTCGAGGTCAGCGATCTCGTCGAGCGCCTCGAGAGCGGTCCCCGTGAGCACGTGGGAGAGCGGGTCGCGAGCTTTGCGCTCGAGGTACTCGCGGATCCGGACGCCCGCGCCCGCTGGACGGGGATGATCCGAGCCGCGGCGTCCGACCCGGATGCGGCCGGGATCCTCCGGGACGTCCTGACCCGCCGGATCTTCGAGCCGCTGGCCGAGGGGCTCCACTCGGAGGACGCCCAGCTCCGCGCGAACCTTGCCAGCTCACAGATGGTCGGGCTCGTGATGGCGCGCTACGTGATCGGGATCGAGCCGCTCGCGTCGGCCGATGGCGAGACCGTGGCAGCCGCGATCGCGCCGACGCTCCAGCGCTATTTCGTCGGCGAGCTTCGCCCGGCGAGTGCTAAGACTCGAAAATGAAGGCTCTCGTCGGACTACTCGCCGTCACGGCGGTGCTTGCGGGCAGCAGTGCACGAGCCCAGAGCACCGAGCTGCGGGTGCTGTTCGCCGGCAACAGCCTGACGGAGACAAACGATCTTCCCGCCAAGGTCGCGGCGCTCGCCGCCACCACCGGCCGGAAACTCGAGTACCGGATGATCACGTTCGGCGGCTTCAGCCTCGAGGACCACTGGAACCAGGGCGCCGCGCGGGCCGCGCTCGCCACGCGCAGCTGGGACGTCGTCGTCATGCAGCAGGGCCCGTCGGCGCTGCCCGAGAGCCAGCTCGATCTGGGTCGCTGGGCGAACAGGTGGGCAGACGAAGCCCGCGCGCTGGGTACGCGGCCCGCGCTGATGACGGTGTGGCCGGAGTCGTACCGAAGAAGTGCGCTGCGCGAGGTGATCGCGTCCTATCGGCGCGCTGCCCAAGCCGCCCGCACGGAGCTCCTGCCGGCCGGCAGCGCGTGGCAGCTGACCTGGGACTGCGACCGACGCATCCCGCTCTACGGCGCCGACGGCTTCCATCCGAGCGCGCTCGGCACCCAGACGGCGGCTCTGGTCGTCTACGGCCGGCTCTTCAGGGCGCCCGTCGTCGGCCTTCGGATGCCCGTCGCTTCACGGACGGCACGGCTCGTGCAGAAGTCCGCGGCGCGAGCGCAGGGCCGCCCCATCGCGCGGCCCTGCGCTTAGAACCCGAAGTCGACCTGCGTGAAGTACCAGAGGCTGGAGGTGCTCCACAGCAGCGCAAGCACCGTGAAGAGCGTCCCTCCGACGACCGGCAGCACCCAGCGCGGGTGCTCCGGGTCGCGTACGAAGAACACCTTCACCGCAAAGACCGCGTAGATGAACGTCCCGAGCAGCGAGTGTGCGAAGACCCGTGCGTTGTCGGTCTTGAACCCGAGGATGAAGATGCAGTGGAAGGCGACGGGGAGCGTGAAGAGGATCGCCAGCCGGCCGGACCAGCGGTGGATGCGGTTCACGCGCGGCGGCGGGACCGGGACGATGCCGGTCAGCTTCCCGAAGATGCGCGCGCCGGTGAGCACCTGGACGATCGCGAACGCGCCCGCCGCTGTTGCAAACCAGGCCTTGAACGCGATCGGCGTCGAGAAGACGCTCGTGACGAGGTCCACGTAGGCCGACTCGACGCTTGCGACCAGCAAAACGCTGCGACCTTATTACGATCGCGGCATGTCGAGACGCGCCGTGCGTCTACTGCTCGTACCGGCCATCCTCTTCGCCGCCGTTGCGACTGGAGTGTTCGCGCTGGCGCAATGGCACCCCGCAAAGCGAGAGAGCAAGACGCCGGCGATGGTCAGCGTGCTGACCGATCCCATCCGCGGCGAGCAGCTCTTCGCCGAGAACTGTGCGACTTGCCACGGCGAGGGCGGTGAGGGCGGTGGCGTCGGCCCGAGGCTCGCCGGCAACGACGTCTCGATCGACCAGGCTCGCTCGACGATCGAGAACGGCAGCGGCGTGATGCCCGCCGGCCTGGTGACCGGGCAGGACCTCGAGGATGTCCTCGCCTATCTGGAGACGATCCTCGCGCGTTAGCCGCCCGGCTGAATCCCGACGCACTTTGTGACGCGAAGCGTTAGGCCGCCGCAGCGGACAGGTCCGGGTGCCAGGCACGCGGACC
>Ga0126306_10001419_pt1 | contig 12818 bp, 10 predicted proteins | sample Plot27_FD_92592 | JGI IMG/M metagenome (GOLD analysis project Ga0126306, IMG submission 92592) | Serpentine soil microbial communities from UC McLaughlin Reserve, CA, USA - Plot27 | ecosystem: Environmental > Terrestrial > Soil > Grasslands | place: USA: UC McLaughlin Reserve, Lake County...
GGCAGAGCGAGCCGCAGGATCTCGCGGTCGTGCGGGTGCCGGAGCCGCAGCCGGTGGCCGCCGTCGTCGGCTGCCCGGTCGGCCGGTCCGGATGTCGGTCGCACTGTCCGCATCGTAGACAGCGGGCCGGACTTTCTGCGGTCCACAGCCGGTGCACGAGATCACTGCACCCCACCCGCCCGTCCGCACCTCGCGGGGGTGACGTGTCCACACGTCGTCCACAGCGGGTGCACACGCTTCGAGGGTCGGTCCACAGAGATCTCCACCTGCTGTGCACAGGGCAAGCAGGTGCATCGGTCGGAGTTGCCGAACGTCCCGCGGCGCACCGGCAGGGTTTGTGTCCAACCCCCACGGTTCCATCGGGGCGACAGCGGACCCAGATGCGTCCGCGAGGCGCGAGGCAGGCAGAAGGGGCGGACCGCGAGTGAGCATCGTCGAGCTGCCCGACACCGGGGGTCCCGGGTCGCTCGTCCGCACCCCGCCCCAGGACCTCGCCGCGGAGCAGTCGGTGCTCGGCGGCATGCTGCTGTCCAAGGACGCGATCGCCGACGTCGTCGAGGTGCTGCGGGGGCCCGACTTCTACCGGCCGGCCCACGAGCTGGTCTACGAGGCGATCCTCGACCTCTACGGCCGCGGCGAGCCGGCTGACGCGGTCACCGTCGCGGCCGAGCTGGTCAAGCGCGGCGAGATGGGCCGGGTGGGCGGCGCGCCGTACCTGCACAACCTCCTGCAGTCGGTGCCGACCGCGGCCAACGCCGGCTACTACGCGCGCATCGTGCGCGAGACGGCGATCCTGCGGCGCCTGATCGAGGCCGGCACCAAGATCGTGCAGCTCGGCTACGCGGGCGACGGCGACGCCGACGACATCCTCGACGCGGCCCAGGCCGAGGTCTACGGCGTCACCGACCGGCGGACCTCGGAGGACTACCTCCCGCTGTCGGCGATCATGGAGGGCGCGCTCGACGAGATCGAGGCGATCGGCTCGCGGGGCGGCGAGATGGTCGGGGTGCCCACCGGCTTCGCCGACTTCGACGAGCTGACCAACGGGCTGCACCCCGGTCAGATGATCGTCGTCGCGGCCCGGCCCGCCGTCGGCAAGGCGCTGGCGCTCGACACCCCGCTCCCGACCCCCACGGGGTGGACCACGATGGGCCAGGTCGCCGTCGGCGACCTGCTGCTCGGCGCCGACGGGCGGTCGACCAGGGTCGTCGCCGCGACCGAGGTGATGCGCGGGCGGCCCTGCCTCGAGGTCGAGTTCTCCGACGGTGCGGTCGTCGTGGCCGACGCGGAGCACCAGTGGTTCACCACGACGGTCGCGGGGTCGACCGCGGTCCGCACCACCCGCGAGCTCGCCGCGACGCTGTGGGCCGAGTCCGGCCGCCGCGGCAGCCGCGGCGAGGAGCGCCGGCTCAACCACACGGTCCCTTTGTCGGCTCCGCTCTCCCTCCCGCCGGCCGACCTGCCGTTCCCGCCGTACGTCGTCGGGTCCTGGCTCGGCGCCCGTTGCGCTGACCCGGCCGACGGCACCGCAGCGGTCTACGCGGCCGCCGATGCAGACGAGATCGACGAGATCGACGAGATCGCGATGTACGTCGAGTCCGAGGTGGACCCGGCCCTGGTCGACGGCACCGTCGGCGCACTCGTCGGCCCCGGCCTCCGGGTGCCGGCCGGCTACCTGCGAGCCGACGAGGACCAGCGGCGTGCGCTGCTCGCCGGAGTCCTGGACCGGCTCGGCCGGATCACCGCGTCCGGCTGCGTGCAGGTGCCGGGCCTGCCGGCCGGGCTGGCAGGTGATCTGCGCGAGCTCGTCGTGTCGCTCGGCTACGAGTGCGGGCTCTCGACTCCCAGCACTCCCGCGGCCGTGGACGGCCGGGCCCCGGCCGCCGCCCTGGCGACGATCGCGTTCTGCAGCGACCAGGACGTGTTCCGGGTGGAGGGCCGGCGCCTCGCGCACAAGGAGCGGCGCTCGGCGCGCCCCGGGACCCTCGGCGGCCGGGCCGTCGTGGACGTGCGCCGGGTGCCGAGCGTGCCGGTGCGGTGCGTCGAGGTCGACAGCGACGACCACCTCTACCTCGCGGGGCGGAGCATGGTCGCCACGCACAACTCGACCCTCGGGCTCGACATCGCCCGGGCCGCTGCCATCAAGCACAACATGACGACCTGCGTCTTCTCGCTCGAGATGAGCCGCAACGAGATCACCATGCGCCTGCTCTCGGCTGAGGCGCGGGTCGCGCTGCACCACATGCGCACCGGCAAGCTGACCGACGACGACTGGACGCGGCTGGCCCGGCGGATGGGCGAGGTGTCAAACGCCCCGCTGTTCATCGACGACTCGCCCAACATGTCGATGATGGAGATCCGCGCGAAGTGCCGCCGGCTCAAGCAGCGCAACGACCTCAAGCTGGTCATCATCGACTACCTCCAGCTCATGCAGAGCGGCAAGCGGGTCGAGAGCCGCCAGCAGGAGGTCTCGGAGTTCTCGCGGGCGCTCAAGCTGCTCGCCAAGGAGCTCGAGGTCCCGGTCATCGCGATCTCCCAGCTCAACCGCGGTCCCGAGCAGCGCACCGACAAGAAGCCGCAGATGTCGGACCTCCGCGAGTCGGGATCAATCGAACAGGATGCCGACATGGTGGTGCTGCTGCACCGCGAGGAGCTCTACGAGCGGGAGTCACCCCGGGCGGGCGAGGCCGACTTCATCGTCGCCAAGCACCGCAACGGGCCGACCGCCACGATCACGGTCGCGTTCCAGGGTCACTACTCCCGCTTCGTCGACATGGCACAGAGCTGATCCGACGGACCGGGCCGGGCACCGTGGCAGGTTGTGGCACGCTCCAGCGGTGAGCCAGGCACCGGTCGTCGTCGTGGGCGCCGGAGCGGCCGGGCTGGCCACCGCCGCGGCGCTGCGCGAGGGCGGTCGAGAGGTCCAGGTCCTGGAGCGGGCCGAGCGGGTCGGTGCGTCGTGGGCGGGCCGCTACGACAGCCTGCACCTGCACACCGTCCGGTGGCTGTCCGGTCTGCCCGGGGTGCCGATCCAGAGGTCCTACGGCAAGTGGGTGGCGCGCGACGACCTGGTGCAGTACCTCGCGACGTACGCCCGGAAGCGCTCGCTGCGGCCCGAGCTCGGCACCACGGTCACGCGCATCGACCGCGACGGCGACGACAGCGGCTGGCTGGTGCGCACCGACCGTGGTGACCGCACGGCGAGCCGCGTGGTGGTCGCGACCGGCTACAGCCACACGCCGCGGCGGCCTGCCTGGCCGGGCGTCGAGACCTTCACCGGCGACCTGCGGCACTCGGCCGACTACCGCGAGCCGTCGTCCTACGCCGGCAAGCGGGTGCTCGTCGTCGGCGCCGGCAACTCGGCGACCGAGATCGCGCTCGACCTGCTCCGGGTCGGCGCCGAGGTGACGCTGTCGGTGCGCACACCGCCCAACATCGTGCGGCGCGACACGCTCGGCGTGCCCAGCCAGGTCTTCGGCATCGCGCTGAAGCGGGTGCCGGAGCGGTTCATGGACCCGCTCACCGCGACGCTGCGCCGGATCAGCGTCCCCGACCTGAGCGAGCACGGGCTGCCCCGGTCGGCTGATCCCTACTCGACCTTCCGCCGCACCGGCACGGTGCCGATCCTCGACACCGGCATCGTCGACGCGGTGCGCACCGGGCGAGTGCGGGTGGTGCCGGCGACGGTGTCCGTCGACGGCCCGACGGTGCATCTCGCCGACGGCAGCAGCAGCAGACCGGACGCGGTGGTCGCGGCGACCGGTTTCACGACGGGGCTGGAGCCGGTGGCCGGCCACCTCGACGTCCTGGACCGGCGCGGGGTGCCAACGGTGCACGGCGCCGATCAGCACCCGGCTGCGCGCGGGCTGCACTTCGTCGGCATCAAGGCCGAGCTGTCCGGGCTGCTGCGCGAGATCGGGCTCGAGGCGCGTCGGGTCGGCCGAGCGCTGGCCGAGCGCGGCTGAGCGGCTACTCCGGACTCAGCGGCTACTTCGGCGGGAGCGTCCGGACGTACGTCGTCGAGCGCTCCACCCACCGCCGCAGGTCGGCGTCGTCGGCGACACCCGCCGGGTCGACGAGCACCCACCCCTTCGACGGGCCGCGACCCATGTCGAACGGCCGGACTGACGGCTCGGTCAGCACGTCGGCCGACGTGGCCGGGTCGACCCGCACCAGGACGGCGTCCTGGTAGACACCGCAGGCCATGTTCCCGCCGACCATCAGCGCCAGGCCGCCGAACATCTTCTTCTCGACAACCGGGGTGCCTGGGCCGAGCAGGTCGGCCGTCGTGGCCCGCAGCCGCTCGGCAAGCCGTTCGTCGTAGGCCATCCGGGCTCCTCGTGGTCGCGCTGCAAGGCCGCCGCGAACGGTCGCACCGGCCCCAGGGCATTGTGGCCTCATCCCTTCGGGTGAGACGCGTCAAGCGGAGAGCGAGACGCGTCGATGACCGGGACGTGACATCGATCAGCCCGGTGGCGGAGCTCGCCGGAGAGCGTCCCGAGGACGCCCTCCCGGTGGCACCGCTGCGCGCGGTGCCGGCGACGACGCTGCGCCCGCCCCCGCAGCGGCAGCCGGAGCTGGCCCACCTCGACCTCCGGCGGCTGCGGACCTACCGCCGGACGCTGCTCGAGGAGGAGCTGCGCACGTCGTACTGGCGCCGGCTGGTGCAGGCCCGGCGCGACCTGCTGCGCACCCCCTCGGCGCTCGGCGACCGGATCGCCCTGGCCGACGCGCTCACCGAGCAGCGGGGCACCATGGGCCGCCAGGTGATCCTGTCGCTGCACCCCGACGGCGGGATGCCGATCCTCCCCCACCTGCCCGAGCTGTGGGCCAGCGGAGCGGCCGGCACCGACGAGGCCGGCCGTGCCGACCTGACGCGCCGTCTGACCTCCGCCGAGAGCGTGCTGTCGTCCTACCGCGAGGCGCTGCACAAGCGGCTCGACCGGGCGACCGCCGAGCTCGTAGCGCGCTACCACGAAGACCCGAGCGCCTGCCTCGTCGCGCTCGAGCTGCCACCGCGCTGACGTCCCGTCACCTGTCGGCGCCGGGTGCCCCGTGAGTCATGCCTAGGGTGTGTGGCATGGACGGCAACCCCCGCTTGCGGCCGGCACTCGACGGCATCCCCACCTACCGGCCGGGCCGGCCGGCCGCGGCCCGCGACGGCGCCCCGGCGTACAAGCTGTCGTCCAACGAGAACCCCTACCCGCCGCTCCCCTCGGTGCTGGCCGCGGTCCGGGACGGTGCCGAGACCTTCAACCGCTACCCCGACATGTTCGCGACCGCTCTGACGGCGGCGATCGCCGACCGCTTCGGGGTGCCGGTCAGCCACGTCACGACCGGCACCGGGTCGGTCGGCGTGCTGCAGCAGGTGGTGCAGTCCACGGCGACCGAGGGCGACGAGGTGGTCCACGCGTGGCGGTCCTTCGAGGCCTACCCGATCGTCGTCCAGGTCTCCGGTGCGACCTCCGTCCGGGTGCCGCTGCGTGCCGACGAGCACCACGACCTCGACGCGATGGCCGACGCGGTGACCGACCGCACCCGGCTGGTCCTTGTCTGCTCGCCCAACAACCCGACCGGCACCGCCGTCCAGCGGGCCGAGCTCGAGCGCTTCCTCGACCGCGTCCCGGCGCACCTGCTCGTCGTCGTCGACGAGGCCTACCGCGAGTTCGTCCGCGACCCTGAGGTGCCCGACGCCATCGACGTCTACCGCGACCGGCCGAACGTCGCGGTGCTGCGCACCTTCTCCAAGGCGTACGGCCTGGCCGGTCTCCGGGTCGGCTTCGCCGTCGCCCATGAGCCGGTCGCCGACGCGCTGCGCAAGACGGCCGTCCCGTTCGGGGTCAGCGGCCCGGCCCAGACCGCAGCGGTCGCCTCGCTGGCAGCGGAGGGCGAGCTGCTGGAGCGGTGCGAGGCCCTGGTGGCCGAGCGCACCCGGGTGCAGGACGCGCTGCGGGAGCAGGGGTGGTCCGCGGTCCCGGTGTCGCAGGCGAACTTCGTCTGGTTGCGGCTGGGCGAGCGCACCGACGAGTTCGGCGCGGCGTGCGAGGGCGCCGGCGTGGTGGTGCGGCCGTTCAGCGGCGAGGGTGCGCGGGTGACCGTCGGCGAGCCGGAGGCCAACGACCTGTTCCTGCGGGTGGCCAAGGGGTTCGTGCCCGCCTGACCTGTCCTCGACCTCTTGTGGAGCCGGAGGCACCGGGCCGCCGTCGTGTCTGGTGCGCGAGCGCCCACACGCAGTCGCGACCCGGGTGCGGACCGACAGCCCGAAGGTGAGAAGGTCGGATCGTGCGCCTCGACCACCTGTCCTACGCGGCCGGACCGGAGGGTCTCGGTGCCTGCGTGCAGCGGCTCGGGTCGGCGCTCGGTGCAGGCTTCCGCGACGGTGGGCTGCACCCGCGCTTCGGCACCCGGAACTTCGTCCTGCCGCTCGCCGGCGGTGTCTACCTCGAGGTGGTCGGTGCCCTCGACCACCCGGCGGCCGACAAGGCGCCCTTCGGCCAGGCGGTGAAGGCGCGGTCCGAGGCCGGCGGCGGCTGGCTGGCCTGGGTGGTGGCCGTCGACGACATCGCCGCCGTGGAGGCCCGGCTCGGCCGCTCCTCCGTGCACGGCCATCGGCGCCGCCCCGACGGCACCGACCTGTCGTGGCGGCAGATCGGCGTGCTCGACCTGCTCGACGACCCGGCGCTGCCGTTCTTCGTCCAGTGGGAGAGCGCCCCGGGGCTGCACCCGAGCATCGACCGGCCCGACGGCAGCGGTCCGCGGATCGAGCAGGTGGAGATCTGCGGCGACCGCGACAAGGTCACCGAGTGGGTCGGCGAGGCGGTCGGCGGCGTGGACTTCCGGGTCGACTGGGTGGAGGCCGAGGACCCGGGGCTCACCGCGGTGCACTTCGCGACCGCGCAGGGCGTCGTCCGCGTCGACTGACGCCATGTCCGACGCCGAGGTCGAGGCCCGCGCCGTCGGCTTCTCGCACGGCCCGCACACGGTGCTCGCCGGGGTCACGGTCACCGTCGGTCCCCGCAGCCGGCTCGCCGTCGTCGGGCCCAACGGTGTCGGCAAGTCCACCCTGCTGGCGGTCCTCGCCGGGGAGCTGACACCCGAGACCGGCACGGTGTCGGTGTCACCGCCGGACGCCACCAGGGTGCTCCTCCCCCAGGAGCGCGACCGGCGACCGGGTGAGTCGCTGCGGGCGTACCTCGCGCGGCGCACCGGGGTGGCCCAGGCCGAGGCCGCGATGACCCGCGCCGCCGACGCCCTGGCGGCCGGCGCCGAGGGTGCTGAGGACGGCTACGCGGCGGTGCTGGACCGCTGGCTGTCCCTCGGCGGCGCCGACCTCGACACCCGGTCGGCGGTCCTGCTCGAGCGGCTCGGGCTGTCGGTGTCGATGCTCGACCGCGACACGACGACGCTGTCCGGCGGGCAGCTCGCCCGGTGCGGCCTTGCTGCGGTGCTGCTCACCCAGGTCGACGTGCTGCTGCTCGACGAGCCGACCAACGACCTCGACGGCGACGGCCTGACGGCGTTGGAGTCCTTCTTGCAGGGTCGCGGGGGCGGCCTGGTGGTGGTCTCGCACGACCGCGCCTTCCTCGAGCGGGTGGTGACCGATGTGCTGGAGATCGACGAGTTCAGCCGGGAGGGCAGGGTCTTCGGTGGCGGGTTCGCCGCCTACCTCGAGGAGCGGGAGCGTGCCCGCGCCGCGGCCAGGGCGGCCTTCGAGGCGTACGACGACACGCGCTCGGCCCTCGTCGACCGGGCGCGCCGTGACAAGGAATGGGCCCGCCAGGGCACCGCCCGCGCGACCAGCGGCCGGGCCAGGGCGGCCGAGCCGGACAAGTTCATCCGGGCCGCCAACGTGGCCAGCGCGCAGGGGCGGGGCGCGGCCGCCGGGCGGACCCTGCGCGAGCTGGGCCGGCTCGAGGAGGTGGACGACCCGCGCGACCCGTGGCAGCTACGGCTGTCGCTGGACCCGGCGACCCGTGGCCCGGACGACGTGGCCGGGCTGGCGGCCGCGGTCGTCGAGCGCGACGACTTCCGGCTGGGGCCGGTCGACCTCGCCGTGCACCGCGGCGACCGCGTCGCGTTGACCGGCCCCAACGGCTCGGGCAAGTCGACGCTGCTCGGCGCGCTGCTCGGCCGGCTGCCGCTGTCGTCCGGCCGGTCGTGGCTCGGCCGGTCCGTCGTGGTGGGTGAGGTCGACCAGGTGCGCCGCACCTTCGACGCCGAGGAGACGCTGGTCGGCGCGTTCCGTGCGGCGACCGGTCAGGACGAGGCCGAGGCGCGGACCCTGCTGGCGAAGTTCGGTCTCGGCGCCGACGACGTGCTGCGTGCTGTGGGCACCCTCTCGCCGGGGGAGCGCACCCGGGCCGACCTGGCGCTGCTGATGGCGCGAGGTGCCAACCTGCTGGTGCTCGACGAGCCGACCAACCACCTCGACCTGATGGCCATCGAGGCGCTGGAGGACGCCCTAGGGACGTACGACGGGACCCTCGTCCTGGTGACCCACGACCGGCGCCTGCTGGACCACGTCCGCACCGAGCGGCAGGTGCGCGTCGATGCCGGCCAGGTCCGGGAGGACTGACTCGCCGGTCCCCGCGGCGGCTGCGGCCGGTGGCACCTCCTCCCGCAGCCGCAGCCAGGAGTAGACGCCCGCTACTGCCAGGCCGGCGCCCATGACGGCGAGCGGGATGCGGTAGTCGAGGAGAGTCACGGCGACCGCCCCGCCGAGGATCGACAGCAGCTGCGGGACGCCGGCGAAGAGCTCGAACGCCGTGAAGGCGCGGCCCTGCAGCCCGGTCGCGGTCCGGCGGTGGATCGCGGTCGTCAGGCACACGATCAGCACGGGCAGCCCGGCACCGAAGAGCAGCACCCCGACGGCCACCGGGAGCAGGCTGCCGGTCGTCGTGAGCGCCACGCCGATCGCCAGGGAGGCCAGGCCCCACGCGATCGGGCGCAGCTCGCCGGTGCGCCGGATGATCCCGGTGATGGCGACGCCGGCCAGGATCGCGCCGACCCCCTGCACGGCGCTCAGGACACCGACGAACTCCACCGGGCGCCCCAGACCGTCGTCGACGATCGCGAAGTAGACCGACTCGCTGATCCCGAGCGCGAGCATGCAGATCACGGTCACCACCACGGTGGTGCGCAGGACCGGGTCGCCGAGCAGGTGTCGTCCACCGGCCGCCGCCTCGACGGTGAAGCTGCCGTCGTGCGGCTCCGGGGCCGGCTCGTCCACGCGCAGGGCGAGCAGGGCCGCTGCGGAGACGAGGAACGTCGTCGCGTCGAGGATCGCGACCGCCGGCCCGCCGAAGCCGGCGTACAGCGCCGCACCGGCGAGCGGTGCGACCAGCCGGAGGGCCTCGCGGCCGGTGCCGAGCGAGCCGTTGGCCTGGCCGAGCAGCTCCTCGTCGACCATCGCCGGCAGCAGCGCCGACCGGGCGCTGGAGAAGGCGACCAGCGAGGCGCCGTAGAGGAACGCGACGACGTACAGCAGCCACAGGTCCTCTCGGCCGTCGACGAGGAGGAGCAGCAGCACGACGGCTGCCGTCGCGAGGTCGGTCACGATCATCACGGTGCGCCGCCGGAAGCGGTCGATGACGACGCCGGCGAGCGGGGCGAGCAGGCTGGGCACCGCCAGCGCCGCGAAGACCGATCCGGCGATGCCGTTGGAGCCGGTCAGGTCCTTGGCCCACATGGCGAGGACCAGCAGCATCGCCATGTCGCCGAACATCGACAGCGTCTGGCCGGCGAAGAGCAGCCGGAAGTCGCGGTTGCGCAGCAGGTCACGCATCGTCGCCGCTCCCCTCCGGTCGCGGGAAGGCGTGCGCGAACATGTGCACCAGCCGCGCGCCCTCGGGTCGGCTGGCGGGGTCGCGCAGACGGGCGAGGTAGGGCCGCCAGAGCTCGGTGAGCGCCTCCCCCAGCTCGGCGAGCTCGTCGACGGTCAGCCAGCTGCCGAAGTTGCTGTGGATGCTTGCCTCGACCCACTGCTGCGGCAGCTCGGCCTCGCGGGCCAGGTGCTCGTCGAGCAGCTCGTTGTCCCGCCGGCGCACCTGCGCGGCCAGCGCCTCGCCGGCGGTCCGCACCGCCGGGGACACCCCGGGGCCGGTCTGCCACCGGCTGCCGAGGGCGACCGTCCGCCAGGGGCGCTGCCGGCCGGTGCCGCCCTCGGCCTCCTCGACGAAGCCGTACTTCGCCAGCGTCCGCAGGTGGAACGAGCACGAGGACGGCGACTCGCCCACCAGCTCGGCGCACCGGGTGGCCGTCAGCGGCCCGCGCAGCGTCAGCTCCTCGAGCAGCCGCAGCCGCAGCGGGTGGGCCAGGGCCCGCATGGCCAGCGGGTCGTCGCCCAGGTCCCGCTGCGGCACCCCGAGGGCGCTCGGGGCGCTCTCGTCGTCAGCCGCGCCCGGCGGCCGGATCGAGCCCTTCGGCATCGTGTCGCCGGGCATCTTTCGAAAGTACACCTTCGAAAGAACCCTTGCGACGACTGAGCGCCCGAACACCATCACGTCGCCCCGCACCACTCCGGAGCGACATCGTGGCCTCCAAGCCGCGTGCGTCTCCGGCGAGCCCGGGCCGGCCGCGACCATCCCGACTCCGGAGCGAAATCGTGGCATCTGGACCGCGATGCGTCTCCGGAGAGCTCCGCCGGGGTGCCGAGGTGCCCTGGGCCGACGACGTCAGCCGGTGCTGAGCGGCAGCTCCACCACGGGGTGCAGGTGCTGCTCGCCGGACTCCGAGCGGTGCGCCCGCTCGATCACCAGCCCGGCGACCCGACCGTCGAGGGTCAGCGTGGCGATCTCGTTGCCGTAGAACGGGCCGGCCAGCCTGGACCAGTCCAGCGGCTGGTGGGGGAGGCGGGCCACCCGGTCGAGCAGGAAGCGGGTCGTCTTCTCGGCCGCCCGGCTCCAGGACACCCGGAAGGCCACCTGCATCATCCGCGGCACGTAGTTGTGCACCGGCGAGCAGGTCAGCTGGTAGACCGACGACCGGACCGAGTCGTCGTGGTAGTCGGCCTGCGCGGCGTAGGCGTGGTGGACGTCGCCGGACAGCACGCACACCGTGGCGGGCGGCTGCCCGCTGGAGCCCGAGTGGTCGCCGCGGCCGACGCAGGCGAACAGGTCGGCCAGCCGGTCGAAGGACTTGCGGAATGCCGCCCAGTGCTCCAGGTCGGCGGCCCGGCGGAACTTCTCGGCGAAGCGCGCCATCCGCGGTCCCCGCTTGCCCGCGCCCAGGGCCTCGCTCCACGCCTCGACGTCGTGCAGGGCGCGGGCCAGCAGCCACGGCAGCGAGGTGCCGACCAGCAGGTGGTCGTAGTCGCCCGCCACCTGCGCCTCGACCCACTCGAACTCCCGGTCAGAGATCATCTGCCGGTCGCCCTCGTCGAGCATCCGGCCGCACCGCGAGTCGATGACGAGCAGCCGCACTCCGCCCAGGTCGCGGCGGTACGACCACTGGGCGCCCTTGTGGCCGTCGGCCTCCGCGTCGGCAGCGGTCGCGAAGTCGCGCAGCATCGGCTCGGAGTCCCCGCCGTGCCCGCGCACCTTCTGGTAGAGCTCGTCGTCGGCCAGCGCCTGTGGCGCGAGGTTGCCGATGTGCTGGTAGACCCAGTACGACGACAGGCCGCCGACGACGCGGTCCTGCCACCACGACGTCTGCTTCATGTCGGTGCGCCACTGCGCCGAGGTGTTCCAGTCGTCGGCGATGTCGTGGTCGTCGAAGATCATCGACGATGGGATGGTCGAGAGCAGCCACCGCACGTCCGGGTCCGTCCAGGACTCCTCGTAGAGCCAGGTGTACTCCTCGAAGTCCTTGACCTGCAGCCCCGGCTCCTGGCTGACGTCGCGCCGGTCGCGGATCCGCTCCTGGGTGCGCTCGGACGTCTCGTCGGCGTAGACCTGGTCGCCGAGCAGCAGCAGGGCGTGCGGCCACTCGTCCGCGTCCTCGGCGGCCATCCGCTTCGCGAAGGTGTCGAGCGCATCGGCCTCGAACTTGCCGTCGTCGGGGACCGCGTCCGGACGGGCGTAGCGGCAGGACCCGAAGACCACTCGCAGGGGACCCTCGCCGTCGATGGTCCGGACCCGCGGTGCGGGCCGTTCCTCGTCGGGCGCCGGCCAGACGGTCTCGCCGTCCAGCCTGACGTCGTACGTCGTCGAGCTGCCCGGCTCGAGCCCCTCGATGCAGACCAGCGCGTAGTGGTGGCCGCCCACCTCCCACGTGCGCTCGGTGTGGCCGAGCACCTCGACGGTGCACGGCCCGTCGGTCTCGACCCACACGGTCGCGTCGCTCCGCCCCACGTGGCGCAGCAGGGGCCCAAGAACCAGCCGCGTCATGTCGGAATGTCTACCACCCGTTCGCCCGGCGCAACCCGGCCGTCGAGCGACGGGGCGGGTCCGTCGGACGGCGGCCCGGCCGACGGAGGGTCGGTCGGCTGCCGGCGCGGTCGCTCGGCGGTGACGACCAGGCCGACACCGAGCACGACGACGGCACCACCCATGACGACGGCCGCCGTGATCGGCTCGGAGAGCACGAGGGCCCCGAGGACGACGGCGACGACCGGGTTGACGTAGGCGTAGGTCGCGGTCAACGAGATCGGGGCGTTCTGCAGCAGCCAGACGTAGGCCGAGAAGGCCACGATAGAGCCGATGACGACCAGGTAGGCGAGCCAGGCCCAGGCCGCGCCGGCGACGTCACCGAGGGCCAGGTCGTCGGCCTCGCCGGACGCGAGCCCCGCGACGAGCAGCGCGGCCCCGCCGGCGAGCATCTCCCACGCCGTCGCGACGAACGCGTCGCCGGGCAGGGGGATGCGGGAGGACAGGAAGGAC
>Ga0126306_10001420_pt1 | contig 12807 bp, 13 predicted proteins | sample Plot27_FD_92592 | JGI IMG/M metagenome (GOLD analysis project Ga0126306, IMG submission 92592) | Serpentine soil microbial communities from UC McLaughlin Reserve, CA, USA - Plot27 | ecosystem: Environmental > Terrestrial > Soil > Grasslands | place: USA: UC McLaughlin Reserve, Lake County...
CGCCCGGCGCGTGGCCGGCGCATGCGCGCGCCGCCAACTCGTTGCTCGCATGGGAGCTGCGCCGGCGGGCCGGGGTGCCGCTGCGCGACCTCGGCCCGATGCGCGCGGCGCGGCGCGCGGCGCTGCTGGGTCTCGGGATCGAGGACCGGCGCTTCGGCTGGCCGCTGGAGATGGTGCTGCGGGCGGCGGCGGCCGGCTGGCGGATCGACGAGGTCAGCATCGGCTACCACCCGCGCCACGGGCACTCGAAGGTCACCGGGACCGTGCGCGGAACGCTGCGCGCGGTGCGCGACATGGCGGCAGTGCTCCGATGAGCCGTCCGGCGCTCATCGTGATCGCCAAGGCGCCCGTGCCGGGTCGCGTCAAGACGCGGCTGTGCCCGCCGTGCACGCCGGCGCAGGCGGCGCGGCTGGCGCGCGCGGCGCTCGAGGACACGCTCGTGGCGTGCGGCGACGCAACCGGCGCCGGGCGGCGCGTGCTCGCGCTCGAAGGCGAGCCGGACGGCTGGCTCCCGCCCGGCTGGGAGGTCGTGGCGCAGCGCGGCGACGGCCTCGCCCAGCGGCTGGCCGCGGCGTTCGCCGACGTCGGCGGCGCTGCGTTGCTGGTCGGCATGGACACGCCGCAGGTGACCGCCGCGCAGATCGCGGCGGGCATCAGGGCGCTCGAGCGCTGCGACGCCGTCTACGGGCCCGCGACCGACGGCGGCTACTGGGCCATCGGGTTGCGCGAGCCGCACGCCGCCGTCTTCGACGGAGTGCCGATGAGCAGCACGGACACCGGCGCGGTGCAGCGCGCGCGGCTGGACGGGCTCGGCCTGCGCACCGAGGAGCTGCGGCCGCTGCTCGACGTCGACGACATCGCCGCCGCGCGCGCGGTCGCCGCCGCCGCGCCCACGAGCCGCTTCGCCGCAGCGCTCGCCGCGATCGAGGCGCCAGCATGACCGCGACCGCCGCCACCGCCCGGCGGCAGCACCGGCTCGAGCCGGCGGAGCTGCTCTACGGCCGGCTGCTCGCGTCCACCGCCGGCGGCCGCGAGCCGGTCGAGGCGCGCGTCCGGATCGCGGACGGGCGCGCGCAGAGGCTGCCGCTTGGCAGATGGCTCGCCCCCGTCGACGCGTCCGACCGCGCCGTGCTCGCGCACGCTGTCGCGCCGGTGCTCGACATCGGCTGCGGCCCGGGCCGCCACCTCGCCGCGCTCGCGGCGGCCGGGCACGACGGCCTCGGACTCGATCTCTCCCCTGTCGCCGTGCGGCTCGCGCGCGCCCGCGGCGCCGAGGCGATCCTGCGCTCGGTGTTCGCCGACGTCCCGCGCGCCGCGAGCTGGGCGACTACGCTGCTGCTCGACGGCAACATCGGCATCGGCGGCGCTCCCGAGGCGCTGCTCGCGCGCGTCCGCGCGCTCGGGCTCCGCGGCGGCGCCGTGCTCGTGGAGACGGGGCCGCCCTCCGCGCCGACGCGCCGGATGCGCGTGCGGCTCGAGACGCGCGCCGCGATCAGCCCGTGGTTCGGCTGGGCTACGGTCGGCGCGACCGGGATCGAGCCGCTGGCGCGCTCCGCCGGCCTGGCGCCGCGCGGCCGGATCGAAGCGGGCGGCCGCTGGTTCGCCCGGCTGGAGCGTCCCCGGTGAGGACGCCTCCGGGCCCGTTCCGGCCCGGTTTCTGGAAGTCGCCCCTGCGCGGGCCATGGATGACCGCCGTGCTGGGGTCGCTGCTGCTCGTGCTCCTCGCCGTCGTCGCTGTGACCGGCTTCCTCTCGCACGCCGCGTACCAGCCCGACCTCGGCCGCAACGCGCTGGTCGACCCCGACGTGCCGTTCACGACGTTCTTCGACTGGCCGACCGGCCCGTCGTGGCTCTACGCGCTGACCCAGGGCCTGCACGTCAACGCCGGGCTGGTCGCGATCCCGGTGCTGCTGGCGAAGCTGTGGTCGGTAATCCCGCGGCTGTTCCAGTGGCCGCCGGCGCGGACGCCGGCCGACGGGATCGAGCGCGCAGCGATCGCGCTGCTCGTCGCGAGCACCGGGTTCCTGTCGGCGACCGGCGTCGCGAACATGCAGTACTGGTACGTCTTCCACTTCGACTTCGTCAAGGCGCATTACTACGCGGCGGTCGTGTTCGTCGTCGCGCTGGCGGTGCACCTGGTCGTCAAGCTGCCGGTGGCGCTGCGCGCGTACCGCTCGCGCGGCGTGCTGACGCCGCTTCGCGCCGGGATCGCGGAGACGCGACCCGAGCCCGACGGCGACACGGTCGCGGTGGCGCCCGACCCGCCGACGATCAGCCGCCGCGGGCTGCTCGCCGCCGTCGGCGGCGGCTCGCTCGCGCTGCTGGTCGCGAACGCGGGCCAGTCCGTCGGCGGCCCGCTCCGCGGCGTCGCGTTCCTGGCGCCGCGCCGCGCGGGCGGCTTCCCGGTCAACAAGACCGCCGCCGGCGCCAAGGTGACGGACGCGATGGTCGGTGCCGGTTACCGGCTCGTGCTGCGCGGCGGCCCGAGCGAGATCATGCTCACGCTCGACGATCTGCGGGCGCTGCCGCAGGCGACGCACACGCTGACGCTCGGCTGCGTCGAGGGCTGGTCGACGCGCCAGCAGTGGACGGGCGTGCCGCTCGCGGAGCTCGCGCGGCGCGCCGGCGTGGACGAGCCCGCCGAGCTGCTCGTCGGGTCGCTGCAGCCCGCGGGGGTGCTGCGCCAGGCGACGCTCGCGCGGGGGCAGGTCGCCGACGCGCGCTCGCTCCTGGTGCTGCGGGCCGGGGGCGAGGAGCTCACGCTCGACCACGGATATCCGGCGCGGATCATCGTGCCCGGCCTGCCCGGCGTGCACAACACCAAGTGGGTCGGGAGCCTGGAGTTCCGGACATGAAGGAGCGCTACGGCGCCTCGCCGCTGCACCTGCTCGCGCACCTGGCGGCGCTCGCGCTGGCCGCGTGGGCGCTGCTGCAGGCGCTGCAGCTCGGCGGCTGGGAGCGGATCGTGCTGTGGCTGGCGGGCGCGATCATGCTGCACGACATGGTCCTGTGGCCGGCCTACACGACGCTCGACCGGCTCGCCCGCCGCGGCCGACCGGCCGGCTGGGTCAACTACGTCCGCGTGCCGGTCGGGATCTCGGCGCTGCTGCTGCTCGCGTTCTTCCCGGTGATCTGCGACAAGGGCGAGCGCACGTACATGCGCGTGAGCGGGGAGTCGTGGGAGGGCTACGCCGGCCGCTGGCTGCTCGTCAGCGCGCTGCTGTTCATCGCCGCCGGAGCGCTCTACCTCGCCCGCTCGCGTTCCGGGTCGAGCAGCTGAAGCACGCCGTCGACCTTGCCGGTCACGAACACGCGGCCGCTCGCGTCGTCGACCGCGACGGTGTTCGGCTGCCGCGGCGTCGCGTAGCGGCGCACGAGGCTCGGGCGGCCGCCGACGGTCAGCTCCGTCAGCTGGTTGCGGGCGGTCTGCGTGACGTACATGCGGTGGCGGCGATTGTCGATCGCGATGCCGTACGGGGAGCCCGGCAGCGGGTAGCGGCGGATCAGCTCCAGCTTCGGGCGCAGGTGGTAGACGAGCAGCGCGCCGCCGGTCGTGTCGGTCACGAACAGGTACTGCCCGCGGTCCGAGACGGCGTGGGTCGGTCCGACGCCGGCGGGCGCGCGGCCGGTGCGCGCGCCGGTGCGGGCGTCGAACGTCTCGACGACGCGCTCGCGGACGGAGACGACGGCGACCTGGCGACCCTCGTCCACCGGCGTGACGCCGCCGGGTTGAAGCGCCGTTTCGACCGTCGCGACCGGCCGGCCGTCCGCGAGCACCGTGAGCGTGTGGGCGAGCTCGTCGGCGACGAACACGCGCCCGCCGGCCGCGGCGGCGTCGTGCGGTTCGCGGCCGGTCGGGGCGCGGGTCAGCGCGCCGCTCGGGAGCGCGACCTCGAGCAGCGCGTCGGCGTCCTCGGCGGGCACGAGGACGGGGCCGCCGCCGTCGCCGGCGCTGCTCAGGTGCCGCGGCGCGGCCGGAAGCGGGACCCGGCGCTCGATCTCACCGGTGGATCCGTTCACGAGCGCGAGCTCATCCGGGCTGCGGAGGCCGACCGCGACGAGGCCGGTCCGCGGGTCGGCGACGACCCCCTCGGGCTTGAAGCCGACCGGCACGAGCCGCCCGTCAGGGGCCGCGGCGGGCGGCGGCGACGACGCCGGCTCGGCCGCGGGCGGGAGCTCGCCGGGCGCGGCGGAGCCGCAGCCGGCGTGGAGCGAAGCGACGACGAGCAGCAGCACGACGGCGACGCGCGGCACCATGCCGCGAGGATGGCATGACCACGCGCGCGCGCCTCATCCCAGCCGCAGGCTTCGTCGCGCTGGCAGCCACCGTGGCGGTCGGCCTGTGGCTCGCGCGCCATGAAGGCGACGAGCTCGGGCTCCCCTACCCGCCGTTCGTCGGCCGCTGGGATCCGCGCGCGACCGCCTGGGCGCTCGTCGCGTTCGCGCTCCTCGCGATCGCGGTCTGGGCCGGGCCGCGGCTGCTCTCGCCCGGGCTGCAGCCGGCCGCATTCGCCGCCGCGGTGTACGGACTGACCCTCGCCCTCCGGCTCGCGCTCGGTGCCACGAGCGACGGCACGGACGGGTGGTCGCACGTCTTCGACCCCGACGGCTTCGAGGGGCCGAACGAGTACATCCCCGCGCTGACGGCGCTGTCATACGGGCCCGGCTTCTTCGTCGACCGCTTCGCCGAGCTCGTGCCGGCCCTCCCCGTCCATGCCGCCGGGCATCCGCCCGGCCTGCTGCTCGTCATGGACGCGTTCGGGATCGACTCGCCGGCGCGGCTGGCCGCGCTGTGCATCCTCGGCGGCGCCGTGGTCGCGCCGCTCGCGTACGCGCTCGGGCGGCAGCTGCTCGACGAGCGCCGCGCGCGCATCGCCGGGCTGCTCACGGCGGTCGCGCCGTCGGTGCTGCTGCTCGGCGCGACGTCGGCCGACGCGCTCTACGCCGTGCTCGGCCTGTTCGCCGCGTTGCCGCTCGCGTCGCGACGGCTACCGGCGCGGATCGCCGGCGCGCTGCTCCTCGCAGCGGCGTCGCTGTTCGCGTGGTCGCTGCTCGCGGTCGGCGCGTGGGCGGCGCTGCTGGCGTGGCGGCGCGACGGCTTCAAGGACATGCTCGCCCTAGGCCTCCTCTGCGGCGCCGTGCTGCTGGCCGTCCACGCCGCCCTCGCTGCGTTGACCGGCTTCGACCCGATCGGCACCCTGCATGCGACGGAGCAGGTGTACCGCTTCGGGATCGCCGCCGACCGCCCGTACGGGTACTGGCTCGCGGGCTCCCCGACCGCGTTCCTGGTGATGCTCGGCCTGCCGCTGGCATGGCTCGCGCTGCGCGCGCTTGGCACCGGCGAGGACGCGGCGGTCGCGATCGTCGCCGTCATCGCGATCGCCGCCGTCGCAGGGTTCACCAAGGCCGAGGTCGAGCGGATCTGGCTGTTCCTGGCGCCGTTCGTATGCATCGCCGCGGCGACCGCGCTCGATCACCGCCGGCTGCGCCCCGTGCTCGCGCTGCTCGCCGTTCAGGCGCTCGCATGGGAGCTGGTCTGGAACACGGTCTGGTAGGCGACTCAACCGTCGCGGAGTGTCCCGCCGGCCGCGTCGGCGACGACCGGCGCGTCGGCGAGCGCGAGATCGAACACTGCCTCGCGCGTGAGCGCCCGGCCCGCCGCCTCTGCGCGCGCCCACGCCGCCTCACCGACAGCGGCCCGGGCCGGAGCGATGAACCGGGCGAGCAGGCGCTCGACCACGGACTCATCGGCCGCGACCAGCAGCCGGCGGAACGGCGCCTCGGACGCACCCACGAGCACCGCCGCGCGCTGCCCGTCTCCAGCGCGCGCGGCGACCGCCGCGAGGCCGAGCGCCGGCTCTCCCCAGTCGTCCTCGAAGCGCTCGCGCCGGCAGATCGCGAGCTGGTCGCGGAAGCGTCGCTCCGCGACGTCGATGCGCTCGAGGAACAGCGCCGTGAGCCCCGCATTGCCGAGCGCAACCATGAGCCGGACCGGATTGCCAGTCTCCCCGGCGGCGCGTATGCCCTCGACCGCGAGCTCCTCCGCCGCCTCGTAGTCCTCGTCCTCGAGCGCGACCATGACCACTCCGACCAGCATCAGTGCGATCTCGTGAACGCTTCCGCACCGGCGCAGCAGCGCGGTCGCCTCGGTCGCGAACGCGAGCGCCTCGGGCAGGCTCGCCGCGACGAACGCCTGCCGCGCAACGGCGGTCGCGACGTGGTAGGGGTCGTCGAGCTCCTCGGCGAGCGCGCGGGCTGTGCCGGCGAGCTCCCCGGCCCGGCCGAAGTCCGCCGCCATCGCCGCCTCGGTCGCCAACGCCTCGAGTGCCATGCACTGCGCTTCGAGGTCATCGGCGGCACGCGCCAGCGTGAGCGCCGCGCGAGCGTCCTCGCGCCGAGGACCGCGATTGAACCACGTTAGCTCCCATCTCGCCAGGTACGCCCGGCCGCGCAGCCGATCGCTCACCGAGCCTGCCGCTTCGAGCGCCGCGTCGAGCGCGCGGACGCCCTCGAGGTCGCGGTCCCGGCCCAGCCAATAGGGGCCCAGCGCCGTGGCCAGCCGGAGGCTGCGTTCGCCGTCGCCGCGGTCGAGCAGCCATGCCAGCGCGGTGCGGAGGTTGCCGAACTCGGTCTGCAGCCGGCGCAGCGCCGGCCCCTCGCCCTTCACGCGCACCTCCGCCCCCAGGCGCTCGGCGAGCTCCAGGCACCAGTCGGCGTGACGCATGAGCAGCTGGTCGCGCTGCGGCGACTCCGCCAGCGCCGCCGCGGCGAACTGCCGCACCACCTCGAGCAAGCCCAGACGCCCGTCGCGCAGCCGGACCAGGCTCTTGCCGACCAGCGCCTCGAGAACCCCGAGCGGCGCCTCGGTGACCCGTTCCGCAGCGTCGATCTCGGCGCCACCGATGAACGCGGCGAGGCCGAGGAACGCCCGGCGCTCGTCTTCGTCGAGCAGCGCGACGCTCCACTCGAGCGTCGCCCGGATGGTCCGCTGGCGCGCCGGGGCGTCGCGCGGCCCGCCCTCCAGCACGGGTAGCGCATCCGCGAGGCGAGCGACGAGCTGGTCGGGCTCCAGCAGGGCGATCCGGCCGGCAGCGAGCTCGAGCGCGAGCGGGAGCCCGTCGAGCCGCCGACAGAGCTCCGCGACGGCGGCGGCGTTGTCGTCCGTTAGCCGGAAGTCCGGCCGGCGGTCGCGCGCGCGGTCGACGAAGAGCGCGGTCGCAGCGGGCACGTCCAGCGGCGCCACAGGCACGCAGCGCTCGCCCCGCAGCCGCAGCGGCTCCCGGCTGGTGGCGAGGATCCGCAGCCGCGGACAGCGGGCGAGCAGATCGGACAGCAGCGTGACTGCCGCGAGGACGTGCTCGAGGTTGTCGACCACGAGCAGCGTCTGCGGCCCGCCGAGCCGGCGGACGAGCGCGTCGACCGAGTGCTCATCCGGCTGCGGGACCGCGTCGACCGCCGTGGCCAACGCGGCGGTGACGTCGGCCGGGTCCGCGACCGGCGCCAGCCACGCGACGCGCACGCCACCCGGATGGCGATCGGCGACGGCGCGGGCGGCCTCGACGGCGAGGCGGGTCTTGCCCACCCCGCCGGGCCCCGTCAGGGTGACGAGGCGGCTTTCGTCGACGACCTGCGCGAGCGCGCTGAGATCGCTCTCGCGACCGACCGTCGGCGTCGGCGGCGCGGGCGGGCCCGGCGGTGGGGCGAGGTTTGCGGTGAGCGACGCGTCGTGGCTCAGGATCGCGCGCTCGAGCGCGCGCAGCCCCGGTCCCGGCTCGAGCCCGAGCTCGTCGTCTAGGCGGCGACGTGCGTCGCGGTAGGCGGCAAGGGCCTCCGCCTGGCGCCCGGATGCGTAGAGAGCGCGCATGCGCTGCTCGACCAGCCGTTCGCGTAGCGGCGCCGCGGCCGCCAGGCGCTCGAGCTCGGCCGCGACGGCGCCGTGACGTCCGAGCGCCAGCTCCGCCTCCAGCCGGTCCTCGAGAGCGGTCCAGCGAAGCTCCTCGAGTCGCGCGGCCTCCGCGTGGACGAACGCGTCGTAACGCAGGTCCGCGAGCGCCGGACCGCGCCACAGGTCGAGCGCCTCGGTGAGCGACGCCGCGGCGGAGGAAGGCTCCTCCGCCCGGGCGCGCGCGCACAGTGCCTCGAAACGGCCGGCGTCGATCTCGTCCGGCGCCACGTCGAGCCGGTAGCCGGCCGGCGTTGTGACGAGGCGCTCGGCGGCCGCGCCGAGGCGAGCGCGCAGGCGCGACACCTCGACGTGCAGCGTCTTGCGCGCGCTCGGCGGCGCCTCATCGCCCCAGAGCGCCTGAGCCAGCACGTCCGTCGCCACCGGCTCGCCGACATGCAAGATCAGCGCGGCGAGCAGGAGCCGCCCGTGCCGGCCGCCCACGGGGAGCGAACGGCCGCCGTCGACGACCTCCAGGGAACCCAGGATGCGAAATTCCACGCGCCCCTAGTCTCTCCCACGCCTGGGTCGGCGTGCTAGGAATCCCGGCTCAGCGCGGCAGCACGCGCGTCGCCGCCGCCTTGAACGACGCGACGGCGCGCCCGCCGGGACGCAGGCCGAGATCGCGCAGCGACGACTCCGACAGCTCCGCGGTGAGCGGCTGCGGCGCCGCGAGGCCGACGCGCACGCGCGGTCCGACCGTCGTGACGGAGATCACCTCGACGTCGAGGTGGTTGCGGGCGGAGTCGTGCGCCGCCTCCCCCGGCCGCGCAAGCGCGATCTCCCACGGGTAGACGCTGACGGCGACGGCCCCGGGCTCGCCCTCGAGCGCCGTCACCTCGCCGCCACCGTCGAGCGCGACGACGGTCGTGCCGTCGTCGTCGCGGCGGGCGGCGCCCGTGAGCACGACGGCGCCGCTGAAGTCCGCGACGAACGCGCTCGCGGGCGCAGCGGCCAGCGCGGAGGCCGTTCCCGCCTGCAGCACGCGCCCGGCGTCCATCACCGCGATCCGGTCGGCGAGCAGCGCCGCCTCGGTGAAGTCGTGCGTCACGAGCAGCACCGGCACCGCCGCGTCGCGGATCACGGCGGCGAGCTCGCGCGAGGCGGCCGCGCGGGTGCTCGCGTCGAGCGCCGAGAGCGGCTCGTCGAGCAGCAGCGCCGCCGGCCGGCGCGCGAGCGCGCGGGCGAGCGCGACGCGCTGCCGCTCGCCGCCCGACAGCGACGCCGGACGCGCGTCGGCACGGCCGGCGAGCCCGAAGCGCTCCAGCAGCGCGCGTGCCCGCGGCTCCCGCTGCGCGCGCGGGGTCTCGTGCAGCGCGTAGGCGACGTTGCGCCACGCGCTCAGGTGCCCGAACAGCGCGTACTCCTGGAACAGGTAGCCGCAGCGGCGCCGCTCGGCGGGCACGTTGCGTCCGCGGTCGGTGTCGAGCCACCGCTCGGCGCCGCATGCCACGCGGCCGCGCGCGGGCGCCAGCAGCCCGGCCACGATCCGCAGCACGCTCGTCTTGCCGGCGCCGGAGGGACCGGCGAGGGCGACGCACTCGCCCGGTGCCACGTCGAGCGCGACGTCGAGCTCGACCGCGCCGACTCGCGTGCGCGCCGCGACGCTGAGGCCGGGCCCGCTCTCACCCACGCGCCTCATCGCGCGATCGCGTCGGGCCCGCGCACGAGCTTCACGGACAGCAGGATCGCCGCCGAGACGGCGACCAGCACGGCGGAGAGCGCGAGCGCCGCGGTGAAGTCGGTCGCGAAGCGGTCGTAGATCGCCAGTGGGACGGTCTGCGTGACGCCCTGGAACGAGCCGGCGAACATCAGCGTCGCGCCGAACTCGCCGAGCGCGCGCCCGAGTGCCAGCGCCGTGCCGGCGAGCAGGCCCGGCAGCGCCGTCGGGATCGCCACGCGCCAGAACGTCCGCGCGGGCGACGCGCCGAGCGTGCGTGAGGCGTCGAGCAGCGTCGGGTCGATCGCCTCGAACGCGGCGATCGCCTGGCGCAGGTAGAACGGCGCGGCGACGAACGTGAGCGCCACGACGACGCCCGCCGTCGCGAGCGTCAGCTGCAGCCCGGCGTCACGCGCCGCGCGGCCGAGCAGCGTTGACGGCCCGACGGCCGCCAACAGCGCGATCCCGGCCACGGCCGGCGGCAGCACCAGCGGCAGCTCGATCAGGGTGATCAGCCCCGCGCGCCCGCGGAACCGGCGCGTGGCGAGCAGGTACGCGGCGGGCGTGCCGATCATGAGGATGAGCGCGAGCGCCGCCGCCGTCGTCCGCAGCGAGAGCCAGAGCGCGTCGAGCGCCCCCTCCTCCCCCAGCGCGTCCACGAGCTCCCCCGGCGGCTGCTGCGCGAAGATCGCGACGATCGGGAGCGTGAGGAACGTCAGCGCGGCCGCGAGCGCGACGGCCAGCAGGACGCCGAACCAGCCGCTCACGGCTCGCCGAAGCCGGCGGCCAGGAGCGCCTCGTGGCAGCCGCCGGCCAGCAGGTCGTCGACGAACGCCTCGGCCGCGTCGGGCTGCTCTGCCGCTGTGACCACGCCCGCGCCGTACGTCGCGGTCGGCTCGAGCTCGGCCGGCAGCTCGATCGCGCGCAGCTCGCCGCCCGCCGCCTCTACGTCGGAGGCATAGACGAAGCCTGCGTCGACCGCGCCTTGGGTGAGCTTGCCGACGATCCCCTTGACGTCGGGTTCGTTCGAGCGCACGTTCGCGAGCACGGCCTCGCTCCGCTCCTCCCCCAGCCGCCCGAGCACCGCGCGTGTGTAGTCGCCGACCGGGACGCCCTCGGCGCCGATCGCCAGCGCGACGCCCGATCGCTCGAGCGCCGCGAGCGAGTCGACCTTCCCGCCGTCCGCGGGCACGGCGAGCACCAGTTGGTTGGACGCGAACGTGACCGGCTGCTCCAGCTTGCGCTCCGCTGCGAGCTCGTCGGGCAGCTTCGCGTTGGCGGCGGCGAAGACGTCGACCGGGACGCCCTGGCGGATCTGCGCGGCGAGTTCGTCGGAGCCGGCGAACTGGAGCCGCACGGTGGCGTCGGGGAAGTCCTTCGCGCACGCGGTCAGCGCCTCCTTTAGTGACGATGCCGCCGAGACGACCAGCCGCGGCTGCTCGCCGCCGGACACCGTCGCGTCGTCGCCGCAGCCGGCCAGCGCGAGCAGGCCGGCGAGGGCGAGCGCGCGCCTCACCGGCGCTCCACCATGACCGACGTCGCCTTGACCGCCGCGGTGGCCGCCACCCCGGGCGCGAGTCCCAGCTCCTCGACAGCGTCGCGCGTGACCGCAGCGGTGACGCGGAACGGGCCGGCCTGGATCTCGACCAGCGCCATCACGCCGTCGACCTCGACCGACGTAACGGTGCCGGGGAACCGGTTGCGCGCCGAGAGCGAGTCCCCCGCCGCGTGGCGTCGCGGGCGGCCGCTCAGGCGCGCGACCTCGGACTCCGGCACGCGCCGGCGGTTGCGGTCGTCGCGGACCGTGCGCAGCTTGCCCGCGCGGTCCCAGCGGCGCAGCGTGTCGGCGCTGACCCCGATCGCCTGCGCGGCTTCCCCGATGGTGAGCACTTACCTAAGCATTGCATAGGCACGACGCGACGAATGTCGTCTCGATCACCCAGTAGGGGATCGAGGCGACATTCGTGGCGCCGGCGGCAGCGTGCCCTCCACGCGCCGGCGCTCCGCGCCCGAGACCTCGACCTTCCAGATCGGCGCCTCCGCCTTGACGCGATCGATCACCGCGCGCGCGCCGGCGAACGCCTCGCCGCGGTGCGGCGCGCTGGCCGCGACGATCACGCTCGGCTCGCCGAGCGGCACCGTTCCGATGCGGTGCTCGACCGCGACGGCGCAGAGCCCGTGCCGCTCGGCCTCCTCGGCGGCGATCGCGGCCAGCTTCGGCTCCGCCATCTCCACGTACGCCTCGTAGTCGAGCTCGGGCACCGCGCGCGTCACGCCCTCGAACAGCACGACCGCGCCCGCGCGGGGATCGCGCACCGCGGCCGACATCTCCGCGACGTCGAGCGCCGCCCCGGTCACGCGAACGCGCCGCACGGTCGCGTCGCCGCCGCTCACCGGCGGCACGAGCGCGACCTCGTCGCCCGGCGCAATCCGTGCGGCCGGGTCGGCGTATTCGCGGTTGATCGCGGCCACGCACGAGCGCGGCGCGAGCTCCATCGCGGCCAGCAGGTCGGCCACCGTGGCTCGCTCCGGTAGCTCGATCTCGACGCGCGCGGCGCCCGCCCGCTCGCGCAGGCCGGCGAACAGACGGACGGAGACGAGCATTGGAGCGAGTCTAGGGGCGCAGCCCCCAGACGGCGAGGCGAAGCCGGTGACGAGCCCGCAGGGCGAGGCAGTGCGAAGCGAGGCAGATACGCTGTGGAGGATGGAGGCGGAGCTGACCCACCTCGACTCGACCGGCGCCGCGCGCATGGTCGACGTGAGCTCGAAGCGGGCGACCGAGCGCTACGCCCGCGCCCGCGCCGTCGTGCGCATGTCGCCGGAAGCCGCCGGACGTGTGGCGCGCGGGGACAACCCGAAGGGCGACGTCGCCGCGGTCGCGCGGATCGCCGCGATCCAGGCGGCCAAGCGGACCGACGAGCTGATCCCGCTCGCGCACTCGCTCCCGCTCACAAACGTCGACCCCGAGGTCGCGATCGACCCAGCCGCCGGGACCGTCACGATCGTCGCCGTCGCTCGCTGCACCGACCGCACCGGTGTCGAGATGGAGGCGATGGTCGCGTGCAGCGTCGCCGCGCTGACCGTCTACGACATGGTCAAGGGGATCGAGCCAGGCGTCGTGATCGAGCGCGTCGAGCTGCTCGACAAGACCGGCGGGAAGTCGGACTTCCACCGCCGATGAGGGAAAAGCTCTCAGACGGCCACG
>Ga0126306_10001421_pt1 | contig 12803 bp, 10 predicted proteins | sample Plot27_FD_92592 | JGI IMG/M metagenome (GOLD analysis project Ga0126306, IMG submission 92592) | Serpentine soil microbial communities from UC McLaughlin Reserve, CA, USA - Plot27 | ecosystem: Environmental > Terrestrial > Soil > Grasslands | place: USA: UC McLaughlin Reserve, Lake County...
CGGGCACCCAGCTGCGTGACGCTCTGGCCGTCACGCCGGCCGCGGAGCTCGCTCCTGCTGTGGTCGGCAGACGAAGAGGTGCTCGTCGGCCCGCAGCCCGTGCCGACGCCGGGTCTGCTCGTCGATCCTCGTCGCCCAGTCGACCCTGACGTGGAACCCCGAGGACTCGAGACGGTCCCGCAGGTCGGGCCCGTACAGACGCACGTGACCTCGTTCACCGAACAGTCGCTCTCGCTCCACGGGATCGGTGATCGACGGATCTTCGTGCGTCGGCGCATCCATGCAGAGCGGAACGCTGACGATAGCCACCCCCGCGGGCCCGAGCGACTGGTGCAGCTCGCGCATCAGGCGGAGGTCGTCGTCGACGTGTTCGAGCACATGCGTGCAGAGCGCGATGTCGAAGGATCCCGGCCGGACCGGGAGGCACCTGGCGTCGCCGACCACGTCGACGTGCCGGCCTTCCGATCGCAGGTCGATGCCCACGTGGGCGACGCCAGGACGACGGCGCAGTGCCATCGCGAGTGACGGCCACGGCCCGACGTCGAGCAATCGAACAGGCCCGTGGTGGAGGAGCCCGTGCTCCTCCAAGTGGAGCCAGAGGCGGCGGTGGCGCGCCTTCGAGTTGCACCGCGGGCAGTAGCCGTCGCTGTTGGTGCGAACCGTGCCCCACCGACCGACGAAGCCACGCAACGACCACCCGCAGCAGGGACACGCGTAGCGCCTTCCCGTGAAGAGGACGCCGCGCACGAACAGGACCGCCGCCTTGAGGGCCGCAGCGCGGTGCCCTCGCAGCCGCCCGGCCGCCCGGTGCGGCAGTGAGGCGACCTTCATGCCTCGGGCCTCCGCGCGAGTTGCTTCAGCCGGCGTATCGACGGGTGCCGCCGTATCAGCCGATCGTGCACTCGCAGATAGGTCCCGCGCCCCCGCCCTGCGATGTGGTGGCGCAGGGCCACCGCCCGTCGGCGGAGGCCTCCATCACCCGCCCGCCCGAACACGGCGGCTCGTCGGCTGCGGCTCCTGCCGGCGAACGGGACCAGCGGATCGAGTGGCTCCACGATCGTGTACCCGTGGTCGGACAAGAAGCGGTCGAGCTCCGATCCGTCGGCGTCGGCCGCATCGTCGTCCAGGGCCCGGCGATGGATCAGGCTCCGGTAGAGCCTGACAGCCGCAGCGTTGCACGGGTTCAGTTCGTAGATCCCCGACTCGCCGAGCACACGGGACCGCAGACACTCCCGAGCCCAGCTCGGATCGATGAAGCGATCGCCGACGAATCGGATGCCCAGGCCCAACGGTCGACCGCCGACGCGGACCGTGAACCCTCCGCCGAAGTCCGCTGGTAGGCGGAACCTGGCCCGCGCTCCCAGGATGGTGTGCAGGCTGTGGTAGTCCTCGCAGAGGAGTTGGAGTCCGTGGGCGACATCCGATCCCTCCGCCCCTGCCGAGTGCAGCCTCGGCAGCACGACGTAGTCGATCGTCGCGTTGAGCGTGCGGTACATGTCCAGCTCGGATCCCCAGCCGTCGGCGCCGGTCACGTCCCGCGCGATCCGCGTGATCCGTCCGTCCCAGGTCGCGCCCGGGCTCGTCGCAATCGAGTGCGGCTCGCCCAGCAGCATCGCCAGGTCACGGCGCGTCTCCCGGGGCGTCTCACCGCAATGCACACCGAGTCCACCGCACCACTCCCGGTAGCGGAGCTTCGCGTCCAGAAAGTTCGCGTTCACCTCCCGTGGGCCCCTGGAGGTCACCCTCACGTCGACATGGGGATCTGGATCCCAGAGCACCACGGCGAGCAGCGGGCCGGCGCCCTTGTTCAAGACGTGGTAGACGCCCCTCACATCCAGGTCGGAGTAGAAGCGCTCGTAGTTCCTTTCCACGCGGCCCGGGGTCCATTCGAGCTCCGTGACCGACACGACGCTGAAGCACCGCACGAGATCCGCCAGGATCTCCGACTCACGATGTCGGACCGCGTCCCACAGCACGAACAGCCCGGGCACAGAGAGCACGCCCGGTCCGTCGCGCCGACGATCTCGGGGACGGGCGTCCACTACTGCGTCCCTGCCCCGCCTGGCCGAACCAACCGTTCCCGCGCCTCCTTCGCCGCCAGCCACAGGTCGGCGAGAAAGGGCGCCGGGTCGCGCCAATCGAAGAGGGCGTGGGCTCTCGAGCCCCTGTACGAGCGGAGCCACTCGCCGAAGCCCAAGCGATCCGACCGCCAATAGGTGAACCCCGACTGGACGTCGTGGCGCAGATCCACCCACTTCGTCCCGGCGTACCTCTGTGTCCGCTCCTCGATCGGTGGGAGCGGCAGCTGCAGCACATCGCAGTACATCGTGTAGAGCAACTGCACGCCACCGGCCTCGGCGATCGCCGAGCGGCCAGTCGGTCGACCGACGTTCGGCTCGATCACGTAGTAGTCGCCCGACTCGTCGTCCTTCTTCAGCTCCAGATACGCGAGGCCGTGGTACGGCACGGTGCCGAAGAACTCGAGCGTTCCCGCCAGCGTCGGGTCGTCCCTCACCTCCTCCCCGAAGCAGCTCGAGCCGGCGTCGACCGGCCACTGGCGAAGCTTGCGCGCGACGAACGTCGCCAGGGGCTTCCCATTGTGGTCGAAGTAGCAGTTGCACGAGTACAGGTTGGAGTCGTCCCCGCGTATCCAACGCTGCGCGATGAACGCCTCCGACCATGTGCGGCAGGTCTCGTACGCCTGCAGGAGCTCCTCCCCGCTGGCGAGCATGAACACCTTGCGCTTCGTATGGCTGTCCCAGGCCGTGGTCCGGTACGAGGGCTTCAGCAGACAGGGAAACGCCAGTTCCCGGGCGGCGCGCTCGGCATCGCTCCGGGAGCGGATCACGACCGCTGGCGGGACCCGCACGCCATGAGCCTCGGCGTGCTCCAGGAAGCGGACCTTGTCGAGGAAGGTCTCGACGACCTCGGGAGGAGGGAGTGCGTACGCGAAGAAGGGCTCCAGCTGCTCGCGATGGCGGGAGATCACGCGAACGCTCTTGTCCTGACAGGGGAACAGCGCCGCCCGCTCGTCCAGGTCGGCTCCGAGCTCCAGCAACGTGTCGACGAGCTCCGGCGTTCCGGTCGGCGCGATCAGGAGGTCGCGGCAGACGTTGGTCCGGCAGTTCGGGTGGGAGCGGTCCTCGGCGATGGCCACGACGGGGATCCCGTGACCGTCCAGGATCCGCGCGCACTGGATTCCCTGCAGGCTGTCGAGGCCGACGACGATCGCCGGAGGAAGCATCCGCGATGCCCGCCTTGGCATGGCGGGACACTGTAGCGGGGCTCCCTCTCCAGGGACCCTGACGTGCACATCGCCGCGAGGACGACCGCAGGCCCCGCGGCCGGAGTTTGCCCACCGTCCCCGTCAGCGGCGGGACCGGTCCTGACCAGCGCGGGGGGCGTCGAGGCTCGGAGCCGATGTCGTGTCGGGATGCCTGAGCACGATCGCTTCACGGTCGCCCAGGGTGATGGACGTGACGCGCCGCCCTGAAGCGGTGAGCATCGGCGCATCGAGCTGGATCGTGACGGGGTCCCGGCCCGGTTCGTTCAATAGCACGATTCCCTCCGTGAAGTCGCGACGGATGAGGTTCTCGTGGTCGTAGCGAGGGCCCAACGCGTCCCCGAGGTTCGTCGTGAAGCCGCTCCAGAAGCAATCAGGGCTGACGAGGTCCCAGTCCTCGGTGCTCACGAGATCCTGGCCGTTGCTCGTGAGCAGGCCGGCCGCGACGTTGAACCACTGCTCCTCGATCGTGGTCGCCGTTTCGTCCAACAGCAGCACGTTGGCTCCGAGCGAATGCACGCGGTCGATGTAGTCCAGGAATGTGCGCATCCCGAACTTGCTCGTACCCTCGACGAGCCCCGGATCTGTAGCACCGCGCTCGAGCATCACGTAATCCGCTGCGGCGATCTGTCGCATGACATAGGGGTTGTCGCTCTCGGGAGGCTCGGTGTACCAGATGGCATTGTGCATGATGTTGAGATCCGGGAATTCCGATCTGATCATCTCGACGAACTCAGCCATGTAACGCTGCCAACTCTCGAGGGTCAGAGGCGCGCCGGTTCTCGGGTCGATCGGCGTGATGTCGTCTCCTCGTTCGTCGCTGAATCGCCAATCGAGGTTCACATCGTCGAGCATCAAGCCCGGATAGCCGCGCCGGACGAGCGTGGCGATCTCGTCGAGCAGCGCCCGCCGGAACTCCGGGTTGCCGACATCGGCGGCGTACTGAGGACACCCATCGTCGCAGTCGAACGGGATGTACACGGGATCGCCGTCCGCGTCTCTCAGGATCCACTCCGGGTGCTCGACGGACCGAGGATCATGTGTCGTTTCGACCTTGATGGCATAGGCGTTTCGCGACACGAACACGCGGTCGAAATCGTCGAGCCGCGAGTCCCAGTAGGGTTCCCACACCACCATGCTGTCGTAGGCCTGGTTGATCCACGCCCAGTGGCGCCCGGCGGTCCACCGATCGAAGTCGGACTTGGCGTTCACGAGGACACCCATGCGGCCCTCGTCGTAGTCTTCGCCGGGAGTCGTGACGCTGCTGCTTGCCCTGTCCGACCCGACGGTCGATTGACCGCCGCGATCGGCCAGGTCGCGGTCGGTAGCGCACTCCGCCGACTCGGCTCGACCAGCCCCACAGGCTGCGAGCACGAGCACCGCGAGAACGAGTACCGCTAGGGTCGGTCGAACCGTCTGCACAGCAGTCGTCTGGCTGTTGGAGCGGATGGTAACGTCGGCGCTGCACTGTGACGCGAGGCGGCCGAGTATGCCGCTACCAGCACGGCACTGCCGTCCGTCCGAGGAGACATCCCCCCCATCGTCACCGACTCTACGCTTAGCCTGGTGCGATTGGCGTTGCAAGGTACGACCGGCTGCTGCGTTGCTGAGCCCGACATAGTCGACCAGAGGTCCGGCGCGTTGGGGGGTGTCCCGAGCCACCGGGCCCGGCTGCGTGGGCCGAACCTGCTAACACCGTCCGTCGCCAGGCGGAGTAGGTGACGTGACCGACGACGACGACCTCCACCTGAACGACTATCTCGGCATTGCCCGCCGTCGTTGGCGTTGGCTGATCGCGGTGCCGATCGTGGCCTTGGCGCTCGGCACTCTCTTCAGCTTCACGCGCGAACGAATTTATGAGGCCGAGGCCGAGGTCCTCATCCTGACCGATTCGTCACGGTCTCTCTTCTCGGCCAGTCCAGCGATCCTTGAACGCTTCGGCCGAAACTCGGTGACCGAGCTCCAGTTCCTCTCCAGCGACGAGTTCCGCCGGTCCGTCGGTCCACTGGAGCAGGATTTCGACGTCACGTACGACGTCGTACGGGCGGATGTCGGAGAGGACGTCGTGGACACCGATCTCCTCGCCTTCACTGCTCGGGGCCCTGACGCGGCGGAGGCCACGGCGATGGCCACACGCCACGCGGAGGCCTACATCGCCGAGCGTTACGACCTCGACGTCGAAGCCAACGAGCAGAGCGGAGAGCAGGCCTCTGCTCGTCTGCTCAACCTCCTCGCCGAACTGCGCCAGGCCCAGGACGACCTGGCGCAAACGCGTCAGCAACTCGCGGGCGCAACCGACGAGCAGCAGGGCGCTGCGCTTGCGCTGGCCGAGCAGGAGTTCCTGGCGCGCTCGCAGGGCCTCACCACTGCCATCGAGGAAGCCCGCCAGGAGGTGTCGACGTCGGCCCAACTCGAGAGCGAACTCGAGGAACCCGACGCCCTCGCCCGGATCCTCAACCCTGCCGAAGTGCCGACGGCGGCGATCGCCCCCAATGTGTCTCGAAACCTGATCCTGGCCCTGGTCGCCGGACTCGTCGTGGGAGTCGGCGTGGCCATCACCCGGGACCTGTTCGATCGCAAGGCGCGTGACGGCGTTGCCCTCGCCCGGCAACTCGGTGTGCCCTGGCTCGGTGAGATCCGTCAGCGACGGGGTCGGAGACGTGTCGCACACCGCCGCACGGCTGCCGACGCTGGCGCCCCTGACGCTTTCGATCCCTATCGGAACGTCTTCAACTCCATCTGGCTGAACAGCGGGGACAAGGCTCCTCGAACGATCGCGGTCACCTCGGAACGGCCGGCGTCAGGGCGGACCGCAGTTGCGCTCAAGCTCGCGCAGCTCGAAGCGTCCCGAGGGATGGACGTGTTGATCGTGGACGCCGACACGCTCGATGCTTCCGTTGCCGGCCGACTCGGCCTCGAGCGCCCGAAGGTCGAGCTCGGCGAGGCCATGCCACCCTCTGCCGACGGACCCGACTCGATCGACCCTCGTCCCGGGATCGCGGCGGGGACCATCCAGACCGGCACACCACGGTTGGACTATGCCGAGATCTCGCGCGAGCGGTTGGAGCACGTCCTTCGTACCGGAGCGTTCCGTGCTGTGCTCGAAGGTGTCCGGCGAGAGTACGACCTCGTCGTCCTCGACGTACCTCCCGTTTACGGTGGTGACGATCCGCGACCCGCAAGCAGAGCCGCTGATGCCACGATCCTCACCTACGATCCTTCCGTCGCACGTACCGTGGACGTCGAGAGCTCGATCGACTCGCTCCGGGAGGCCGGAGTCAACGTCATCGGGCTCGTGTCGGTTCGGGACGGCGCTGGCACTGACGAGCGTCCACTACCCGGCGGCCCACGGCTTCGCCCTCTACGCCGGCGACCACGACCTCCCCGTGACCGAGGCGTACGCGGCGCGGTCGGTGACCCTGCCCCTCTTCCCGCACCTGACGGACGCCCAGCAGGACTCCCCGATCCCGGCCGGTGCCTCGTCGACCAGCCGCCGTCGGCTGCACCGCTCGACGGCCGGGGGATGACGCTGGCGCGGTCGGGCGCCGGATCGGCGACCCACGGGCTCGGGCTGGCGCCGGCCGCCGGCGCCACGGGCGCCCCGGCGGGCAGCTTCCTGGCCGGTTCGCCCATTGACGTCGGCCGGCCCTACCTCGGGGCGGTCCGCGCCCAGTGGCGCTTCGCCGCCCTGTTCGTCGTCTTCGTGCTCGTCGGCAGCGCGGCGGCGCTCGCCGGGGAGCCGTCCGGCAGCGCCTCGCTGCCGCCGTGGGTCGTCCTGGCCGTGGCTCTCGTCGCGGCCCTCCTGGTCGCCCCGGGCGTCGCCCTGCTGGCCGAGCTCCTCGGGCCCCGGCGGGTGCGCGGCGACGGTGACCTGGTCGACGCGCTGGACGCGCCCGTCGTGGCCCGCATCCCCCGGGAACGGCCGGTGCGCGCCCCGTGGCGTCGCCTCGGCCGACGACGGCGGCGGTCCCGTCGGGCTCCGGCCGACGTGCGGGCGGGCGCCGGCGGCGGCGGCGACGGTGCCGGAGCCGCGACCGAGCCCGGCGATTCCGCGGCCGCCGCGCCCGGTCGCGCCGACGTTCGCCACGACGAGGTGTGGGCCGCGTACCGGCGCCTCGCCGTCCTGGTGGAGTTCGCCCAGCCGCCCCGCCGCTCCTTCATGGTCGTCGCCTCCTCCGGCGACGACGGGGCGACCTCGGTGGTCGAGCACCTCGCCCGCGAGCTCGGGACGCCCGACAACCCCGTGACGGTCGTCGACCTCGGCGACCGGGCCGACGCCGCCGACGTCGTGCGGGAGGGGGCCGCGGGCGGCGGATACGTCCTGGTCGACTCACCGCCGCTCCTCGAGTCCACCGAGGCCCTGCGGTTGGCGGCCGACGTGGACGCCGTGCTGGTCGTGGCCCGCCAGGGCCGGACGACCCGCGCGGACCTGACCCGGACGCGTGAACTGCTGGATACGGCCGGCGTCCCTTCCGCCGGCAGCGTGCTCCTCGACGCCCGGGGCTGACGCCCGCCGGACACCGGGCCAGGCCCGGGCCTGTGCGAAAGTGGGGCGCATGCCCCAGGGAACGGCCCTGTTGACGGGCGGCGCCGGCTACATCGGCAGCCACGCCGCCGTGGACCTGCTCGAGGCCGGTTGGGACGTCGTGGTCGTCGACGACTTCTCCAACAGCAGCCGGGTGGCGCTCGACCGGGTCGCCCAGCTCGTCCCGTGGGGCCGCCTGCGCTGGCACCGCGGCGACGTCTGCGACACGGCCTGGCTCACCGACGTCCTGTCCGGCGAGGGGGTCGACGCGGTCGTGCACTTCGCCGCCCTCAAGGCCGTCGGCGAGTCGGTGGCCCAGCCCCTGCGGTACTACAGGGTCAACGTCGCCGGCACGGTCTCCCTCGTCACCGCCATGGAGGCGGCCGGCGTCCGGCACATGGTGTTCTCCTCGTCCTGCACCGTCTACGGCGCTCCCGAGGAGCTGCCCGTGCGCGAGTCGGCGCCCCGCCAGGCGACGAACCCGTACGGGCGCACCAAGATCGCGGCCGAGGACATCCTCGCCGACGTGGCCGCCGCCGACCCCCGATGGCACGTCACGCTCCTGCGGTACTTCAACCCGGTGGGGGCGCACCCCAGCGGCCGGCTCGGCGAGGACCCCAACGGCATCCCGAACAACCTGATGCCGTACGTCATGCAGGTCGCCGCCCGGCGCCACCCGTACGTCCGGGTCTTCGGCGACGACTACCCGACACGCGACGGCACGGGGGTCCGCGACTACATCCACGTGCTCGACCTGGTGGCGGGCCACCGCGCCGCCCTCGAGGCGCCGCAGCCCGGGTGCCGGGCCGTCAACCTCGGCACGGGTGAGGGTCACACGGTGCTCGAGGTGATCGCCGCCGCCTCGCGGGCCATCGGCCGTGACATCCCGTACCGGGTCGTCGAGCGGCGACCCGGCGATGTCGCCGCCACCTGGGCCGACCCCACGCTGGCGCACGAGGCCCTCGGGTGGCGGGCCGAGCGCGACCTGGACGCCATGGCGGCCGACCACTACCGCTGGCAGGCGCAGAACCCCGACGGCTACGCCACGACCACGAGCGAGGACACCCCGGCGGAGGACACTCCCGCCGACCTCCCCCGCTGACCCCCCGGCGGGACGCTCAGGCCGGTTCCTCGAGGGACGGGGGTCGGGGGATCGAGAGCGAGTGGTCCCGGGCGAGGGGCAGGCGGGCGATGCCGTGCCAGAGGGTGAAGGCCACCACCTCGGCGGCCCGGTCGATCGGGCAGGCCCGGAAGTCCAGCCACTCGGTGGCGGCGGCGTCGAGGAGGCCGATGATGCCCCGGGCGACGAGTCGCGCCTCGGGGCCGCCGCCCCACGTCGCCGCGATGGCGTGGATCCGGATCGCCCGGGCCTTGGCGACCTCGGCGTGCTCGAGCGTGCCGGCGGCGGCGAACAGGTGCCACATGTCGGCGTTGCGTTCGACGAGGTGCAGGTAGTTGCGCACGAGCGTGCCGAGCCGGGCCTCGTTGATCGGCACGTCCTGCAGCAAGGCCGCCAGCTGCTCGTCCACGCCCGCCAGCGTCCGCAGGTACACGCCGGCCATGAGCCCCGCCCGGTCGCCGAAGTAGGCGTAGACGAGCGAGCGTGACACCCCCGCGGCGGCGGCGATCTCGTCGAAGCGGACGGACGACGGGTCCCGCGTGCGGAACACGGCCGCGGCGGCGTCGAGGATCTGGGCCCGGCGCGCCGCCGGGTCGAGGCGGCGCGGTGCGGCTCCGCCGGCGGGCGTCGGCACGGCCACGTTGCCTCAGACCACGGCCGGTGCCGGTACCGCCGACGGCGCCTGCTCTCCCACCAGGGGGAAATGGCACGCCACGTACTGCCCGTCGGCCACCGGCCGGATGACCGGCTGCTCGACGGCGCAGCGTGGCTCGGCCCGTGGGCACCGTGTCCGGAACCGGCAGCCGCTCGGTGGGTCGAGCGGCGAGGGCAGGTCCGAGGCGGTGAGCTTCCCGGGCAGGCGCTCGGCCGTCGGGTCGGGCACCGGGATGGAATCCAGCAGCGCCCGCGTGTACGGGTGGGCCGGCTGGGTGTACAGCATCTCGGGCGGCGCCACCTCGCACACCTTGCCGAGGTACATGACGGCGATGCGGTCGCTGACGTTCTTCACGACCGCCAGGTCGTGGGTGATGAACACCAGCGTGAGGCCGTAGCGCTGCTTCAGGTCCTCGAGCAGGTTGAGGATCTGGGCCTGCACCGACACGTCGAGCGCCGACACCGGCTCGTCGCAGATGATGAGCTTCGGGTCGAGGACGAGCGCCCGCGCGATGCAGATGCGCTGGCACTGGCCGCCCGAGAACTCGTGCGGCCGCTTGCCGCGCGCTGCCTCGGGGTCGACACCGACCGCCTCGAGCACCTCGTCGACGCGGGAGTCCCGCTCGGCCTGCGTGCCGATGCCCCACGTCTTGAGGGGCGCGGCCACGATCTCGCCGACGGTCCGGCGGGGGTTGAGCGACGAGATCGGGTCCTGGAACACGATCTGGAACCCCGGCCGGAGCGTCCGCAGCCGCTCGCCACCGAGGCCCGTGAGGTCGGCGCCGTCGAAGATCACACGCCCGCCGGTCGGCGGGGGCAGCTGCATGATGGCGCGGGCGGTCGTGGACTTGCCGCACCCCGACTCGCCGACCAGCCCCAGCGTCTCGCTCCTGGCGACGTCGATGCTCACGTCGGCCACGGCGGACACCTTCCGCCCGCGGCCCGCCGGGAACTCGACCTCCAGGTGCTCGAGGCGCAACAGCGCCTCGCCCTCCGGTCGCAGGTGGGCCGTTCCGCTCCCCGCCATCAGCTCTCCACCTCCGAGGCCAGCGACATGTCGCCGGTGACCGCCAGTTCGGCCTGCGGGACGTGGGCCGCGAGGTTGCGCTCGAGCGCCTCCCGGCCCCGGTCGGTGCCCACCGGGTACCAGCAGCGGTACAGGTGCCCGGGCTGCTCCGCCTCGAGGAGCGGCGGCATTTCCTGCCGGCACCGCTCCTGGGCCTGCGGGCACCGGGCTGCGAACCGGCACCCCATGGGCGGCGAGACCAGGTCGGGCGGCCGCCCCGCGATCACGCTGAGCCGTGAGTGCCGGTCGTTCTCGAGCTTCGGGATCGACTGCAGCAGCGCCGCCGTGTACGGCATGCGCATCGAGGCGAACAGCGTCCTGGTGGGCGCCTGCTCGACGATCTGGCCGGCGTACATGACGGCCACCTCGTCGGTGTGGCCGGCGACCACGCCCAAGTCGTGGGTGACCAGCACCATCGCCATCTCCCGCTCCCGCTGCTGCACGCGCAGCAGGTAGAGGATCTGAGACTGGACGGTCACGTCGAGGGCCGTCGTCGGCTCGTCGGCGAAGAGCAGCTTGGGCCCGCACGCCAGGGCGATGGCGATGACCACGCGCTGGCGCATGCCCCCCGACAACTCCTGCGGGTACTGGCGCAGCCGCCGCTCCGGCTCGGGGATCTGCACGGACCTCAGCAGGGCGAGCGCCGTCTCGCGAGCCTCGTCCTTGTCCATCTCGAAGTGGTAGCGGAGCGACTCGGTGATCTGGCGCCCGATGCGCATCACCGGGTTGAGCGACGTCATCGGGTCCTGGAAGACCATGGCCATCTGGGTGCCCCAGTAGGACCGCAGTTCCGGGGCGTTCAGGTCGTCCAGCCGCTGGCCCGCGAACGTGACGGTCCCGTGGCGGACGGCGGTTGAAGGCAGCAGGCCCATGATCGTGCGCGACAGGACCGACTTGCCGCAGCCGGACTCGCCGACGAGGCCGAGCGTGCGCCCACGGTTCAGGGTCAGCGAGACGCCGTCGACCGCCCGTACGACGCCCCGCTGCGTCCGGAAGTGGGTGTGCACGTCGTCGACGTCGAGCAGCGGGCCGTCGGCGCGCAACACGCGGCCGTCGCCGGGCGAAGGGACCGCGTGCCTGCGGCGGCCGATCACAGCGCGCTCTCCCGCACGTCGAAGCGGGCCCGCACCACGTCGCCCAGGTAGTTGAGGGCGAGCACGGTGAGGAAGATGACGATCGTCGGGAACATGACGATGTGGGCGGCGTCGCGCAGGTCGCTCCGCCCCTCGGCGATGATGTTGCCCCACGACGGGGTCGGCAGCATGACGCCCACCCCCAGCACGCTCAGCCCGCCCTCGGCGACGATGACGATGGCGATGCTCAAGAGGGCCAGCGAGAACATGGCCGGCAGCACGTTCGGCAGGACCTCCCCGATCATGATCGACCGGTCGCGTTGGCCCATGGCCTTGGCGGCCATGACAAACTCGCGCTGCGACCAGGTGAGCGTGGTGGCCCGGGCGATCCGCCCCAGCAGGGGGATCGAGACGACCCCGAGCGCCAGGATCAGCACGACCATGCGCCGTGTGCTGCTCGTGCCCTCGCCGGTCGCGAAGACGGTGACCAGCGTGAGCGCCAGGATGAGGGCCGGGAACGACAGGAGCGTGTCGAACAGGCCGACGAGGAACGTGCCGATCCGTCGCCGGTAGTAGCCGGCCAGCAGGCCGAGGGTGCCGCCGCCGACGATGCCGATGGCCACGGCGCCCACGCCCAGCAGCAGCGACGACCGGGCTCCCCACACGAGGCGGCTCAGGAGGTCGCGGCCGAGGCCGTCGCCGCCGAGCAGGTGCCCGTCGGTCCCCGGCCCCTGGCGTGCCAGCGACCCCTCCGTGGCGTTCGGGTCGTCGAGCGGCAGGACCGGCGCCAGCACGGCGGCGGCCACCACGAACACCAGCCAGGCGATGGCCACCTTGCCCGGCACGCCGAGCCGGCCGGACCGGCGGACGAGGGCGGGAGCCACATCGGCGGCCCCGCCCAGGGCGGCCGCGTCGGCGGGGGCGAGGACGACGGCCGGCGCCCCGCCGGCGGCGACGTCGACGCTTCCGGCGGGTTCGGCGTCGGCGGAGCGACCGGACGCGCTGCCGGTGCCCGCGGCGACGTCAGGTTCGGGCATGGCGGATCCTCGGGTCGAGGACGGCGTAGAGCACGTCCACCAGGA
>Ga0126306_10001422_pt1 | contig 12801 bp, 14 predicted proteins | sample Plot27_FD_92592 | JGI IMG/M metagenome (GOLD analysis project Ga0126306, IMG submission 92592) | Serpentine soil microbial communities from UC McLaughlin Reserve, CA, USA - Plot27 | ecosystem: Environmental > Terrestrial > Soil > Grasslands | place: USA: UC McLaughlin Reserve, Lake County...
GCGCCCCGGAGTGAGCGTGTCGGCCATTCCCGCCAGAATAGCCGCGTGTCCCTTGCGCGAATCTCGTGGCTCGTGACCGTCGGGATCTGCCTGGTCGCCGCTCTGCTGCTGCTGATCAGCGGCTACTACGGATACTCGGGCGTGCTGCTCGCCGTCGGCGCCGCCGCCTTCGTGAACCTGCTCTAGGCACGCCTGCGCACGGGGCACCGGCCCAGTGCTTGGCGAACTACGTCGCCTCCGCGCCCATCGGCTCAGTGTGGACGATCACGTCCGCGAGGCCCGGGCAGCGCTCGCGCACCGCCTCCTCGATCGCGCCCGCGTGCTTGTGCGCCGACGGCAGCGGCTGCTCGCCGGGGAGGCTCACCGTCACGAGGGCGACGCGGCCCTGCTCGCCGTCGCGGAAGGTCACGTCGAGCGGGTCGGAGCCGGTGAACCGCTTGACCGCCGACTCGATCGCGGCGCGCTCGGTGGCGGTGTCGTCGCTCGGCGGCGTGCTGGCCCAGTCCGTGCGCGACAGCGGCTCGATGTGCGTGTGCACGGTGTGAATCTCCGGCACCTCCGAACGCACACCCTCCTCGAGGCGCTCCACCACGTTATGCGCCTCGTCGAGTGACAGCTCGCGCGGCAGCTTCACGTGCAGCGACAGCTCGTAGCCGTCCGGCAGCCTCATCACGCGCACGTTGTGCACCTCGCGCACCTCGGGGATCGCGCCCGCCGCGGCGGTGGCCCGCTCGCGGATACCGCCCTCCGCCTCCGACGGCTCCACGTGCACGATCACGTCCGCGCCGCCGAGAGCGCGTTCGACCACGTCCTCGATGCGGTCCGCGACGGTGTGCGCCTGCCGCACCCCCGTATCCATCGGCACGCCCACGACGAGGTCCACGAAGCTCCGTTCACCGGCCTGGCGAACGCGCACGCGACGAACCTCGACATCCTCGTCCGCCTGCGCGAGTGCCGCGCGGATGCGGTCGTCGGCGTCCGCCACCGCTCGATCCATCAGGACGTCGATGGACGTCTTCGCGAGCCGGAGCGCCGCGATCACGACGAGCGCGGCGACGAACAGCGCGGCCACCGCGTCCGCGGACTGATTTCCGGCGCTGACGAGCACCAGCCCGACCAGCACCGCCAGCGAGCCTGCGAGGTCGGAGGCGAAGTGCAGCGCGTTGGCCGCGAGCGCGGCGGACCCGGTGCGTCGCGACGCCCGCAGGCTGTTGATTGCGCGCGTGCCGTCCAGGGCGATCACCACACCGAGCACTGTGAACGCCCACCACGTGACCTCCACCTGCTCTCCGCCATCGCCGGCGAGCCGGCGAATCGACTCGAAGGCGATGAAGAGCGACACCAGCATCAGGAACGCGCTCTCTCCGAGAGCCGCTAGATGCTCGGCCTTTCCATGGCCGTAGTGGTGCTCGCGGTCCGGCGGCCGCACCGCGACCCGCACGGCGAACAGGGTCAGGAGCGCCGCCACCAGATCCGTGCCCGAGTGGCCCGCCTCGGCGATGAAGGCCAGCGACCCGGTGGCGAGGCCGGTGCCGAGCTTGAGGGCGATCAGGAGGATCGCGACCGCCACGTTGAGCTTCGCGGTGCGTTGCCGGGTCCTGGCCGCGGCGCTCTCGTTCACAGTCGGCTCCTCCGGCGCCGTCCTCCGAATCCTCCGAACAGCGACCGCAGCGGGCTCCCGGGACGCTCCGCATCCTCGGTCTCGAGCAGCCTGACCACCAGCGCGCGGGCGGCGCGGCCGCGGTGGCTGATGGCGTCCTTCTCGCCCGGCGTGAGCTCGGCCATGGTCCGGTTGTCCCCGGGGTAGTCGTCCGGCACGAAGGCCGGGTCATAGCCGAAGCCGCCGGCGCCGCGCGGCTCCCTCGCGAGCGTGCCGTCGCAGCGGCCGTGCACCACCTCCTCGCGTCCGCCGGGCTCGACGTAGGCGAGCGCGCACACGTACGCCACGCGCCGGTCGCCGTCCTGCGGCACCTCGTCGAGCAGCTTCTGGAGGTTCTCCTCGTCCGTGGCACCCTCGCCGGCGTAGCGCGCCGACCACACGCCGGGCGCGCCATCGAGCGCGGCGGCCTCGATTCCGGAGTCGTCGGCGATCGCCGGCCGGCCCGTGGCCGACGCCGCGGCGCGCGCCTTGCCGAGCGCGTTGTCGGCGAAGGTCGTGCCGGTCTCGGGCGGCAGCTGCACGTCGTCGGGGAGCGGGTCGAGCTCGTACGGGCGCATCAGCACCGACAGCTCGCGCAGCTTGTGCTCGCTGCGGGTGGAGAGGACCAGCCGCACGGCTCAGCCGGCCGCGGCCGCCGCCACCGCCTCCTCCTGGGCGGTGCGGAGCGCCGCGATCCCGTCGGCGGCGAGGGCGAGCAGCTCGTCGAGCGACGCGCGCGAGAGCGGGGTGCGCTCAGCGGTCGCCTGCACCTCAACGAGGCCGCCGTCGCCGGTCATCACGACGTTCGCGTCCACCTCCGCGGTGGAGTCCTCGGAGTAGTCGAGGTCGAGCAGCGCGCGCGTCTCCACGATCCCGGTGGAGACCGCCGCGACCGAGCCGTTCAGCGGGAGCGCGTCGAGCTTGCCCTCTCTCATCACGCGACGCAGAGCGAGCTCGAGCGCCACGTAGCCGCCCGTGATCGCGGCACAGCGTGTGCCGCCGTCGGCCTCGAGCACGTCGCAGTCGATCCAGACGGTGCGCTCCCCGAGCGCCTCGAAGTCGACGACACCGCGGAGCGAGCGGCCGATCAGCCGCTGGATCTCGACGGTGCGGCCGTCGGGCCGCCCCTTGGACACGTCCCGCTGCTTCCGCTCGCCGGTCGAGGCCGGGAGCATCGAGTACTCGGCCGTGACCCAGCCGCGGCCCTTCCCCACCATCCAGCGCGGCACGTCCTCGTCGACGCTCGCGGTGCAGATCACGCGCGTGCCGCCGGCCTCGATCAGGGCCGAGCCGGTCGCCGTGCGCATGAAGCCGGGCGTGATGGCGATCGGCCTGAGCTCGTCCGCCTCCCTGCCGTCATTTCTCTTCATGCAGCCCGCCTCACCTGGCCGGCGGGCTCCACCGGGCCGATCGGGAGCTGGAGGAAGCGTGTCCCCAACCGCCGGAACTCCTCGGGATCACCCGTCGCCATGAACTCGTACCGGCCCCGCCGGCCCTCGTCCCGAGCCAGATCCGCCTCGATCAGCGTCGCGTGTACCTCGTCCGCAATGGCCTCGCCCGACGTGACGATCGACACCCCCCGGCCGAGCGCCCGCTGGAGCACGGGACGCACGAGCGGATAGTGGGTGCAGCCGAGGATCACGGTGTCCACACGCGCCTCCCGCAGCGGCCGGCACAGCCCGTCCACGCAGGCGACGACGCGATGATCCACCTCGCCGCCCTCCTGGATCAGCGGCGCCAGCTCCGCCGAGGCGACGGCGTGCAGCTCGGCGTCCGGCGCCGCCTCCGCGAGCGCGCGCGCGTAGGCGCCGCTCCCGACCGTGGCCGGCGTGGCGATCAGCCCCACGCGTCCGTTCACGGTCGCGGCCGCGGCGAGCCGCGACTCGGGCGTCACGACGCTCACGACCGGCACCTGCCCCTCGAGCTCGTCCCGCAGGGCGGGCAGCGCGGCGGCCGTGGCCGAGTTGCAGGCGACCACCAGCAGCTTCGCCCCGCGCGCGAGCAGGATGCCCGAGAGCTCGCGCGCGAAGCCGAGCAGCTCCTCGGGCGAGCGGTCGCCGTACGGGAAACGAGCGGTGTCACCGAGATAGAGGAAGTCCTCGTGCGGAAGCGACACGAGGCACTCGTGCAGGACTGTCAGGCCGCCGACTCCCGAGTCGAAAACGGCGACAGGAAGCTCTCGATCGGATCCCGCCACGGCGTCGTATGGTCGCAGGCGCGCCGGAACGCGCGGCCGGTGGGCCGCCCGCGCGGCTAGGCCTGGACCTGCGCCAGCGCCTCGAAGTTCTCCCACAGCTCGGGCACACCGGCGGCGGCGCGGGCCTCGAGGGCGGCCTGGCCCACGCGGTCCCATGCGCCCGAGACCCACAGCCAGTCGAGCACGAGATCGCGGTCGAGCAGCTCGTTCTTCACGAGCGTGCCGACCGTCTCGTGGAAGATGAGCACCGTCTGGACGTGGGGGTCGAGCGCCTCGGCCGACTCGCGGTCGAAGTCATCCGAGAAGATAGTCCGACTCGCCTCGGGCAGGCCGATCATCGACCCCCACTTCGCCAGCTCGACAATGAGGTTCGCGTCCTCGCGGTTCCCGGCCATGGGCGGAGGATTTCAGATCAGAACTGGACCTTGCGGACGGAGTCCGCGATTTGCAGGAGGAATGCGGGGTGCGGGACAGAGGTGCGAACGATCATCACGATCTTTTGGGCGCACCTCACGGCGCAGATCGCGCCAGGTATCAAGGCCCACAGCCCGGCTCCGAGGGGACGTGAAGAAGGCCATAGTGCAGAGCGGTCGCAGACACGCAGCCGTTCGCTGTGATCGAGATCGTGTCCAGTTCGGGATGCGAGCACCGCTTTCGCTATTCGGTGTCGCCCTCAGCCATTCTCTCCAGCAAAAAGTGGGCGCGAGGCCTTCGAGTTACCTGTGGGTGCAACCCGACTTCCTCGCGCCCGGGGGGTACCTGGCCGGGCAAACCTAATGCCCTAGAAGCCAGGGACTCCTGCCTACCTGTGCCCGTTTCCCGGCCCTAATGGGCGCGAAACTCACGCCGCCGACTCCCTGGCCCCGGCAGCTCCGCGGACCTCGATCACACCGGGTAGCCATGAAAACCGTGCACTCCGGGAGACAAGCCAACCGGGCGCGCTTTCCAGCGTTCGACGCGGGTATCCACTCGCCATGACCGATGTTCACGTAGTTCCGCAGGGAGAGGCCTGGTCGCTTGAAGTGGCTGGCGTCAAGCAAGCGTCCTTCGACACCCAGGACGAGGCCATCCGTCGTGGCCGCAAGCTGGCCGCGGGGCAGGGCGAGCTGGTCATCCACGGCAAGTTCGGCCAAATCTGCCAGAAGGATTCGCACGGGCACTACCTGCGCGACATTCCGGCTAGCTGAGCACTAATCGCGTGGCTTCCTCAGCGGCTTCGCGGACCGGCCCGACGCTGGCCGAAACACTCGACTGAGCCGTGGCGGGCGCTAGGGGCGGCGTCGATCAGAACTGGACCTTGCGGACGGCCTCCTTGATCTTCGCGATGATCACGTCGCCCAGCTCCTTGCCCTCGTCGGTCTTGAAGCCCTTCATCGCCGCCACCACGCCGGCCATCACGAGCGCGACGAGCAGGATCAGCGCGACGTACTCCACGGTGCCCTGGCCCCGCGCGCTGACGAGGCCGGCGTGGATGCGTCCGAAGAAGCGGTGCATGGTTCCCCCTTGGTCGGTGTGAGCCCATGCTGCGAGGGAGGGGCGCACCGCAAAAGACGCGTGCGTGACAAGGTCGCGACGGGCGGCCCTGACATCATCAGCGCGGCATGTGCGGGATCGGCGCAATCCTCGATCCGGCCGGCACGTCGGGCCAGCACGCGGCGGAGCGGATGGTCGAGGCGCTCCGCCATCGCGGTCCGGATGGCGAGGCGCTGAGGCGCATCGGGCCGGTCGCCCTCGCCCACACGCGGCTGGCGATCATCGACGTGGCGGGCGGCGACCAGCCGCTCGACTCCGAGGACGGCCGCGTGACCGCGATCGTCAACGGGGAGATCTACAACCACCGCGCCCTGCGCGAGCAGCTCGAGCAGCGCGGCCACCGGTGGGCGACGAACTCCGACAGCGAGGTCGTCGTGCACGCCTACGAGGAGCACGGCGTGGACTTCGTCCGCCGCCTCAACGGCATCTTCGCCTTCGTCATCTGGGACGTGCGCGAGCAGCGGCTGGTCGCCGCCCGGGACGCGTTCGGCGTGAAGCCCCTGTACTGGTGGACGGACGGCCGGCGCGTGGCGCTCGCCTCCGAGATCGGGGCGCTGATCGACGCGGGCCTCGTGACGGCTGGCGTGGACCGCGTCGCGCTCGACCACTACCTCGCGTGCCGCTTCGTCCCCTCGCCGCGCACCCTGTTCGAGGGGGTGCGGAAGCTGCCGCCCGCTTCCACGCTGGTCGTCGAGCGGGACGGCGCGCCCCGGGTGACGAGCTGGCGCGAGGCCCCGGGCGCTCCGATCGCCGCCGGCGACGAGAACCTGGCCGACCGGCTGGCGGAGTCGTTCGGCGACGCCGTCGAGCGCCAGATGATGTCCGACGTGCCCTACGGCGCCTTCCTCTCGGGAGGCGTGGACAGCGCGGGCGTCGTGGCCGCGATGAAGCAGCGCGCGGGCACCCCGCCGACCACGTTCACGATCGGCTTCCCCGGCCACGGCGACGTGCTCGACGAGCGCGCGCTGGCCGCCGAGAGCGCGCGCATGATCGGCACCGACCACCGCGACACGGTGATGCGCGAGACCGACTTCCTCACCGAGCTCGCGCGCTGCCTCCCGCGGCTGGAGGAGCCCTGCGGCATCCCGAGCGCGCCGGCGCTGCTGCAGCTCTCGCGCTTCGCCGCGCAGGACGTGAAGGTCGTGCTCGCCGGCCAGGGCGCAGACGAGCCGCACGGTGGCTACGGGCGCCACCAGGCGGCCGCGCTGTTGCGGCCGCTGAAGCTGCTGCCCCCAACGCTGGCCGCGCCGGCCGCCGCGGTCGCCCGCGCGCTGCCGCGAGCGGCAGCCGCCCGCCGCGTGGCCCACCTCCTCGGCGGCCGCGGCGACACCGAGCGGCTCCTCCGCCTTGTCGAGATCACGGACGCCGAGGTGCGGGCGGCGCTGCTCGGCGGCGCGGCGGAACCCTCCCAGGCGGAGCAGGAGCGCCTCGCCACGGCGCGCGACCTCCTCGCCCCGGTCCAGGCCCGCGGCCTCCTGGAGCAGGCGCTCTATCTCGACACGCACATGTTCCTGCCCGACGGCATCCTGCTCTGCAACGACAAGATGTCGATGGCCGCCGGGCTCGAGCTGCGCGTCCCGTTCCTCGATCTCGAGCTGATGCGCTTCGTGGAGCGCATCCCCGCCACGAGCCGGGTGCGGCCGCGCCGGCCCAAGCGCCTGCACAAGGAAGCGATGGAGCGGCTGCTGCCCGCGGAGGTGGTGGACAGGAAGAAGCACGGCTTCGCCACGCCCTACGACGACTGGCTGCGCGCCTCGCTCGGACAGGAGGTCGAGCGCCGCTACGCAGCCGGGTCGCCGCTCGCCGAGCTGATCGACCCGGGCGCGGCGGCGCGACTCGTGGACGAACACCGCCGCGGGCGCGCCGACCACAAGGCGATCCTCTACTGCCTGCTCGAGCTGTCCGAGTGGCACGCCGCGTTCGTGGAGGCCCGGGAGCCGGTGGCGGCGTGAGCCGCAAACGCTTGCTCTACGTGCACAGCCGCCGGGCGAGCTTCGTCGCGATCGACCGCGACATCCTCGCCGAGCGCTACGAGGTCGAGGACCTCTACCAGCCGGGCCGCTGGCCGAACCCAGTGAAGGTGATCGGCGCGGTGCTGCGCGTCGACGTGGTGTTCGGCTGGTTCGCCTCCTGGCACACCTTCTTCCCGGTCACGCTCGCGTGGCTTTTGCGGAAGCCGTCGGTGATGATCATCGGCGGCTTCGACACGGCGAACATGCCGGACATCGGCTACGGCTACCAGCAGGGCGGGCTGCGTCGCTGGGCGAGCCGATGGATCATGCGCCGCGCGACCCGGCTGGCCACCAACTCCGAGTACAGCCTCAGCGAGATCGATCGCAACACGCCGATCCCGGTTTCGCGCGTGTGCGTGATCCATCACGGCGTGCCGGACCCGTTCGGCGACGAGCCCGGGCCGAAGGAGCGGGAGGCGCTCACGGTGGGCGGGATCGACCGGACCACGCTCGTCCAGAAGGGCCAGATCCCGTTCGTGGAGGCCGCGAAGCTCCTCGCCGACGTGCGCTTCACGTTCGCCGGCAAGTGGCTCGACGACTCGGTGGACGAGCTGCGCGCCCGCGCCGGCCACAACGTGCGCTTCACCGGCGGGCTGTCCGACGAGGACCTGCACGCCGCGTACCGGCGTGCCGCGGTGTACGTGCAGGCCTCGCGCCACGAGGGCTTCGGCCTCGCCGTGGCCGAGGCGATGCTGGCGGGCTGCGTGCCGGTTGTGATGAACGTGACCGCCATGCCCGAGGTGGTGGGCGACGCCGGCGTGCTGATCGAGTCGCAGGAGCCGCTCGAGGTGGCCGGCGGCATCCGGCGCGCGCTCGAGCTCGGGCCCGACGCGGCCCGGCGAGCACGGGAGCGGATCCTCACCGAGTTCCCGATGGAGCGGCGGCGCGAGGGGATCCTGGGGGTCGTCGAGGATGCGTTCGGTTCGTGACTGGGTCGCGCAGGCGCCCGCGGCCGCGGTGGCGGCGGCGCTCGCGGTCGTCGTAATCGGCGCGGGCCTATTCGGGTTCGCGATCGCGGAGCTGACGAGCGACGACGGAGCCGACACGGCCGCGCCGGCCGCGCCCGCGGTGGTGGGAGGGTCGACCCAGCGGTCCGGCGTCGAGGAGTGGCCGAAGGGGCTGTCGGCACACACCGTGATCCTCGCCTCGTTCGCGGACCGCGCCCGCGCGCGGAGGGCCGCGGCGGAGGCCCGCTCCACCGGACTCGACGCGGGGATCCTCCGGTCGGGCGGTGGCTGGGCGGTCTATTCGGGCCATTTCACGTCCGCTGCGGGAGCGAAGCATGCCGCCTCCGAGCTCGCCCGCCGGTATCCGGGCGCCCATCATCGGTTCGTTCAGAGCTCCCAGTAGCGGCCGGCCACACGGGTCACGTCGCCGGCGAGCGGGTGGCGCGCCACCTCGGACGGCACCGCGCCGGCCTCGAGCGCGGCCATCGTCTCGATCACCGAATCGGCGAGCGCCTCGAGGTCGTACCCGCCCTCGAGCACCGCGCCGACGGGCGCTCCCACTTCGTCGCCGAGCGAGCGCATGCGGGTCGCCATCGCTCCGAACGACTTCGTGTCGAGCGCGAGGCCGCCGAGCGGGTCGAGGAAGTGCGCGTCGTAGCCCGCCGAGATCAGGATCAGGTCGGGCCGGTACTGGCGCCCGACTGGCATCACCACGTGCTCCATCAGCGACAGGAATGCCGCCTCGCCGGTGCCGCCCGGCACGGGCACGTTGATCGAGAAGCCCTCGCCGTCGCCCTCGCCCACGTCGTCCAGCGGGCCCGTGCCCGGCCAGAACGGCCACTGATGGATGCTCACGAACAGCACCTCGCGAGAGTCGTGGAAGAGCGCGTTCGTGCCGTTGCCGTGGTGCACGTCCCAGTCGACCACCATCACGCGCTCGGCGCCGAGCGCGTCGAGCGCGTGCCGGGCCGCGATCGCGACGCTGGCGAACAGGCAGAAGCCCATCGCCGTGGCGCGCTCGGCGTGGTGGCCGGGAGGGCGCAGCGCGGAGAAACCGGTGCGCTCGCCCCCGGTGAGCAGCGCCTCCACCAGCGCGCACGCGCCGCCCGCCCCCCGGAGCGCCGCCTCGTATGAGCCGGGACTCGTGGGCGTGTCGAGGTCGAACGGCTGGCTCCGCTCGGAGTGCTCCCGGACCGTCTGCACGTACTCGGCCGGGTGCACACGCAGCAGCTGCTCCTCGGTCGCGGCCGGCGCCTCGAGGCGCTCCCATCCGAGCCACTCGCGGCTCTCCAGCTCGCCCTCGATCGCGCGGATGCGGTCGGCGCGCTCCGGGTGGCCGAACCCGGTGTCGTGCTCGAGCGACGCGTCGTGGCGGAAGAACGGCGGCATGCGCGCCGGTACCGTATCCGCGCGCCCTTGGACGACTCCACCAGCACCGACGTCGCGGTCGTCGGGGCCGGCGCCGCCGGCCTCTACGCCGCCCTCGTGGCGGCCGCCGAGGGCGCGAGCGTCGCCCTCGTGAGCCGCTCGCCGCTCGCCCAGACGGCCAGCTACTGGGCGCAGGGCGGGATCGCGGCCGCGCTCGCGGACGACGACTCGCCCGCGCAGCACGCCGCTGACACCATCGGCGCCGCACGCGAGGCGGCGCGCGCGAGCGCGGTGCGCGTGCTGTGCGAGGAGTCGCCCGCGCGCGTGCGCGACCTCCAGGAGCTCGGCGTGCAGTTCGACGCCGATCGCGCCGGCAACCTCGCGCTCGGGCTCGAGGGCGGGCACTCGCGGCGGCGCGTGGTCCACGCGGGCGGCGCCGCCACCGGCCGGCGGATCACGCGGACGCTGTCGGCGCTGGCCGCCACCAACGAGCGCATCCGGGTGCTGGAGCCGGTGGCGGCGAGCTCGCTCGCCACGGCCGAGGGGCGGTGCGTCGGACTCACGCTCCGGCCGCGCGAGGGCGGCCCGTTCGCGCTCTCGGCGCGCGCCGTGATCCTCGCCACGGGCGGCATGGCGGCCCTGTGGCAGCGGACGACGAATCCGCGCGGCGCGATCGGCGCGGGACTCAGCCTCGCGAGCGAGGCGGGCGCGCTGCTCGCCGACCTCGAGTTCATGCAGTTCCACCCCACCGCGCTCCGGCTCGAGGGTCCGCGGGACGGCTTTCTCGTGACCGAGGCGGTGCGCGGCGAGGGCGCGCGGCTGTACGACTCGGAGGGCGAGCGCTTCGTGGACGAGCTGGCGCCGCGCGACGAGGTGGCGCTCGCGATCCAGACCGAGCTCGACCGCACCGGGGAACCGGCCGTGTGGCTCGACATGCGCCACGTGGAGGTGGAGCGTTTCCCGAACATCGCGGCCGCGCTCGCCGACGTGGGGCTGAACCCGGCGCGCGACCTCCTGCCGGTGGCGCCGGCGGCGCACTACACGATGGGCGGAGTGGCCACCGACCTCGACGGACGCTCGACGCTGCCCGGCCTATACGCGGTGGGCGAGGCGGCGTGCACGGGGCTCCACGGCGCGAACCGGCTGGCCTCGAACTCGCTGGCCGAGTGCCTGGTGTTCGGGCGCCGGGCCGCGCTGGCCGCGTGCCGCGAGCCGGCGGTGCCGGCGGGCCCCCTGGTCGACGCCGAGAGCGCGACGGCGGATCCCCCCGGCGAGGAGACGCGCGCGGCACTGTGGCTGTTCGCCGGGCTGAGGCGCGCCCCGGACGGCCTCGCGCATCTGGCGGAAGACCCGTATCCGCTCACGCGCCTGATCGGCGCGTCGTGTCTCGCGCGCGAGGAGAGCCGCGGCGCCCACCAGCGCACCGACCATCCCGAGTCGGACCCCGAGCTCGACTGCGTGCATACCCTCGTGGGGAGCGACGGGCAGCCGTCCTTCGAGCGATGGGAGTGACCACCACCGACACCCTCTTTCGCGAGGCGATGACGCATCTCGCCTCGGGCGTCGCCGTGATCACCGCGCGGAGGGCCGACGGCGCGCCGTGCGGCATCGCGGCCACGTCGCTCACCTCCTACAGCGCACATCCGCCGTCGCTGCTCGTGTCGGTGTGGCGGGAATCGCGCTGTCACGACGCGCTGGCGGAGTGCGGCCACTTCGGCGTGCATCTCCTGAAGAGCGACGAGCTCCTCCTCGCCCAGCGCTTCGCCGACCGCGCGCTGCCGGACAAGTTCGAGGGCGTGGAGTGGAGCTGGGACGACGACGTGCCCGAGGTGGCCGGCACGCTCGCCTACCTCCGCTGCGGGCGGGCGGCGAACTTCGCCAAGTACGACCACACCGTCCTGATCGGCGACCTCGAGAGAGGACGCCTGGAGCAGGGCGAGCCGCTCGTCTACGCGCGCCGGCGCATGGACTGGCTCATGCAGCCGATGCAGTAGGCAAGCCGACCCCGATGACCTTGAGGCGCCGCGACAGGGCGCTGTACGCGAACTCGGCCTGCTGCTGGGACGTGTAGCCGAAGAACTCGTATTCCTCGCCGAACGAGTAGCCCTTCGGCACCAGCACACCGGCGGCGAGAGGCAACAGCTCGTTGAGCGTGGCCTGCACGCGCGCCCGGTAGCGCTCCTCGCCGCACTTCTGCTGCAGGAACCAGGTGCCGTAGGCCACGTGGCGGTGCTCGTCGCGCGCGATGTTCCCGAAGCCCTCGGCGAAGCCGGGCAGCAGGTCGCCCGTCTCGTAGTAGTCGAGCATGAAGTGCTGGCCGGTGAGCGCGAGGGTCCCCTCGATGACCATGTGGTAGGCGGTCACGAAGTCCACCTTCGCGTCCATGTCGCCGGGCTCCGCGATCAGCCGCTCGCCCATCTTCACGAGCCGTTCGTCGAACAGCTCGACGAACGCGTCGGTCACGTCCTCGCGTGACGTCGCCAGCCGCTTGCGGATGTCGCCGTCCACGCCGGCGACCTCGCGGAACCAGCGGTCGAAGAACTGCATGTGGCGCGCCTCGTCGACCTGCTGCGTCGTGAGGAAGGCCTCCTCCTGCTCGTCCTCGTACGCCATGACGAGGCCCGAGAACTGGGTGGTCACGCGCTCCTCGCCGACGAAGAACGAGCTGAGCCCCCACAGATGCTCCTCCCGGTCCTCCTCTGACAGCTCGGCCCACTGCTCCTTGTCCCGCTCGAGGTCGATTGCCTGCGACTGCCACTGCTGGCGCTCCCACAGCTCGTAGAGCTGCTGGGGGGTCATGAGCTGGAGGGTCCGATTCAGGTACGCGTCGTCGGTGATGGTCGCGACATCGCCCTGGCTGGTGAGGTCGAGCAGGGTGGCCATGGAACGATCCTAACTGCCGGTTTGCGCCCGCTCGCCACAAGCGGGAGCGCGGCCTTGACTGACGGGTCATTCAGCGGCCTTAACGCGAACTTAACACAGTGAGCGTTGCGGGGTTCAAGGGGAGTTTTCCAGTGCGGCACGGCCGCTTGCACAGGGGGTATAAGGACGATGTACCAGTTCAGTCGCTCGATCTTTCGAGAGCTGGCGCCCGGTGTTGTCCCA
>Ga0126306_10001423_pt1 | contig 12800 bp, 12 predicted proteins | sample Plot27_FD_92592 | JGI IMG/M metagenome (GOLD analysis project Ga0126306, IMG submission 92592) | Serpentine soil microbial communities from UC McLaughlin Reserve, CA, USA - Plot27 | ecosystem: Environmental > Terrestrial > Soil > Grasslands | place: USA: UC McLaughlin Reserve, Lake County...
CGAGCCGTCGGCGCCGCCTCCCGACTACGGAAAGGGAGTGAGAGTTACTTGCTTGCAACACGAGACCTGACGGTCTTCATCGAGGACGCCGAGGAGCGCGGCACGATCGCCCAGGAGGCGCTCGAGGCGCTGGCGTTCGAGCACGATCTCGACGACGAGGAGCTCGCCGCGGTCCGCGCCGAGCTCGAGTCGCGCGAGGTCGAGATCGAGAGCGCGCCTGCTCCGGAGACGGAGCCGGTCAACTCTGCGCCTGCTCAGCTCGTGACGACGGACTCGCTGACGATGTTCATGAACGAGATCGGCCGCTACCCGCTGCTGACCGCCGCCGAGGAGGTCGAGCTGGCGAAGCGGATCGAGCGCGGCGACGCCGAGGCGAAGGCGCGAATGATCAATTCCAACCTGCGTCTCGTCGTCTCGATCGCCAAGCGCTACCAGCGGCAGGGCATCACGCTGGGCGACCTGATCCAGGACGGGATCATCGGCCTGAATCGTGCCGCCGAGAAGTTCGACTGGCGGAAGGGCTTCAAGTTCTCGACGTACGCCACCTGGTGGGTTCGCCAGGCCTGTCAGCGTGCGGTCGCGAACCAGTCGCGGACGATCCGGGTCCCGACGCACGTCCACGAGCGGCGGGTCAAGCTCGGGCGGGCGCGCAAGCGCCTGGAGCTCGAGCTCGAGCGCGCCCCGACGGCCGAGGAGCTCGCCAAGGCAACCGGCCTCGACCTCCAGCACGTCGAGGAGGCGCTCGACGTCGCGGAGGTGTCGGCCTCGCTGAACCAGACGATCGGCAGCGAGGGCGACGGTGAGCTCGGCGACCTGTTCGCCGACCCGAGCGCCGAGGACCCGGCCGAGGAGGCCGGCGACGCGGTGCGGCGGCACGAGGTACGGGAGGCCCTTAAGGGCCTGCCCGAGCGGGAGCGTCGCATCCTGGAGCTTCGGTTCGGCTTCGACGGCCAGCAGATGGCCCTTGAGGCGATCGGCAAGGAGCTCGGGATCACGCGTGAGCGTGTCCGCCAGCTCGAGGGCGAGGCCCTCGCGAAGCTCGCCACGAAGCTCGGCGACACCGTCGTCGTGGGCGACGGCGAGCTCGCAGAAGCCGCGTAAACCGCCTCGGTCAACCCGCCCGTGATCTGGCCACCCGCGTCGCGGTGAAAACGCGGCGCGGGTGGCTCACGCGGGCGGACCTCGCGACGCTCAATCTCGCGTTTCCGCCGCCGTCCGAACGGAAACCACTCATCCTCTACTGAGACCGAAGGAGGAGCGATGGTGGAGCCTGGCCTTGATCTCCACGAGTGGCAGACGCGCTGGGAGGAGCTGCAGCAGCTCGCGGCCGACGAGCCCGCCGAGACACTGCCCGAGATCGTCCGCTTCGTCCGCGGGATGCTAGAGAACGACCGCAGGTTCGACCTCTCCAATCCCGTCGTGGAGGAGGGGCAGGATCCGGAGATCGTGCGCAACTTCCTCGCCGCCGAGGACACTGCGCTGCGGATCGACGCAGGCGCCGACATCGAGCCGCCCGACGTCGTGACAGCGCTCGACGACCTCCGCGAGGTCTACGAGTACCTCGTCGCAGACCGGGCGGCGCCGTGAAGTACGACGCCTTCGTGGACCTTGTAAGCGAGCGGTGAGTTCGCGCAGCTGGACCGCGAGTACGCCGAGCTGCTCGCCTAGGCGCTCGTTCGGAGCGTCGGCCTAGAGGGCGGCCTAACCTTCTCGTCGTGGAGATCGGCGTCTACACATTCGCGGAGCTGCGCGGCGACGTCGACCCGGAGCGGCGGATGCAGGAGCTGTTGGAGGAAGCGGACCTCGCCGACGAGGTTGGGCTAGACGTCTTCGGGGTCGGCGAGCACCACCGGCCCGACTTCGCGGTCTCCTCGCCCGCGGTCGTCCTCGGAGCGGCCGCCGCCCGCACCCGCCGCATCCGCCTCACCAGCGCGGTCACCGTGCTCGGCTCGGACGATCCCGTGCGGGTCTTCCAGGACTTCGCCACCGTCGACCTCTTGTCGGGCGGGCGGGCGGAGATCATGGTCGGCCGCGGCTCGTTCATCGAGTCGTTCGCGCTCTTCGGCTACGACCTGCGGGACTACGACGAGCTATTCGCGGAGCACCTCGACCTGCTCCTGGAGATTCGCGACTCCGTTTACGTCACGTGGTCGGGGGAGCACCGGGCTGCGATCGAGGGGCTCGGGGTCTTCCCACGTCCCGTCCAGGACCCGCTCTCGATCTGGGTGGCGGTCGGCGGCAACCCGGAGTCGGCCGTGCGGGCCGGCGCGCTCGGCCTTCCCATGGCACTCGCGATCATCGGCGGGCAGCCGGAGCGGTTCGTGCCGTTCGCCGAGCTGCACCGGCGCGCGGCGACGCAGGCCGGCCACGATCCGCACCCGCCGCTCAGCATCAACTCGCATGCATACGTGGCCGACTCGGCCGAGCAGGCCGCCGAGGAGTTCTTCCCCTCCTACGCCGCGATGATGAACGCGATCGGGCTGGAGCGCGGCTGGACGGAGATCAGGCGTCAGGACTTCGACGCCCTGCGCACGCTGCGCGGCGCGCTCGTCGTCGGCAGCCCTGAGCAGGTCGTCGAGAAGATCCTCTTCCAGCACGAGCTCTTCGGACACCAGCGCTTCCTCGCGCAGATCAGCGTCGGCGACCTCCCGCACGAGCGCGTGCTGCGGGCGATCGAGCTGCTGGGAACCGAGGTCGCGCCCGCAGTTCGCGAAGAGGTCGCGCGGCGAACCGGAACGCCCTCGGCCGCCGGCTAGCCGTCCGCCTCGCGCCGCTCGAGCGCGAGCCTGGCGAGGTCCGTGCCGCCGAGCGCGTCGCCGGGGAGCACGGCGACCCGGCAAGCGCGTCGTGCGCGCAAGGTCGCCTTCCGGCGTCCGTCGCCGAGGACCGCAAGCTCCCCGAGGACGGTTCCCGCGCCGACGCGGGCGACGGTCTCGCCGTCCACCTCCACGTCCAGGAGGCCGTCGAGCAGCAGGAACATGTCGCAGCCCGGCTCGCCCTGCTCGACGAGGGTCTCCCCCACGTCGAGCCGCCGCCGTGGCAGCCGCGCATCGAGCGTCAGGGCGATGCGGGTCAGCTCGGCCTCGAGCTGCGCCTCGATCGCCGCAACGACCTCGGGAGCGTCCTCGTCGCCCCACGGCGTGGACTCGCCGAACGACTGCTGGTACCAGCCGTCGAAGTCCTTCAACCCGTGCTCGCCGACCAGCCGGCTCTCGCCGTCGTAGACCGAGTGGCACGGGAACGGGCTCGCGGTGACGAGGCGGCCGTCGGCCCCGCCGTCCGCGTGCAGGACGAGCTCGAGGGTCGTCCAGGCCAGCGCCGAGCCAAAGTGGAAGTAGCCCTCGCCCTGGACGGGCCTGGGCGCGGGCAGGCCGATCCGCCCGCCGACGGTCTGGGTGAAGCGCGCCCAGCCGTCCCCGACCTCGGGCTCAGGGCGGATGACCGGGAACTCGACGGCGGGGAACGCGACCTGGTGAGGCCCGAGCTCGAGCCCGACGCCCGCGAGGACGCCGCGGCCTTCGCGGCCGTGGGCGACGATCTCGCCGCTCTCGACATCGATCCAGGCACGTAGCTCGTTCGCCTCCCGGAAGGCGTCCGCCTCGCGGAGCGCGTCGATGTCTCGAAGCCGCTCGCCGGGAGGCTCGTCATAGTGCGCGACGGCGAACCCCAGAGGCATGTTCGGGAGCGCGTCGAGCGCCGCGAACGGCAGCCAGGTGATCGCGGTGACCGACGACTCGACGCGCACGCGCCGAGGGTACTCCCGTTAAGCAGCGACCGGGACGCGCTCGGCGACGGCGACGAGCGACGCGACGATCTCGAGTAGCCGCTCGCGGGCTTCCTCGTCGGTCAGCCGACCGTCGGCGTCGAACCGGGTGTGCGCGACCGGGACCGGCAGCTCTCCTTCGACCACGCGGGCGCCCGCGCTCGCGAGCACCTTGCGCAGCTCGGCCTGCGCCCAGACCGCGCCGAACATGCCCGTGCTGGTGCCGATGACCGCGGACGGCTTGTTGCGGATGGGGGCTGTGGCCTTCGGCCGGGATGCCCAGTCGATCGCGTTCTTCAGCTGACCCGGAATGGACGAGTTGTACTCCGGGGTCGCAAAGAGCAGGGCGTCGGCGCCGGCGATCGCGTCGTGCAGCTCGACCACGCCGGCCGGCGCCTCCTCGCCCTCGTCGTCCTCGTCGAACGGCGGCACCGCCTTGAGCCCGTTCCAGAGCTCCACCTCGGCGCCCGGCGGCACCATCTGGGCGGCTGCGCGAAGCAGCTTGGTGTTGAACGAGTCGTCCCGGAGGCTGCCGGAGATCGCGAGGACCTTCATCATCGTTACGACGCCCTCACGAACTGCAGGTCGGTGACGATGCGGACGTCGTTCGCGAGAGCCGGCTCGCCACTCGGAAGCGGGTTGTTCCAGCTGACGTCGAACTCGGTGCGGTCGACCGCGGCTGTCAGGCGAAGGCCGATGCGGTCGTTGCCGTACGGGTCGACCAGCGGCGCCGTCGCCGTGCCCGTCACCTCGACGGGGCGCGTGACGCCCTTGATCGTGATCTCGCCGCGGGCCGTGACCTCGCTCTCGCTGATGTCGACGTGGTCGGCGGCGAAGCGAAGCTCTGGGTGAGCCTCGGCGTCGAAGAAGTCGGGCGACTGCAGGTGGCCGCTGAGGTTCGCGTCCTTGACGTCGACGCTCGCGACCTTCGCGCTGCCCTCGAGCCGCGCGCGGTCACCGTCCACGACCAGCCGGGCACCGATCTCGTGGAACTCGCCCTTGAACGTTCCGGCCATGTAGTCGACCTCGAAGCCGACCGTCGAGTGGACCGGATCGACCGTCCACGTGCCGGTGAGGGTTGGAGTTGCGGTGATGCTCATCTGTGTACTTCCTCCGATCTGTCAGGTACTATTTGAGTGCGCAAGTAATGTAGCGAGGAAAGATTGAGGTGTCAAGTATTGTCTGATCAAGCAGTTATCACCGCTGAGAGCCTCGTGGAGACGAGCCCGGCCGTGCGCGCGTTCGCGATGCTGCTGCGGGCCCAGGCCGTCACGACGCGCGAGCTGAGCGCGGCGCTCCTCGCCGACCACGGGCTGACGATCAACGACTTCGAGGCCCTGCTCGTGCTCTCGTCGGCGCCCGACCAGCGGCTGAAGCGCGTCGACCTCGCGCGCCGCCTGCTGCTCACGCCGTCCGGCGTGACGCGCCTGCTCGAGGGTCTGGAGGACGCCGGGCACGTCGAGCGCGCAGCGTGCGACTCCGATCTTCGCGTGACGTACGCCCAGCTGACGGACAGCGGACGCGAGAAGCTCGCCGACGCGTCGTGCGGGCACATTTCTTCGATCCGCACGCTGTTCGAGGAGTTCCTCTCCCCCGAGGAGATCGAGGCGCTCGGCGACATGCTCGCCAAGCTCCCCGGCGTCGCGCACGGCGACGACGCTTGCTCGACGGTCGGCGTTTAGTAGGAGCGCCGACCAGGCCGCGACGCTCCACCGGCTCGGCTGCCTCATCGGCCAGGGCTACCACTTCGCGCGTCCGCTCGACCGGAGCGCGACCGCCGCCCACTTGGGCGTCCGCCCCCTCCCACGGCGTAGGTTTACCCGGGAGCCGCCCAGGTACGACGGACCCCACTGCAAAACGAGCAGAGGGGATTCGACATGGCCGCACACGAGGGGAACGGGCGTCCGGCCAAGGATGTGGTCGCCCGGGGGCTCGGCTGGTTCAGCGTGGCGCTGGGCGCCGCCCAGCTCGCCGCGCCGCGCAGGCTCGCGCGTCTAATCGGGGTCAAGGACAACGACGAGCACAGCGTGGCGATGCGAGCCGTCGGGGTTCGCGAGGTCGCGACCGGCGTCGGGATCCTCGCCCGGCCCCGGCCGGCCGGCTGGCTGTGGGGCCGCGTGATCGGCGACGCGATCGACCTCGCGCTGCTGGCGAAGGCCGACACCAAGGACCGCGGCCGGACCGTCGCCGCGATCGCCGCCGTCGCAGGCGTGACGGTTCCGGACGTGCTCGAGAGCACGCGGCTCACGCGTTCGAACGACGAAAGCTCGGAGGTCTCGGTCAGCAAGACGATCACCGTGCGCAAGCCGGCCCAGGAGGTCTACGGCTTCTGGCGCGAGTTCGAGAACTTCCCGCGCTTCATGGCCCACGTCGAGTCGGTCAGCGCGATGCGCCGGCGCTCGCACTGGGTCGCGAAGGCGCCGGGCGGCACGACCGTGGAGTGGGACGCCGAGATCGTCGACGACCAGCCCGCGGTCGCGATCTCGTGGCGATCGCTGCCGGAAGCCGACGTCGCGAACTGGGGGACGGTGCGCTTCGTCCCCGCGCCCGGCGATCGCGGCACCGAGGTCCACGTCACGCTGGGTTACCGGCCGCCGGCCGGGATGGTGGGCGCGACGATCGCAAAGCTCTTCGGCGAGGAGCCGGCGACGCAGCTCGCGGACGACCTGCGCCGGTTCAAGCAGGTGCTCGAGACCGGCGAGGTCATCGTCTCGGAGGGCAGCCCGCGCGGTCACGAGCTCCGACAGCAGCTGAAGCAGCGTCCTGCACAGCCGATCGGCGACGAGGTGACAGCATGAGAGCCAACTGCTGGACGGGGCGAAACTCCGTCGAGGTCCAGGACGTCCCGGACCCGAAGATCCTGAATCGCAAGGACGCGATCGTCCGCATCACGTCGACGGCGATCTGCGGCTCCGACCTCCACCTGTACGACGGCTACATCCCGACGATGAAACGTGGCGACGTGCTCGGCCACGAGTTCATGGGCGAGGTCGTCGAGGTCGGGCCAGACGTCGAGCGTCTGAAAGTCGGCGACCGGGTGGTCGTGCCGTTCCCGATCGCGTGCGGCGAGTGCAACGCGTGCGCGAACGACTTGTGGTCGCTGTGCGAGAACACCAATCCCAACGCGCGTCTGGCAGAGAAGATGTTCGGCTTCCCGACCGCGGGCATCTTCGGGTACTCGCATCTCACCGGCGGCTTCGCCGGCGGGCAGGCCGAGTATGCGCGGGTGCCGTTCGCAGACGTCGGGCCGATGAAGATCGAGAACGGCTTCACCGACGAGCAGGTGCTCTTCCTCTCGGACATCTTCCCGACGGGATACATGGGCGCCGCTATGTGCGACATCAAGCCCGGCGACGTGATCGCCGTCTGGGGCTGCGGTCCCGTCGGCCAGTTCGCGATCGCGAGCGCCTTCCTGCTCGGGGCGGAGCGCGTGATCGGGATCGACCGCTTCGAGTACAGGCTGCGGATGGCCCGCGAGAAGTCGGGCGCCCAGACGCTGAACTACGAGGAGGTCGACAACGTCCCGGACGCGCTCAAGGAGCTAACGGGCGGTCGCGGCCCGGACGCCTGCATCGACGCCGCCGGCATGGAGGCCCATCATCCGAACCCCGCGCTCCACGCGTACGACCGGATCAAGCAGGCGACGCGGCTCGAGACGGATCGCGGCCACGTCCTGCGCCAGGCGATTCTGAGCTGCCGGAACGGCGGCGTCGTCTCGATCATGGGCGCGTACGGCGGGTTCGTCGACAAGTTCCCAATCGGCGCGCTCATGCAGCGCGGGCTCTCGATCAGGACCGGCCAGTGCCATGTCCACCGGTACATGCGGCCGCTGCTGGAGCGCGTCGAGAAAGGCGAGATCGACCCGAGCTTCGTGGTCACGCATCGGCTCTCGCTCGACGACGCGCCGCAGGGCTACGAGACGTTCAAGAACAAGGAGGACGACTGCGTGAAGGTGGTGCTGAAGCCCTAACTTGCGAGAGCCACACGCGCTGTCATATCGTCGGCGGGTCGTTCAAACGGGGACAGGAGAAGCAGAATGAGACGGAAGAGCGCGTTGGGTGCGCTGGTTCTGGCACTTGCGGCGAGCGGGCTCGTCCTCGTAGCCGCGGGCTCCGCGAAGCCCGACCAGGACACGTTCAAGGCGGCCTGGATCTACGTCGGGCCGCACAACGATGGCGGTTGGTCGCAGGCGCACGATGCAGGCCGGCTGAAGGTGCAGAAGGCGCTGGGGTCGAAGATCAAGACGACCTACAAGGAGAACGTTCCCGAAGGCCCGCAGGTCGCACAGGTGATCGAGAGCCTGATCCGCGACGGGAACAAGATGATCTTCGCGACGTCGTTCGGGTTCCAGACCGCGATGGTCGCCGCGGCGAAGAAGCACCCCGACGTCTACTTCGAGATGGCAACGGGGACTGCGCAGTCGAAGAACATGGCCGAGTACTTCGGCGCCAGCGAGGACGCGATCTACCTGTCCGGGATGGCGGCAGGGGCGGCGACGAAGAAGGGCACCATCGGGTACATCGTCCCGTTCCCGATTCCCGAGGTGATCCGGCACGCGAACGCGTTCGTGCTCGGCGCGCAGGCGGTGCGGCCGAGCGCCAAGGTGCGGCTCGTCTGGACCCACTCGTGGTTCGATCCGAAGAAGGAGCGGCAGGCTGCCGAGAGCCTCGTCTCGGCCGGGGCCGACGTCCTCGGGCAGAACGTCGACAGCCCGTCGGCGGGCCAGTACGCTCAGTCGAAGCGGATCCCGTGGGTGGGCTACAACTCGAACGCGAAGAAGTTCGCGCCAACGTCCTGGCTCACCGCGGCGATCTACGACTGGGGCGTCTACTACGTGCCCCGCGTGAAGGCCGCGATGAACGGAACCTGGAAGACGGGCTTCTACTACGGCAGGCTGAAGGACAAGTTCGTGGGCCTCGCTCCCTACGGGCCGAAGGTCAGCGCCAAGACCAAGGCCGCGATCGCGAAGAAGAAGCAGGCACTGATCAACGGCACGTTCTACGAGTTCACGGGACCGCTCTACGACCAGTCCGGAAAGCTGCGGGTCAAGAAGGGCAAACGGCTGACGGTCAAGGAGCTGTACGCCATGAACTGGCTAGTCAAGGGCACGATCGGCAGCGCGAAGGGCTAGCAAGGCGAGCTCGCCCCCCTCGAGCGAAGACCGGGTAGGAGGCGCCGGCACGGCCGGCGCCTCGCCCGTCCCCGCCGTCGCGATGCGGGGAATCACGAAGCGCTTTCCGGGCGTCCTCGCGAACGACGGCGTCAACTTCGAGGCCGCCGCCGGCGAGGTGCACGCGCTGCTCGGCGAGAACGGCGCCGGCAAGACCACGTTGATGAACGTCCTGACGGGGCTCTACCGACCGGACGAGGGCGAGATCGAGATCCAGGGCGAGCCGGTCGACTTCCAGTCGCCGCGCGATGCGCTCGACGCGGGGATCGGGATGGTCCACCAGCACTTCCGGCTCGTCGAGACGCTCACCGTCGCGGAGAACATGACCCTCGGCTGGCACACGCCGCGTTTCTGGCTCGGCGTCAGAGCCGGCCGGCGCCAGGTCCGTGACGTCTCCGGGGCGCTGAGGATGCCGATCGACCCGGAGGCGCGCGTGTGGCAACTCTCGGTCGGCGAGCAGCAGCGCGTCGAGATCGTGAAGGCGGTTTTCCGCGGCTCTCGGGTGCTGATCCTCGACGAGCCCACGGCCGTCCTCACGCCGCAGGAGGTCGAGCAGCTCTTCGAGACGCTGCGGCTGATGGCGCGCGAGGGCCACGCGGTGATCGTGATCACGCACAAGCTCCACGAGGTGATGGCGGTCGCCGACCGGATCACCGTGCTCCGGGGTGGCAAGGCGGTCGCAACGGTTTCGGTCTCCGAGGTGACGCTGCGCTCGCTCGCGGGCCTGATGGTCGGCCGCGAGATCGCCGAGGCGCGGCGCGTCGAGCCGCAGCATTCCCCAGGCGAGCTCGTCCTCCAGGTCGCCAACCTGACCGCAACGGGCGATCGCGGCGGGTTCGCCGTCAGGGACGTCTCCTTCGGAATCCGGGCCGGCGAGATCGTCGGTGTCGCGGGCGTGGCCGGAAACGGCCAGCGCGAGCTCGCCGAGACGATCTACGGGATTCGCCGGGCGGCAACCGGAATCGTCCGCGTCGACGGCAAGCGCCTCCGCCGAGGCGACCCACGGGCGGCGATCGCCGCCGGGGTCGCGCACGTGCCGGAGGACCGGCTCGGCACGGGGCTCGCTCCGAGCCTCAGCATCGCCTCGAACGTCTCGCTCAAGACCTACCGGTTTCCGCCGATCTCGCGCGGGCCCCTCCTGCTCGTCCGGCGCATGCGCGAGCGCGCGCTGGCCCTCATCCGTCGCTACGACGTCAAGGCCCCTGGGCCGGACGTCCCCGTCCGCAATCTCTCGGGCGGCAACCTCCAGAAGCTCGTCCTCGGGCGCGAGTTCGACGGCGAGCCGCGCTTGCTCGTCGCGGCGCAGCCGACGCGCGGCCTCGACGTGGGGGCGATCGAGACGGTCCACACCTACCTGCGCGAGGCGGCCGCTGCCGGTGTCGCGGTGCTCCTGTTCAGCGAGGACCTCGACGAGATTCGCGCGCTCGCCGACCGCATCGTCGTCATGTACGAGGGCGCCCTCGTGGGAGAGCTCGACCCGGCCTCCGCGTCGGTCGAGGACATCGGCCTGCTGATGGCGGGAGGGCGCCCGCGATGAGATTCGAGCGGCGGCTCGATCAGCCCCGCTGGCTGGCGGTCGCCGTGCCCATGGGCTCGATCGCGGTCGGCTTCGCGCTCATGGCGGTGGTGCTCCTCGCGACGGGGCACGCGCCGGGCCCGACCTACCGAAGGCTCTTGGACTCCGCGTTCTTCGGCGACGGCGCGCTCTCGGCCACGCTCGTGTCGTGCACGCCGCTCGTCTTCACCGGGCTGGCCGCCGCGGCGGCCTTCCGGATGCGCCTCTACAACATCGGCGGCGAGGGCCAGTTCTACTGGGGCGCGATCGCCGGCGTCGGGATCGCGCTCTACCTGGGCGACCGCGGCGTCGACTCGACGCCCGCCTACATCGCGGCCACCGCGGTCGCCGGCGCAGCGGCGGGCGCGGCCTGGGCGGCCATTCCCGGGCTGCTGCGGGCGTTCGCCCACACCAACGAGATCATCACCTCGCTGATGCTGAACTACGTCGCGGGGCTCGTCCTCACCTACCTGATCATCGACAGCCGCTCGTACTGGCGCGACCTCGAGTCGTTCGAGGGCCAGACCTTCCCGCTCGGCAAGATGATCCCCGAGGAGGCGAAATGGCCCAGCGCCTCGCTCGACGCCTTCGGCGGGATCGTGCTCCCCCTGGGGTTCGGGATTGCCGTCGCTCTCGCGGTCGTGATGTGGGTCGTGTACGCGCGCACCCGGTTCGGCTTCGAGCTCCAGGTGATCGGGGACTCACCGCGCAGCGCCAGGTTCGCCGGCATGCGGCTCCGCCGCAAGATCGTCGCCGTCATGTGCCTCTCGGGCGCCGTCGCCGGCCTCGGCGGCGCGAGCTTCGAGGCCGACTTCGCCTACCAGCTCGATCCGACGGGCCTGCAGACGTCGTTCTACGGCTACATGGGCATCGTCGTCGCTGCACTCGCCCGCTACAACCCGCTCGCGGTCGTGCCGGTCGGCTTCCTGCTCGGCGGGCTCGTCAACGCCGGCTTCACGCTCCAGGGCGCCGACTTTCCCTCCGGTCTCGTCGGCGTCATGCAGGGGCTGATCCTATTCTGCGCGCTGGCCGGGGAGGTGCTGCTCCGCTACCGGCTCAGGATGGGCCGGACGGCGCCACGAGCCGTCGACCCGCAGGCCGAGGCTGCAGCGTGATGGTCCTCGCGAGCGTCAACGACACCTTCGTGGTCGTGATTGTCGCCGCGGCGGTGCTCTACGGCACGCCGCTCCTCTTCGCCGCGCTGGGCGAACTGCTCGCCGAGCGCTCCGGCGTCCTCAACCTCGGAGTGGAAGGGATGATGCTCGTCGGCGCGGTCATGGGCTTCTGGGCCGTGCAGCGGCTCGACGCCGCGGAGGGAGTCTCGCTTGCGGGCGCGCTCGGAGTCGCCGCCGTGGCCGGAGCCGCGACGGCGCTGATCCATGCATTTCTGGTCATCACCTTGCGGGCGAACCAGATCGTCTCGGGCCTCGCCCTGACGATCTTCGCGGGCGCCGCCGGCCTCTCGTCCTACCTCGGGAACGACCTGAACCTCAGCGGGTCGCCCGCCGAGCACGCGTTCTCCGGCCTCGACATCGCGGGCCTCGGCGACCTGCCCGTGCTGGGACCGATTCTCTTCGACCAGTCGGCGCTCGTGTACCTGTCGTGGCTGCTGGTGGCGGCGATCGGCGTGTACCTCGCGCGAACGCGGCCGGGGCTCAACGTCCGGGCGGTCGGCGAGGCTCCCGCCTCCGCGGACGCGATGGGCATCGACGTAGCCGCGTACCGCTACACACACACGCTGATCGGCGGCGCGCTCGCGGGGATCGGCGGGGCATGCTTCAGCCTGCAGATCACGCCGCAGTGGGTCGGCGGGCTCACCGGCGGCGCGGGCTGGATCGCCGTCGCGCTCGTGATCTTCGCCTTCTGGCGGCCGGACCTCTGCCTCGTCGGGGCCTACCTCTTCGGGGCGTTCTCGGCGCTCCCTCCGACGCTCCAGGCGCGAGGCTGGCTCACGGGCATTCCCTCCGAGGTGTTCTCCTCCCTCCCGTACGTCATGACCGTCCTGGTGCTCGTCGCGGTCTCGTCGGGTGCCGCGAGGCGACGGCTGGGCGCTCCCGCCGCGCTCGGCGTGCCGTACGTGCGCGAGGAGCGCTAGCCCCGGGTCAGGGCGCCGGCTCCTCCTTCGTCAGCGCCTGCTCGAGCTCCCCGCGCGTGGCGCCGGTCATCAGGGCCACGGCCTCCGGCATCGTGTGCGTCTGCGGCGTGACCACGGCGATGCGACGGCCGAGGCGCATGATGTGGATCCGATCGGCGAGCTCGAAGACGTGCGGCATGTCGTGGCTGATCAGGATCACGGGCAGCCCGCGCTCGCG
>Ga0126306_10001424_pt1 | contig 12800 bp, 11 predicted proteins | sample Plot27_FD_92592 | JGI IMG/M metagenome (GOLD analysis project Ga0126306, IMG submission 92592) | Serpentine soil microbial communities from UC McLaughlin Reserve, CA, USA - Plot27 | ecosystem: Environmental > Terrestrial > Soil > Grasslands | place: USA: UC McLaughlin Reserve, Lake County...
CTAGGGCCGATGCTCGCCACGCTCTACTTCTCCTTTACGGACTACCCTCTCCTCGCGGGTCCGGAATGGACGGGACTGGACAACTACAAGAGGATGTTCTTCGATGACCCGCGCTACCTGCAGTCGCTGAAGGTCACCTTCATCTACGTTTTCTTGTCTGTGCCGCTGGAGCTGGTCTTCGCCCTGCTGGTGGCGATGGTGCTCAACCGGGGTTTGCAGGCGCTCTCGCTCTACAGGGCGATCTACTACCTGCCCTCGCTGTTGGGTGGTAGCGTGGCGATCGCGATCATGTGGCGTCAGGTCTTCGGTGAGGACGGCCTGGTCAACCAGTTTTTGGCGCTCTTCGGCTTCGACGGGCCGAGCTGGGTCTCGACGCCGGCGTACGCTCTCTACACTCTGATCCTCTTGAAGGTCTGGCAGTTCGGCTCGCCGATGGTGATCTTCCTGGCTGGCCTCAGGCAGATACCGCAGCAGTACTACGACGCAGCGGCGGTAGACGGAGCCGGCAGGGTTACCCGCTTCTTCAGGATCACCATCCCGCTGCTCACCCCGATCATCTTCTTCAACGTGGTGTTTCAGCTCATCCGGGCCTTCCAGGCTTTCACCCCGGCGTTCATCGTCAGCGGCGGCACGGGGGGGCCCGTCGACTCCACGCTGTTCTACACGCTCTACCTCTACCAGGAGGCTTTCGCCCACTTCAGGATGGGATACGCGGCCGCGATGGCGTGGGTGCTGGTGGTGATCGTGGCGGCGTTCACCGCGGCCAACTTCCTGATGAGCCGCTACTGGGTGTACTACGAGGACTAAGGTACGTAGGAGGAGACAGACGAAATGACGACCACCGAGGGCTTGAAGAAGATCGGGCGCGTGCAGCTCGACGCGCGGCGGCTGCTGGCGCACGTTGCGTTGATCGCGGGCGTTCTGGTGATGATCTACCCGCTGTTGTGGATGCTGGCCAGCTCACTCAAACCAGAGGACCAGATCTTCACCGACCTCTCGCTCGTGCCCAAGGAGTTCGTTTTCTCCAACTACACCGAGGGGTGGAGCGCAGCCGGCCAATCCTTCGCCACGTTCTTCACCAACTCGCTGATCGTGTGCGTGGGGGCGGTGGCCGGCAACCTGATCGCCTGCTCCATGGCGGCCTACGCGTTCGCCAGGCTCGACTTCCGCTTCAAGCGCCTGTGGTTCGCGCTGATGCTCCTGACCATCATGCTGCCCCAGCACGTGACGCTCATCCCCCAGTACGCGATCTTCCTCAGCCTCGACTGGGTCAACACGTACCTGCCTCTGATCGTGCCCAAGTTCCTGGCCACCGACGCCTTCTTCATCTTCCTCATGGTGCAGTTCATAAGGGGACTGCCGGGGGAGCTGGACGACGCGGCCAAGGTAGACGGCTGCGGGCCCTTCGGTGTCTACTGGCGCATCATCCTGCCGTTGCTTGTGCCCGCGCTGACGACAACGGCGATCTTCACCTTCCTCTGGACCTACGACGACTTCTTCAGCCAGTTGATCTACCTCTCCGACACGGCGCTCTTCACGGTGCCCCTGGGCCTGAGACTGTTCCTTGACTCCACAGGCGAGTCCTCGTGGGGACCGATGTTCGCCATGAGCGTGGTCTCGCTCTTGCCGACCTTCGCCTTCTTCCTACTGTTCCAGCGCTGGATCGTCGAGGGTATCTCAACCACGGGGCTGAAGGGATGACTCGAAGGACCTTGTTATACATCGGGAAAGGAGCAAATAGATGAAGAACGTGCTGACCCGAAGGGAGATGCTCAGGACGAGCGGCGGCGCCCTGGCCGGAGCCTGGGTCCTGTCCGTGATCGGCTGCGGCGGTGGGGGTAGCGGCGGCGAGGTCGAGATGCGCATGGCCTGGTGGGGTTCCACGGTGCGTCACGAGAGAACCAAAGAGACAATTCAGCTCTTCGAGAAGAGAAATCCCAACATCAACATTGAGCCCGAACCCTCCGGGGATTTCGTCGAGTACTGGAACAAGATAGCGACCCAGGCGTCCGGTGGCAACGCTCCCGACGTCATCCAGACCGATTACCGCTACCTTACCGAGTACGCCGGACGCGGCGTGCTCATGGAGCTCGACGAGTACATCCCCGACCCGATCAACCTCGAGTACTTCAACCAGGAGCAGCTAAAGAACGGGCAGATAGACGGCAAGACCTACGCGCTCACGCTCGGGGACAACTCGCCGCTCGTCGTCTACGACGTGGGGCGCCTGGAGGAAGCTGGCGTCGAAATCCCGGAGAACTGGACCTGGGACGACCTCGCCGAGGTCGCGGGCCAGATTTCGGAGGCCGGCGGAGAGGGCTTCTACGGGACCGAGGATCCCGGCGGCCAGGAGCCCGTCCTGGAGGTTTTCGCCATCCAGAAGGGCCAGAGCCTCTATGAGAACGGGCAGCTCGGATTCGACGAGGCAACGCTCGCCGAGTGGCTCACCTACTGGGACGACCTGCGCAAGTCCGGCGCCTGCGCCCCAGGGGACGTGCAGGCCACCGACACCGGCGACCTGAACACAACGCTCCTGATCCAGGGCAAGGCCGCCATGGACTTCGCCTTCTCCAACCAGTACACAGGGCTCTCGGAGTTGACCGACAGGGAGTTGGACTTCGCCACGGAGCCGAACGGACCCGAGGGCCAGTACATCAAGCCGTCGCAGCTTCTGAGCGGATACTCGCGGACGGAGTACCCGGAAGAGGTTGCGCAGGTCATCGACTTCTTCGTGAACGACAAGGAGGCGAACAAGATCCTCGGTACCGAGCGTGGCGTTTCCGGCAACTCGGAGATCCGCGAGATGCTGCTGCAGGAGGTGCCCGAGTCGGAGCAGCAGGTGTTCGACTACCTCCAGCTCGTCTCGGAGGAAGGCGCACCGCTGCCTCCGCCCCCGCCCCCTGGCGCCGCGGAGATCGCCGAGATCGTGCTCCGCACCAACGATGACGTATCCTTCGGCCGGGCGAGCGTCGACGAGGCGGTACGCAAGTTCTTCTCCGACGCGAATAGCGCCCTGGAGAAGGCGAGCCAGTAAGCCTGGGAGCATAAGAACAAGGGAGAACTCGGAAGTGACCGAAAAACGCGGAGTGGCGCCGAAGATAGCCGTCGTCGGCGGCGGCAGCTACCAGTGGGGAACCAAGATCATCCAGGACGTCGCCCTGAATGAAGACCTGCGAGGGAGCGTCCTGACCCTCCATGATATAGACCCGGAGGCGCTCGACGACCTCTACCACTGGGGCGAGAAGATGGTGGGGCTCGCCGGGGCCGACCTTGCTCTCGAGAAGACAGACGACCTGGACGAGGCCTTGAGTGGGGCTGACTTCGTCGTGCTTTGCATCTCCACCGGCGGGTTGGACGCGATGGCCCCCGACGTCGAGATACCGGCTCGCTATGGCGTAATACAGACGGTGGGAGACACGGTCGGCCCTGGGGGACTCTTCCGCGGCCTGCGCAACATTCCCGTGGTCGTGGATATCGCCCGCGCCATGGAGGAGCGCTGCCCGGACGCGGTCATGCTCAACCTGACCAACCCGATGACGACCCTCACCCGGGCGATGAGCAAGACGACGCAGGTACGCTGCATCGGGCTCTGCCACGAGCTCTTCAGCACCCTCGCCATGCTCTCCTGGATGTTCGACGTACCCGAGGAGGCGCTGGACGTCAAGGTAGCCGGGGTCAACCACTTCATCTGGATCACCAGGGTCTGCGTCCGCGGAAAAGACGTGACGCGGGAGGCGTTCCGCCGGATCTCCGACGGCGAGGCGCGCGAGATCGCGCTTGAGAAAGCGGGCGACGACCCCGACCCGTTCATAAACACTTGGGGCTTCAGGACGGAGCTATGCCGGATCTACGGGCATCTCCCGGCGGCGGGCGACCGCCACCTCTGCGAGTTCCTGCCAGGCTACCTCTCCGATGAACGCGAGCGGGAGCGGCTCGACCTCAGGGTCACGACGATAGAGGTGCGGCGCGAGCGACTGGCAGAGTCCAGGGAGCAGGTCCGCCGCATGATAGACGGTGAGGAACCCATCAACCTCGAGCGTTCGAGGGAGGAGATCTCCGACATCATCTCCGCGATGGTGACAGGGAAGAACTCCGTCAACATCGCCAACCTGCCGAACGAAGGCCAGATCAGGGACCTCCCCGCCGGCGCCGTCGTCGAGACCTACGGCGCGATCTCGGGTCTGGGAGCCTTCGGCGTAGCCTTCGGCGAGTTGCCGGCGCCCATTGCGGGCCTCGTGCACCCGCACGTGCTCAACCAGGAGATGATCGTCGAGGCCGGGCTGACAGGGGACAAGGATCTCGCCTTTCAGGCCTTCCTGAACGACCCGCTGGTCTCGCACCATCCGGAGGCCCGCAACATGTTCGAGGAGATGTTCGAGGCTCACTCGCAGTACCTGCCGCAATTTGGGGAGAGCTCCGGTCTGAGGGCAGGTTCACGCTGATCCCGGAGAAAGGAGCCCACGGATGCGCCTGTGCATCGTAACGGACGAGATCTCTCAGGACCTCACCCACGCCCTTGACGTCTGCGAGGACGAAGGGGTGAGCACTGTCGAGTTGCGCGCCGTGGAAGGAGCGAACATCGTCTCCCACGACGACGATAGCCTCGAGAAGATCAAAGCTGTGATCGACGGCCGGGGCTTTCGAGTCGGCGGGATAGCCTCACCGTTCCTCAAGTGCCACATCAGCGGCGACGGCGACCCGCAGGGGGCGACTCACTTCGCTGCTCCTGCCTCCAGAGAGGAGCAGTGGGGGATCCTCGAGCGGTCCTTCGAAGTGGCGCACCTTTTCGGGGCGCCGCTCGTGCGCACCTTCTCGTTCTGGCGGGTGCCCCATCCGGAAGATGTCCGGGACGAGTTGGCCGGGGTGATCGCGGAGGCCGCAGAGCGCACCGGAGTGGCGGGGCTTACCCTGGGTATCGAGAACGAACACGCGTGCAACCTCGCCACCGGCGCGGAGACGAGGTGGGTGCTCGACCGGGTCTCCTCGCCGGCTCTCGGGGTCATATGGGACCCCGGCAACGAGGCGGTGATGGACTCCGAACCGTTCCCGAGCGGCTACGAGCAGGTGCGGGACCGCATGGTCCACGTCCACCTCAAGGACGCAGACCAGAACGGCAACTGGACGAAGATGGGGACCGGGATAATAGATTACCCGGGCCAGTTCCGCGCGCTGGCCGAAGACGGCTATGAGGGGCTCCTCTCGCTCGAGACGCACTACGAGACTCCGGACGGCGGAGCCGAGAAGGCCACCCGGGAGTCGCTGGCCGTCATCCGGGAATTGTGCGAAGAGGCCGGCATACGGCTCCAGGACTAGCCTTTCAGGAAAACCTGTAACGATAGGAGAAGAGTGCCTCGACGCGTGGGGATAATAATGAACGGGGTGACGGGGAGGATGGGGACCCACCAGCACCTCGTCCGCTCCATCGCGGCGATACGCGAGCAAGGCGGTATCTCGCTGCCCGGTGGAGAGACCCTCGTGCCCGACCCGGTTTTGGTAGGCCGCAACGAGAAGAAGCTGCGCTCTCTGGTCGAGGCGCATGGCGTCCAGCGCTGGAGCACCGACCTCAAGGAGTGCTTGGCCGATACCCGCGACGAGGTCTACTTCGACTCCCAGACCACCACGCGCAGGGCGGACGCGGTGCGCATGGCCATAGCCGCCGGGAAGCACATCTACTGCGAGAAGCCGACGGCGATCAGCCTGGCCGAGGCGCTCGAGCTCGCCCATCTCGCCCGGGAGAGTGGCGTGAAGAACGGCGTGGTGCAGGACAAGCTGTTCCTCCCCGGCCTCCTCAAGCTCAAGCGCCTGGTGGATAGTGGCTTCTTCGGCCGTATCCTCTCGATACGCGGCGAGTTCGGCTACTGGGTCTTCGAAGGCGACTGGCGCCCCGCGCAGAGGCCCTCCTGGAACTACCGTAAAGAAGAGGGTGGCGGGATCATCGTGGACATGCTCTCCCACTGGCGCTACGTTCTGGACAACCTCTTTGGAGAAGTGAGGGCCGTCTCCTGCCTCGGAACCACGCATGTCCCGCAACGTTGGGACGAGGCCGGCAAGCCCTACGAGGCGAGCGCAGAGGACGCCGCCTACGCGACCTTCGAGCTCGAGGGCGGCATCGTCGCGCACATCAACTCCTCGTGGTGCGTCAGGGTCAACCGTGACGAGCTCTTCGAGCTTCAGGTGGACGGCACGATGGGGAGCGCGGTCGCGGGCCTGCGCAACTGCAAGGTTCAGCACCGGGCCAACACACCGGAAGCCGTGTGGAATCCCGACATCCCGGACCCCAACGACTACCGGGCGCAGTGGCTCGAGGTGCCGCCCGGCGAGGATCTGGAGAACGCCTTCAAGGCGCAATGGGAGATGTTCCTCAGGCACGTCGCCGCCGACGAGCCGTTCCCCCACGATCTGCTCGAGGGCGCCAGGGGCGTACAGCTTGCCGAGTTGGGACTCGAGTCCTGGAAGGAACGGCGCTGGATCGACGTCCCCGAGCTCGAGCTGGCGCAGCAGACCCCGGAAAAGGAGCCCGGCCTTGCTTGAAGAGCTCCTGCTCCCCCGCGCCGACGGCAACCTCTCGCCCTACGTCCCGAGCGGCGAAGCGCTGCCCGTGGAGCCTGCGGACCCGCCGAAGAGCCGCATCGCGTATGCAGCGGCCCACGTTGTAGCCGACCCGCTCGCCGACATCGACCCTTCCACGGAGACGGCCCTCGACTGGGACGCGACGCTCGGCTACAGGCGCCACCTCTGGTCTCTCGGGCTCTCCGTCGCGGAGGCGATGGACACCGCCCAACGCGGGATGGGGCTTGACTGGAAGACGACGAAGGAGTTGATCCGGCGCTCCGTTGCCGAGGCCCGCGAGCTCGACGCCGGGATCGTCTGTGGGGCAGGGACCGACCACGTCGAACACTCGCCAGGCACCACGCTCGACGACGTGAGGACCGCCTACGAGGAGCAGTGCGCGTTCGTGGAGGGCGAAGGAGGTCGGATCGTCCTGATGGCTAGCCGGGCGCTGGCGGCCGTCGCAAAGGGTCCTGATGACTACGCCGAGGTCTACGGAAGAATCCTCTCGCAGGTGTCGGAGCCCGTCATCCTGCACTGGCTCGGGGAGATGTTCGACCCGGCACTCCGAGGCTACTGGGGGCATGGAGTGTTGGACCAGGCGACAGACGCCTTTCTCGGGATCGTGGGCGACCACGCGGGCAGGGTGGACGGGGTGAAGATCTCACTCCTCGATAGAGGTCGTGAGATAGAGTTGCGCCGCGTCATCCCGGAAGGCGTCAAAGTGTATAGCGGGGACGACTTTGACTACCCGGAGTTGATCAGGGGCGACGGGGAGCACTACAGCCACGCCCTCCTGGGCATCTTCGACGCCATCGCCCCTGCCGCGTCGGCTGCCCTGCGTGCCCTCGACGCCGGAGACGTTGAGCGTTACGAGGAGATCCTGCTACCCACAGTCCCCCTCAGTAGACACATCTTCAAGGCGCCCACCCGCTTCTACAAGACGGGCATCGTCTTCCTGGCGTACCTGAACGGCCACCAGACGCACTTCCGGATGGTCGGGGGACTGGAGACCGCCCGTTCGGTGGTCCACCTCTCCGAGCTTTTCGTACTGGCCGACCGGGCGAGGCTACTCTCCGACCCCGAGCTCGCCGCGGAGAGGATGCGGCGGGTCCTTGCCGTCGCGGGGGTCTCGTGAACGGGGATCTCACACGCCTGAGCCTGAACCAGATGACCACCAAACCCTGGGGTGTGCGCGAGGCCGCGGCGGGTTGCGCACGGGCCGGGATACCCTGGATCGGCCTCTGGCGCGACAAGGTGGCCGAGGCCGGCCTGAAAGAGAGCGCGCGCATGATACGCGACGCCGGGTTGAAGGTCTCGAGTCTCTGCCGTGGTGGAATGTTTCCCGCCGCCACTGAATCCGAACGGGCGGCACGCATCGACGACAACCGCCGCGCCGTAGACGAGGCCGTCGTTGTGGGTACCGACGTGTTGGTGCTCGTGTGCGGGGCAGCCCCGGACCGCGACATAGACGCCGCCCGCAGGATGGTCGAAGAGGGGATCGAGCAGGTGTTGCCATATGCCCAGCAGGCTGAGGTCAGGCTCGGTATAGAGCCCTTGCATCCGGCCTTCGCCGCCGACCGGTCCGTGATCCCGACGCTGGGAGAGGCAAACGACATCGTGGAGCGACTGGACTCCCCGCAGGTAGGTGTGGTCATAGACGTCTACCACGTCTGGTGGGACCCGGAGCTGTATCGGGAGATAGAGAGATCTGCGGGACACATCCTCGGGTTCCACGTCAACGACTGGCTCAGGGGGGGAGGGGATCCTTTGACGTCGCGCGGCATGATAGGTGATGGGGTGATCGAGCTTCGAAGGATGCGGGAGGCCGTGGACGCTACCGGCTATTCCGGACCGATAGAAGTGGAGATATTCAACGAAGAGGTGTGGGCCATGCCGGGAGACGACGCTCTGGAGCTGATCGGAGAGCGCTATCTGGAGCACATTCTCTGAATAGAGAGGAGCCTTCAGTGCATGGATGACGGGTCCGCCCGGCGTTTGCGGCACGCGGTGATCGGCGCGGGTGCCGGGATCCTGAAGGCTCACATGCCCGCGCTGTTGTCGCCTGACGTGGACCTCGTGGCCGTCACGGACGTCAACGAGGAGCCCGGGCGGAGTCGGGCAGTAGAGTTGGGGTGTCGTTTTTACACAGATCATCGGGACATGCTCGTGGACAAGCTCCCAGACGTCTGTGTGATCCTCGCGCCGCAGCCGTTTCACGCCCGCATCGCCATAGACTGTCTGGAGGCTGGTTCGCACGTGCTGGTCGAGAAGCCGATGGCTGTCCGGCTGGACGACGCCGACGCCATGATCGAGGCCGCCGGAGAAGCAAGGCGGCTGCTCGCCGTCAGCTTCCAGCAACGCTTCCGCCCCGAAGTGCGTGCGGCGAAGCGCCTGATCGAGGCCGGGGAACTGGAAGAGGTCCAGCGCGTCAGCATGACGCATTACTGGACGCGGCCGGCCGCCTACTACGAAACGGCCCCCTGGCGGGCCGGCCCCGCCATCGAAGGAGGCGGGCTCTTGATGAACCAGGCGTCTCACGACCTGGACTTGCTCTGCCACCTCCTCGGGATGCCCGAGCGCATCGTCGCCTGGATCGGCACGGTACTGCACGACGTCGAGGTCGAGGACACCGCGCAGGCCATGCTCCGGTGGCCCGGTGGCGTTTTCGGGTCGTTCTACACCAGCACTGCCGGCGCGGGAGATGAGCCGCACGTCGTTATCTACGGGACAGCCGGCCGTCTGCGAGTCTTCGAGGGCAGGCTGGAGTTCGAGAGGTTCGGGGTGGACCTCGAGGAGTACGCCGCCACGGAGCCGGAGCCCTTCGGTCCGCCTCCGGATCTCGAGCCGGTAGATGTGGAGGTGGAGCCGGGTCTCCAAGGTCATCTCCCTGTCTACCAGGATCTTCACGAAGCCATCCTGAAGGGTTCACCGCTTACGGTGGACGGTGTAGAGGGGCGCAAGTCGCTGGAGCTGGCGAACGCTATGCTCTACTCGAACCTCATCCACAAAGAGGTGTCGCTGCCGCTGGATCGGAGCACGTACGCCTCCATGCTCGAAGAGCTGCGGGCCGCGAGGAAGCCGATATGAGATGAAGGTAGGGGTCTTTACCGTCTGTCTGCCGGACCTGACGCCTGAAGAGGCTGTGCGCGAGATCGCAGCCGCCGGATACGAGGGCGTCGAGTGGCGTGTGGCGCGAGTCCCGGAAGAGGTGCGCGGGCAGGAGCCGTCCTTCTGGGAAAACAACCTCTGCACGCTGGAACCGACACGAGAGGAGGTGCGCCGGGCGCGTTCTCTGTGCGAAGGGGCGGGGCTGGAGATCGCAGGTCTCGGTACGTATATAGGCGTCGGGGACCTCGATGCCGTGGATGAGGCCATGAACCTCGCGCGGGTGGCCGGGGCACCACAGATCCGTGTGGGGTCCGGCAGCCTCGAAGGAGCCACCTACGCGCAGCGGTTCAAGGAGGCGAGGCGGTTCCTCATGGGCGTCGAGGAACTGGCCGGCCAACACGGCCTCAAGGCGCTCGTCGAGATCCATCACGGCACCATCTGTCCCAGCGCGTCCCTCGCACACCGGCTTGTCTCCGGCCTTGACTCCGACGCGATAGGTGTGACCTTCGACCCCGGCAACATGGCCTTCGAGGGCTTCGAAGACTACCGTATCGGCACCGAGCTCCTGGGAGCGTACCTCGCCCACGTCCACCTCAAGAACGCCGCGTTCGACCGGCCCGAGAACGGGGGCGCCTGGAGACCACGCTGGGCGCCGCTGGAGGACGGGGTCGTGGACTCCGAGCGGGTGTTCGAGGCTCTGCAGGTGGCAGGCTACGACGGGTGGCTCGTGATAGAGGACTTCAGCGCCGCCCGTCCGACCCGCGAAGCCTTGAGACGCAATCTTGGGTACGTCCGGGATCTCGTGCAGCGACTTCCCGCCAGGTCTTGACGAAAAGGAGGAATCACGTGTCCAGAACTTTCGGCGTCGGCATCGTCGGAGCAGGGACGATCGGGAAGGTCCACACTGCCGAGCTCGCCGGCGTTGAGGGCGCGGAGCTCGTCGCTCTCGTCGAACCCCACGAGGAGGTTGGCCGCGAGCTCGCCGGGTCCCACGGCGCCGAGTGGCACCCAGACCTGGAAGCGCTGCTCGCGCGTGACGACGTGGACGTGGTGGTGCTCTGCACGCCTTCTGGGATACACGCGGATGGCGCCGTAGCCGCCGCGCGGGCCGGCAAGCACGTCATCTCCGAGAAGCCCATGGCGATCACCCTCGACGGCGTCGACCGCATGATTGGAGCCTGCCGCGAAGCCGGTGTCACCCTCTCCGTGATCTTCCAGTACCGCTTCAACCGCGACGCGCTGCGCCTGAAGCGGGCGCTCGACGTGGGCCTCTTCGGGCGACCGGTTCTCTGCAACGCCCTCGTCCACTGGCACCGCACGCAGGCCTACTACGACGAGAAGGGCGGCTGGCGTGGCACCTGGGAGCTCGATGGCGGCGGGGCGCTCATGAACCAGAGCGTCCACGCCGTCGACCTTCTGCAATGGCTGCTGGGACCCGTGGAGAGCCTCTGCGCCTATACCGAGACCCTGACGCACGATATAGAGACGGAAGACCTCGCGACCGCCGCGCTGCGCTTCGAGAGCGGGGCGATGGGCGTGATCCAGGGCACGACCTGCAACCACCGCGACTATCCGCTAAAGGTAGAGTTGCGGGGCACCGAGGGCAGCGCCACGTTCGAGGGGACGCGGCTAACCGGCTGGTACCCGAGCCGAGACGAGGAGATCCTCTCTGAGGAGGAGCTCGCGCTCTTCCCCGAGTCGGTGGACGAGCCCCTAGGGCCGGCGCACGGACGGCAGTTGCGGGATATATTCGAGGCGCTCCGGGAGGGATGCGAACCACCCATACCGGGCGAGGAGGCACGCAAGGCCGTCGAGATCATCCTCGGCATCTACCGCGCCGCGCGCTTGGGAGAGAGGGTGTCCCTGCGGACCGTGCCGAGCGTCGAAGAATCGTAAGGTTCCCGAGACACGGAGCGACGGATGACCGCCAGAATTTACCGGGTACTGGAGATCTTCACCGACCTCGCCTATCTCAACCTGCTCTGGCTGGTAGCCTGCTTGCCGGTGGTCACGATCGCGCCCTCCACCGCCGCGATGTTCGGCGTGGTGCGCGGATGGATAAGGGGAAAAGATACCCCCACGACGCGGGAGTTCTTCTCCCTCTTCAGGGAAAACTTTGGCCGATCCCTCGCGGTGGGTCTAGTGTGGGCGGTGCTCGGGGCGGTGTTCGCGGCGGACTTCTTGCTGGTCGGACAGATGGAGTCTTTCAGGCGTCCCCTGTACGCGGTCTTCTTCGCGTTCGCCTTTCTCTACGTCTCGGCTACGGTTTACCTGTTCCCCGTCATGGTCAACTACGAGCTGGATTGGAAGGGTGTGATCAAGAATTCCCTTCTCTTCTCCATTGCCCGCCCACTGATCACCCTGCAATGCCTTCTGACTGTCGGCGTCGCCCTCTTCATCGTCGTTTCCCTGTGGATAACCTTCTTCGTGGCCGCCAGCGCCACGGCGTACGCCATTTACTTCTTGTGTGATCGGGCTTTCAAGAACGTGGAGACTTTGAAGGGCGCGAGACCGGAGCCGCGGGCCGAAGAACGGGAAAGGAACTCGTAGTGCCCACCGTGGAGAACCGGCCCATGCAGAACGAAAGGAGGACCTTTGGACGGCTCGAGAACCGCCAGCGCGGGGCTTCTGGGTGTGAATAGCCTGGAAGTCCGCAAAACGTCACTGGTTTCCGCTGGGGATGCGCAGTTCGGGATAACGCGCGAGCAAAGACCGCGATTGGCCATACTGGCACAGAAGGGTTCGCGGGTCGTCTCCCGCTTTGGTGAGGGAGAGGCGAGCGCCCACGGCGGCGGTACGCTACTGCTCTGCCCGACGAGCGCAGGCAACGCGACGGCGCTGAGAGAATACTTCGCCTGGCTCGAGCCGCGCCCGCTGGGCGTCGGGACGTCGGCAGGACTCGGAGACCGGCTGGGGCTCGCCACCCCCGGGCACGTACGAGCCGTGCGGGCGGCGGGCGGGAACGTGGCCCCGATTTTCGCCCAGCAGTCCATTCGGGAGATGGAGCGCACCGGACGCACCCCCAGCAGGTCATGGATGACGCGACCTGGGGGGTGGTCACCGAGGGCTGGCGGGATGGCTTCGGCGCCGACGCCGATCACCTCAAGACTCCCGCCGACGTGGACGCCTGCGTCGCGGCC
>Ga0126306_10001425_pt1 | contig 12798 bp, 9 predicted proteins | sample Plot27_FD_92592 | JGI IMG/M metagenome (GOLD analysis project Ga0126306, IMG submission 92592) | Serpentine soil microbial communities from UC McLaughlin Reserve, CA, USA - Plot27 | ecosystem: Environmental > Terrestrial > Soil > Grasslands | place: USA: UC McLaughlin Reserve, Lake County...
ACGGCCGCTTCGGCAACCCGTCGGGCGCCCACCCGGTGGCGCGCCAGGCCCGCCAGGCCGTCGACGAGGCTCGCGACGCCGTGGCCGAGGCGCTCGGCTGCCGGCCGGACGAGGTCGTGTTCATGAGCGGCGGCACCGAGGCCGACAACCTGGCCATCCGCGGCGTGGCGGCCGCCCGGCCCGGCGCCCTCGTGTGCAGCGCGATCGAGCACGAGGCGGTCCTCAAGCCGGTCCAGGCCCTGGGCGGCAGGACCGTGGGGACCGACGCCACCGGCCGCCTCGACCTCGACGCCCTGGCCGGCACCCTGTCCGACGACACGACGCTCGTCTCCGTCATGGCGGCGAACAACGAGCTGGGGGTCGTCCAGGACCTCGCCGCCGTGGCCGAGGTCGTCCGCCGGCACGCCCCGCGGGCCGGCCTCCACACCGACGCCGTCCAGGCCGCGCCGTGGCTCGACCTGCGGGAGCTGGCCGCCGGCGCCGACCTGGTGTCGGTCAGCGCCCACAAGTTCGGCGGCCCCCAGGGCGTCGGCGCCCTCGTGGCCCGCCGGGGCACGGCGCTGCGGGCCCAGGCGCTCGGCGGGGGACAGGAGCGGGAGCTGCGCAGCGGCACGCACAACGTCGCCGGCATCGCCGGCATGGCCGCCGCCCTCGCCGCCGCCGCCCGGGACCGGAAGTCCCAGGCCGAGCGGGTCGCCGCCCTGCGGGACCGCCTCGCCGACGGGCTCCTGCGGGCCGTGCCCGGGACGGTCGAGACCGGCGTCCCCGCCGGCCCCGACGGCACGCCGGACCGCTCCTCCCGCCTGCCCGGCACGGTGCACGTGTGCCTGCCCGGCGTCGAGAGCGAGGCGCTGCTGTTCCTGCTCGACGAGGCCGGCGTGTGCGCCTCGGCCGCCTCGGCGTGCGCCAGCGGGGCCCAGCAGGCCTCGCACGTGCTGGCCGCCCTCGGCGTCCCCGTGGCGCAGGCCAGGGGCGCCCTGCGCCTCACGCTGGGCTGGCCCTCGACCGACGAGGACGTCGACGTGGCGCTGGCCACCATCCCGGCCGCTCACGCGCGGCTGGCGGGGGCGACGCTGTGAGGGTCCTCGTGGCGATGTCGGGCGGGGTCGACTCGTCGGTCGCGGCCGCGCGGCTCATCGAGGCCGGCCACGAGGTCGTGGGCGTGACGATGAAGCTGTGGGGCGGCGAGTCCGACACCGGGTGCTGCTCGGTGAGCGACGTCGACGACGCCCGGCGGGTGGCCCAGCAGCTGGGCATCCCGCACCACACGTGGTCCTTCACCGAGGACTTCGAGCGCCACGTCGTGGGCCCCTATGTCGAGGCGCACCGCACCGGCCGCACGCCCAACCCGTGCATCGAGTGCAACCGGCACCTCAAGTTCGAGCGGCTGCTGGGCCGCGTGGACGCCGTCGGCTTCGACGCCGTGGCCACCGGCCACCACGCCCGCATCGTCCGGCGCCCCGACGGCACGCGGCGGCTGGCCCGCGGGGCGGACGCGCGCAAGGACCAGAGCTACGTGCTCTACGTCATGGGCCAGGACCAGCTCGCCCGCACGCTGCTCCCGGTGGGCGACATGACCAAGGCCGCGGTCCGGGCCGAGGCCACGGCCCGGGGCCTGCGGACGGCCGACAAGCCCGACAGCCAGGACGTCTGCTTCGTGACCTCGGTGGCCGGCCGCCGGGGCTTCCTGGGCGACCGCATCCCGCTGCGGCCGGGCCGGGTGCTCGAGGCCGCCGACTGCCGCGAGGTCGGGCGGGTCGATGCCGTCGAGCTGGTCACGATCGGCCAGCGCCGGCGGCTGGGCCTCGCCGGGGGCGGGGCGCCCCGCTACGTCGTGGACGTGGACGTCCCGGGGGCCACGGTCCTCGTGGGCGGCGAGGACGACCTGCTCGCCACCGGGGTCACCCTCGAGCAGGTCGTGTGGGCGGACGGTCCGGTCCGCGGCCGCGTCGGCGCCCAGTGCAGCGCCCACGGCGACCCCCGGCCCGCGCGGGTCGCGCCCGGGGGTGAGGCGACCGCGGTGGTCACGTTCGACGACCGCCAGCGCCGGGTGGCCGTGGGTCAGTCGGTCGTCCTGTACGAGGGCGACGAGGTCGTCGGCGGCGGCGTCGCCACGCCGCGCAGCTGACCGCCCACGGCGTGACAGCTGTCACGGACTCTTCCGTTCCGAAACTCTTGCGTTCCGCAAATGCGAGGCGCATGGTGGCCGGAACGAGAAGGAGGGATGGCGGATGACCGTCACCGACACCGCACCACCCCCGGCGATCCCCGCCGGCGGCCACCCCCGCCGCTGGCTCGTGCTCGGCGTCATGTGCCTGAGCCTGTTGCTGATCGTCGTGGACAACACGATCGTCAACGTGGCGATCCCCACGCTGCAGCGCGACCTCGGCGCCTCCACCGGTGAGCTCCAGTGGATCGTCGACTCGTACATCCTCGTGTTCGCCGGCCTGCTGCTCACCATGGGCAGCCTGGGGGACCGGTTCGGCCGGCGGGGCGCCCTGGCCCTCGGGCTCGCCATCATCGGCGTCGCCTCGATCGCCTCGGCGTGGGCCGGCTCGGCCGACCAGCTGATCGCCACCCGGGCGGTCATGGGCATCGGCGGCGCCCTGGTCATGCCGGCGACCCTGTCGATCATCACCAACGTCTTCACCGACCGGAAGGAGCGGGCCCAGGCCATCGCCATCTGGTCGGCCTCGGCCGGCATGGCCGTCGCCATCGGCCCCGTGACCGGCGGCTACCTCATCGAGCACTTCTGGTGGGGCTCGGTCTTCCTGGTCAACGTGCCGGTCGTCGTCGTGGCGATCGTCCTGGGCCAGCTCTTCGTGCCCACGTCGAAGGACCCATCGGCGCCGCCGCTCGACATCCCCGGCGCCCTCCTGTCGATCGCCGGCCTCACCGCCCTGGTGTGGGCGATCATCGAGGGGCCCGAGGGGTGGACCGACACCAAGGTCCTGGTCGGCTTCGGCCTGGCGGCCGTCCTGCTCACCGCGTTCGTCTGGTGGGAGCGCCGGACCGCCGTGCCGATGCTCGACATGGCGTTCTTCCGCAACCGCCGGTTCAGCGCCGCCTCGGGGGCCATCGCCCTCACGTTCTTCGCCATGTTCGGCTCGCTGTTCCTGCTCACGCAGTACCTGCAGTCGGTGCTGGGCTACTCGGCCCTGGAGGCCGGCGTCCGCCTGGTGCCGATGGCCGCCGTGCAGATGGTCGTCGCGCCGCTGTCGGCCAAGGTGGTCGAGCGGGTCGGATCCAAGATCATCGTCGGCGTGGGCCTCTCCACCGCCGCCCTCGGCCTCGTGTTCGCCGCCCAGCTGACGCCCGGCTCGTCGTACCCGCAGGTCCTCGGGGCGTTGGTCGTGCTGTCGGCCGGCCTGGCCCTGGTCATGCCGACCGCCACCGAATCGATCATGGGCTCGCTGCCGCCGGCGAAGGCCGGCGTGGGCTCGGCCGTGAACGACACCACCCGCGAGCTGGGCGGTGCCCTGGGCGTCGCCATCCTCGGCTCGGTGATGAGCTCGACCTACCGGCCCCGGGTCACCGACGCCATCGCGGGCGCCCCGGTCCCCGACGACGTGCGGGGCATCATCACCGACCAGGTGGGCGCCGCCATCGGCGTGGCGAACCAGATCGGTGGCGAGGCCGGCCGGGCGCTGGCCGACGTGGCCGGCAACGCCTACACCGACGGCATGGGCACGGCGTTCTACATCGGCGCCGCCGCCTTGGCCGTGGGCGCCGTCATCGTCGCCCTGTTCCTCCCGGCCCGGGCGCCCGACCACGAGGGCTGGCAGGCGGCCCCGGTCCCCGACGGCCCGCCGCACGGTGCCGCCGTCCCCGTCCCCGTCGCGGCCGGGACGGGCGGCAACGGCAACGGCAAGAGCGCCGCCGCCGTCGGGACCGCCGGAGCCGCCGGCGGGACCGGCCCGGCCGGGAACGGCGACGGCACGCCAGCGCCGGTCGAGCCGGTTGCGCCATCATCGGCCGGGTGATGCCCGCCGAGACCGACGCCGTCCGCCGGCCCGGGCGCCCCCGCGACGCCCGGGCCGGCGAGACGATCCTCATCGCCGCGGCCGAGGTCCTCGGCGAGGGCGGCCCGCAGGGGTTCACGGTCGACGCCGTGGCGGCCCGGGCCGGCGTGGGCAAGGCGACCATCTACCGCCGCTGGCCGACCCGCGGCGGGCTGATGCTCGACGCCGCCGCCCGGGTCGGCCTCGAGCTTACGGAGGTCGACACGGGCGACGTACGCGACGACCTGGTGCAGCACCTCACCGGGCTCGCCGACAAGATGGCCAACACGCCGTCGGGGCGCCTGCTGCTGGCGATCATCGCCGAGGCGGTCGGCAACCCCGAGATGAACCAGCAGCTGCGGGCCTTCACGGTCGAGCGGCGCACGGTGGCCCGGCACACGGTCGAGCGGGGCATCGCCCGGGGCCAGCTGCCGGGCGACCTCGACCCGGACGAGCTGCTCGACCTGCTGGGCGGACCGATCTTCTGGCGGCTGCTGACCGGCGGCATGGTGGCCGACCCAACCTTCATCACCTGGACGGTCGACACCGTGCTCGCCGGCGTCCGCGCCCGCTGCCTACCGTCCCCTGGGCACCCCGACCCGGCGAGGAACCCCGGGAACTAGGCGAGGCGGCGGTCGCGGGCCTCGGTGAGGAGGGCGCCGGGGCGGGACGGCGTGATCAGCATCGCCCCGGTCGTGACCGTCTCGCTCCGCCCCCGCCCCCGCAGGACCAGCAGCGGGACCGGCTCGGCCAGGCGGACCTCGAGGGCCAGCCCCAGCGCCCCCCGGGTGAGGTCGAGCGCCCGCGTGTCGGCCGGGGCGGGCCCGAGGGCGGTGACCACCCCCCGGCGCAGCAGGACGGGCTCCACCAGCGCCAGCGGGTCGTGCACGACCAGGCCGGCCGGGACGAACACGACCCACCGCCGGGCCAGCGTGTGCAGTACCCGGACGCCCCACCACGCCGCCAGCGCGCCCACGACGAGCGCGACCGCCCCGGCGACCCACTGGCGCGCGGCGAGCAGCAGGGGGCCGGTGACGATGCCCGCCACCACGAGCGCCCATACGACCGGGATCGGGCCGAGCGCCAACACCCCCGGGACGCGCAGGGGCAGGCGCCGCTCCTCGCCGTACGACGAGCCGTCCACGAAGGCCTCGACGGTGAACGGGGCCACGGTGGCGAGCGCGGCCAGCAGGGTCCCGACCAGGGCCGCCACGTCGGCGCCCGACGGTCCGCCGGCGATCGTCGCCGCCACCGCAGCCGCCACGGCGGCCGGGGCGGCGATGCGCAGGACCGTCAGCGTGACGGTCGCCGGGACCAGCGTGGCGACCAGCACGCCCGCCCACCCCACCCACAGGCCGATGCTCGCCACGAGCTGGACCGGGCGGCTGGCGCCGTCGAGCGCGTCACCGAGGGCGGGCCCCGCCACGAGCGGCAGGGCCAGCCAGGTCAGGCGCGCGAGCCAGGGTCCGAGCCGTTCCACGGATCGAGGAGATTTGCCGATCGGGCGACCGAATCGCTATTCCAGGGCACGGGTGGACCGGGTGGAGGTGCCTTTGACCGGAATCGTGGACGGGCTGCACGGGGCGCGCTGATGGACGTGCCCCTCTCCGTTGGCCTGGCCACGGGCGTCGGCAGCGTGCCGCACGACGACGTCGACGAGGCGATCGGGTTCGTGCTCGAGCACTCGCCGCGCCTCCCCGCCGCCCCCTCGCTGCCGCGGCGGTCGCGCGTCGAGGGCATGATCGCCCAGGCGGCCTGGGGCATCACGGGCGTGAGCGTGCTGCCCGACGGCTCGCTCCTCGTCGACGAGGGCGTCGTGGACCCCGAGGAGCCGCTGACCGACCTCGGGGTGGGCGGCGAGCCCTTCGTCGGCCTGCGCTCGTTCCTGAAGGCGGTCGAGGGCCGCACGGCGCCGTTCAAGGTCCAGATCACCGGTCCCCTGTCGCTGGGCATCGCCCTGCACGCCGTCGGCGTCCCGGCGACGAAGGCGTTCGCGGTGGCGTCGAACGCGGTGAAGGCGCGGGCGCGCGAGGTGCTGCAGGTGGCCCAGGCGGCCGCTCCGGAGGCCCCGCTCGTGATGTTCCTCGACGAGCCCGGCCTGACCGCCGCCCTCGACCCCGGCTTCCCCCTCCCGCTGGGCGAGACGCTCGACCTGGTCTCGTCCGCCCTGGCGGTGATCGAGGGCCGGGCGGTGGCCGGCCTGCACTGCTGCGGGCGGGCCGACTGGCAGGCGGTCCTCCAGGCCGGCCCGCAGATCGTGTCGCTGCCGGTGGGCTTCGGGGCGTCCGAGCACACCAGCGCCTTCGTGAACTACCTGGAGGCGGGCGGCTGGGTGGCCTGGGGGGCGGTGCCGACCGACAAGCCGCTGGGCGAGACCGCCGACATCCTCTGGCGCCGCCTGCGGGCCGAGTGGGACGTCCTGGTCGAGAGCGGCTGCGACCCCATCGTCCTCGTCGAGCAGTCGATGGTCACGCCCGCCTGCGGGCTCGCCACCCTCGCCCTGCCCTTCGCCCGGCGGGTGGTGGGGCTCACCTCCGAGCTGGCCCGCCGGCTGGAGGACACCGCCGTCCGCATGGGCATCGACCTGGGCGCCTGACCGCCGCGGCGCGGCCGGCGGCCGTCGGTACAGTCGGCTCCCATGGCCGACCGGGAGACCGAGGAGCGGGCGGCGCAGCTGCGCGCCGAGATCACCGAGCACGACCGGCGGTACTACGAGCTCGCCGAGACCACCGTCACCGACGCCGAGTACGACGCGCTCATGCGCGAGCTCAGGGCGCTGGAGGAGGAGTTCCCCGAGCTCATCGTCCCCGACTCGCCGACGCAGGTCGTGCGGGGCCGGGCGGTCACGACCACGTTCGCCCCCGTGGTCCACACCGTGCCGATGACCAGCCTCGACAACGCGTTCGACGAGCCCGAGCTGCGGGCCTGGGTCGAGCGCATCCACAAGCGCCTGGCGGGCGTGGCGGCGGCCGCCGAGGCCCGCGAGCTGGTCGAGGACGGCGCCGAGCCCGCCTCGGACGAGGCGGCCGAGGCCTCCGCCGGCGGCGCGATCGAGGCCCCGGAGGAGGACGACCCCGAGGTCGTCTACGTCTGCGAGCCCAAGTTCGACGGGCTGGCCATCTCGATCCGCTACGAGAACGGTCGCTACGTGCGGGCCGCCACCCGCGGCGACGGCAGGACGGGCGAGGACGTGACCGAGAACGTCCGCACGATCGCCACGGTCCCCGACCGGCTCGGGAAGGGCGCCCCCGACGTCCTGGAGGTGCGGGGCGAGGTCTACATGGCCCTGGCGGCCTTCGCCGCCCTCAACGAGCGCCAGGTGGCCCTCGAGCAGCGCCCGTTCGTGAACCCCCGCAACGCCGCCGCCGGCGCCCTCCGCCAGAAGGACCCGACCGTCACCGCCGGCCGCGAGCTGTCGTGGTGGGCGTATCAGCTGGGCGAGATCCAGGGCGGCCCGACGTTCGCCACCCACCACGAGACGCTCGACTACCTGGCCGGCCTCGGGTTCCCCGTCAACCCGGAGATCCGCCGGGTGACCCGCCCCGACGACGTCCTCGCGTACTGCCTCGACACCCAGAAGCGCCGCCACGACCTCGGCTACGAGATCGACGGTGCGGTCATCAAGGTGGACGACCTGGCCCGGCGGCAGCTGCTGGGCTTCACGTCCAAGGCCCCCCGCTGGGCCATCGCCTACAAGTTCCCGCCCGAGGAACGCACCACCCGGCTCAACGACATCATGGTCTCGATCGGGCGGACCGGGCGGGCCACGCCCTACGCCGTCCTCGAGCCGGTGTTCGTGGGCGGCGTCACGGTCGGCCAGGCCACGCTCCACAACGAGGACCAGGTCAAGGCCAAGGACGTACGGCCGAGTGACAAGGTGATCGTCCGCCGGGCCGGCGACGTGATCCCCGAAGTCCTGGGCGCAGTGGTGGCCGAGCGGCCCGACGGGCTGGAGCCGTGGGTGTTCCCGACCACGTGCCCGTGCCCGGTGCGCAGCCAGCTGGTGCGGCCCGAGGGCGAGGCCGAGCACCGCTGCATCCACCCCGAGTGCCCGATCCAGCGCCAGGGCGCCATCGAGCACTTCGCCAGCCGCGGCGCCATGGACATCGACGCCCTCGGGGGCAAGCGCATCGCCCAGCTCATCGAGGCCGGGATGGTCCGCAGCGTCGCCGACCTCTACACGCTGGACTGGGAGCGGGTCGCCGAGCTGGAGCGCATGGGCGCCACCTCGACGGCGAACCTCCGGGCCGCCATCGAGGCCTCCAAGGCGCGGTCGCTCGACCGGCTCCTCGTGGGGCTCAACATCCGCCACCTGGGCCCCGCCGGGGCCGAGGCGCTGGCGATGGGCTTCGGCGACCTCGACCGCATCCTGGCGGCCTCCACCGAGCAGCTGGCCGTCGTCGAGGGCGTCGGGTCGGTCATCGCCGAGTCGGTGACGACGTGGCTGTCCGACCCTGCCAATCGTGAGCTGCTCGACCGGCTTGTCGCCGCCGGCCTCAACACGCAGGGGCCGGACGACAACGACGGCGGGCGCTCCACGACGCTGGCCGGCAAGACGGTCGTCGTCACCGGCACGCTCGAGAACTTCAGCCGCGACGAGGCGTCGGCCGCGATCAAGTCCCGGGGCGGGAAGTCGCCGGGCAGCGTGTCCACGAAGACCACGGCGGTCGTGGTGGGCGCCGAGCCGGGCGCCTCGAAGGTCACCAAGGCCGAGGAGCTGGGCATCCCCGTCCTCGACGAGGCGGGGTTCGTCCAGCTGCTGGAGACCGGCGAGCTGCCGGCCGGCCCGGCCTAGACGACCTCGAACGTCCAGGAGATCGTGCGGGCGGCCGTCTCCCGGGACTCCGCCAACGGCCACACGATCGCGTTCACCGTGTTGGTCCCCGCCAGCAGCTGCTCGACCGCCTGGCCCTCGTTCGGCGTGTACTGGATGAGCCCGATCTCCTGCGTGACCTGCAACTCGTCCTGCGGGATCTCGGTGCCGTCGATGACCAGCACCCCCGTCCACGTCGGGATGAGGTCGATGCCCACCGTCTGCTGCTGCAGGACCTGGGCGTTGCGCTGGGGGATCAGGTCGTCGACGAACTCGTCGGCGTCGCCGGACTGGAGGATCGGGTCCTCGCTGCCCTCCTGGAAGCTCAGGTAGGCCAGCGTGAACAGGCCCGCGGCGAGGGCGACCACGAGGCCGGCGACGATGCGGAAGCGGAGGCTGTAGACGGGCGTGTCGGGCATGGCCGGGCCATCATGCCCCGCGGCCGCCCGCGTGCCTCAACCGTCGCCGCCGGCGTGCCCGCCGGTGGCCGCGCGTCGGCCGGTCGTCGGCTCAGCGGCGCTCGAAGCGCCAGGTGGTGCCGCCGATGCGCAACTCGTCGCCCTCGCCCAGCAGGGCCGGCTGCGTCAGGGCGGCGCCGTTGAGCCGGGTGCCGTTGGTGGAGCCGAGGTCGGTGACCTCCCACCGGCCGTCGGGGAGCGGCCGCAGGCCGACGTGGCGCGACGACACCGTCGGGTCGTCGAGGCGGGCGTCGGCGTCGCGGGAGCGGCCCACGACCACGTCGTGCCCGGCCAAGCGGATGGCCCCGGCGTCCTGCGGCACGCCACCCTCGCCCACCGGGACGAGCGCCCACGCGGCGAGGACGACCGTGCCGGCGTCGGCCACGGTCGGCTCGGCCGCGTCCCAGGACGGGGCCAGCTGCGTCGGCGTCTCGAACCGGGCGGACACGACCGGGCGGCTGATCGCCACCGACTCGTCCTCGACGATGGTCACGTCGGGCGCCCGGTTGGCGGCGGCGGCGCCCTTGTCGCGGGCCCGGTCGGCGATGGCGCCGCCCAGCTCGCGGGCGAAGAAGTCCTTCAGGCCGCCGAGCGTCTCGAGGTCCTCCGGGGCGAGCCGGACCTCGAAGCTCGTCGGGGCGATCACGCCGCCGTTGATGCCGACCGAGATGCGGTCGAGCGAGGCCTTGAGGATGCGGCGCTGGAGCCGGTCGGACGGCAGCGGGCGGGGCACCTGCCGGGCGAGGTTGTCGTAGAGCGGGGCGAGCGGGCGGACCAGGGGCCACGCGAACAGCCAGCCGCCGGCGAAGACGGCCACCACGGCGAGCACCACCAGCACGAGAACGGCCCCGACCACGTCCGCGAGCCTACGGTCCCGGTGCGCCCCGCCGGCGCGCGTGGGCGGCGAGGCGTGCCCTGCCCGGCCGGGCACTAACCTCGATGCGTGGCTCTATCCCGCATGGCCGACGAGATCGGTCGTGTGCTGGGTGGGCGCTATCGGTTGCTCGCTCCGCTGGGCGCCGGCGCCTCCGCGCAGGTCTACCTGGCCGACGACGTGCGCCTGCGCCGCCGGGTGGCGGTGAAGATCCTGCACGCCGGCCTGGCGGAGGACGAGTCGTTCCTCCGGCGGTTCCGCGCCGAGGCCCAGGCGGCCGCCGCCCTCAGCCATCCCCACATCGTCGCCGTCTACGACTGGAACGGCGACGAGGGCACCTCGTTCCTCGTCACCGAGTACCTGAGCGGCGGCAGCCTGCGCTCGGTGCTCGACGCCGGCCACCGCCTCACGCCGTCCCAGGCGCTGATCGTGGGGCTCGAGGCGGCCCGGGCGCTCGACCACGCCCACCGCCAGGGCTTCGTCCACCGCGACATCAAGCCGGCCAACCTGCTGCTCGGGGCCGACGCCCGGTTGCGCATCGCCGACTTCGGCCTCGCCCGCGCCATCGCCGAGGCGGCGTGGACGGAGCCGCAGGGCGCCGTGCTGGGCACGGCCCGCTACGCCTCGCCCGAGCAGGCCCGGGGCGAGCCCGTCGACGGGCGCAGCGACGTCTACTCGCTGGCCCTGGTGCTGGTCGAGGGCGTGACGGGGGTCGTCCCATTCTCCGCCGATACCACGATCGGCACGCTCATGGCCCGCCTCGAGCACCCCATCCCGGTCGCCGACGAGCTCGGCCCGCTGAAGCCGGCGATCGAGGCGGCCGGCACGCTCGACCCCGCCGAGCGCTGCGACGCCGCCGCCCTGGCACGGGCCCTCGTGGCCGCGGCCGAGGAGCTGCCCCGGCCCGAGCCGATCCCGCTCACGGGCCCGTCGGCGACCGCCCCGCTGACACGCGACGCCGGCGACCTCACCCTCCTGCCCCGCCGGGCCGACATCGCCACGCCGCCGATGCCGGCGGCCGCGGGCGGCCCCGGCAGCGCCGCCGTCCCACCCGGCGCGGCCGCGCCCGCCGCCGGTGCGCCCGCCCCCGCCGGCCCCGGCTTCGCCGGCGCGCCGGGGTTCGCCGCGCCGGGGTTCGCCGGCGGCGCGAGCCCGCCGCCCGGCACGCCCGAGGGTGCCGCCGCGGCGGCGGCTGCCCTGGCCGCCGCCGTCGCCGAGCCGGCGGGGCAGTCGCGGCCCGGCCCCGGGCCGAACGGCGGCCCCGGCACCACGCCCGGCCCCGGCCCGCTCGGGCCGCCGGTCCCCGACGGCTCCGGCCCGCTCGCGCCGCCGGTCCCCAACAGCTCCGGCCCCCACGGCGGCGGCCCCGGTGCCCCGACCGGGCCCATGGCCTCGGCGATGCTGCTGGCGCCGCCCGGCCGGGGCGCCCAGCCCCGGGGCGGCCCCGGCGACACCACCGACACGTTCTCCTCGCCGCACCCGCCGTCGGCGGCCGGTCCCTACGCCCGTCCGCCGGTCACCGGCGACCGCCCCCCGCCGGGGCCGAACCCGCCCGACTTCTCGCCCCTGGCCGCGGGCGCGCGGGCGCCGCGGCGCTGGCTCGTCCCGGTGGCGATCGTGTGCGCCGTCGCCCTCGGGGCGCTGGCGGCCGTGATCATCCAACGGTCGAGTGTCCCCGAGCACGAGGTGCCGGGCGGCCTGGTCGGGCGCCCCTACAGCGAGATCAACGACCACGTGGGCGAGTTCGGGTGGCGCATCGAGCCATCCGACGAGTACCGCGACGGCACCGAGGTCGGCGAGATCCTGTCCACCGACCCGGCCGCCGGCGAGAGCCTGCGCGAGGGCGGCGAGCTCCGGGTGGTCCGTTCGCGCGGCCCCACGCTCGTCGACCTGCCGGTTGACCTGGTCGGCATGACCCAGCAGGAGGCCGACGCCGCCCTGCGGGCCGAGGGCGTCGAGATGGTGCCCGACTTCCGGCCGCAGGACAGCGAGGACGCCCCCGAGGGCCAGGTGCTCTCCGTCGACGGTCCCCAGCGCCGGCCCAAGGGCGACACGGTCACCGTGTTCGTCTCGGCCGGCCCGGCGCCCCGCGTGGTCCCCGACGTGGTCGGCGACAGCTACGACGACGCCCGCGCCGAGCTGGAGGGGATGGGGCTCGTCGTCGACCGCGACGTCGACCGCCGCGCCGACGGCGAGGACAACGAGGTCGTCGAGGTCGACCCCGGCGTCGGCGAGGAGGTCGAGCGGGGCGGCACGGTGACGCTCACCGTGGTGCCCGGCGAGAACGTGAAGGTCCCCGACGTCGTCGGCATGAGCCTCGACGACGCCCGCGAGGCCCTCGAGGAGGAGGGCCTCCGGTCCGGCAACGTGATCGGGCGGGGTGACGGCGAGGTGTTCGGCGCCTTCCCGGTGCCCGGAACGCGTGTCGCTCCCGACACGCAGGTCCAACTCTTCATGGGATGACGCGCGGGTGACTTGACCTTTCGCCCCCGGCGGGGAACGCTGGGAGTGGCGAAGCCCGCTCGTGAGCAGCGTCGCGGGTTCCTGCCTGCGAATTCTCCCTCGCCGTGGGTGTTTAGTTATGACCCTGAAGGGTTACAGGATCGTTTAGACTCTTTGATGTGCCGGGCCCGCTGGGGCGGTACGCCGGAC